>ERZ500994.227-NODE-227-length-18284-cov-5.457458_pt1 | contig 18284 bp, 18 predicted proteins | sample MGYA00248878_ERZ500994 | MGnify/ENA primary metagenome ERZ500994 (study PRJEB25958, sample SAMN03398533) | human skin metagenome | study: EMG produced TPA metagenomics assembly of the Human Skin Microbiome Metagenome (human skin metagenome) data set. | reverse complement strand
CTCGCCGACGCGGTGCCGCGCGCGCCGCCGTGGGTGCGGCGCCTGCGCATGGAATTCCTCTATCGCCTCGCGCAGGAGCCGCGCCGCCTTGGCCGCCGCTACACGATCGAGATCGTCGAGTTTCTCGCTGCCATTGCGCGGCTGCGGTTGTCGGCGGGTTCAGGCGGTCGCTCGCCGTAAGGGGATCGGGTCCGCTCTGGTGTCCGTTCGATGGCTGCCAAGGGCGGGCGCGTCGCGGGATTGCCGGGCTCGTCATTCCCGCTTTCGCCACAAGCTGGAATGACAGCGACCCTGTTACCGCGCCGCGATCTGCTGCGGCATTGCGGCGAGCCGCGCCGCCGGGGGCGGCAGGGCTTCGCGTTCGGCGACGCCTGCCTTCACCGCATTCTGCACTTTCTCGAAGGCGCGCACCTCGATCTGCCGCACGCGCTCGCGCGACACGCCGAATTCCTCGGAGAGCTGCTCGAGCGTCAGCGGCTCGTCGGACAGGCGGCGCGCCTCGAAGATGCGGCGCTCGCGGTCGTTGAGTACCTTCAGCGCGCCCTGCAGCGCGTCGAGACGGTTCGTTTTTTCCTCGTGGTCGGCGAGGACGCGTTCCTGGCTGTCGCTGTCGTCGACGAGCCAGTCCTGCCATTCGCCCTCGCCCTCGGTCGCGCGCAGCGGCGCGTTGAGCGAGGCGTCGCCGCCGAGACGGCGGTTCATCTCGATCACGTCGCGTTCGGTCACGCCGAGTTTTTCGGCGATCGCGGTGACGTTCTCGGGCCGCAGGTCGCCTTCTTCTAGCGCCGAGATCTTGCTCTTGGCCTTCCGCAGGTTGAAGAACAGCTTCTTCTGGTTCGCGGTCGTGCCCATTTTCACGAGCGACCACGAGCGCAGGATATATTCTTGAATCGACGCGCGGATCCACCACATTGCGTAGGTCGCGAGGCGGAAGCCCTTGTCGGGCTCGAACCGCTTCACGGCCTGCATGAGGCCGACGTTGCCTTCGGACACGACTTCGCCGATGGGAAGGCCATAGCCGCGATAGCCCATCGCGATCTTGGCGACGAGGCGCAGATGCGAGGTGATGAGTTTCTGGGCGGCGTCAGGGTCGTGGTGCTCGCGCCAGCGCTTGGCGAGCATATATTCCTCGCCGGGCTCGAGCATCGGAAACTTGCGGATTTCCGTCAGATAGCGGGACAGCCCGCTTTCCGAGGAAATCATGGGAAGGGCAGCAGCCATCAATACCTCCGGGGCTCCCGGAACCGGCGAGCCATTGGGCGGTCGCGAGATCGCCGACCGCAACTGCACAATATAGGTCGGTCCAACCGTGTCTTAAAGGTGGCGCGGCCTGTGCACGCTCGCGTGAGCAGGGTTAAATGTTGGTAATTTCGGACCGGCCTGCCGACGCCGATATCGTTGTTGTCGGGGCCGGTGCAGCGGGGATCGCCGCCGCCCGGGAGAGCGTAAGGGCCGGGCTCAAAACCATCGTCCTGGAGGCGCGGGACAGGGTCGGCGGCCGGGCCCATACTATCCTGGACGGCCGAGGCGGCGTTCTCGACCTTGGCTGCGAATGGCTCCATTCGGCGGACCGGAATCCGCTCGTCGCGCTGGCGCAGGAGCTCGGGTTCAATATCGATCGGTCGAAGCCCGACTGGGCCGCCCATGCCGGTCCCGGCTTCCCGCCCGCCGAACTGGCCGACTTTCACGCGGTATCCGACCGTTTCTGGAACGCTCTTGAACAGGCGGCCCGTGACGGCGGCCCCGATCGCCCCGCCGCCGACCTGCTGGAGCCGGGCAACCGCTGGAACCGGCTGATCGACGCCATCAGCACCTATTACAACGGCGTCGAGCTCGATCGGGTCTCTGTCATCGACCTCGACCGCTACGTCGATACAGGCGTCAACTGGCGCGTCGCCGAAGGCTACAGCGCGTTCATCGCGCGGACGGCCGGCGGGCTCGACGTGAGGACCGGATGCAGGGTTTTGACGATCGACCATTCCGGCGCGAACGTGAAGATCGCCTCCAATGCAGGGACCATCACCGCCCGCGCCGCGATCGTGACCGTGCCGACCGGCATTCTGGCGAACGGCGGGATTGCCTTCGTGCCTGACCTGCCGCGTCATCGCGAGGCGGCGGCCGCGCTGCCGCTCGGCCTCGCCGACAAGGTTTTCTTCGCGGTCGTCGAAGGCGCGGATATTCCGCAGGGCCACCTGTTCGGCTCGAAGGATCGCGTCGGGACGATCAGTTTCGACCTGCGCCCCGGCGGCCGGCCTGTGATTCACGGCTTCGCCGGCGGCGATTTCGCACGCAGACTCGAACAGGGCGGCGAGCGCGCCTTCGAGGGCGAGGCGCGGGCGCAGCTTACGGCGATGCTCGGCGTCGACCTCGCGGGGAAGATCGCCTTTCTGCGCGCCACCGCCTGGGACAGCGATCCCTTCGCGCGGGGCGCCTATTCCCACGCGCTGCCCGGCTGCGCCGATATGCGGGCGGCGCTGGCGGAGCCGGTCAACGACCGTGTGTTCTTCGCCGGCGAAGCCTGCAGCCGCGATTTCTTCTCGACCGCGCATGGCGCGTGGGAGAGCGGAAGCGCGACGGCAACCGCCGCCATCGGCCGTCTTCAAGCTTTAAAAAAGCGGAACCCCGTCGGGCCTGACGCATTTGGCTCCCGTTGAAACGGGAGAATTGATCATGAAAAACATCGCCTTGGTGGGCGCGACGGCGCTCGCGATCATTGGCAGTTCGACGATCGCCTTCGCGCAATCCGGTGGCGGCGGCGGGGGCGCGGGTGGCGGCGCAGGCGGTACGACGACCGGCGTATCCCCCAACAGCCCAGCGCCGGGCGCGGCCGGTCCCATGGGCAGCCAGACCAGCGGCGGCCGGTCCGTCGGCACGGGCGGCGCCAATGCCACCGATACGATGCGCACAACCCCCCCGGGCGCTACCAATCAGCAGCGGTAAAACTCGCTCGAAACAGAAAAGGGCCCGGAACATTCCGGGCCCTTTTTTATTGCCGCCTTCGCTTCGTCTCAAAGCCAGGCGTGTTCAGCTCTGGCCTTGGCTTCATAGGCGCCGATCGCGGATGCCTTGACCATCGTCAGGCCGATGTCATCGAGACCCTCAAGCAGGCAATGTTTGCGGAACGGGTCGAGATCGAATTTCACCGTCCCGCCATCCGGCCCGCGAATTTCCTGCGCGGGGAGATCGATCGTCAGCGTCGCGTTCGCGCCGCGTTGCGCATCGTCCATCAGCTTGGCGAGGTCTTCGTTCGAAACAACGATCGGCAGAATGCCGTTCTTGAAGCAGTTGTTGTAGAAAATATCCGCGAAACTCGTCGAGATCACGCAGCGGATGCCGAAGTCCAGCAGCGCCCACGGCGCATGTTCGCGCGAAGAGCCGCAGCCGAAATTGTCTTCCGCGACGAGAATCTGCGCCTTGCGATAGGCCGGCTTGTTCAGGACGAAGTCGGGATTTTCGGAGCCGTCCTCGTTGTAGCGCATCTCCGAGAAGAGGCCCTTGCCGAGGCCGGTGCGCTCGATCGTCTTCAGATATTGCTTCGGGATGATCATGTCGGTGTCGACGTTCATGATCTCGAGCGGCGCCGCGACGCCGGTCAGCATGTTGAACTTGTCCATTCCCAGCGATCCTTCCGTATCCGGGCTTTTGCCGCGTCGATACCGTCTTTGCAAGCATCTCCCGACCCGGCGCTTGACGGACAGGCCCGCGCCCGGCTCCAAGGCGGGCGGAGGAATTCAGCATGGACCAGACCCCGACGCCGTTCGATCCGCACGCGCATCGCATGACGCGCTCGCGCTGGTTCGAGGATTTTTCGCCCGGCGAGCGCTATCCGGCGCCGAGCCGCACGCTGACGGCTGCGGATTTCGGCGCGTTCCGCATGGTGTCGGGCGACAATCATCCGATCCACTACGATCGCCCGTTCTGCCAGGCTCTGGGCATGAGCGGCCTGTTCGCGCATGGCCTGCATGTCCTGTGCTTCGCGGCGGCCGGAGCCGGCCTGTTTCCGCATGAGACGACGGATTCGCTGATCGCCTTTCTGGACCAGTCGTCGAGATTCCTCAAACCCGCCGTGGAGGACGATACGCTCTATCCGTGTCTCGAAATCACCGAATGCCTGCCGCAGCGCACGACCGGCGTGATCACGATGCGCGCGACGATCCACAACCAGCGTGGCGAACTGATCCTTGAAGGCGTGCAGCGCTATCTGGTGCGCAAGCGGCCGGTGTGAACAGAACACCTCCTCAGCATGAGGACCGCGGAATTTCGGTCAGGCTCTGAGACGCGCGCTGCGGAACCACGCGCAATCGTCCCCGTTTGGCGTGCGAATGCCAACGGGAGACGATTATGCAGGAATCCGCGAGCAATGAAGACCGCCAGAAGGTCTGGGATCTCATCAAGGACATCAAGGTCGCGATGATGGTGACGCAGAACGCCGCGCACGAACTGTCCGCGCGGCCGATGGCCGCCGCGCAGACCGAATTCGACGGCAAGCTGTGGTTCCTGTCGCGCGACGACACGCCGAAGCTGACCGAGATCGAATCGGAGCGGAATGTGCTGCTCGCCTATTCGCATCCCTCCAGGCAGGACTACGTCTCGATCGCCGGCAAGGCACGCGTCGTCCAGGACCGCGCAAAGATCAAGGAACTGTGGAGCGAACCGATGCGCACCTGGTTCCCCAAGGGGCCGGACGACCCGGAGATCGCGGCCATCGCGGTCGACGTGGACAGCGCGGAATTCTGGGACGCGCCGTCGTCGGCGCTGGTCTACGCCTATGGCTATGCGAAGGCGGCCCTGACCGGAAAGCCGCCGCATCCCGGCGAAAACAAGCGCGTGACTTTCTGAACGCGGTCGTTCGCCGATTTTTTGGCCGCGTGGCGTGAATGCGCACGCGGGACTTGCTAGAGTGCCTCCTGCGGCCCGCGGCCGCAGGAGGTTTTTTGTCATGAAGCGCCTTGGTCTTGCGTTGGGGCTGGTGGTGGCATGCGGGTCCACGGCCCTTGCCGATCGCGAAGTCGGCGCGATTCCGAACCTCGACTATGCGAGCACCTGCCGGGAGACGCCGCCCGTCGCGATGGACCGCAAGCAGCAGCTCGAGTCCTGCCTCAATGACGAGAAGCAGGCCAAGGCCGATCTTCCGGCCCAGTGGAAGCGCTCAAAACCGCAATGGCGCGAGTCCTGCCTGCGCCAGACGACGCTCGGCGGTCTCGCCAGCTATGTCGAACTGCTGACCTGCCTTGAAATGCACGATCCCAATCCGCCGAGTCTCACCAGGCCCGGCACCGCGCAATCGGGGTCGCCTCCTCCCGGCAAGTCGCCGCTCTGGACGCCGCAGCGGAACTGACCTCGGAGCCTGCCTCGAAATTCCACGGCCCTCATGCTGAGGAGATCTGCAGGACCGTCTCGAAGAATGAGATCCAGCGCAGACCTTCGGCCATCCTTCGAGACGCTTGCTTCGCAAGCTCCTCAGGATGAAGTCCGCGGAATTCAGGGCGTTGTTTACGCTCTGGCCTTCAGGCGGCCGGCCGATTCGTCAGCCGCCAGATCACCTCCGGCGTCGCCGGCATATCGACGTGTCGCACGCCGAGCGGCGCCAGCGCATCGACCAGCGCATTCATGACCGACGGCAGCGAGCCCGCGCATCCGGCCTCGCCGCAGCCCTTCACGCCGAGCGGGTTGGTGGTCGCCACGGTCGGGTGATTGACGGCCGGCGCGAAGGGCGGCGCATCGTCCGCGCGCGGCACGGCGTAGTCCATGTAGGAGCCGGTCAGCACCTGGCCTGACGCATCGACGGCGGTGCGCTCCATCAGCGCCTGGCCGATGCCCTGCAGCACGCCGCCATGCGCCTGGCCCGCGACGATCATCGGATTGACGACGGTGCCGAAATCGTTCGCCATCGTGTAGCGCACGACCTGCACATGGCCGGTCTGCGGATCGACCTCGACTTCCGCGATGTGGCAGCCGTTCGGATAGGTCGAGGCCGACATCTTGTGAATATGCGAGACATTCAGCGTCTTCGGACAGTCGGGCGGCAGGCCGCCTTCGCGCAGTTTCGCTGCGAGCGCGAGCAGATCGATGCCGCGATCGGTTCCCGCGATGGTGAACCGGCCCTTCGCGAATTCGATATCCGCGACCGCGGCCTCGAGCACATGGGCCGCCGCGTTGCGCCCGGCGTCGATCACCATGGCGCTCGCCTCGACGATCGCCGTGCCGCTTGCCATGATCGATTTCGAGCCGCCGGTGCCGCCGCCGGCGATCAGTTCGTCGCTGTCGCTCTGCTTGAGGCGGATGCGCCCGAAGGGAATGCCGAGCTGCGCCGCCAGCACCTGCGCGAAAGGCGTCGCATGGCCCTGCCCATAGTCGAGCGTGCCGGTGAGGATCGTGACGTCGCCGTTCTCCTCGAAGCGGATGCCGCCCATCTCGTCGGTCGCCGGCGCGGTGATCTCGAGATACTGGCCGATGCCGCGTCCGCGCAGTTTTCCACGCGCCTCGCTGTCGGCGCGGCGGGCTTCGTAGCCGTCCCAGTCGGCGGCCTTCAGCGCATCGTCGAGCAGGCCTGAGAAATCGCCGCTGTCGTAGATCGTGCCGACCGGCGAATGATAGGGGATCTGGTCGGGCGTCACGTGATTGAGCTTTCGCAGCGCGATGGCGTCGCGGCCGGTTTCGCGCGCCGCCGTCTCGATCAGGCGCTCCATCACGTAATTGCCTTCGGGCCGGCCCGCGCCGCGATAGGCGGCGATCGGCACGGTGTTGGTGAAGCAGCAGATCGACGACATCTCGATCAGCGGCGTGCGATAGACGCTGATCGCGTTGCGCATGATGTTGCCCGTCGCGATGAACGGCGACCACGGCGACAGATAGGCGCCGACATTGGCGATCACCGACAGGCGCACCGCAAGGAACCGCCCGTCCGCATCGAGTGCGAGCGCCGCGTCGATGACATGGTCGCGGCCCTGATGGTCGGAGACAAAGCTCTCCGAGCGCATGTCCGTCCATTTGACCGGCCGCTTCAGGTCGCGGGCGGCGTGGAGCAGCGCGATATATTCGGGATAGATCGACGCCTTCATGCCGAACGAACCGCCGACATGGCCGGTCAGCACGCGCACATTCTTCGGCGCGACGTTGAGCGCCTGCGCGAGGCCGGCGCGCATGCCGAAGACGCCCTGCGAGACGACGCGCATGACGTAGCGGTCTTCCTCGAAATCGTAGTCGGCGATCGCGGCGCGTGGCTCCATGGCGCTGACGACGATGCGGTTGTTGACGAGTTCGAGCCGCGTGACATGCGCGGCCTTCGCGAAGGCGGCGTCGATCGCCGCCGAATCGCCGTGGTGGAAATCGATGGAGATGTTGCGGGGCACGTCGTCGTAGAGCTGCGGCGCGCCCTCCGCGATCGCCGCCTTGCCGTCGGCGACGGCGTCGAGCGGCTCGATGTCGAGAACGACGGCTTCCGCCGCGTCGCGCGCTTGCCGCTCCGTCGCGGCGACGACGAGTGCGACGGGGTCGCCGACGAAGCGCACCTTGTCGGTCGGGAAGATCGGCCGCGCATTGCCGTGCAGACCCTTGCCGTCACGGCCCTTGATGGGCAGCGGGCTTTTCAGCGGCGAATAATGCGCGAGATCGGCGCCGGTGTAGATCGCCACCACGCCCGGCATCGCGCGGGCCTCGTCCGTGTCGATGCCGTTGAGGACGCCATGCGCGTACTGGCTGCGCACGACGACCGCGTAAAGCTGTCCGGCGAGCGAGAGATCGTCGGTGTAGCGGCCCTGTCCCTGCACGAGGATCGGGTCTTCGGTGCGCTTGGGAGAGCGGCCGATGGCGATATCGGCTTCGATCTTCTCGGCCGCTGCGGGATGCGAGGCGAAAGGGGCGTTCATGGGCGTCTCCGGACGGCCAAGGCCGTCGCGCGCAAGGCGCGGACGAGGCTGGTCGGGAAGGGGATGCGCTGATTATAGCGCGCCGACGCCGGGGCGAAAGCCTCGCCGCGCGGCGGAGGTCTCAGAGATGTTTGCGCCAGCCGGCGAAGGCCGACGCCGGTACGATCAGGAACAGGGCGTACCGTCCGGCCGCGAGATTCCAGAACGACAGTGCGATGGCCAGCAGGAAGACCAGCGTGGTCAGCGCCGGACCGAGTTTCAGGTCGCGGACGAGACCGGGCCGCAGCCCTTCTATCGCGAGATCGGGATGCGACAGGCCGTACCACGACACCGCCGCGCCGAGCGCCGAGGCGATCGTCAGGATGCCGAGATAAAGCAGCGCCGCCGTCAGGTTGCCGAACGCGCTGTGGACCGCCGTCACGAAGGGAACGAGGCAGATCGCCATCAGGAAGGCGATGTTGAGCCACAAGAGCGCGGCGTCGATGCGCGCGATATACATGAACTTGCGGGTATGGCTGGCCCACAGCGCGCCGATCACGACGAAGCTGATGACATAGATCAGGACTTTCTCGCGCATCGCGAGGATAGCTTCCCACAGGACGCCGTTGCTCACGTTATGGGCGAGATCCGGCGGCCGCAGGTCGATGACCAGCAACGTGATCGCGACCGCGAAGACGCCGTCGCTGAACGCCTGCACGCGCTCCGGCGAATAGAGATCGAAGCGGGGAGCCTTGTGTTCGGCCATCAGTTCGCAAAGCGGAAATGCAGCACGTCGCCATCCGCGACCACGTAATCCTTGCCTTCGAGCCGGAACTTTCCGGCCTCGCGCGCGCCCGCTTCGCCGTCCCCGGCGACATAGTCGTCGTAGGCGATCGTCTCGGAGCGGATAAAGCCTTTCTCGAAATCGGTATGGATGACGCCCGCCGCCTGCGGCGCGCGCGTGCCTTTTTCGATCGTCCAGGCGCGCGCTTCCTTCGGCCCCACCGTGAAATAGGTGATGAGATGCAGGAGGTCGTAGCCGGCGCGGATCACACGGTTGAGGCCGGGCTCCGCGAGACCGACGGCTTCGAGATATTCGGCCTGTTCGTCGGCGGGGAGGACGGCGATCTCGCTCTCGATGCGGGCGGAAACGACGACCGCCACGGCATTTTCCTCCGCCGCCCGGGCCTTCACTTTTTCGGAGAAAGCATTGCCCTTGTCGGCGGCGGCTTCCTCGACGTTGCAGACATAGAGCACCGGCTTTGACGACAGCAGGCCGAGCCCGTTGAAGGTCTTGCGCTCGTCGGCGGCGACTTCAGCCATTCGGGCCGGCTTTCCGTCGCGCAGCAGCACGAGGCAGCGCGTCATCAGCGAGAGCAGGGCGACGGACTCCTTGTCGCCGCCCTTGGCCTTCTTCTCGAGCGCCGCGCTTCGCTTCTCAAGCGATTCGAGGTCGGCCAGCATCAGCTCCGTCTCGATGATGTCGATGTCGCCGAGCGGATCGATGCGGTTCTCGACATGGGTGATGTCGCCGTCCTCGAAACAGCGCACGACATGGGCGATGGCGTCGCATTCGCGGATGTTGGCGAGGAACTGGTTGCCGAGGCCCTCGCCCTTCGAGGCGCCGCGTACGAGCCCTGCGATGTCGACGAATGTCAGCCGCGTCGGGATGATCTCCTTCGAGCCGGCGATCTTCGCCAGCACATCGAGGCGCGGGTCGGGGACGGCGACGTCGCCGACATTCGGCTCGATCGTGCAGAACGGATAGTTCGCCGCCTGCGCCGCCGCCGTCTGCGTCAGCGCGTTGAAGAGGGTCGACTTGCCGACATTCGGCAGGCCGACGATACCGCATTTGAAACCCATGAAACCCTCGGGACGCCCGGGCGCGCGCCCCGGCGTGGTTGGATATTGTCGCGGTGCATGTCGCCGATCCGGCCTTCGTCCGCAAGTCGGCGGACCTCGCCGGTCAGTCGGCCGTGGCGGCGGGAACGGCGCGCCCCATCCGCGCGTCCGCATGCCAGACGAATGCGCACAGAATGGCGACCGGGATGCCGATCAGCGCCGTGCCGACGAAGAAATGCACGAATCCCAGCCGCTCGATCATGAAACCCGATGCACCCGCCAGAAGACTGCCGGGAAAAGCGACCAACGAGGTCATCAGCGCATACTGGCTCGCGGCGAAATCGCTCGTGCAGAGCGTCGACATATAGGTGATGAGGACGATCGACGCGAAGGAATAGGCAAAACTGTCGATGCCGACCGCGGTGGCGAAGGTCCAGAATTCACCCCGCCGTGGTCTCCGTGAGCGGCGAGCCAGGCGAGCGCCAGATGCGAGGCCGAGCCCGCGACCGTGCCGACGAGCAGACTCGGCATCATGCCGATGCGCGGGATCAGCCACCCACCAAGGAAGGTCGCGCCGAGGCCGAGCCAGAAACCGAAGAGTTTCGTGACGGTCGCGATGTCCGTGTTGGAATAGTGGAGCTCCTTGAAGAGCGGCACCGCCATCGCGCTCGAAATGTAGCCCGGCATCCGGAACCCGGCGATGAGCAGAAGGATCGGCACGCCCATCGGTCCGAGACGCTTCATCAGGTCCCGGATCGGTGCGAGAATCGCCCCGCCAACCGTCCCGCCCGCCTCCTCGGCGGTCTCGTGAGAAGAGGGCTCCGGGGCCATCAGCGCCGCGATCATGCCCGGCGCCATCAGCAGCGCCATGCACAGATAGGCGCCTTTCCAGCCGATCCAGTCGGCGAGCAGAAAGGCGCCGGCGCCGGACACCAGACTGCCGATCCGCCAGCCGATCTCGGCCCAGGACGACATGATCGCCTGCTTTTCCGGCGCGATGGCGATGCGCCAGCCGTCGATCACGATGTCCTGCGTCGCGCCGGCGATGCCGAGCGCCATCGAGCAGGCGATGGTCCAGGTCAGCCTTTGGGCGGGATCGCCGAAGGCGATACCGGCGAGCGTGACGACGACCGCGAACTGGGAGGCGACGATCCAGCCACGCCGCCGGCCAAGCAGCCGACCGAGCAGCGGCGCGTCATAGCGATCGAGAAACGGTGCCCACAGGAACTTGAACTTGTAGGCGAGGGTCATCTCGCTGAGCAGGCCGATCGTGGCGATCGCCACGCCCGCCTCGGTGAGCCAAGCCGACTGGGTTCCGTAAATCAGCAGGAACGGGATGCCGGAGCTGAAGCCGAGTCCGAGCGCCGCCTGGACGCGCCGGTCGGTCAGGATCTGTGGCAGTGCCGGCCGGGCAGGACGATCGTCCGCTTGCTCGATCGAATGCATGGACGCGCGCTCCGGACTGGTTTCTGGACGCTTTAGCCGATGCCGACGTGCAAATCTTGTGAAGGCACGCGCTCCGGTCCGGTGCGCCGCCCTTGCCCAAATCGCCGTCGCGGCCCAAAAGACCGCCCAAGATGACGACAATAACCGTTTGCCCCTGCCGCAAGATGGCGGCCGAGCCCCTCGCTTTTGCCGCCTGCTGCCAGCCGATCCTCGAAGGCAGCCAGCTCGCGCGAAGCCCGGAAGCCCTGATGCGGGCGCGCTACAGCGCCTTCGCGCTGGCGAATATCGATTTCCTGCACGACAGCCTTGCGCCGGGCTCGCGCCACGACTGGGACCGCAAGGCGATCACCCACTGGGCGAAATCGGCCGAATGGCTCGGCCTCGACATCAACGGCACCGAGGGCGGTGCGGAGGGTGACAACGAGGGTTTCGTGTCCTTCACCGCGCATTACGTGCTCGACGGCAAGAAGCAGGCCCACAAGGAGCGTTCGAAATTCACCCGCGAGGATGGTCGCTGGTATTTCCTCGAAGAGGCCAATGTGAAGAGCGCGCCCGTCGTGAAGGGCGCGCAGCCCGGCCGCAACGATCCATGCCCCTGCGGCTCCGGCAAGAAATACAAGAAATGCCACGGGGCCATGGCGGCCTGACGGGCAAGCCATGAGTCTCGAGAGCGTGAAGGCCTTCCTGGCCGAGCACGCGCCCGATCTCGCCGTCATCGAATCGCCGACAAGCACGGCCACCGTCGCCGAGGCGGCGGCGACGCATGGCGTGACGCATGGCCAGATCGCCAAGACGCTGTCGCTGCGGATCGCCGACCGGGTGGTGCTCGTCGTCACCGCAGGCGACGCCCGGCTCGACAATGCCAAGGCCAGGGCGACCCTCGGCGGCAAGGCGAAGATGCTCGGCCTGGACGAGGTCGAGGCTGTCACCGGCCATCCGGTGGGCGGCGTCTGCCCGTTCGGCCTCGCATCGCCTTTGCCGGTCTATTGCGACGAGAGCCTGCGCGCCTTCCCGATGGTCATTCCGGCGGCCGGGCGACGAACGCGGCCGTTCGCATCGAACCGGACAGGTTGGCGCGGATCGTCGGAGCGGAATGGGTCGATGTCTGCCGGTGACGCTTAGGTCGGCGCTCTGCTGCAGGGAGGCGGAGGTCCGCGACTGATATCTCTGGAGCTGGTGCGGGCGGTCGGAATCGAACCGACACTCCTTCAAGGGGAACCGGATTTTGAGTCCGGCGCGTCTACCAGTTCCGCCACGCCCGCCGCGCCGCGTCTTCCGACGCGACCCGGCCGGTGCATGGCATGGCGGCGGCGGCGCTGTCCATCCCAAACCGCTGTCACGAACCGCTTGATCCATCGCCTCCGGCGCTATCTCAGGACGATGCGTCTCCTTGCCTGCCTCGTCTCCCTCCTGCTCGCAACGCCTGCGCTTGCCGCCCCGCCGCTGACTGGCGACGCCGCGTTCGGCGACTGGCGCGCCGATGCGCCCGGTGTCGCGCGGCACATCAGGCCACAGGACGTGCCCGGGCAGGGCGCAACCCAGCCGAGTTCAGCCCATGTCCGCGTCGTGCCGAAACCGGCCGATGTCCTCCCGAAGGTTCCGTCCGGCTTCGCCATCGCGCCGCTCGCGACCGGCATCGGCGGCGCGCGAACCCTTCGCTTCGCGCCGAACGGCGATCTGTTCGTGGCGCAGAGCGCGGACGGCACGGTCACGGCGTTGCGTCTCGCGCCCGACGGAGCGTCGGTCGTCGAGAGGAAAACTTTTGCCACCGGCGTCGACGGCGCGTTCGGGCTCGCTTTCTATCCGCCCGGTCCGGACCCGAAATGGCTTTATGTCGCCGGCACGACAACGATCGTCCGGTTTCCGTACAAATCCGGCGACCTCGTCGCGTCCCGAAAGCCGGAGACGATCGTACGCGGTCTGCCGGATGGCGGACATTCGACGCGCGATATCGTTTTTTCCCGCGACGGATCCCGGATGTTCGTCTCGGTCGGTTCGGAGTCCAATGTCGCCGAGGACATGGGCAGGCGGCCATCCAGTCTCGCGGCCTTCGAGAAGACGCGCGCGACCGGCGCGGCCTGGGGCAGCGAGGATTTTCGCGCGACCGTTCTGGTCTTCGATCCGCAGGGGAAACACCGCCGCATCTTGGCGACCGGCCTGCGCAATTGCGTCGCCATGGCGCTCGCGCCAGCATCCGACCGGCTGTGGTGCGCGGTCAACGAGCGGGACATGCTGGGCGACGATCTGCCGCCCGATTATGCGACGGAGGTCCGCGACGGCGCGTTCTACGGCTGGCCATGGTTTTACATCGGCGCGCATGCCGACAAACGCGCCGGCTTGCGTCCCGATCTCGCGGACAAGGTGCGGGTGCCGGACGTGCTGATCCAGGCCCATTCGGCGCCGCTCGGCATCGCCTTCTACGAAAGCGACCGCTTTCCGGCCGACTATCGCGGCGACGCCTTCGTCGCGCTGCATGGATCGTGGAATCGCGGCAAGCGCACCGGTTACAAGATCGTGCGCCTGCGTTTCGCGGATGGCGCGCCGACCGGCGTTTACGAGGATTTCGTCACCGGCTTCGTGCTCGACGACAAGACCGTTTTCGGTCGCCCGGTGTCCGTGGCGGTCGCGCCCGACGGCGCGCTCCTGTTCAGCGAGGACGGCAATGGCGTGATCTGGCGCGTGACCTACGCGGGCGCGCGCTGATCGGCGCGCGTCGTCGATGCGTGCGGGGCTTTTCCGGTCATCGCCCGCGCCAGCGTGAACGCCGAATTGATCAGCGCGACATGGCTGAAGGCTTGCGGAAAATTGCCGAGCATCCGTTTCGCATCCGGGTCGTATTCCTCGGAGAGCAGCCCCACGCCGTTCGCGAGGCCGATCAGCCGCTCGAACATCGCCTTCGCCTCGGCGATGCGGCCCTGCATCCGCGAGCACGTCGATGTACCAGAAGCTGCAGGCGAGAAACGCGCCTTCGCCCGGCGGCAGGCCGTCGACCGACGCATCCGGTTGTTCGTATCGCATGATGAAGCCATCGCGCAGCAGGCGCTTCTCGATCGCCTTGACGGTGCCGATCATGCGGGGATCGTCGGCCGGCAGGAAACCGACCATCGGCGCGAGCAGGACGCTCGCGTCGAGCGTGTCCGCGCCATAATATTGCATGAACGCGCCGACCTCCGGATCGAATCCTTTCGCGCAGACATCCGCGTGGATTTCGTCGCGCTGCGCGATCCATCGTTCGACCGGCGCATCAGCCCCGGTCTCCTCGACAGCGCGCACGGCACGATCAAACGCGACCCAGGCCATGATCTTCGAATGGACGAAATGACGTGGCGGTCCACGCACCTCCCAGATGCCTTCGTCGGGTTCGCGCCAGATAGTCTCGAGGCGTTCGAGAAGGATGCGTCCGATGGGCCGCGCGTTGACGCGGGCATGTTCCCGTTCTTCCGCATCCTGCCGCGTATGGCTGTGATAGAGCGCGTCGAGCACTTCTCCGAAGACGTCGAGCTGGCGCTGCTCGGCGGCGGCGTTGCCGATGCGCACCGGCGCCGAATTTTCATAGCCCGGCAGCCACGGGATTTCGCGCTCGTCGAGGAGGCGTTCGCCCGCGATCCCGTACATGATCTGCGTCTGGTCCGGCGAGCCCGCGACCGCGCGCACGAGCCAGTCGCGCCAGGCGAGCGCCTCCTCGCGATAGCCGGCGATCATCAGCGACTGCAGCGTGAAGCTCGAGTCGCGCAGCCAGCAGATGCGATAGTCCCAGTTGCGCACGCCGCCGATCTTCTCCGGCAGCGACGTCGTCGGCGCGGCGACGATGCCGCCGGTCGCATGAAAGGTGAGGCCCTTCAGCGTCAGCAGCGAACGCTTGACCGCATCGTGCCACGGGTTGCCGGGCAGGCAGCGATCGGCCCAGTCGCGCCAGAAGCGCTCGGTTTGCGCCAGCGCCGCCGCGGCATCGCAGGGCGCGGGATGCTGCACGAACGATTCCGCATGCTGCAGCACGAACGGCACCGTTTCGCCGGCGGGGACGGTGAATGTCGCCTGGGTCGCCATGTCCTGTCCGACGAGCCGGACAGGTGTGCGCAGGACCAGTTTCGACGGACCGGCGACCGCGACCAGTTCGTCGTTCGGGCCGCGCGAGACCCACGGGATCGTCAGCCCGTAATCGAAGCGGATCGTGAGATCGGAGCGCATCGCGACTTCGCCGGCCTCGCCGCGAACGAGGCGGACCAGCGTCGGCTCGGGCGCGTCGATCGCGAGGAAATCGATCAATGTGACGCGACCCGTCGCGGTCTCGAACAGCGTCTCGACGATCAGCGTATCGCCGCGATAGCGATGCGCCGCCGTCTTCGCCGCACCGTCCGGCGCGATGCGCCAGCATCCGTGATCGTCACTGCCGAGAAGCGCGGCGAAGCAGGCCGCTGAATCGAAGCGCGGCCAGCACAGCCAGTCGATCGACCCGTCGCGCGAAACGAGCGCCGCCGAGCGGCAATCCCCGATGAGGGCGTAATCTTCGATCCGTGAGGCCATGGGCTCCAGCTAGCGCGACGGCGCGAAGGAGCAATGAGTCACGGCGATGCGCTACGCTTTCGCGCGACCCATCGCGAGCGCCTTGAGGTCGAAGGCGGGATCGGCCGCCTGTTCGGCGCTGAGCGGAAGGCCCTCGGCGACGATGCGTCGCGCGGCCATATGCTCGCCGCCGCGATTGACGGATTCGACGGCGCGCAGCGTCGGCCCCGCGAAGGCGAAGATCGAGAAGGCGCGCGTCTGCGGATCGCCGCGCGTGACGAACAGGTCGGCGTCGCGCAGCAGGCCGGCGATCTGCAGCTTGAGATCGCCCTGATCGCTCCAGAACCAGGGCAGCGCATTGTAGGTCATGTCGCCGCCCGCGAGCCGTTTCGCGACGACACGCGCCTGATCGGTCGCGTTCTGGACGGATTCGAGCCGCGCGTGTCCGCCGGACCAGATGTTCGGATGAAAGGCGCAGTCGCCGATCGCGGAAATGTCGGGGTCCGACGTCAGCATGCGTTCGTCGACGCTGATGCCGTCGCCGCATTCGAGCCCGCATTCATGGGCGAGCGCATCCTCGGCGAGAACGCCGATGCCGACGACAACGAGGTCGGCGGGAATCTCCGCGCCCGTATTGAGCGCGACGCTTTTCACGCGGCCGTCGGCGCCGTTCAGGGCGGAGACGAACGTATGCATATGCAATGTCGCGCCGAAGGCGCGATGCGCGTCCGCGAAGAAATGGGAGAGCGGGGGCGACACGGCGCGCCCCATCACGCGCGGCGCGGCCTCGACCACCGTGACGTTCTTGCCGGACAATGCGGCGGTGGCGGCGAATTCAAGCCCGATGAAGCCCGCGCCGACGATCACGACGTTTTTCGCTTCGCCCAGATGCGCGCGCAGCCGATCGGCGTCGTCGAGGTTGCGCAATGTCGTGACGCCGGCGAGGTCCATGCCGGGAAATGGCGCGGGCCGCGCGCGCGCGCCGGTCGCGAGCACGAGATGTCCGTAGGACACCGTGCGGCTGGAGGCGAAGTGCACGGTTTTCGAAAGCCGGTCGATACGCACCGCCTTGTCGCCGAAATGCGTTTCGATTCCCTGGCCGGCGAAAAAATCCGGTCCCCGCAGCGCGAGGCCGTCGCGCGTCGCGGTCCCTTTCAGATAGGCTTTCGACAGGGGCGGGCGCTGATAGGGCCAGTGCGGTTCGTCGCAGACGAGCACGACCGGTCCGCGATAATGGGCTTCGCGCAGGGAGGCCGCGCATTGGACGCCGCCATGGCCGGCGCCGACGATCACGACCGGGTCTGTGCTCATGTCCCTCACTCGCTTACGGGCGACCGCCGGCGTTTCATCGTCCCGCGCATCTCGCCCTCCGCCGGCCTCGGCGCCGGTTCTTGGTCAGGTTCCATGCGTCCGCCGGGCGGCGGTCGTCAATGGGCGTGCGTGGCCGGGACATGGTAGAAGGGATCATGTCCGACCCGCCGAGCTCTTCGCAGAACATCATGCTGCTCACCGGCGCGAGCCGTGGCATCGGCCACGCGACGGTCAAACTGTTCCTGTCGCGCGGCTGGCGCATCCTCACCGTATCGCGGCAGCCGTTTTCGGAAGAATGCCGGTGGCCGGCGGCGCGCGAAAGCCATATCCAGGCCGATCTCAGCGACCTCGCGGGCATCGACGCGATCGCGGCGGAGGTGCGGGCGCGCCTGCCGGACGGCAAGCTGCATGCGCTGGTCAACAATGCCGGTATTTCGCCGAAGGAACCGAACGGCGCGCGGCTCGGCGTGCTGGCGACGGACGCCCGCACATGGACGCAGGTGCTGAACGTCAATCTCGTCTCGACGGCGCTGCTCGCGCGCGCGGTAATGCCGGAACTGGAGGCCGCGCGGGGTTCGATCGTCAACGTGACGTCGATCGCCGGCACGAAAGTCCATCCGTTCGCGGGCGTCGCCTATGCGGCCTCGAAGGCGGGGCTCGCCGCGCTCACCCGCGAACTCGCGCACGAATTCGGGCGACGCGGCGTGCGCGCCAACGCCATCGCGCCCGGCGAAATCCACACGTCGATCCTGTCGCCGGGGACGGACGATCTGGTGGATGACGAAGTGCCTATGGGCCGCCTCGGCGACACGATGGAAGTGGCCGAGACGATCCATTTCCTGTGCAGCCCGGCGTCGTCTTATGTGAACGGCGCGGAAATCCATGTGAACGGCGGCCAGCATGTGTGACCGCCGTCCGTATTTCCGGTTTATGCGTTCTTGAGATCGTCCGGCAGCTTGCCGCCGTTCTCCGCAAGCTTCTTCATCACCTGTTTCGAGAGCCAGATGTTCATCGTGGCGCTGTCGCTGGTGTCGCCGTCATAGTGAAGCTCCTTGGCGAGTTCCTTGCGGTGTTCCAGGCTCGAATCCATGCCGAGAAGCTTCATCAGATCGACGATCGAATGTTTCCAGTCGAGCTTCTGCGGGTTCTTGGCGGCCAGGTCGCCGAGAATTTGGCCGACATCGACGGTGCTCGTGGCGGCCGTGCCGGTGCTCGCAGTCTGCGTCGTTCCGGCCGGCGCGGCGGCTCCGCCCGCCGGAGCGGCGCCGCGCCTTCGACCGCTCACGCATCACCGACACGAGCTCGACGGGACCGCTGTGCTTCTGCTCGGTCTCC
>ERZ500994.226-NODE-226-length-18294-cov-7.804375_pt1 | contig 18294 bp, 14 predicted proteins | sample MGYA00248878_ERZ500994 | MGnify/ENA primary metagenome ERZ500994 (study PRJEB25958, sample SAMN03398533) | human skin metagenome | study: EMG produced TPA metagenomics assembly of the Human Skin Microbiome Metagenome (human skin metagenome) data set. | reverse complement strand
CTACGAGCGCATCGCCGCGCACCTGGCCGAGCGGCCGATCGCCGCCGCGGCCTACGTCCTGGCCGCCCAATGCGCCTTCCTGGCCGCCGACTACCCCCGCACCGCGGCCCTGCTCGCCGCGGCCGAATCCCACGCCGCCCGACACAGCGGCGACGTCCCGCCCCTGGCCCGACTGCTCAAACTCGACCACCGCGTCAACGCCCACATCCAGCCCTGACCCCAGACACCAAAGAGCCGGCACGCCCTGTCTTACGACAGGCAGCGTGCCGGCTCTCTTTTTCTTCCGGCCTGGCGCCGGCGTCAGTACCCGACGCCGGCGCTGAGCCCCGCGCTCATCCAGTCCCACAGCTGGCCGCCCACCATCCACGCCAGCACCGCGCCTTCTGCAGCCACCGCCGCTAGCGCCGCCCAAATCTTGCCCATCGTCACCCCCTCCGATCCGTAGCTGCAAGCTCCTCACGCAGCTGCCTGAGCCACGCCCTGCGATCCATCTCGATCCGCCGGAGTTCCCGCATCGGCCGCCAGGCCCTCGCGGTCGACGCCCACGCCGCTCGCGCGGCGCCGCCGACCCGCATCTCACCTCTCACAACCAGCCCACCTCACCTTCGTCCCCCACACCCAAACTCATTCCCTCCTCCTCACCCTAAGCCCGCCCCTCACCACACACTGGCACCAATTCCTCACCACCGACCCCCTTGCAGCACACCCACTCCGCCTCACCTCCGCTCCCACCTAACAGACTTCCGGCACATTGGCACAAGTTGTGCAATACTCGGCTCCGGGCGCTGGCGCGCCCGAACCCCGGCCGCCTGGCGGCGGCCTGTCCGGCTTGGTGAGGTGCTCTGGTGGCGGTGCGACCGTGCTGACGATCTCTCGGTTGTCGCGCTGGAGCATCGGCTACTACAACGACACCGCCAATCAGGCCCGCCAAGCGTCGATGGACCGCCAAGCCGCCGGCGGCGGTCTCGGCGAGTACTACTCCGAAGGCGACACCCGCGTCCCGACCTGGGTCGTGGTCGGGGACAAGAACGCCGTCGGTGAGGCCACCGGACTGGACGGGGCTGCCCTCGACGGCGGGTTTGCTGACACCGAGGTAGCGGCGCGCTGGCTCGACGATGGGGTGACACCCAGCGGGGAGGCGGGACGGGCGTTCGGGACCAACGGGGTGCACGGTTTCGATCTGATGTTCGCCGCGCCCAAGAGCGTGTCGCTGCTGCGGTCGCTGACCGACGACGTGTCCGAGAAGGTCATGCAGAACGCCCACGTCAAAGCCGTCGAAGCGGCCATGACCTACCTGCACGAGCACGCCGGGTACACGCGGGTGCACAACCCGCTGACCAGCAACAAAGACCTCCAACGGCTGCCCGGGCTGGTGGCCATCGCCTACCAGCATGAGACGAGCCGGTGCGGGGACCCGCACCTACACACCCACGTCATCGTGCCTAACCGCCAGGCCAGGGCCGATGGCCGGTTGGTGTCGATCGACTCCAAGTCGCTCTATCACGAAGCCAAGGCCGCCGGGATCATCTACCAGGCCACCCTGCGTCACGAGCTGCACGCCGAGCGCGGCTTCGAATGGCAGCGCGTCGATGAGCATTCCGGCATGGCCGAGATCGCCGGCGTCACCCCGGCGAGCATCAAGGCGTGGTCGCAGCGGTCGACCCGGCTGCGGGAATGGGCCAAAGACAACCTCGTCGTCGTCGACGGTGAACCCACCGCCGCGCAGTTGGCCACCGCGCAGAAAGCGACGCGGCCCTCCAAACCCGAGCAGCTCGCCTGGGAAGAACTCAAAGCGACGTGGCGCGCTGATGCGCGCGGTCTGGACTTGGACCGCGATGCGCACTTCGCCGCGCGCGCTGAGCGGCGCGCACATGCGCGCTCCCCCCTGGACCGGGCGCGCATCGCGCACATGGCGGCGCACATCGACAAGGCCGCGTTCACGCGCGCCGACATGGTGGAGATCGTCGGTGCGCAGCTGCCCGTCGACGCGGTCGGGGAACCGCGCGCGCTCATCGAGGCGTTCGTCGACGACGTCGGTGTGCGCATCAGCGCACCGCGCGAGAGACACCACCGCGAAGGCCACGAGAAGTTCACCGTGGAGGCGATCATGCTCGAGGAATCCCGCATCCTCGACATGGTGGACACCGCCGACAACCGCAGCCGCCTCGACGTGCGCTCCACCGACCTCGGTGACCTTTCCGCCGACCAAGAACGCGCGATCCGCAACATCGCCGTGTCCCCGTTTCTGGTGCAGCCCTTGCAGGCCCCCGCCGGTGCTGGCAAAACCCACTCGCTCAAAGCGCTGCGCGCCGCCGCGCACCGGGGGAACAAAGAAGTGCTCGTGCTCGCCCCCACCGGCAAAGCCGTCGATGAGGCCATGCAGGAGGAGGCCGGCGACCGTGGCCTGACCGTGGCCAAAGCGCTCAAGCTCATCGAGGACAACACCTTGGCCATCGACCGGCACACCGTCGTCATCGTCGACGAGGCCTCCATGGTCGGCACCCCGGAGCTGAAAAAACTGCTGTCGGCCGCGGTCGCCGGACGCGCCAAGATGGTGCTCGTCGGAGACCCCTACCAGCTGGCACCGGTGAAAGCCCGCGGCGGCATGTTCGAGCACCTCTGCGGGGAGATGCCCTGGTCGCAGCGGCTCGGCGAAGTGTGGCGGATGCGTGCCGCCGAAGAACGCGACGCCTCGCTGGCGCTGCGCTCCGGACACGGCAACCGGCTGCGTAAAGCGGTCGGCTGGTATCGCAGCCACGGCCGCCTGCACACCGGCGACCCGATCGCGATGGCCAAAGACGCCGGCGATGCCTACCTGGCCGACCGAGCCGCCGGGAAAGACTCACTCATGGTCTGTGATTCCTGGGAGATGGCCGACGCGCTCAACCAGCGTGTGCACAACGCGCTGGTCGGTGACGGGCCATCGGTGCGGGCTGCCCGTGATCAGCACGTCGCCGTCGGCGACATCATCGTCAGCCGCGAAAACGACATCAGCATCGCCGTGTACCCCGGGGCCGACCATCCCCTCGGAGCGGCGGTCGACCAAGTGCGCAACGGCAACCGGTGGCGGGTGGCCGGCATCGACGAAAAGACCAACCGCGTCGCCGCCGAGCGGCTCTCCGACAAAGCGCGCGTCGTCTTCGACGGCGACTACCTGCGCCAGAACGTCACCCTGGGCTACGCGGTGACCGTGCACTCAGCCCAAGGGGTCACCGTGGGCAACAAAACCACCCCCGGGGTATGCCACTCCATCCTGGCCGACACCTCCAGCCGCGCCATGGCCTACGTGGGCATGACCCGCGCCAAAGACGAAAACCACGCCTACGTCTATCAGCGGATCAGCGGAGAAGCTGACCACGAGCACTCCCGCATCGCGGCCGGCGCCGACATTCACGTGCTGCGCCGGGGCAACAAATGGGCTGCCGCCCACCACTTCCGCACCATCCTGGCCAACGACGACCGGCCCCGCACCATGCACGCCGAAGCTGAACGCACCGAGCGCGACCTACTCCCCCAACCCGTCGCCGACCTTCTGGTCACCCAGGAGCAGCGCCGCAGCGCCCGCAGCGCGGTATGGCGCGAACACAGCGCCGCCGGGCGAGCCGCGGCCGCGGCCTACCAGAGGATGGCCACCGTCGCCGAACGCGACCGCGACCGCGGGCGCAACATCGACGGCCTCGAACTGTAAAACCGCGGCTCAGTGCGTTCAGCGCAACGACCGTCGTCGTTACCCTGGGCCGTATGAGCTCCCTGGCCGAGCGGCGGCGGCGAGCACTGCGCGCCGCGGCCGCCAATACTTGCCCGCGCTGCGGGCGCAGCAACGCGCTGATGCGCGCCCGTCGGGTAGATGACTCACGGATCTGCCGCTGGGAGAAGTCGGGCCGCTGCACCGAACCTGACATCGAGGCGAAGGGCGGTGCCGGCCGGTGACCGATGTCGTCGTGTTCGGCACCGGAATGCCGTGTTTCCTCGCGTTCCTCGACCACGACATCGACGATGTCGTGGCCACCTGGACAGATTGGGTCGCCGCGGGGCAAGTCGTGCGCGCCCGCCACGAGAATCCCAGCCGCGACGCCGTGATCTTGTTTCGGCCCGCGGCGATGGGAGCCGTGGAGTTCGTGCCCAACGACCCCGCCGGGCGCAAACTCATGGACCGCGGGCTCTGGACCCTCCCTCAACTGCGCGCACACCCCGACGGTGCAGACCTCCCACCCGATCGGGCCCACTATTGGACCCTGGATCAGACCGGTTTCAGTGCACGTTTTGACCCGCTGCCCGACGGAAGCCGGGGCCTGATTCTGGGCCATTGGGAGCCCGGCCGCCTCTAAACGGTCGGTGCCACACCACCACTGCGAGCGCTACGGTCATAACTGACCGCTACTGCGGGGAGTCAGTGGCCGACGACGCAAGGAGTGCACCAGGTGAAAATCACGACCGTGTTGGCAGCGACCGCGGCGACCGCCGGGGCTGTCTTGAGCGCACCAATCGCGCTGGCAGACAACCCCACTCCGACTTTGGTGTCATTGGGGCAGTCGGCCGAACTGGTCAACGGGCCGGTGGTGCAGTCCTGGACGGTCAGCGGGCTCAAGCCGAGCAGCGATGTGATCCCCTGGCATGTCCACGGCGCGCTGTGGGAAGCCACCGCCACCAACACCGCGGTCGCGGGCACCGTTCAGCCCGTCGTGTCCGACCTCAATGCGCGGGCCCGCAACGGCGACACCTACCGGACGCTGTTCTTGGTGGCCACCCCTCAAGGGGTCAACCCGTCCGCGCTCGCGCCCGGCGCGCAGACCTCGGGGAAGATCTACTTCATTAGTGCCCTCAGTGCCTGAGTCACTTCCATCGGCGCTGCTCACAAAGTAGCGGACACGTTCGCGACACACCGCCGACAATTCTAAATGTTGTCGGTGGTGACCTCCATACTGATTGTCAGGATTTCCAGCTCTGTCGGAGTGGTGGCCCCGCGTCAACCAGCGGACCGCCGGGAATGTTGGTCGGTGTGCAGTAGGGAGATGTGGGATGCGGCTCATTCAAGCGCATGTAACGAAGTTCAAGAGCGTCGCAGACTCGACGCCGTTCAATATCGACAACGCCGTCACTGCGCTGGTCGGCAAGAACGAGTCGGGTAAGACCGCTGTTCTGGAGGCGATGTACCGAGCGAAACCGATATTCGGTGGGTATCCCACGGGCTTCGACGATCTCAGGGACTATCCTCGTCGGTTTCGAGCCCGCGACCGGAAGTCCATTTCGTCCACAAGCCCAGTGAAACTCCAGTTCGAGCTTGACGATGACGACCTCACAGTGATCCAGGACAAGTTCGGCCCGAGTGTTCTGACCAAACGAGCCGTAAGGGTCGGCCGGACCTATGGATCGTCGACCGCTGTCGTTGACGTCGACATTGATGAAGCGGCGGCACTCAAGCACATCATCGACGCGAGCGGCCTTGACGTGCAGAAGTACGCCAAGGATAGTCGCGAAGCAGTCGTGGCCGCACTCAAAGCAGACGAAGCAAGCGAGCCGGCTCTGCAATTGGCGACACAGCTCTCCGATCGTGACATCCGCGCCGAGATCCGTACCGCGGTATTCAAGAGGGTGCCGCGCTTTCAGTACTTCGACGAGTACAGCATCCTGCCAGGAGTGGTCAGCATCGAAAAGTTGCAGAGCACTGATGAAGACGACCTCGATGCCGGCGAGCGGACTGCGTTGGCATTGCTACGTCTCGCCGGTGTCGATACCGATGAGTTCACTGCCGAGAACTATGAGGAGCGGAAGGCTGCGCTGGAAGCTGCTGGGAACGAGCTCACCTCTGAGCTTTTCGAGTATTGGACCCAGAACGACAGCCTGCGTGTAGAACTTGATATCGAATTCCGGCCCGTGGATGGTGAGCCCACCCGACAGCCTGAGCCCTTCTTGCAGGTGCGTGTTCGTAATGACCGTCACCAGGTCACCTTGAATATGAGCCAGCGGTCGAAGGGCTTTATCTGGTTCTTTTCGTTCTTGGCAGCATTTTCCGAGTATGCCGACGAGGATAGACGCATCATCTTGCTTGATGAGCCAGGTCTGAATCTTCACGCGAAGGCGCAGGCAGATCTCCTGCGCTACATCGATGAGCGGCTGGCTCCCAGCCACCAGGTCATTTACAGTACCCACTCGCTGTTCATGATCTCGCCGACGAAGTTGGAGCGCTGTCGCACCGTTGAGGACTTGGACCCCACGGCGGGTTCAATTGTGAGTGAGGAGATTTGGAAAGCCAGGCCCGACACAGTTTTCCCGCTGCTAGGCGCGCTGGGTGTCGACATGGCGCAGACCTTGATTATCGGCTCCGACCAGCTGTTGGTGGAAGGTCCCGCTGATGTGGTCTACCTGACGATTCTGAGCGATCTCCTACGCTCTGAAGGCCGGACCGCACTAGATCCGCGATGGACTCTTACGCCAGTCGGTGGAATCGACAAGATCCCCACATTTATTTCGCTGCTCAATGGCACCGATCTCAATGTGACGGTTCTGATCGACGGTGCGGTTGGCGGCAACCAGCGGCTGAGCAGCTTTGTGGACCGCGGGCTGCTCGACAAGAGCAAGTTGATACCGTTGACGGAAATCACACAGACACGGCAAGCCGACATTGAGGATCTGTTCGACGTCGGCTGGTATCTGAAGCTGCTCGCCGCCGCTAAGGTCGGAAAGTTCGTCAAATCCAAACTCCCGCAAGGTGAACGGGTCGTCAAACAAGTTGAGGCGGAACTAGGTCACAAATTTGATCACTACCAGCCAGCCAATCATCTGTTGAGAAGGCCGGGAACCTTGGCCGATGAAATCGACGATGCAACGAAGGATCGGTTTGAAGCGTTGTTCGGTCGGTTGAACAACCTCTTGGTCTAACTTTGCTTGAGGCGGCGCTCTTTCGCCGCCACATGCCACCGCGGTTGATGGTGAGTCTGACGCGGCATGACCCGACCCGGATGGGAGTCGAATTGTTCCTCTATGGCGTGAGCTGGAATAGATTCATCAGATCTCCACCTTGTGTGAGCTTCTGGATCCGCTGCTGGAACTCAAGCCGTCGACGCGTAGCGTAGGTGTCTAGCGGCTCGCCGTTGATGGTCGCCCAAATCGCTGCGGTTACGGCTTGCCTAGCAAGTGTCGCGGCGAATCTCGCCACCGTACTGCAGGCTGCCTCCGACAGGGGCCCGCCGTGGATCGCCGCGTTTCGTGACCTTGTCAGGCGCTTCACCATGCCTTCGACGCGGTTGCGTTCGGCGTCGAATGCAGCCGCGAGCGCGGTTCCCGACGACAACGTGTCTTCGGTTTCGGCCAGCCGTCGCACGAGCCAGTGTTGGGCGTATACGCGTTTGAGCGTGGTGACGTGAGAGGCAACTTTGCGAATGTCGATACGTGTCCCCCATCCGGGAACGGTGATGTCCTTGCGTACAGTTTCCAACTCCGGGGGTGGTACTGCGCCGGGTGACCGGTCGGGTCGATGCGCCACAACTGCGGCGAACCCGTCATATCCCACGCGCCTCGCGAACGCGTTGACTGTATATTCATCGATCAGAAATTGGTTGATGTACTCGTTCCAGTGAAGCCTGTGGCCCGGCGCTGTCCAGGTGTTGCAGTGCTCGATGGCACGGACTGCCGCCAGCACTGTCGCTTCGGGATCAGACAGGGGTAGTTCGGTGAGAGCGGTGAAAAGCCGCAGCGCTGGTTGAAGATTCGTCGCAGCCTCTGCAGTGATCACCTTCCCCTTGGCATTCAGTTCCTCTAGATCCGTGGTGAAGTGATCGTTCTGATGGAAGACGGGATCAGGGCGCGGTTCCTTCAAACCCCATCGTGCCTCGGGGAAATAGGATGGCTCGCCGTCATAAAACAGGTAGCCGTCGAGGATCTTCCACATGCCGTCGTGGACGCCGACGACGGTCAGCACTGCAGCGAGGTATGTGCGTGCTGCATCAACTGCTCGATGGCGTTCGACGTTCGTGACGATGACTCGCGCGTAGACCAACTCAGGGTCGTACTCGAATCCGACACAGTCGTCGACCGAGTTGGAGACTTGGAGGTCGCGGATCTCGTCTGTAAGGAGTTCCTCGGGGACAACGTCAAGCATGTTCCTCGCCATGTCATGGTCGAGAAGTGCGCGTGCGAGGTCTATCGCGTCGTAGAACGTGATCCCTCCGTGCGTCACGCAAGCAACGTCCTTGATGAATCCTGGGGATAGGCGAAGCCACACGATGTAATTGCCTGTCGACGGGGGCAAGACGATGCAACGCTCCGCGAGGTCAGCGAGCTGTTGATCGGACAGTCGACTTCTAGCGTGCGGATTCGTGGTGGGTGCCTGAACGGCATCGCCAACCATTTCTTGTGCCAGCTCGACGCTGCTCGCCCCTCCGTGCAGGACGGACACAGCTGTCGAGATAGGGTTCCAATGGTTCAGGTCCTGGTTGCGATACTTGATCAGGCCCATCAGGGTGTCGCGAAGGAACGCAATCCGATCCGCCGGGAATCTGGTGTGGTCTAGCTTCCGGCACGCCGCGACAAGGTCCCGCCAGGCCGCCACCAGCAGCGCGTCACTGTCCAGCGCGCTGACGAGGACGCCGGCACGGATGCCGACAGCTGGGCGCTTCGTGTCGTCAAGTGTCGTTGTTCCCGCGGTGGTGACAAGCAGGCCACTGGTGATCGCCCCGACGACCGCCCTGCCGGCTATGGCGACCAAGGCTAGGAGCTCTGGTCCGATCCAGTCGAGACTGTCGGTGAGATCAGTAACCCTCGACTGCCAGTCGCGGATCTGTTGGCGGCCGTGGGGCCTCGCGTCGCTGCATGCAGCATCGATTTCTCGAACGATCGCATCCCAGGGCATGCGGCCGGACGTAGATGTCAACGACTCCTTCTCATCGGTGCACGCGCGCAGTTCCTCGAGCCAACGTTCACGCTGCTCGAACACTCGACCATCTCTCCTGTTCAGGCCAGGTCTACGTCCGACGGCTGTCGGTGCGACCCTATGCCCAGTAGCTGCACCCTGTGTCCCAGCTGCCCGCAGCTGACACTCAAGCGCCTCCCGTTCATCGCCAGTAGCGCACCGCACTCGCGGTTGCTAACCCGTTCCGGGCAGTCGCAGCAGGAGGCGTGCGCCACCCAAAGGGCTTGCCTCCAGCGATGCTGTTCCGCCGTGCAGCTCAGCCTGCTGGGCGACCAGTGCTAAACCTAGACCTGACCCGGAGCGCGAGGCAGTCGAGCCACGAGTAAACCGCTCGAAGACCGCAGCACGCTCCCGCTCGGGAACTCCATGGCCGTTGTCGTCTATGGCGATCTCCACGCCAGCAGTGGAACGGATTGCACTGAGCTGTATTTCGGTCGCGCGACCGTGCTTGACTGCGTTGGCGATGGCGTTGTCGATTACCAACCGCAGGCCCGCCGGCAAGCCCGACATACGTACCGGACCCGAGGGCAGTAACGATACCTGCAGGTCGGGATAGGTGTGCATGGCATCGTGCGCAGCGCGATCCAGCAACTCGCTGATATCGAATGGGACGTGGTCGCTGATTGTGGTCAGGTCGCCCTGAGCCAATCGTTCCAATGCCGTCAAGGTCGCCTCGATCCGGCTCTGGGTCCGGATGACGTCACCGAGAACTTCCTTACGTTGCTCGTCGGCCAGTTCTAGGGTGGACAGCACTTCTAGGTCAGTGCGCATAGCCGTCAGTGGGGTACGCAGTTCGTGAGAAGCGACAGCGGCGAAATCGCGCGCCGATTCCAGGGCTGCCTTTGTGCGTGCCAGCATGCCCTCGACGGCTTCGGCGATCTCCATTGCCTCCCACACGCCCCGAACCTGCACCTCGTCGGGATTGGATTGAGCGTTGATGGCGCGTGCCTGCTCGGCTAGCTGCCGGAACGGGTAGATCATGATCAGCCACATCACCCATCCGACAGAGACGGTTCCCAGCACGACTGCGCCGCAGATCAACAGCACGCGCATGTGCTGTTGGTAGATTTGACGTTGAGCTTCGGCGATCGGGGCAGCCACGGCGATCGAGGCCTGACCGGCCGTGAAGGTGTGAACTCGGTATTCAACCCCGTCGACGGTTCGTGTTTGTATACCCGGTGGGCAGCTTCGGCAAGACGATGTCATTGGGGATCGACGTGGTCGCGTCTCCGATGCGTGTGGTGCGTACAAGGCTGTCTGCTGGGATGTGCTGATCGGTGTTGGTGTTGTTCACCAGCGCGCCGATATCGCCGAGGCTGCTCACCGAGTCAAGCTGTTGGTCCAGCCGGCTGTACTGCTCGTTGGTGACACCGATCCATACCCAGGTGCCGATGGTGATGACGGCGACGATCACCAATAGCGCTGACGCGATCACGATGGTGCGAAGCGACAACCCTCTTGTGGGTAACCGGAGCAATCGATATACACGGTCGTTGAGGGTCACGGGGGTGCTCCTAGCATGAAGCCCACGCCGCTGACAGAGTGAATGACTCGTGGTGCGCCACCGGCTTCGAGCTTGTGGCGCAGATAGCCGATGAAATGGTCGACGACGTCAGTTTCTGCGGCGCAGTCGTAACCCCAGACCGACTTCAGCAGTTGGCTGCGCGACAACACCGTCGATTCGTGTTCAGCCAGCATCGCCAGCAGATCGAATTGCCGCCTGGTCAAGGCCACCTCGATGTCACTGACTCGTACGCATCTTCTTCGGAAGTCTATTTCCATAGGGCCCACTTCGATGCTTGGCAAGCAGCGCACTTCCGTGCTGCGGCTACGCAACATGGCTCGTAACCGGGCCACTAGCTGCGACAACGCGAAGGGCTTGATCAGATAATCGTCGGCGCCAACCTCCAGTCCAGCAATGCGATCATCCACCGAGTGGGGTGCCGACAGCACGCACACCGGAACCTCACCGTCTAGGTCTCGCATCGCGCCTAGGGCACGAATACCCGGCAGCACCGGCATCCCAATGTTCACCACGATCGCGTCGGGGCGGGCGTCGCTGACACTGCGTAGAGCGGCAGCGCCGTCACCGATCTTCGCAACGGCGAAACCCGACAGACTCAGTCCGCGTTCCAACGATTCACGTACATCGGCATCCTCGTCCACCAAGAGGACGCGCGGAGATCGCGGCCTATTGCCCATGCGCATATTCTGCCCGATCAGCTCTGACAAGCGACACCTCTGCTTCAGCGCATATAGCGAAATCGCATGGAACGCCGTGAGCCAGGTCGCCGGATTTCCAGACCGCCGCCACTTTCTTAGCATCCAGCACGCGCTGCGTTCGCGACGTCCGCGGCGAGCCTCCCGCCTGCCTCCGCGCGGCCGTGGTACTCCTGCGATCACGGGTTCCCAACGACACAGCAGGTGGGGTGGGCGTGGACGGTAATCGGTTCTCTGTTCGCAGGGTGCGGCATCGGGACGGTAGCCAGTCCTTCTGGATCTTCACTCCCGACTTGGAGGTTCACCGTCCAAGCCTGACGGTGTTGACGCGGTATGGGACATCGACCCAGCAGACCTATGCCTACAGCCTGGTCGATCATTTGAACTGGCTGCGGGCCAACGGCAAGACACCCGATGTCATCACCTTCGACGAGTTGCAGCGCTACATGAACGGCGTCACCGGCCAGGTCGACGGTGTCTACGGAGCGGCGTGGCGCCAGCCGACACGAAAGCCGATCGGCCCCTCGGCGGCTGGCAACGTGGCCACCGTAGTCAAGGCCTATTACCTTGCATTGGCGGCATCAGGCGGTGCCAGCCCAGAGTTGGCCGAGGCGCTGCGCTCCAACGCCGCTGCGCGACAGAGCAAGTCTGGGCGGCCGGGCCAGGGCAACCCGCTTGCACCGAAGGTGAACACACGGCGACCTCGATTCCTGCCGGACGAGACGGTCCAGGCGCTGTTCGAGCCCGGGGTGTTGACCTCAGCTCGCGATGTGATGGTCCTGACGTGGCTGCATGACGGGGGCCTCAGGGTGGGTGGCTTGTGCGGGCTCCGGTTCAGCGACCTTCACCTGCGCCGCAATCATGAGTGCGGTCAACGCGCCGATCCCCACATTCACGTGATCGGGCGCGACGACAACCCCAACGGTGCCCGCGCGAAAGCCTACGCGCCTACTGTCGCCGGCAGGGATGGCTCGGTCGTGGACGGCGTCATCCGGGCTGTCAGCCCGGACATGATCAGCACCTTTCACGCCTATCTGCTGGACGAGTTCCATCCGATCTCACACCTGGTCAATCACGAACAGGTTCTCGTGCACCTGGCCGGCCGAACTCCGGGTGCGGCGCTCGCTACGGCTGGTGTCCGCAAGATGCTGGCCAGAGCGTGCCGGAGGGCCGGACTGCTAGTGCAGGTGACCCCGCACGGCTTCCGGCACAAAGCGGCAGCGGCCTTGTACGCTGAATCGGACTTCAACGCCGAGTTAGTCGCCCAAGAGTTCGGCTGGACAAGCCCTCAGATGGTGACCGACCTGTACGGCAAATCCGCCAACCGCCATGCCATGCAGCATCTCCAGCAGGCCTGGGACGCAACAGCCCGGCCTCCGACCGAACCTTATCTCGAGCCGACGCCGGGATCAGAGGTCCCACAATGACTGCGGCGAAAGCGATCAAGGAAGCCGTAGCTCCGGCCACCGAGAGCGACTACCTCGGGCTGACTGTCGAACAACGCTATCACGTTGTCAGTCAACATTTCCCATCATGGTTGCTGACCGAACCGATCGAGTTTCCCCCGCACCACGAGACTTACGGGTGGGCATGCCGCGTCGAGGGCTGTGGCGGCCGCTTGTCACCAACGGAGACCCGCCTCATCTGCATTTCGCACGGACAAGAGTACCGACGTGTTCAGGACTCGGTCGGACTTGATGAGTTTGTGCGCACTGCCCAACCGGTGTCATCAAGCCGGACCGGATGGGCATTGTCACGCCGGCCCGATTGCGTGATCTGTGGCAGCAACCGTGAAACATGGAAGAGCGGCTACTGCAAGCATCACGGGGACCTCCTGGTAAAGGCGCGCCGAAGGGCCGGGCCTCAGAAACGAGCTCGTGACGAGTGGGTTAGCGAAGCCAGGTGGCGGCGACTCCAGCGCCCGATGCCCCCCTACGATCCGTGCTCGGTACCGCGCTGTGTCCACGACAGTGTGCGCAACATACATGTGGACGCCCAGGACCATCGGGTGTGTACCGGCCACATTGGGCAGTGGGACGACTGGCTGACCGCCGACGGCAAAGCACCAGGCCCGCACCGCTGGGCTGCGTTCGTTGCCTCTGCGGCGGTCCAAGAATCCGTGTCAGCAGCCAGCAGTCGCGGGCTGCTGACACTGGCAGCACTGCCCGACGGCTTGCAGAACGAGATCCGGTATGCCCTTCACCGTCACTCAAATAACCCTCGACGCACCGTATGGCGCCCCGCCGAGCTGCAGAAGGTTATTGACATCCTCGCCGCCAGTGGAGTGACGTCGCTAGGCGACTTCCGGATCGACGACCTCGCCGAGAAGTACGTCCGTAAGCTACAACGCCGGATCTGGTTGGACCTCCCGGCCGCAGCACGCAGCCTCATTGTTACCGAGGACATCGCCAAGGCTGCAGGATGGTTCGACCCGATCCTCGTCGGCAGCTCGCCGTTTTCAGCAACCACCAGCGGGGAGAACTCTCGCAGAGTCTTGGACCTGACCGATGTCTCGCAGGGCTGGCTGCGGGACGCGCTGTGGGAGTTCTTGCGCGACGAGGCGCTCAAGCCCACCGGGAAACGTCCCAGTCTCGGAACGGTTCGCAACCGGATCACCGGAATCGCCTTGCTCTCACAGATCCTATGGCAGAACCGCAACGACCATGGCGATGACCCGACCCGGCTGGGCAGGGTCGATGCCAAAGCAGTGAAGGACACCTGGGATCTGTGGTTCCGGGACCAAATCCCCATTCCTCGGCTGATGAAGCACAAGGGCAGAGGAACGAGCACCCTCACCGTCCTCACCCGCCACACCTACACGGTCAGCATGCGAACCGTCCTGCGGCACAGCCAGGAAATGCGCCGGACACCGCCGGGTATGGACTCCTTCATACTTGGCCTGCCGAGATACCCGCAGCCCGTCAATAGGCCGCGACCACGACCGCTGAGCGAGGACGACTTTCAGTTGCTGATCAGCGCTGAGAGCATCGCCGCTCTGGAAGCCCTCGACAGCAACGGTGTTGGGATTGCCGATATTTGGTTGACCCAGGCGTTTCAGGGTGGACGGATCAGTGAGACACTGAAGCTTCGGTTGGGCTGCGTTGGGCTCGTTGGCCGCGCCCAACCGTATATCTGGCGAGACATCAGCAAGGTCAACGTCGTGGACTGGGGAATGCCGTGTTACCTTCCTGTCTACGAACGGTTATTGCAGCGCCAGGAACTCACCCGGGCAAAGCTTCGTGCGCGCTATTCTACGGAACTCGCCGCGCTTGACGGACGTGGACGCGCTCAACTCGAAGCCTCGTGGGATCGCGACAAGCCGCTGTTTCCCGCAGCAATATCGAATCCCGACTTGACCTTTGAAGTGTCACAAACGGGGTTCCGCAATCCGTGGAGTCAGTGGTTTGAGGGTCTGGGCCTGAAGTGGGTTACGACGCATCAGACTCGATCTACTTTGGCGATGTCCCTGCTGGACAATGGCGCACCGCCGGCTTTGGTGCGCCAAGTGCTCGGGCACTTCTCCGAAGAATCCCTGGCGCACTACGCACGGTACAACGACGTGACCGTCAAGCGGCACCTGCAACAGGTGTGGGCCGCCGGGCCCGGCATGGACAAACCCGGCACCGTCTTGCTGCGCCCCAACGAGATCAACGCCGATGACTCTGCCGCCGCAGCTGCCCGCATCGACCTGACTATCGTCCCGGTTGAACATGGTCTGTGCCGGTACGGCCCGGTCGTCGGCGGCACCCAATGTCCGTGGCAGAAGAACTGCACTGACGGCCCCGATGGACCGTGCGAACATTTCGTGCTCACCGGCGCTGATCTGGCGTATTGGGAGCGCAAACGTGACCGCGACTACCACTTCGCCGAACGGGCGCCCACCGACGAGACACGTGACTACATCCTGAGCCGTTGGCATCCATGGGAACCCGTGCTCACCGGACTGCGTGAAGCACTCGACGAACTCGGCCTGCTTGAGGAAGCCGAGAAACTCGACCTGCGCGCGCCCGTGCATGACTACTTCGATCCGTTGTTTTCTGCCGGATTCTCCGTAACCGACCTGAACCGGCCCGCCAACAGCGACATGACGGCCCCGCCACCGCGAGTCAAGGGAGAATAAGATGGAAACCAGAACACGCCGTCGCCCCGTCGAAATGATCGAACGCCGTGCCGCCACGAGCGCCGAATGTGAACAGCGGGTACGCACAGCACTTACCAAACTCATCAAGACCGGCGCCCCGTTCACCGTCGAGAACGTCTGCGCCCTCGCGGGAGTGGGCAAGACGTTCATCTACGACAAGCGGCGCCGACAGCTGACCGAGGCCGTTCTGGCAGCTCGCGACGCATCACAGGCCAGCGCAATCGTGGCCGCCGATCAGAGACTCGAACAGGCTTCCGCGTCATGGCGCGAACGAGCACTGGATGCCGAAGCCCTCGCCAAGTCACTGCGCGCCGAGGTCAAGCGACGAGAAGCAAGGGTCAATGACCTGACCGGACAGCTTTATGACCCCGAAGGAAACCACCTCGCCGAAGAGAATGCCCGACTACGGGATGTAGTCAACAGTCAATCCATCAACCTTCACCAGGCTCAGAACGAAATCGCCATGCTTAGAAGGTCATTAGATGCTGCGAGGGCCAACGTCAAGCGAGAACGGGAGCGTAACGTCACACAGCTGTTCGCCCCCAATGGCCGCATGAGCTGACGCTTCAGGAGAGACCCATCCGGACCTGTTGGGTCGTCTGCGGCTCGATCACCTATTCGTCCAAAGGGGAATGAATCCCGTGGGCACCTCGACCGCGGCGGCTACCGCGGCTGGAGCCTGACCCACCGTTGAGCCGACTGGCACTGATCTTTCTGCGTGACATGTTGGTCTTCCGGCCGGCGCGGGGTGGGCACGAGGGACGTCTATTGGTGACAATGTGGCGATGGAAACGGAGTTGGTGGTCGCGGCGGCCCAGCCAAGAGTTGTCGACGATGACGTGGACGCAAACGTCGCCTCGCATGCTGAATCGATTGCGCGCGCTGAAGCCCGGTTGGTGGTGTTCCCTGAGCTGTCCCTGACGGGTTACTGGCTAAATTCGCTGCCGCTCGAATTCCATCGAGGCAGCCTAGGCTCTCTTGTAGATGCCTGTACAACAACGGATTCAGTGGCACTTGTCGGAGCTCCGGTGGTGACCGACCGCGGCCGCTGTATCGCGATGGTGCGCTTCGACCGTGACGGGGCGACCGTGGCCTACTGCAAGACGTTTCTGGGAGGCACCGAACACCAGCATTTCGGCCCCGGTGGTGGACCGCGGGTCATCGAAGTGGACGGCTGGCAGGTCGGTATGGGGATCTGCCGAGATACCGGAGTCGAGGAACACGTGCGTGGCACGGCCGCGCTTGGGGTGGATGTTTACGCCTGCGGTGTGGTCCACCACGAGACGGAACTGGCTGAGCAGCAACGCCGTGCACGCAGCATCGCCGAGACGTGTCAAGCACCGGTGGTGATGGCCAGCTTCGCCGGCCCCACCAGCGGTGGATACGCCAGGACCACTGGTCGCTCGGCTATCTGGTCGGCGGGCGCAGCCGTGCTGGCCGAAGCTGACAACCGCCCCGGCAGCATTGCCCGCGCCACGTTGACACGGTAACCATCCGTCGCATTTTCGCTGGCAGTGGGTCTAGGAGGGTTGGCGCGAGCGCGAGGACTCTGTTGCCGATTTCGACGATGTGAGCGTTGAAGGTGCCGTAGTCGTCGGAAGCCGGACGCCAGGTGTGTAGTCGGAGCGCGCGATTCCTCGCCTGCCGAGGCTCGACTTGGCGGGTCGCGGAATCTCGAGCTCGACACACTCTTACTGTTCGCTTAGTTTTCGAGTTTGCATCGTATCGTCGGCACGGTGTCCACCTTCAAACCACCAGTGCGGCGACTTAGGCGAACGCGTCTGAGTCAGCCGGGTCGACGGGTACACCGATGACGGGCCTGCTGCTGGCACTGCTTGGCCTGGCTTTCCTCGACTCCCTCAGTGTCCTCAATATCGGGGTGGTCTCAGCAGTTGTCTATGGCAGCCGCCTCAATCGGCAGTCCCCTTTACCCGGTGGTCTGAGCTTCATCGCAGGGGTCTTCGCCGTAACCTCCATCTTCGGCCTCTTTGCCGTACTCGGAATCGGTTTCGTGACCGACCTCACCAACTTCGAACTCACACCTACGGTCCGATACTGGGGTGAGCTGCTAATCGGGTTCGCGCTGATCTTGCTCGCCTTCTTCCCCCTGGTTGCACAAACTTCCGCTCCGGGCTGGGCCATGGCGGCCATGCGGCAACGCCCCTGGCTTCTTGGATTCCTCGGAATCGCAGTCGGTCTGGGCCAAGCGCCTACCGCGGTTCCGTATCTGGCTGGCCTAGCAATGCTTGCTGCCCAGCAGCCGCTACCACCAGCTTGGCCCGTGATCGTGGTTGCCTACTGCGCGATCGCGCTATTGCCCTGCATGCTCGTTCTGGCCCTATCGACGAGTCGAACCAGGCAAGCTGACCGGGTACAGCGTTGGCTAGTGCGCAATCTGACCCGATACGGTCCGATCGGAGTCCGCATTCTTTTCGTTGTTGCCGGTGTTGCTTTGGTCGCCGACGCGCTGATCCACCGCAACATGTGGTGAGCCTCAGCGGCCGTATCAATCCGGTATGCGACATCAGCGGTTTCTAGCGCGTCTGCCCCATTGCGCTTCACCGCGTATTGACCTTCACGGCAAGGCCAGAACGACAGTCGGGGTGTGCAGTTGGAGGGTCTTATCAGCCTCGCGAACGCGACCGATATCGGCCGTTCGTCACGCCAAGCAGAGGGCTCACGGCGAACGTGACGAACGTCAGTCACCCACGGCACTAAGTACTTCGACGTCACCGGCGCCCAGCCCGACAGCGTCGTCTACAACGACGGTGGCCGGGACCTCGCGGTGTGGCTCACCCCCGCGCCAGCGCCGGCCACTCCGCAGACCGGCGGCGCAACCCCCTACCGCACCACCGTCCCGGCGCCGAGCTCAGCATCCCAAGACGCGCCTGCCGCGCCCGCTGCGGTTCCGCCCGCAGCCGAAACCCCCATGACGCCGGCGCCGGCCAGCGTGGGCACACCCCTGCCGCCGGGAAGCAGTGTCGGCACACCCCTGCCCACCGGCAGCACTGGGACTCCCCTGCCC
>ERZ500994.225-NODE-225-length-18324-cov-6.177952_pt1 | contig 18324 bp, 18 predicted proteins | sample MGYA00248878_ERZ500994 | MGnify/ENA primary metagenome ERZ500994 (study PRJEB25958, sample SAMN03398533) | human skin metagenome | study: EMG produced TPA metagenomics assembly of the Human Skin Microbiome Metagenome (human skin metagenome) data set. | reverse complement strand
CTCATCGTCGGCACGCCCACGAAATAGGTGATGCGCTCCTTCTCAATCAGCCGCAGCGCCTCGCCCGATTGCTCCAGCAGGCCGTGGCCGACCATGCTGTCGAACATCCGCGTGCCCATCGCCCCGGCGAGGTGGTTGTAGCAGACGCGCGCCTCGCGCATCGCCGCGTCCTTCGGGCCGGTACGGGTGCGGCTGTGGCCGATCCGCGCGGCAAGGCCCATCAGCGATTCCAGCGTGCCCGCGATCTGGTCGTCCGCCAGCGCGAAATATTTGTGGCGCCCCTGCTTGCGGGTGATCGCCAGCCCGCCATCGACCAGCCGGGCAAGATGCGAGGTCGCGGTCTGCGGGGTGATGCCCGCGACGCCCGCCAGTTCGGTCGCGGTCAACGCCTTTCCGGCCATCAGCGCGGTCAGCATGTTGGCGCGGGCGGGATCGCCGATCAGCGCGGCGACCCGGGCGATGTCGGGGCCTTCCTTCATGCTTCGATGTTCACCGAAACATTCGCGCCGGTCAACGTGGCACAGCAAGGCAGCGAAGGAGAAACGACATGCTGACCTGCATCATCCGCTACCACATCGACCCGACCAAGAAGGCCCAGTTCGAACGGTATTCGCGCAACTGGGGCGAGGCGATCCCGCGCTGCGGCGCCGACCTGATCGGCTACTTCGCCCCGCACGAGGGATCGTCGACCCTCGCCTACGGCATCTACAACATCCCCGACCTCGCCGCGTACGAGGCCTATCGCGCCCGCCTGTCCGCCGATCCGCTGGGCCGGGAAAACTACGCCTTCGCCCAGTCCGAACGGTTCATCCTGCGCGAGGACCGGACCTTCCTGAAACTCGCCTCCGCCCCGCACGGGGCGCGCGCATGATCGCGGTGATCTTCGAGACCCTGCCCGCCGATGGCCGCAAGCAGGACTACCTGGACATCGCGGCAGAGCTGCTGCCGATCCTCGAGACGGTGGACGGCTTCATCTCGGTCGAGCGGTTCCAGAGCCTGACCGATCCCGGCAAGATCCTGTCGCTGTCGTTCTTTCGCGACGAGGCGGCGGTGGCCCGCTGGCGCAATCTTGGCGCCCATCGTGACGGGCAGGCGCGGGGCCGGGCGGGCATCTTCAGCGACTACCGCATCCGCATCGCCCGTGTCGTGCGCGACTACGGCATGTCGGACCGCGCGCAGGCCCCCGCCGACAGCCGCGCGGTCCACGCCCCCTGGGCCGTCACCGGCCTGAGACCGCCCGACTGAGGCCGCCGGGCAATTCGCATCATTTGCAACGATCTGGTGTTCCTCACCCCTTCGATGCTGTATCATCGATCCATAAAGAGGAGTGAGGAAACATCATGGGACCCTTCCCGCACGACGCCCCCCGAGCCGTCATCAGCGAGGCGAACCCCGCCGGCACCGACGGTTTCGAGTTCGTGGAATTCGCCCACCCGAACCCCGCAGAGCTTGAGACGCTGTTCCAGCGCATGGGCTATACCGAGGTCGCGCGCCACCGCAGCAAGGACATCTCGCTGTACCGGCAGGGCCACATCAACTACGTCCTGAACCGCGAGCCGGGCAGCCACGCCGCCCGCTTCGTGCAGGAACACGGCCCCTGCGCGCCCGCGATGGCGTGGCGCGTGGTCGATGCCAAGGTCGCGCTGCAACGCTGCCTCGACTACGGCGCCAAGGAATACACCGGGACCGACAAGAGCATGGACGTGCCCGCCGTGATCGGCATCGGCGGCTCGCTGCTGTATCTCGTGGAAACCTACGGCGACAAGGGCTCGCCCTACGCCGCCGACTACGAATGGCTGGGCGAGGCCGACCCGAAGCCGCAGGGCGTGGGCTTTTACTACCTCGACCACCTGACCCACAACGTCGAGCGCGGCAACATGAGCACGTGGTACCGGTTCTACGCCGACGTGTTCAATTTCCGCGAGATCCGATATTTCGACATCGCCGGCAAGCAGACCGGCCTCACCAGCCGCGCGCTGACTTCGCCCGACGGCAAGATCCGCATTCCGATCAACGAAAGCTCCGACGACAAGAGCCAGATCGCGGAGTACCTGCGTGAATACAAGGGCGAAGGCATCCAGCACATCGCGGTCGGGACCGAGGACATCTACGCCTCGACCGACGCGATCGCGGCCAAGGGGCTCGAGTTCATGCCCGGCCCGCCCCCGATCTACTACGACAAGTCGTTCGACCGCGTGAAAGGCCACGACGAGCCGGTCGAGCGGCTGGAAAAGCACGGCATCCTGATCGACGGCGAAGGCGTGGTCGAGGGCGGCGAGACGCGGATCCTGCTGCAGATCTTCTCGAAAACCGTGATCGGCCCGATCTTCTTCGAGTTCATCCAGCGCAAGGGCGACGACGGCTTCGGCGAGGGCAACTTCAAGGCCCTGTTCGAATCGATCGAGGAAGACCAGATCCGCCGCGGCGTGCTGACGGCCTGATCCGTTCCGGGCGGCCCCGCCCCGGCCGCCCACGCAGGGGAAAATCATGACTGAAGCCTGGCGCACGTATCGCGGCGCCCCCGCCGACGGAACGCCGCTGTGTTCCCTGGATGCGATCCCCGATCCGGGCACCCATGGCGTCCTGGTCGGGCGCTTTCCGGTGCTGCTGGCCCGGAACGGGGCCACGCTGCGCGCCTATGTCAACGCCTGCCCGCACCAGTACCTGCCGCTGGACCATCGCGGCCCGAACGTCATCAGCGCCGACGGCCGGCTGCTGCGCTGTACCAACCACGACGCCGCCTTCCGGCTGGAAGACGGCGTGGGGGCCGAGGGGCTGGGCCTCGACTGCGCGCTCGACGCGATCCCGGTAACGGTCGATGCGGGCGGCATGGTGGTGATCGGGGCGGCCTGATCCCGCCCCGGCCCGGTTACTGCAGCGCCTTGTCGGTGATCGCGTGGCTCCACGCCCCTTCGGGTGCCTTGGAAATCACCGGGTCCGATCCGCCTGCCAGCAGCGTGTCGACCGTTCGCTGGTAATCCGCCTCGTCCAGCGCGCCGTTCGATCCGGCGGTGAGCTTGGCCACTTCCTGCATCATGCGGACCTGATGCGCCTCGGTCTGGGCGCCCGTCTCGTCGTTGTCCAGCACGATCCCCGCGGCTTCCTCGGGGTTTTCCTCGGCGTATTTCCAGCCCTTCATCGAGGCGCGGACAAAGCGGACCAGCCGGTCCTGCATCGCCGGATCGTCGAGCGTGGCCTGCAGCGTGTAAAGCCCGTCCTCCAGCGTGGCGACGCCCTGATCCTCGTACTTGAAGGTCACCAGGTCCTCGGGTTTCAGCCCCGCGTCCAGCACCTGCCCGTATTCGTTGTAGGTCATGGTGGAAATGCAGGCCGCCTGCTTCTGCAGCAACGGATCGACGTTAAAGCCCTGTTTCAGCACGGTGACGCCATCCGCGCCGCCGGCCGTCGGCACGCCCAGATGCGCCATCCAGCTGAGGAACGGGTATTCGTTCCCGAAGAACCACACCCCCAGCGTCTTGCCCTTGAAGTCGGTCGCGGGGTCGGTAACGCCGCTTTCCTTGAGGCAGGTGAGCATCATTCCCGACGACTTGAACGGCTGCGCGATGTTGACGATCGGCAACCCCTTCTCGCGCGCGGCGAGCGCGGCGGGCATCCATTCCACCGTCACGTCGGCACCGCCGCCCGCCAGCACCTGCGTCGGCGCGATGTCAGGGCCGCCGGGCTGGATCGTGACATCGAGGTTTTCCTCGTCATAGAAGCCCTTGTCCTTGGCGACATAGTAGCCCGCGAACTGGGCCTGCGTGACCCATTTCAGTTGCAGGGTCAGCGGGTCGGCCGCATTCGCGGCACCGGCGAGCAGCGCCAGCACGGCGGACGAGATCATCAGTCTGGTCATTCTCCACTCCACTGTTGGGGGCGTTCTCGCCCGTTATGTCCTTCGCCCGTCATCTTCGTTGCGACGGATGCCAGAAGGTCGCCTGCCGTTCGACCAGCGCGACGACCCCGTAAAGCGCCGACCCCGCCAGCGCGGCCATCAGGATCTCGGCCCAGACCAGCGCGAGGTCCAGCTGCCCCACAGCGGTCGAGATGCGGAACCCCATGCCCCGCGTCGGGCTGCCGAAGAACTCGGCCACGATCGCGCCGATGAGCGCCAGAGTGGTGGTGATCTTGAGCCCGTTGAACAGGAACGGCATCGCCGCGGGCAGGCGCAGTTTCATCAGGCTTTGCCAGTAACCCGCGCTCCACGTCGCCATCTGGTCGCGCTGCATCGCGTCGGTCGCGGCAAGCCCCGCGACCATGTTCACGAGGATCGGAAAGAACACCATCACCACGACGACCGCCGCCTTGGACTGCCAGTCGAACCCGAACCACATCACCAGGATCGGCGCGATCCCCACGATCGGCAGGGCGGCGACGAAGTTCCCGACCGGCAAGAGCCCGCGTTGCAGGAACGGCACCCGGTCGATGGCGATGGCGGTGGCGACCGCAAGCGCCGCGCCGGTCAGCCAGCCGGTCAGCGCGCCCTTGACCAGCGTCTGCCACAGGTCCGACAGGATCATCGGCAGGCTGCCCGCGAAGCGCGCCCCAATGTCCGATGGCGCGGGCAGGATGACCGAGGGAACGGCGTAAAGCCGCACCCCGATCTCCCACACCGCCAGGATCGTCACCCCAAACACAAGCGGGATCGCCGCCCGCGCCGCCGTGCCGCCCGCCTGGGCGAGGAACCCGTTGACGATCCACCCCGCCGCCCAGACCGCGCCCAGCAACCCCAGCCGCGTGTCCCACAGCGCCGCCGCCACGACCAGCGCCGCCAGCGCAAGGATGCCCAGGCGCGGGGCGGCCGCCGTCATCGCGCCAGCCCCATCCGGCGCAGCGTCACACGCTCGATGGCGCCGATCAGCCAGACCAGCGCGGCTGCCAGGATCGCGGCCGCGAACAGCGCCGACCAGATCTGGATCGTCTGTCCGTAATAGCTTCCCGACAGCAGCCGCGCGCCAAGGCCTTGCGTCGCGCCCGCGGGCAGCTCGCCCACGATCGTCCCGACCAGCGCCGCCGCGATCGCCACCTTGAGCGAGGCGAACAACCACGGCAGCGACGACGGCAGCCGCAGGTGGCGCAGCACCTGCCCCCCGCCCGCGTTCCACGACCGCATCAGGTCGAACTGCATCGGATCGGGCGCGCGCAGGCCCTTCACCATCCCGACCAGCACCGGAAAAAACGACAGCCACGCCGAGATCAGCGCCTTGGGCAGCAGGCCGGTGCCGCCCATGCTGGCCAGCACCACGATCACCATCGGCGCGATGGCGAGGATCGGCACGGTCTGCGACGCCACCGCCCACGGCATGATCGACAGGTCCATAACGCGGCTGTGGACGATCCCCACGGCCAGCGCGATCCCCGCCACCGAGCCCAGCGCGAACCCCGCGAGCGTCGCTGACAGCGTGATCCAGCCATGCCAGACGAGGCTGCGTTTGGACGTGATCTTCTGCCCGGTCACGCCGTCCCACAGCCCTGCCGCGACCTGATGCGGCGCAGGCAGCACGGGCCGTTCCTGCACCATCGTCGCGCGGACCACCTGCCCGGCGGTCACCGTCTCGCCCGCCCGCGCGGCCTGGTCGCGGACCCACGGCGCATTCATCCAGACCGCAGCGAGATACCACGCCACGACGATGGCGGCGAGGACGGTCAGGACCGGAATAACGCGGCTCAATGCAAAACCGCCCACTTTCCGTTCGGGCCACGCTTTTTAAGTTTGCCTGCATCTTGCAGCTTCTGCGCGTCCCACCTCATCTGATACTGCCACTTATAGAAGTAGTCGCCCGACGCGCGAAGTTCAGCCTCATGCTGTTCCCATATATGTCTTGCAACTTCAACGATACTGGCGGTTCCCCCGAGCTTATCCAGCGCTTCAATAATCCATTTTGGCATTTGGTCTTTAGCATTCACAATTGTGCATCCTCTGATGTAAATCGCCCCGCCCGCAGCCCCTCGCGGACGCGGTGCGAGATCTCCGCGAACTCCTTGCTGTCGCGGATCTCCAGCGGACGGTCGCGCGGCAAGGGGCTTTCGATCACGTCGGTGATCCGGCCCGGGCGCGGCGACATGACGACGATGCGGGTGGACAGGAACACCGCCTCGGGGATCGAATGGGTGACGAAGCCGATCGTCTTGCCGGTCCGCGCCCACAACGCTCGCAGCGCCTCGTTCAGGCGGTCGCGCACGATCTCGTCCAGCGCGCCGAAAGGTTCGTCCATCAGCAGGATGTCGGCGTCGAACGCCAGCGCCCGCGCAATCGAGGCGCGCTGCTGCATCCCGCCCGACAGCTGCCACGGATAGCGCCCGGCGAACTGCGACAGCTCCACCAGTTCCAGCACGCGGGCGATCCGCTGCTGCCGGTCGGCGCGGTCGAAGCCCATGATCTCGAGCGGCAGCGAGACGTTCCCGGCGATGGTCCGCCACGGATACAGCCCCGGCGCCTGGAACACATAGCCATAGGCCCGCGCCCGCCGCGCCTGATCCGGCGTCATGCCGTTGACGGTCAGCTGCCCCGCGGTCGGGCTTTCCAGCGCCGCGATCGCGCGCAGGAACGTCGTCTTGCCGCAGCCCGAGGGGCCGATGAAGCTGACGAACTCCCCCTGGCCGATGGTCAGGCTCACGTCTTTCAGCGCATGGACCGGCCCGTCGGCGGTGGGGAAGGTGAGGGAGACGCCCCTTGCCTCGATCACCGGGGCGGCGGTGGCCGCGGCGGGCACGGGGCGCAGCGCGGGCCGGGGGCGGTTCATCACACCCCGCTCACCGGAATGCCGCCGCGCGGCACAGGACGTGGGGCGGTCAGCGCCTTCCAGCTGGACAGCGCGCGGTTGACCTCGCCGCGCGGCTCGCGGGCGACGAACTCGCCGTGCCCCTCGCGGGACGACATCGCGCCGTCCGTCACCGCCACGTGGCCCCGGGTCAGGACGTAGCGCGGCAGGCCCTTCACGTGACGCCCCTCGAACACGTTGTAGTCGATGGCGGATTGCTGGTCTTGCGCGGAGATCGTCCTTTCCGCCTCCGGGTCCCAGACCACCAGATCGGCGTCCGATCCGACCAGCACCGCCCCCTTCCGCGGATACATCCCGAGGATCTTGGCGATGTTGGTCGAGGTGACGGCGACGAACTCGTTCGGCGTCAGACGCCCGGTGCCGACCCCTTCAGTCCACAGCACCGGCATCCGGTCCTGCAATCCCCCGGTGCCGTTCGGGATCTTGGTGAAATCGCCGATGCCGGTGCGCTTCTGTTCGGTGGTGAAGGCGCAGTGATCGGTCGCGACGCAGGACAGGCTGCCGGCCGCGAGCCCCGCCCACAGGCTGTCCTGGTGGCGCTGGTTGCGGAACGGCGGCGACATCACCCGGCGCGCGGCGTGGTCCCAGTCGGGGTTCGCGTATTCGCTTTCGTCCAGCACGAGGTGCTGGATCAGCGGCTCGCCCCAGACCCGCTTCCCCGCCTGCCGGGCGCGGCGGATCGCCTCGTGCGCGTCCTCGCACGAGGTGTGGACGACGTAAAGCGGCACCCCCGCCGTGTCGGCGATCATGATGGCGCGGTTGGTGGCCTCGCCCTCGACCTGAGGCGGGCGGGAGTAGGCGTGCGCCTCGGGGCCGGTGTTCCCTTGCGCGAGCAGGCGCGAGGACAGTTCCGCCACCACGTCGCCGTTCTCGGCATGGACCAGCGCCACGCCGCCCAGGTCGCCGACGCGGGTGAAGCTGGCGAACATCTCCTCGTCGTTCACCATCAGCGCGCCCTTGTAGGCCATGAAGTGCTTGAAGCTGGTGATGCCGCGATCGACGATGTCGGCCATCTCGTCGAACACCTGCTCGCCCCACCAGGTCACGGCCATGTGGAAGCTGAAGTCGCAATGCGCCCGCGCGGTCTTGTTGTCCCAGACCTTGAGCGCGTCGAGCAGCCCCTGCCCCGGCGCGGGCAGCGCGAAATCGACGACCATGGTCGTCCCGCCCGCGAGCGCGGCGCGGGTCCCGCTGTCGAAGTCGTCGGCGGAATAGGTCCCCATAAACGGCATTTCCAGATGCGTGTGCGGGTCGATCCCGCCCGGCATGACGAGGCACCCGGTCGCGTCGAGCGTTGTGTCGCCGGTGAGGCCCTGGCCGATGGCGGCGATGCGGCCGTTTTCGATCAGGACGTCGGCCTTGTAGGTGAGGTCGGCGGTGACGATGGTGCCGTTGCGGATGACGGTGGTCATTGTTTGCTACTCTGTTCTAGTTGCGCCACCGCCGAAAGAGCTACCTCACCTATCGGCGCGCACGTTTGGGCATCACTTTCCCACAACGGGTTGCCTTCCCAAGCAGTGCCGCGCATTGCATAGCTCTGACGGTAGCCACCCAAGTAGAGGTCGGCGACGGCTCGAGTGTCAGCGTTTACCGTCGTTGCGAGATGCTCAACCTCACCACCCATCTTCGCTGACCTTTGCAGCGTAGCCACCAGCATCAGAGCAGAAATGACTGACTTGCTGTCGTTGAATGTCCTTTCGTCGAGTGCCTGGCCACCCCATTCGATGTTTGCCAGATAGAAGGCTGCACAGCGAACGTGCTGATAGGACGCCTCGGGCTGCCCCGACAGCACTGTCTCAAGCGTTTCCATCTCCTCCGCAGTGGCAGCCGTCGCTGCAATCATCGCAACAAGCAGCGGCGCGCTGATCCTCACCCCACCACCTCCGCCGCATCCAGCACCGCGTGCAGCAGCACGTCCGTGCCGTTCCGGGCCCAGCTTTCCGTGATCTCCTCGGCCTCGTTGTGGCTCAGGCCGTCCACGCAGGGGCACATGATCATCGCCGTGGGCGCGATGCGGTTGATCCAGCAGGCGTCGTGGCCCGCGCCCGACACGATGTCGCGGTGCGAGAGGCCCAGCCGCTCCGCCGCCCCCCTGACGATGGCCACGCAGCCCGGGTCAAACGTCACCGGGTCGAAGTGGCCGGTGGACTCGATCTCTATCCCCAGCCCCAACTCGGCGGCGATCCGGGGCGCTTCGGCCTCCAGCAGCGTCCGCATTCGATCCAGCTTCTCGCGATCGGGGCTGCGGAAGTCGATCGTGAAGACCGCGCGGCCCGGGATCACGTTGCGGCTGTTGGGATAGACGTTGGCGTGGCCTACCGCGCCGACCGCGTCGGGCTGGTTCTCCATCGCGATGCGGTGCACCGCCTCGATGATCCGCGCCGTGCCGAGGCCCGCGTTCACCCGCATGTCCATGGGGGTGGACCCGGTATGCGCCTCTTTCCCCGTCAGCGTGACCTGCAGCCACCACAGCCCCTGGCCGTGGGTGACGACGCCGATCTCACTCCCCTCGGCTTCAAGGATCGGGCCCTGCTCGATGTGCAGTTCGAACAGCGCGTGGATCGGGCGGCCGCCGACCGACTCGTCCCCGGCCCAGCCGATCCGTTCCAGTTCGTCGCCGAACCGCTTGCCCTCGGCGTCGGTCCGGTCCAGCGCCCAGTCGAGGTCGTGGATGCCCGCATAGACGCCGGACGCGAGCATGGCGGGGGCGAAGCGGGTGCCCTCCTCGTTGGTCCAGTTCACCACGACGATCGGGCGGCGGGTGCGGACGCCCATGTCGTCGAGCGTCCGCACGACCTCGAGCGCGCCGAGGACGCCCAGCACGCCGTCGTACTTGCCGCCCGTGGGCTGGGTGTCGAGGTGGCTGCCCATCCACACGGGGGCTGCGTCGGGGTCAGCCCCCTCGCGGCGGGCGAACATGGTGCCCAGCCGGTCCACGGCGACGGTCATCCCGGCATCCTCGCACCAGCGGCGGAACAGGGCGCGGCCCTCGCCGTCGGCCTCGGTCAGGGTCTGGCGGTTGTTGCCGCCCGCGACGCCGGGGCCGATCTTCGCCATCTCCATCAGGCTGTCCCACAGCCGTCCGCCGTCGATCCGCAGGTTGGCGGTGACGTGGGTGGCGGCAGTGCTGTCGGCTTCGGTGGCTGGCTCGTCGTCGGTGGCTGAGGGCATCGCGGCTCCCGTGACTTGATTTGACCACCCGGTCAGGATCAGCGTAGGGAGCGGCCATTCCCGCTGTCAACGATTTCGCAAGGCCGCCCGCAGCCATCCCCGGATTGCCCGGGAAAAGAGCATCGATGCCCCCGGCCGACGATCAACCAGCCGCCGGCCCCGTCCGCAGCGCCCGCAGGCAGCAGACCGAATCGGCGATCCTCGAAGCCGCGCTCGACGTGTTCGCGGTTGACGGCTTTCGCGGCGCGACGCTGGACCGGATCGCCGAGCGCGCGGGCATGTCGAAGCCGAACCTGCTTTACTACTTCGCCAGCAAGGACGACGTGCACGCGCGCCTGCTGGGCGACCTTCTGGACCACTGGCTCGCCCCCTTGCGCGGCATCGACCCCGCTGGCGAGCCGGTCGAGGAAATCCTGCGCTACGTCCGCCGCAAGCTCGCCATGTCGCGCGACTATCCGCGCGAAAGCCGCCTGTTCGCGGGCGAGATCATCGCGGGCGCGCCGCGGATCGCCGGCTTTCTCACCGACGGGCTGCGGCCGCTGGTGGACGAGACGGTCGGCCTCATCCGGGGCTGGATCGCGCAGGGGCGGCTGGCGCCGGTCGATCCGATGCAGCTGATCTTTTCGATCTGGGCGCTGACCCAGCACCACGCGGATTTCGCCGCGCAGATCGAGATCGTGGCCCCGGGCGAGCGCGCGGGCGACGCAGGCGCGTTCCTTGACCAGCTGTATCGCAGGCTGCTCACGCCCTAGGCGCGGGATGCGAAAACGTCGCCGCGTGCATTTTACCTTTTGATAAAAACCGGACCGGACGTAGCGTCGACTCGTGCCTCGCCAGCAGGAGACCACGATGGACACCCCGATCACGGGGGCGAGCAGCGGCACACGGGGCGGGATCACCGCCGGCCGCCTGACGCCCGACGCCTACGCCGCGAACTTCGCCGACCTGCACCCGGCCCTCGACCCGCACGAGGCGCAGGTGGCCGCCGACCGCTGCTATTTCTGCCACGACGCGCCCTGCGTCACGGCCTGCCCCACCTCGATCGACATCCCGCTGTTCATCCGCCAGATCGCGACCGGGACGCCCGACGCCTCGGCGAAAACGATCCTGTCGCAGAACATCCTGGGCGGCATGTGCGCCCGCGTTTGCCCGACCGAGACGCTGTGCGAACAGGCCTGCGTGCGCGAGGCGGCCGAGGGCAAGCCGGTTCAGATCGGCCGCCTGCAACGCTACGCCACCGACCACCTGCAGCGGCAAGGGGCGCATCCGTTCGCGCGCGCGGCGGACACCGGCAAGCGCATCGCCGTCGTCGGCGCTGGGCCCGCGGGGCTTGCCTGCGCGCACCGGCTTTCGATGCTGGGCCACGGGGTCGCGCTGCTGGACGCGCGGCCGAAGCCGGGCGGTCTGAACGAGTTCGGGATCGCCACCTACAAGACCACCGGCGGCTTCGCGCAGGCCGAGGTCGAATGGCTGCTGGGGATCGGCGGTATTGCCCTGTCGAACGGGGTCGCTTTGGGACGCGACTTCACGGTGGAAAGCCTGCTGGGTGAGTTCGACGCGGTGTTCCTGGGGGTCGGGCTTGCCGCGACGAACGGGCTCGACATTCCCGGGATCGACCTGCCCGGCGTTGACGACGCGGTCGATTTCATCGCCGCGCTGCGCCAGTCCGACCCGGGCGCGGTGCCGATCGGCCGCGACGTGGTCGTGATCGGCGGCGGCATGACTGCGGTGGATGCCGCGGTGCAGGCGAAGCTGCTGGGGGCGACCAACGTCACCCTCGCCTATCGCGGCCCGCAGGCGCGGATGAAGGCGAGCCAATACGAACAGGACCTCGCCGCCGCGCGCGGGGTGCACGTGATCCACGAGGCGATGCCCGTCGCGGTGGAGGGCCAGGGCCACGTCGCGGCGGTCGTCTTCGACCGGCCGGGCGAGCGTGTCCGCATCCCCGCCGACCAGATGCTGCTCGCGATCGGGCAGCGGCTCGACCTCGGCGCCCTGCCCGCGACGCAGGGCGGCAAGATCGTCACCGAAGGCCCCGGCCGCACCCGCACCGCCCGCGTGTGGGCGGGCGGCGACTGCGCGACGGGCGGCGACGATCTGACCGTGACCGCGGTGGCGCAGGGACGCGACGCCGCGCTCGATATCCACTCCAGCCTGATGCGCTGAGGAGAAACGCCATGGCAAACCTGGCATCGATCTTTGCCGGTATCCGGTCGCCGAACCCGTTCTGGCTGGCTTCGGCCCCGCCCACCGACAAGGAATACAACGTCCGCCGCGCGTTCGAGGCGGGCTGGGGCGGGGTCGTCTGGAAGACCCTCGGCCTCGACCCGCACGTCGTCAACGTGAACGGCCCCCGCTACGGCGCGATCTGGGGCGCGGACCGCAGGCTTCTGGGCCTCAACAACATCGAGCTGATTACAGACCGGCCGTTGCAGGTGAACCTGGACGAGATCGTGGCGGTCAAGCGCGACTACCCCGACCGGGCGGTTGTCGTCAGCCTGATGGTCCCGTGCGAGGAAGAACCGTGGAAGTTCATCCTGCCGCAGGTCGAGGCGACCGGGGCCGACGGGGTGGAACTGAACTTCGGCTGCCCGCACGGCATGTCGGAAAGGGGCATGGGGTCGGCCGTGGGGCAGGTCCCCGAATACATCGAGATGGTGACGCGCTGGGTCAAGGCGAACACCCGGATGCCGGTGATCGTGAAGCTGACGCCGAACATCACCGATATCCGCAAACCGGCCGGCGCGGCGAAGGCGGGGGGCGCGGACGCGGTCAGCCTTATCAACACGATCAATTCGATCACCTCGGTCGATCTCGACCTGTTCGCGCCGGAGCCGACGATCGACGGGCGCGGCGCGCATGGCGGCTATTGCGGCCCGGCGGTGAAGCCCATCGCCCTGAACATGGTGGCCGAGATCGCGCGCAACCCCGACCTGCACGGCCTGCCGATCAGCGGCATCGGCGGCATCACCACCTGGCGCGACGCGGCCGAGTTCATGGCGCTGGGCGCGGGCAACGTGCAGGTCTGCACCGCCGCCATGACCTACGGCTTCCGCATCGTGCAGGAGATGATCTCGGGCCTGTCGGAATATCTCGACGAGCGCGGGATGGCGCTGTCGGACCTGACCGGGCGCGCGGTCCCGAACGTCTGCGACTGGAAGGACCTGAACCTGAACGCGGTCAGCAAGGCGCGCATCCACCAGGACCTCTGCATCAAGTGCGGCCGCTGCTACGCCGCCTGCGAGGACACGAGCCACCAGGCCATCGCGATGCTGCCCGGGCGCGTGTTCGAGGTGAAGGACGACGAGTGCGTCGCCTGCAACCTTTGCGTCAACGTCTGCCCGGTCGAGGACTGCATCACCATGGAACGGATGGCCGAAGGGGACGTGGACCCCCGCACGGGCCGCGTGGTGTCGTTCGACCACGCCGACTGGACGACGCACCCCCACAACCCCGGCGCCGTCGCGGCGGAGTAGCCGGGTCACCGCACCGATCAGCGCACCGCCGACCCGGAGACCCGGCGGCCGCGTTTCGTCCTGACGCGTTCTGTCAGCATCGCCGTGCATCCCTTGGGCCATGCAAACCCCGACGAAGGATGCCCGACATGAACAGAACCCTCGTGAACCCCTGGCCGTGGTCGCTGGCCTATGGCTACAACCAGGCCGAAGTGATCGAGGGCGCGACGAGGCAGCTGATCTGCGCGGGCCAGACCGCCGTGGACGGCACCGGCGCGCCGCAGCATGACGGCGACATGCGCGCCCAGATCGTGCTTGCGCTCGACAACCTTCAGGCGGTGCTGGCGGGCGCCGGGATGGGGCTTGGCGACGTCGTGCGGCTGGGGGTCTATACCACCGACGTGGACGAGGCCCTGAAGAACTTTGACCTGCTGGGATCGCGCTTCGGCGAGGCCGGGGTGGCCCCGCCGATGACCCTGCTGGGCGTGGCGCGGCTGGCGATCCCCGGCCTGATGTTCGAGATCGAGGCGACCGCGGCCGCCTGATCGCGCCCGGGGCCGGCCCGCACGGACCGCGCGTTCGTGCCGCGCGACCTTGATCGCGGCCAGCCCCGGCGCTAGGCGATGGCGGGCCGCGATCCATGCGGCGGCGAAAGGCGGTCCCGCATGGCAATCTACGTCGACGCCGACGCCTGCCCGGTCAAGGCCGAGATCGAGCGCGTGGCGACCCGCCACCGCCTGCGGGTGCTGATCGTGTCGAACGGCGGCATCCGACCCTCGCCCAACCCGCTGATCGAGACGGTGATCGTCCCCGACGGCCCGGACGAGGCCGACAAGTGGATCGCCGAACGCGCGGGCGCGGGCGACATCGTCGTGACCGGCGACATCCCCCTTGCCGCCCGCGCGGTCGAGGCGGGGGCGCAGGTGCTCAAGCACGACGGCACCCGGCTTGGCCCCGACAACATCGGCAACGTGCTGGCGTCGCGCGACCTGATGGCCGACCTGCGCGCCGCCGATCCGTTCCGGCAGGGCGGCGGACGCGGCTTCACCAAGGCGGACCGGTCGCGGTTTCTGGACGCGCTGGAGCTGGCGGTGCGGCGGGCCGTGGCGGGGCGCTGACCGGCGGCCGCCCGCGCGCCCGCTCAGCCCAGGTGAAAGTTCTGCTCCACCACCGCCTCCATCGAGACGTAGCTCGACGTGTTGCTGATGTGGGGCAGGGTCGAGATCTTCTCGGCCATGATGCGGCGGAAGTCGGCGATGTCGCGTGAGCGGACCTTGACCAGATAGTCGAAGCCGCCCGCGATCATGTAGCATTCCTCGATTTCCAGGATCGCGCGGACGGCGGTGTTGAACTGCTGCAACGCGGCCTCGCGCGTGTCGCTCATGCTGACCTCGACATAGGTGACGTGGGTCAGCCCCAGCTTCAGCGGCGACAGGACGGCGCGATAGCCGGTGATCAGGCCGATCTGTTCCAAATGCCTGATCCGCTGGGCCACGGGCGTCTTTGACAGGCCGACGCGCCGCGCCAGCTCGGCGATCGGGACGCGGGCGTTGCGGGTCAGTTCGGCCAGGATCTTGTGGTCCTGCGCGTCCAGCTTGATGACCATGTTTCCATCCCCGAAATTGGTCCATCGGACCACCGCCGCGCCTGTCTTCGGGCGAACCGACTGCGCGACCTATGGTAGAAGGCTTCGATCAGTCAAGGAGATCGGCATGACCTCTGTCCCGTCCAGCGTGTTTTCCACACAGGCCAAGTTCGCGGACGAGACGCGGCTGCTGGAACGCCTGACCGCCGGGGCGGCGCTGTCGCCCGCCGCCCGCGCGGACATCGGCGCGCGGGCTGCCGATCTGGTGCGCGGCATCCGGGCCAAGGCGCGCCCGTCGCTGATGGAACATTTCCTGGCCGAATACGGCCTGTCCACCCGCGAGGGGGTGGCGCTGATGTGCCTGGCCGAGGCGATGCTGCGCGTGCCCGACCGCACCACCATCGACGCGCTGATCGAGGACAAGATCGCCCCCTCGGACTGGGGCCGTCACCTGGGCGAGGCGTCGTCCAGCCTCGTCAACGCCTCGACCTGGGCGCTGATGCTGACCGGCAAGGTCCTGGACGACGATCACACCGGAACGCTGCGCCGCCTGGTCCGAAGGCTGGGCGAGCCGGTGATCCGCACCGCCGTCGGCCGGGCGATGAAGGAAATGGGGCGCCAGTTCGTGCTGGGCCAGACCATCGGCGACGCGCTGGACCGCGCCCGGGTGCTGGAAAAGCAGGGCTACACCTACAGCTACGACATGCTGGGCGAGGCGGCGATGACGGCGGCGGACGCGGCGCGCTACGCCCGCGCCTATGCCGACGCCATCGCGGCGATCGCCCGCTCCTGCGGCAAGGGATCGGTCGAAGGGAACCCCGGCATCTCGATCAAGCTGTCGGCGCTGCACCCGCGCTACGAGGTCGCGCAAGAGGCGCGGGTCATGCGCGACCTGGTGCCGGTGGTGCTGCGGCTCGCGCAGCAGGCCGCGGCCGCGAACATGGGCATGAACATCGACGCCGAGGAACAGGACCGGCTGGTGATCTCGCTCAAGGTGATCGAGGCTGTGCTGTCGGACCCCTCGCTCGCCGGCTGGGACGGGTTCGGGGTGGTGGTGCAGGCCTATGGCAAGCGCGCGGGCCAGACGATCGACTGGCTTTACGAGACCGCGACGCGGCTGGACCGGCGGATCATGGTGCGGCTGGTCAAGGGCGCCTACTGGGACACCGAGATGAAGCGCGCCCAGGTCGAGGGGCATCCGGGCTTTCCGCTGTTCACGGCCAAGGCCGCGACCGACGTGAGCTACATCGCCAACGCCCGCAAGCTGATCGGCATGGCCGACCGCATCTATCCGCAGTTCGCGACCCACAACGCCCACACTATCGCCGCGATCCTGCACATGGCGGGCGACACCCCGTTCGAGTTCCAGCGCCTGCACGGCATGGGCGAGCGCCTGCACGGCATCGTCATGGACGAGACCGGCGGCCGGTGCCGCATCTACGCGCCGGTCGGGCCGCATCGCGACCTGCTGGCCTATCAGGTGCGCCGCCTGCTGGAGAACGGCGCCAACAGCAGCTTCGTGAACCAGATCGTGGACGAGGAGGTCACCCCCGAGGACATTGCCCGTGACCCCTTCGACGCGCTGGCCACGGCCCGGCCGCCTGCATCGCTGCGCCCGCCCGCCGACCTGTTCGCGCCCGCGCGTCGCAACTCGGCCGGGTTCGACCTTGCCGACGAGCAAACGCTTGCGGCGATCGTGGCCGCGCGCGACGCGGCCGTCCCGGACGTGGTGCCGCTGACGGTGTCCCCGCCCTCGGGCGAGGCGCCGGACGTGGTGGACCCCGCCACGGGCGACCGGATCGCCACGGTGATCATGGCCGACGCCGAAACCGCCGCCCGCGCCATCGACGACGCCCGCGTCTGGGTTGCCCCGGCCCCGGAACGCGCCGCTGCCCTGCGCCGGGCCGCTGACCTTTACGAACAAAACTTCGGCCCGATCTTCGGCATCCTCGCCCGCGAGGGGGGCAAGACGCTGGCCGACGGGGTGGCCGAACTGCGCGAGGCGGTGGATTTCCTGCGCTACTACGCCGCCGAAGGGGAACAGGTCACGGCCGCCCCGCGCGGCATCGTCGGCGCGATCAGCCCGTGGAACTTTCCGCTGGCGATCTTCACCGGCCAGATCGCGGCGGCGCTGATGGCGGGGAACGCGGTGCTGGCGAAGCCCGCCGAGGCGACGCCGGCCATCGCCGCGCTGGCCGTCACGCTGCTGCACGAGGCGGGGGTGCCTGCGAGCGCGCTGCAACTGCTGCCGGGGCGCGGGGGCGTGGTGGGCACCGCCATCACCTCGGACCCGCGCATCGCGGGGGTGGTGTTCACCGGATCGACCGACACGGCGCGCACGATCGCCGCAACGATGGCCGCGAACCTGCGCCCCGGTACGCCGCTGATCGCCGAAACGGGCGGGCTGAACGCGATGGTCGTGGACAGCACCGCGCTGCCCGAACAGGCGGTGCGCGACGTGGTGAACGGCGCCTTCCGCTCGGCCGGGCAACGCTGCTCGGCGCTGCGCTGCCTTTACGTGCAGGAGGACATCGCCCCGCACGTGATCGAGATGATCCGGGGCGCGATGGACGAGCTGGTGGTGGGCGACCCGCGCGACCTTGCGACCGACGTGGGTCCGGTGATCGACGAAGCCGCGCGGGACGACATCGCGGGCTACCTTGCCGCCAATGGAAACCGCGTGATCCACGGCCTGGGCGTTCCCGCCCACGGCACCTTCGTTCCCCCCACCATGCTGCGGGTGGACGGCATCGCGGATCTTGAACGCGAGATCTTCGGCCCGGTCCTGCATGTCGCGACCTTCAAGGGGGACGGGCTGGACCGGGTGGTGGCCGACATCAACGCGCGCGGCTACGGCCTGACCTTCGGGCTGCACACCCGCATCGACAGCCGCGTCCAGGCGGTCAGCGACGCGGTCCGGGTCGGCAACATCTACGTCAACCGCAACCAGATCGGCGCGGTCGTCGGCAGCCAGCCGTTCGGCGGCGAGGGGCTGTCGGGCACCGGCCCCAAGGCGGGCGGCCCGCACTACGTCCCCCGGTTCTTCGCGCCCGAAGCCCCGACGGCGACCGGAACCGAATGGCAGTCGCAGGCCGACGAGGGCCGGATCGCCTGCCAGCTTGCCGCCTTCCGGTCCAGAAAGATCGACGAGCGCCTGATGCCCGGCCCGACCGGAGAGATGAACCGCCTGACCGCCCACACCCGCCCGCCGGTCCTGTGCCTGGGCCCCGGGGCGCAGGCGGTCGCCGCGCAGGTCGCGGCCGTCACCGCGCTAGGGGGCGACGCCGTGGGCGTGGACGAGTTCCAGCGACCGCCGGATCTGCAACTGCTC
>ERZ500994.224-NODE-224-length-18325-cov-8.047674_pt1 | contig 18325 bp, 26 predicted proteins | sample MGYA00248878_ERZ500994 | MGnify/ENA primary metagenome ERZ500994 (study PRJEB25958, sample SAMN03398533) | human skin metagenome | study: EMG produced TPA metagenomics assembly of the Human Skin Microbiome Metagenome (human skin metagenome) data set. | reverse complement strand
ACCATTTGTCTGATACAGGGCATGGAGGTAAGGTAAGACGAGTTAAGGGGAAATCCCTAGCCCGCACCACCGATGAAGTGTCAAAAAAGACAGGACGGCATACTGTCCTCGAAGCCACGTCCTTTAGGACGGGGTAGTTCACTTTAAGCCCGATCGAGCAGCTTGAAATTTGGAATCGTTTTGCGGATAGCAATCAAGCCGTTCCAAAAATCTACCACAATAATGTGGTTGAAGCTTCAAAAGCTTTTGGTGAAAGCTGTTATGCTTTTTTCAAGTCCGAACAAAACAAAGAATTGGTTAAAAGCCAAGATGATTATTTCTACATGGGTGCCAAAAACCCTTTTGATGTAACATCCTTCAATGATTTACTTGATGATAAAAGCCCGATAAAACAGCATATCAATGAACTTATTGAGTGGATTTTAGATGATGAAATGCTGAAGCGTCATTACGATTATTTGCTCATTGGTACTGAAAGCTGTTTTGTGGATGTACTTGATGGTAAAATGGACGTCTATCGCGCCCTTCATAACCCCGACTTGAATTGGGGTAGCGTAAAGGATGATTTCCCCTCTGAACCCGCTATTGGTGACTACAAAGTCTTTGATGATTTTGCGATGGAATGGAATACGTGGATTGATGATGTGATTGCTACATTAATTGACAACCAATTTATTAAGCCAACCGAAAATCCTGAAAAATACCGTATCATCTGATGATGTAAAAGGTAGCGAGATGCTACCTTTTTTTATGGGTTAATAAAAGAAATTTATTTTATTTTTTTGCTTTTTTTACTACCTTTTATAGCTAAAAATGCTAAAACAACAGGCATGGATAACATCCAAAAACTCATAAGGACTAGAGTTTCATCATATTCCGATTTATCAGAACTTGGGAATGCCTTAAACAAAAAATAAGCAATAAAACCAATCACCACCAATCCAATTATCGGTATTAGCGCTATAAATAAATCTTTATATAGTTTCATCCTATCTCACCTTTCTTAAAGTTTGTTTTACAAAATGAATAGAATTTCTATTCGATTAAACATTTACTATTTTGTATCAGTAGTTATATTACGCGCTTCTATCATCAAAGCATAGTTTGCTACATCAACCATGTCGCCTTTTTCGATGTGAGCTTTCAAACCATTTTCTAAATTTTCAATTGGACATTTTTCCCAACCATTCCAACCCTGCTTACTTTTTGCAAGTAATTTAGCTTTCATTCGTTTTGCGAAATCATCAACGAGTTTTTCTAAAAGAACTTCTTGTTGTTGGATTACATGGTTTTCATTTTCCATTAAATGACTGTTATCCTCAACATCGTGGCAATGTGACATATCGTTACTCCTGACTATTTGACCCACGCCCACCACTAAACTTTGCTATAGTGAGGGAATTTCGCACAGTTTTGTTAAATGCGATTATATTCAACAATGCTTTCTCATTAAATCGTGTTTATGTAAAAAACATGATTTTTGACGTTTACTTAATTCTTAAAGTCTGTTATTATACATATAATTAGATGAAAGGAATGTTATGCTTCAACAAGCAAAAACTTAGTAAAGAAATCCTTGCTCTAAAGACATGATTTATGAAGGTAATGATGACAACAGCAATACAAAAACATTTTACAACATCATCAATTGACAACCAAATCACCTGATGATCTAAAAGGTAGCAATATGCTACCTTTTTTATGGTAGTGGTTGCATTTTGATAACCATATATATTATAATAGGAATCTATCAAGCATAAAGGATTTTACCATGACCCTCACAACAACTCTCACTCAAAATGAATTGCAACTTCGAGCAATGGTTAAAAAGCAGTTTAATGCTTTAGATGATCTGCGTCGCATCGAAATGTGGAATGATTATGTGCAAAATTCCTTAAATGGTGATTTAAAGGTTTACACTCTGGACAATGTATCTATTTGTGAAGCATTTAATCACAATCTAAATGATTTTTTAGATTATGCAGCCAATAGTAATATCCTTAAAATGAATGAATTTTGCTATTTTTATATTGATAGAAAAAAAGATTTAAAAGTTAGAGCCTTTTCAAGCATGAACAGCCCTGACAATCCTATGTTTGAACACATGGAGGAATTTGTTGAATGGTTGATTTTCTGTGGTCAAAGTTTGGCTGGGTATGAAAGTCAATTTAATATTCCTGATATCATGTGGCGTAAAGTATATAATGGCAGTCAAGAATTGTATTGTGCCTTTAAAGACGGTGAGTTGGGCGATTTAGATAACCACCCATCCGAACCCACTGTTCAGAATTTTGATATTACGGTTAATTTTGCCTCAGCATGGTATGATTGGTTTGATAATGTAGTAGCACGCTTAATTGATATGAAAATCATTGAGCGCTACGAAAATAATTCAACCGTTTATGTATTAGTTGACGGGAAAGATACGCATGAATAAGCAAAAACTTAGTAAAGAAATCCTTAATCAATTTAGATTTTATTCTGATAGTAATAAGCTTGTAATGTGGAATGATTATGCCAAATGGGGGCGTAGCTTTAAAGACATAATTTACGAAGGTAATGATGATAACGGCTTCAAATCTTTTTTTCAAAATGATTTTGAAACTTTCATCAAAAGTGACGCGCATCAGCAATATAAAAACATTTTACAACATCGTTACTTTACCATCGACTCAAAAACCAATAAAGTTATTGCTTTCAATTCACTACATGATGATAGCTCACCTATTACTTTGTATTGGGATGATATGATCGAGTGGTTGGTTGAGGATGGTAAAGACTTGCGTGGCTATGATCGTCTATTTAATGGTTTAGAGCGTTTTTGGATCGAAAATATGCCAACCAAATATGCTGTGTTTTTGGCGGTTGAGAACGGTTACATCAAATCACCTGTATCAACCACAGATATGCCTAATTTACTTGAATGCGACAGCGCTGAACAATATGCCCAAAAATTAAATCTTTGGATTGATGGGTTAGTTGATGCGTTATTAAAAAATCACGTAATCATTGAAATGGACGATGGTTATCATTTTAAATGATTTCCAAAGAAAAGATAATTTTTTAGATTTTAGCAACCTTGCTGCCTTAAGCAAGGTTTTTTATTGTGGTGCCAAACAGCTATTAACTTATAACCATCTTAATTAAAGCAAGATAATAAGGGATTTAATTTCTTTCTTTTATTTATCGTATGTATTATAATACTTATATTATCAACCAAAAGAGGGTAGTGTTATGGGCGTTGACACCCAAGTTAAAGTAACAACCAAAGAAATCACACCAAAATTCCTACAAATCATTCCTACCTTCATCGATTACTTGAAGGAAAATAATTTCAAAAACAAAACAAATATCATGGGAATTGATCATCTTGATACTCAGGTTACAACCCGTTTTGACCAATTTGGTACGCACTTCTTTTTTCCTGTTCGGATAGCCGATGAGCCACGTAGCGTTTTTGTCAGTCAGTCTATTGTTGATGAGGATTGTGATTGTACTGATAACGAGAAATGTTATTATGTATATTTCAGCTTAGGATATAGCGACTCTGCGGTTGATTTCTTTAAAGGGCTGGCAAGATATTTGCGAGACAACCTTGATGATTCGCTCAAGGTATTGTTTGCGAGAATAGCTGCCGTGATGAATTTGCTGAATTGGATTGATAACATCACGCCAGCTCAAAAAACCGTGTTAAATCTCCTCATTATAACCACTAGGTTGGGTGGTGGTAGTGGGTCAAACAGGTGAAAATAAACAAGGGGTAATTTATTATGTCGCAGTTAGTGATCTTTATGACCATTATGGCTTTAGTAGCAGTTGCACTATCACTATATGATAGGATCGAAGTCAGAAAGTCAAATTTGTCAAAAAAATTAGAAACTGCTAAAAAACACGCTCAATACAAATATTTAGCTAATACGGATTTAAACGCAGTATCGTTTAAATACGCCGATGGAACCGTAGTATCAATAAGCAAACTGTTAAAAAAAATTCATAATAAGCATTGCGTTATTGAACGATCTAATAGCTCTGTTATTATCAAAAATGACGTTGATAACCTTTTAAACGTAGAATTGGTTAAAATATTAAATCAATTTCATGAGATCAACAATGCGGGGATAGCGGATATTTGCCCTGCAAATTCAGACATATCCTACAGTAAAATTTTTTCAACCAAATTAAACACTATCTCGGATTATCTTAATCAAATTATTGAAAAACAGGTGGCGACGGACAGCTTGATTGATTTTGATATCAAACAATATGTCGAACAAAGCACTTTAATGCAAGCTGAATCCTTGATTGATCCCCTTAGAAAGAAAGGCAATCATATCCTTGAGAAAATCCGAAAAGATAACAATATGGAAACAGTGATTGTTATCCACAAGCTAATTAACGAGTATCTAATCCAAGTTGCTGTTGATTATAAATTATCCTTAAATCAAGAGAAATTCAATCAAGACAGAACAGCTGAGGAAGTTTTAAAATCGATACTAGATAAGGTTGAGCGATACCTAGACGAAATAGAGAAAAATTGCACTAATGATATGTTTGCTGTTGGTAATGCGCCTAATCGTGATTACTATAACGAATTGTTGGTTTTTGAGCGTTATCTCAATCAAAGAATTTGATTTGGTTTGAATCAACGAAACTTCACGAAATCCCCACCATAATAAAGCTTAGTGGTGGGAGTAGATTGACAATATAGAATATTGTATGTTGATTAATCACACACTAAAAGAAAGCAGCCAAAAGTCAAGAAAATATAAATTTAATCTTTTTTTGTTGATTCTATTTATTATATGTATTATAATATACATAACATCAACATCAAGAGGAAAGTATTATGTCGGCTAAAAGCATCGCATTAGTTACAGACGAAGTAGCTATTATTGACAATTTCATGCATTGTTTAACCTCTACTAAGCCATTAGCCGTACTAGGCGATGGAACGAAATTTTTCCCTAATCACAGCAACCCCCTTTTGCTTACTCAAACAGAGATTGCCAAAAAAACCGATAATCAAGTTGGCATTTTTGAGTTGATTGAACGTCATCAATCATTAGCTGAAGGTCGTTATTTACATGTTCCATTGCGCAATAGCGCTGACGTGATTCCCAAAATGAACATGCCTAAAATGTTGTCTTATTTTATTGATAGCAAAGGCATGCTTGAACTTCGCAATCAAATTATCAGTGCTATGCGTTTAATTGGATTAACGTCGCAAGAACGCCTTAAAGATTTTGAAGCAGCTTTCAATGAAGGCAATAGCAGTAATACAGCACCATCCCGCTTACAATTCGAACTAAATCCTCGCATTGAAAGCCAATCTAATTCTCTTATGGGTAAAATTTTTGAAGGTGACTTTGCTAACTACATTACGCTTGAGTTTAGTTATTCGCATGCATTAAGAACAATGACCTGTACTATTCGTTTTTGCACTCGAATATGGTCAAATCATGAAATTGGCTTTCGTAGTAATTATAATGCGATGAGCTATTTCGAGGTTCCTTTAAGCCTATTGGTAAGCCTAGTAAAAGAAACAATTTAACTTTTAAAAACCCGTATTTTATGCGGGTTTTTATTGACTTGCTCAAATAAATAATGTATTATATATATAATTAAAACCACAAGGAGAATACATCATGTTTAACACCGTTACAATCGAAGGCGTAGAAGGCTTGTTTATTGTATTGTCAATTGATGACATGCCTGATGGTCATACTTCTTACGCTGTTGAGCGATGGAACCCCAATGCTCCCTTGAATGATAATAGCTATTATAGTTTAGCAAATCATTTTGACACCTATACCACTAAAGACCACAAAATTTCTAAGCCCGTAAGCTTTTACTCACTTAGCTTTGCTGAAATTCAACATCATCACGCCCAATACCAACAACGCTACTAATCTAACAAAACCGTGCGAAACTCCCTCTATAGACATTAGGTTTAATGATGGGAGTAGGTCGATGTGATTTTTATTGACATTGTTCATTATATATATTATAATACGTAAATCAACTACAGATAGGACATATAACATGATTGCCACTCAAGAAAATCAAGAAATCGTCATCAACTCGAATGCCGTACGCACCTCAAACAGTTTTATTGGCTGTCTTGCTAAAAATAGTAGCATAGCTTTTTTAGGTGACACCGACTATGAAAATAATATTGACCCCGAAAATTTTCATTTATCATGGCAAGAACGCGGAACGATGGTTGATTTTGATTACTTAAAAGACGTTGATGCGGCTGTGGAAAATCGCATTAATCATTTAGAAATGCTTCTACTGGATCCAACAGCCACCACCAGTCCCCACCAATATTTGTTGATATTGGGTAGTCGTAAAATGGCACAAATCAAAAAATCATTGGCTTTTATCTTGCGCATGCTTGGTGTTACTGATGCCAACAGCTCTCAAGTTGTTAAAAATAATTTTCAATCAACACCCAATTCAAGCGATCTAATTGATGAAATGGTCTTTAAATTTCACTTGGAGACAATGAATGTGCATACTTCGTTGGACTGCTATTTAAAAATCTCATATCAACATGATCACTTGTATGCCTCATTAGATTTCCAACACACAGGTTACGACACTTACAGTAAAAGCATTTTGGTGCCATCCCTAGACTTTGACGAATTAGTTAAGGCTGTACTTAGCTAAAAAAAGATCCACTATTTAGTGGCTTTTTTCACTTTGACAATCATTTTAATATCGTCCATAATAGCGTTAGCTTGTCTACCTAGTGTAGATGTAGTATAGTTACTAAAAACATGGTATTTTAATGAAAACCAGTCTTTAACTTTAAAACATTAACGACTTTAGGCGTACTACACACCCTTACGGGGTCAAACTCAAAATCCCCCATTACTTTTCTAAGTATATTTAGACTACCATTAACATCAGCATTAATAATCTTTCCAGTAGCGGATTTAAACAAACCACGTTTTATCCGCTTACCTTTGTAGCTATTATGCTTTTGTATGGGTTCACTGTCTAAAAATGAGCATTTACTAGTATAACTTTCCTCATTTTTGATAACCGCTATGCCTACGAGTTGAGCTTTGTAGGTGATTAACTCAATCAAACGAGAGAATGGAATACTTACAAACTTTTGGTTATTTACACTACCTATATCTATCCCTTGTTTCCACCCATTGTTGCTACCGATAACGATAGTATCAATGTGGTTGGTAACTGCATAGTTAATAAGATATCGGCTTGCTTTATGCAAATAATCATTGATTTTATGGTTACGGTCTTGGCTTAATTTATCCATGTGCCGTTGGTAAAACGTATGCTTATCTTGATAAAACTTGGATAAGTGCTGGGTACGCTTAGGCAACAAATCCTTTTGACTTTGGATTTTTGCCTTTTGTTTGTTAAAATGTTGATTGATAGACTTTATTACTTTGCCATTAATAATTAAGGGTATTAAATTATTAAGATTACTGGTAATAGTCGCAAGGTTATTTACCCCTAAATCAAGCGATAGCAGACGATTTGAAATAGGTAAGGTATTCGGTATCGCTTGTTTATAAGTAATCGCTATATCATAGCCATTTGAGCGTTTAACAGCTTTTACCTGTTGTAAGGTATTAAGGTTTACCTTTTGGGCTAACTCGCCTAAATCAATTAAAATAGGCTCACTATAGGTTGATAATGATAGTATGCCTTGCTTGATTAGTTTTGATGATATCGCCTGTTTGGTAAAAATGATATTGGCACGACCTTTGGCTTTATCTAAATATTTAGGTGGGCGTGGTCTGCCAGTAAACTTGCTAGGGTCTTTGTGATAGGCTTTAATACTTGCCCAAAACGATTGAAAGTTTTGCTGAACTTGCATAATCGTTTGTTGAGCCACTTTAGCAGGTATCGCCTTGTAATCAGGATTGTTGGTTGCTGTAAAATTATTAATCAATTCAAAGGCGCTTGGGCTGGTATTAAATTCAAATAGCACTTGGCGATTAATATAGATTGCAGTGTTAGCTAAATTCTTACACTTAAACGCATACTCATCCAATAAGTCGAAACGTGGGTCACTGGCTTTGATATGAATGGTAGTGGTTAAATGCATATCAGTCATTAGATTGCTCAAGTTCTTTAATTAGTTTTTCGGTCTTGCGTTTACTTCTACGTTGTCCATTTTATTTAGACGATAGAGTTCCACCACACGATTCAGTAATTCTAGATAGAGTTAGTCAACCTAAGCTTACCGTATTTCAGAAAATACGTAATTCTTTTAGGTAATATTTAACTTACTGCCCTCACTTTAGGAAGGGTGGGAAGTCAATTAAATCTGCAGTCTCAAATTCATCCAATTGATTATCATGTGGATTTTTACTTACAGAAGTTTTTTGGGGTTTTTCCCTTTCGTTTCTAGCCTTTTGTATCATGCTTTCGTCAATTGCCCTAGTATAGGCTTGCGCAAGCAACATATCAACAGAATCCATCTACCTCACCTTATACTTATCATTTGCCGTTATTGCATATCATTTTACCCAAAACCTGTTTTTTTCTCAAGATGATAATGAATTAATATATGTATTAAAATCTATATATAAAGCTTGTTTTTTTATTATATGTATATTAACATGTATTTATTAGCCACAAAACAGGTAAGACAATATGGGCAATAGAGTAGCGGTATTAATTGATGGTGATAATATTCCACACTATGTATTCGAACAGGTTCTTGAGTACGCTCACGCCTATGGCAATATCGTGTTTTTTAAAATCTATGGCAATAAAAGTGCGATTCGAGCATGGAAAAGCAATCTACCTACCAAACAAAAACGGGCATTGTGTATTGATTTTCATCAAAACGCCATTCAAAAGAGAAATTCATCTGATATCTCATTAACAATTGATGCAATGGATTTATTGTTCCATGAAACAGTTGATAGATTTTGCATTGTTTCGTGCGACAGTGACTTCTATGCTTTGATTGAGCGCATTCAACAGCATGAAAAAGACGTATGTGTAATTTCTACGCAAAAAACCACGCAATTATTTGCCATAGCTACACACCGCGCTCCTATTGAAAATAACAACACTCGAAAGAAAACCAATTTAAAGCACTTAAACTCACGTTTTGTTGCTTTGGTTAAACAAGCAATCAAATATTATAAATCAAAAAATCGTAACCCTTCGGTCAGCGATTTAGGTGCGTATCTAAAGGATTGTAATTTTGACTGGAAAGCCTTAGGGTGTCATAAGCTTATTGACTTATTGAGACAAACTAAAGCCTGTAAGCTTTGTCATATTAACAACCAATGGTATTTATCATAACAAAGGCTCAAGATGAGCCTTTTTTTTACATCAATCTTTTATCTATCATTGTTATAAGCCAATCTTTTTTTAACACCATTATTGCCATTAAGCACCAGTAGTAGACCATAGCTACTTTAAAAATACTAATCAGGTAGGGCATTAACCAACTAAAAAATGCGTTATGTAGGGTAAAGAAGCCAGTCGTAGCAAAAGGATCAGTGGTTGTCTGTGCTATGTGTTGGTACCATATTGTCATGGTTAGTAAAAAAACAAATATACATAAGCAGGTTAAAAATGATTGGTTGTATCTTTTCATTTCTCATCCTTAAAATTATTAAATAAAAGCTCAATCACCGAAGTCTACCAACAAAACCAACCGATACAGTCTATGATTTTAGCACAATATTATCGAATATTCCCCTCCGCTTTGTGTATGACATGCTTTGTGAAAGTTTTTTTATTGAATTATTTATTGAAAAATATTGATTATTGATACAATATATATTATAATACAAATATCAATCAAGGAGATTACTATGTCAACACCATTAGAATGCTTTATTGTAGATGATCTTGCAACTTCACCTATCGATAAAATTGTCAAAGCATGGAATAAGTATGCGACAGAAAACCAAAAGTCCTGTATTTATTTTAATACCCCTGATGATTTGGTGCTTCTTTTTAACCAATCAGATGACATGGCAAAAAACGTTAGCGCATTCACCAAAGCGGTGGCGCTGGGTAGTTATGATGAAAACCATGAATTTGTAAGTATCGACAACTTGGGCTTGATTCGAAGTTATGAATCAGTTTACGCGCAACACTCACCTTATAATAAATACGATTTAATCAATTGGTTAAAAAATAGTGAAAATAGTCGCATTTTTTTTGATGCTGATTATCTAACACTGTTTAAAAATGAACTTAAAGACGGTGGATTGGAAGTTGTTAATATTTGGAATGCGTATCTTAAAGATACGAAAAAAGATGGGTTGCCTGTTTATCGACTAACAGAATCGCAAATACAACTTCTTTTCAAGAAGGATTTTCTTGGGTTCGCAAAAACAATTAGCAATCCTGAAAGTACGTTTAATCTTGAACAACATCACTATTTTATCATGCCTAAGGCTGGCGTGATTGTAACATTTAAAAACCTACAAGACGATATCTGTCCCATTGATTACGATGCGTTAGCAGAGCATTGTATCAACGAGAATGATTTTTACGGTTGAATTGATAAAAGGAAAATCCCAATGCAAACATTATCTGTTGAGCTATTTGAAACACTACCCGATGATGCAAAAACTATTTGCATTAACAGTAATGGCTTTGCTTATGGATTTTCCTGTAATAAAAGATCGTTGATTACCAATGACAAAGGATTTTGCGTAACAACAAACTGCAATATCTATTGGATTGGTCATGGTTACGATGCCTTTAATTGGCGTAATTCTGCGATAGAAAAACAGCCCGTTTAAACATTAAACAATTAAAAAGGTGGTGTTCACTGCCTTTTTTTATTGTAGATTGACTTTTTAACATTGTATGTATTATAATAACTCAACTATTTCACAAGCAGAGGTAATGTATGGGCTTAAAATCCGAGTTGACTAGCCAGTTATACGCTTTATCGACAGACACAAAAATTCATATCCACAACGCCTTTGTGCGGGAACAACATCAGACCTCGCTTAGCCCTATTTTTAAGAACAACCAAGAAGGGTATGCTCAAGCGTTTAACAATGATTTGACAGCGTTTATCGCTGCAAATGGCATAGAGTTGATGAACCAACCCCACCCAACTAATAAGGACGACGAACAACCATGCCGTCATGATCCTTATTTTGCATTATCTCGTAATTTTTCCAATGAAACAGTAATCTCACCTTTTGATGAGTCAGAGTTTGAACGTTATTTTGAAGCTTGCTCTAAAGACATTGTGATGTGGCTACTGTCAGGGGATAAAGAAATCAAGGGTTTTGCTGTCTATTTCAATAACCTTGATGACCTGTGGCTTGAGCGTATTTATGGCAGGGAAGGATTATATGATTACCTAAAAAGCGATAAGTTTGACATGGAGAATAAGAACACGTTTTTAAGTCATGAGCCGCTCGCGCATAATTATTCAAATATGGTGCTATACGCATTTGATTTTTCCGACTGGTTTAATGATATCGTTAAGAAACTGGTAAGTTGTAAATTAATCAAACGTATCAAAGGAACAGAGGATTTTTTTATCGATAAAAACCCCAAGTAAGTTCATCCCTTAAAACCTCTTTTGAGTTGTTTGTTTAGGATATGTGGTAAAATAACACTATCTCGCTATTAACAACCATTGTGGTTTTTATGATTAATAAAATTTTCAATCAAGACTGTATTTCCTTTATGCAACAGATGGAAGCCAATAGTGTAGATTTTACACTCACTGATATTCCGTACGACGCGGTTAATCGACAAAGTAATGGATTACGCAACCTAGACAAAGCCACTGCTGATATCATTACTTTTGATTTAACCGAATTTTTAACTCAGGTGCAACGTATCACAAAGAATAATATTGTGATTTTTTGCGGTAAAGAGCAATTTAGCATTATATATCAATTCTTTGCAGGACAGGCTGGCACGGTGAGACCAATTATTTGGGAGAAAACTAACCCTAGCCCTATGAATGGACAATATATCTATCTAAGCGGAGTAGAGATGGGTGTATGGTTTAAGAAAAAAGGCTCTAAAGTTTTTAATGCCCACTGTAAAAACAGCGTATTTCATTTTCCTAATGGTAGAAGTAAATTACATCCCACCGAAAAGAACCATCAATTGCTCTCACAGCTTATTTTAGATAACAGCAATGAACAGGATTTAGTATTTGACCCCTGCTTAGGTAGTGGTAGTCACTTATGGGTAGCTAAAAATCTTAATCGTCAATATTTGGGCACCGAACTCGACGTCAACTACTTTAATCTCGCCAAAGGTAGATTGCAACAAACCTTATAGTCCCAACCACCTGTAAAACAAAAACCACCGAATTCGGTGGTTTTTTAATACGCATCATATTGCTAGTTTTTTAAGATAGATTGGCTATCTAACACCAAAGCATATTGATAGGTTTTACCAGTATCACTCATATAACGTTTGTTGGTTTTTCCAATGATTCTTTGAATATCACCCTGCTTCATAATTCCATCTTTATCACAGGTAGTGTTGCTAACAAAACACATCATGCTAGGGTAGTTATTTCTCTTAGCATATTCATCGGTTATTTGGTTTACCTTAGGATAATTGAAACTCTCAATCTGTTCAGGGTTGACGATGGGTAGGGATGGGTAGAGCATTTTAAGCAAAAAATAATGCGTATGGTTTACCGCTAAAAGTGTTCGTAGCGTGTAAGTATCAAGCTGATACTTCTGTTGGCTGACAACATCATTCGCAATAATACCATCATTTTCTAAGGTTAATTTAACCGTTGCACCTGTCAATCCCACATAATAGATATCATCAGGTCGGATTTTGATTTGTTGGTGATAATTTTTAATCACCTCTGCGTCCGTACTTAGATTGTTTAAAGGGGAGGGCTTCTTATTTAATCCCTGCGGTGTTTTTGGACTTATTAATTCCTCAAACTTATCTAAGATTGGATTGGTATTGGTAGGCGTTTGTATAGAACCGCCGTTCGATACACAAGACTCATTTAACCTCTTGAAGGATTCATTAATTTTGCCAAATCCATGTTTGAAAGACTTAGCTAAGTCGTCAAGATTATCTTTACTGGTAGCAGGGTCTTGAAACAGGGTCGCAAATAAACTACCGACTACTTGATCGATTGGATTTTTATCATTGTTATTTTGTTGCATGGGATAACTCCATTTGTGTGTAAAAGCTTATTGTATCGCATATCGAATGAAATGACCACCCTGTAATCAATACCTATTAAGTCATACATGCATAATTAAAAGCAAAAAAAGACAATAAAAAACCCCACCAATCGGCAGGGTTTTTTTTATAGCATGACAACAGCAAACATACAAGCAGCAAACACATACATAGCCCAAAGTGAACCAGTAAAGCCATTGTACCTAAAATCACATCGACTATCAATACCTTTTTTAAAAAAAATATTATATTTTTCGTTGTTTAAAAACTATGTTTTTTTTAATTTAAAAAATGTTTGTTTTTATTTATTTTATGTGTTATAATCATTATTAATGAATAATGATATACTTTAACTAGAGGCAAGTATGAATAAACTAAGACTTTTCCGTTATGAAAAATCTGTTATGGTGCTAGGTGTCATCGCATTTATTTTAGTGACTGCTATTTGTTATGTAGGACAAATCAGCTTAACTAAATCAAATGAAACAGTGGGCGCAAAAAATGTAGCAAGCGCCAATGCTGATAGTGCTGTTGACACTAAGGACTTAAAATACCCAAATCAACCTGTTTATAAAATGGCGGTTGAAGCAGGTTATGCACCTTTTGCATTAAAGGATAAAGACGATAATATCACAGGGTTTGATGTCGAAGTCCTTAAAGCAATTGGCGATGCTGAAAAAATTAATATCGAGATTTACTCGCGACCATGGGATGGTATTTTTGATACCCTTACTAAAGGTACGAGTACGATTGTAGGGTCAGGTGTCATTGTTACCCCTGAGCGTAGCAAAAAGTTGAATATGGTGCCTTTTTTAAGCACACAGACACTTATGGTTTATCCAATTGATGATAAACATAAAAGCATCAATGAATTTGCTTCTATTCCTGTGGGTGTTCAATCAGATTCGGTGTATGTAAAAGAACTTAAAAAACAATTTGGTAAAAACACCAATCTTAAAACCTACCCTAGCACAGAAGCGGCGTTAGAAGCATTATTTTTAGGTGAGGTTAAAGGTGTGTATGATGATAAAGCGGTATTATCTTATCTATTTAACACTAAATTTAAAGGTAAAAAGGTTCATATTATGAACTCAACCATCTCCGCGCCTTATGATATTGGTTTTGCGGTTGCTAAAGACAATAAGGTAGTGACTGACAAGCTTAAGAGTGGCTTAAGTAAAATCAAAGCCGATGGTACTTACGACCGTATCTACACTAAATGGCTAGGGGAGAATTTCTAAACCCCACCCATTAAACAAAAACCCTCGCTAGCCAGTGAGGGTTTTTTAATGGTTGCAACACACATAAAAGTAATATTTTTAGATCTAGACTAAAAAATACAGTGAATAATTCTAGAGAATTTTTTCTCAAAATCGCTCTCTGATAAAATCTGTTCTTTATCAGGCTCTTTTTGCAAGAAATCCAAATAATTAATAATTTTCTCTAAGTTGGATTTTTGTTCCTCTACATTAGCATATTTTTTTATTAGGTTGTTGATATCAGCAAGCTTTAAAGTTTTTAATGTAACAACCAAATTTTCATCATACAATCCATCCTCGTTTTCACATGCTAAAACAGGAATAACGACATTCATCAAACCCATACGAAGTCCACGATAATACGATAAGGAATAATTTTGCTGAGGTGGATGCACGAATAACTGTCCTTTGGTTAGCAATAAGAATCTAGCTAAAAAAAACTTAACTAGCCTATAGATGGAATATTAGGGGATTGTTATATTGTAATGATTCATATTTTGTTTTGCAATAAATGAAGTTATTAATTTCACGATAAAAACTTGATTTTTTATTTTTAATTCATTATAATATATATTATAAATCAGGATAAGTGAATTCATATTTTGGTTTAGTAATATTATCTTAGAGAGATAAACAAAATTATCGACGCTACTAATAAGAGAGTCCTATGTTCCATCCTTATAAAAACCGCCAAGTTGACATGACGAAGCCTGTTCTGTTGTATAAAAATTTACACAATGGCAAATTTTCACTCAAACAAAACAACTTGGTAGTAGGGCATGTTGATTGCGTAACGCTTAAACAGGTTTGTTTTATAGTCAACGAACGAAATCGTCAACGCGTTATTCGCGAACGGCAAAAAAACGTACATGCTTTTGTTAAAGGTTATGTTGTGGATTTTATTGAGCAACACGCCAGTGCGCACAGCCTGTTTATTACTTACAACCCTTATAAGTTTGAAAATTTTGTATTCACCTGTACCCATAATGTCGCCGTGCTAACCGACGCTGAGACGTTACATTGTCACGCACTAAAAGGATTATTTATTAACTGAGGATTATATGCAATATATAGAAACTAACTACGTGAGCGAATTATTAGAAACTCGTAAGATGGAACTTGCCATGATTCCTTCCTTTCAGCAGATGGTCGTTGATTCGCAAAAATTTAGATTACCGCCCAACGGTTTACTGCTTGATGTGATTAATTTTAAACAAAAACGAGAGGGTGATGATTCTTTCGTGCTGGATTTAGAATGGTTTCAGGATAATTACCTGCCTATTTTTAAGTTACCTTATCCTTTTGTTGCGTTGGAATACCTACAACACCACGAGAAAGGGATTAATGTAAAAACGATCTTAATTGTCACCTCGAATCCTGAGGGTACACAGTGGCGCATTAATTATTTTTACATTATCACCGAACATGGTCGTCCTAGAACTAATGGTTGGCAACCGTTTTTCTACACATTGGTATTTGATGTAAATGAGCTAGAATATAGTTTTATTGATAGCCCACTTGCAGCTCAAAAACCAATTGATCCTAGCCTCCAAGAACATTACACCAATGAGCTGGTTATAGCCCTGTATGTTTTATTGTCTTTTCTTGCGGCGCTCAATTGTTCTAACATTCAGCAAAAAGAACAACTTGCCCCTGTTAAGCTAAATAAAAAACGTTCTGCGAACGGTAAAGTACCATTTTTTGATTATAAAGTGCTTACTGTCAACACTAAAGAAGCGAGTCCTACTAAAAATGGGATTACAGGAACACACGCCAGTCCAAGACAGCATTTACGTCGAGGTCATATTCGACGATTGAAAAATAAGCACGTTTGGGTAAATTCTTGTGTGGTAGGGGACGCTACAAAAGGGATGGTGAAAAAAGATTATAATATTATTTGACTATAACGTCATACCTGTGCTATAGTTACTCCATTGCAATAGTTATCCTCACCCTGACTCCTGCAAAGCCCAACGCGGAGATACTATTGCAAACCTTTTCCATTAAAGTCGCTTAATCGCGGCTTTCTTTTTGTCTTATTTATAGTCAAATACACTTTTTGGTGGTATTCTTATACCACTACGCTATTAAGCAATAACCATTAGGATAAGCAGAAAAATGAACTGCCCTGAGTGCCAATCTAATAATTTCCAACGCGTTTCAGTGGTTTATAATACCCAAATGCGAATAAATAATAAAGGTTATGATGGATCTTTATTGGCTTACGAGCTAGAACCACCTCAATTTAAAAAGTCACAATTGTTTTTAGCAACCGCATTAATGTTAAGTGTCCTTTCTATCTTAATTGCCATTGCTATTAGCAAAGTCGATTTTTTAATAAAATTTGCTAATTTAGGCTATTTAACTATCGCCTTGATGGTATTAATTATTATCGCCTGTCTATCTAAGATTTATGCCAATTATGCGTACAACGCCAATAAACGCCCCCAAGAGTATCAAGAATGGTCAAAACAGTGGTTTTGTCATTGCTGTGGTAGTAAATTTGCGGGACATTTTGCTGGCAATAAATTCACCCTTGCTAAAATAGACGCAATTTAATCTTTTTTCTTTTATTTATATGTATAATGTGATACAATACCTTTATCAACCACCAAGATAGGAGAGTATCATGTCGCTATATCAATATGCTTCAAAACGCCCATACGCAATAGGGCATCAACCAGTTATAGGCTTTATTAGTATTGATGAAAATGCGTTTCATCAAGGTAGCTACACCAATATCCTTCACTATGACCGTGCGTTAACTACCGATGAGTTGAAATCATTTGAACTAAAAAAAACAGTGCTTGAAAGCGAAATTGAAAACATTGCTAAAGAAGTCGCTGAATTTTTAATGAGCGATGCATTTAAACCTCAAAAACAACTTCAAGAATTTTTGCTTAATGATACAGAATACGCCAATGACGTTGTATATGTGACTATTGACAACCAATTACGGCGCCATATCAAAGACAATCACTTATTTGTGTTAAGCGACTACTATAAAGCTATGCGTCGTGATGTATTCACCAAACTAAAATCACTCTCACAAAAAACTGCCTAAGCCCACCCAAAGCCATTAAGTTATCTTAGTGGCTTTTTAGTATTTTCATAGGCGTTGCAAACATCCCGCGTAATAATTACTCGCGTAGTCATCAATCGCTTGCTGCTGTTTAGTGGGGTTGCTGTATTTAGGTATCATATAGGCGTTAAATATCATGCGCTCATAATAGTCGTGAATTACCCTATCATGTCCATTTTTTTGATCGTTTAAGGCAATACGAACATTGGCAGGTTCACCATTTTGCCTACCCCTCATAATCTGCGCTGCGATTTTTTGAATCTGCAGACAGGTGAGATCATCTTGATATTGATCGGCTAAGTTATCGGATTTCTCATTTGGTACAACCACAGGATTGTCAATTATTTTATTAGCCTGTAATGGCGTCGTATTCTTTTCGGCTGTCGAACAGGCGGTTATAAATAACACAGCGCTTAAGCCCATAGCTTTCAATTGATTAATCATCACACCCTCCCTTTTCTTTATTATATAGTGTGGTAAGGTCGATGTAAAATACAGGCTATAACTAATAGGGTATGATAAGTCAGAAGGGTAAGATATATCGAGGAAAAATCTCAATATGTCAACGAAATGATTTTCATTGACATACCTTAATTATTTGTTTTTGTTGAATTAATTTTAATGTTAAAAAATATATCATGGGTTTTAAAAAAAACAGCATTGATTAAATCGTGTTATCATCCGTCGCCGTAAAACCACGTCCTTTTAGGGCGTGGATATAAGGCGACACCTAGTCAAAGTCCTGTCACTGTGCTATAATACCACCCATGAAAACCATTAAACTCCGCATCCTCGACAAGCATGTACCCAAACTAGGACAGGTGGCTAGTGC
>ERZ500994.223-NODE-223-length-18326-cov-10.600569_pt1 | contig 18326 bp, 15 predicted proteins | sample MGYA00248878_ERZ500994 | MGnify/ENA primary metagenome ERZ500994 (study PRJEB25958, sample SAMN03398533) | human skin metagenome | study: EMG produced TPA metagenomics assembly of the Human Skin Microbiome Metagenome (human skin metagenome) data set. | reverse complement strand
CTGGCTCGCGACCCCGACCCGGAGCTCCTGACCCAGGGCGCACCCGTCGCGCTCGTCGTCGAGCGGGTCCAGGCGCCGCTGCACACCTGGGGGCGGGAGCGGGCCCCCCGGCTCCGGCTGCGTCCGACCCGCCGCACCAAGGCGGGCCACTGGGCGAAGAAGTACTCGTGGAGCGAGCTTCTCCAGCCCAACCCCTACGTCGCGGTCGGGGTGCGCGAGGGTCACCGCCGCGCCGTGAGCGCGCTCTTCGCCCTCTACGAGGCGCACACCGGCATGCGCCGCCACTCCTACGGCTCGGGCGGCGATGTCCACGTCGACGCACTCGGGCCCAGCGTCTGGCTCGCGCTGCGGCGGGTCCGCGACGCGGGCGTCGCCCTCATCGCGAGCGAGGCCGGCGACGAGGTCGAGCTGCTCGACGAGGCGGTCGAGGTGGTCCTCGACGTCACGGCTGTCGACGAGGGGCTCCTGCTCCGCCCGTCGATCGACGGTGCCGGCCCGGACGCGGGTGATCTCCAGCTCGTCGGCGAGCCGGCGCACGGAGTCGTCTGGGCCGAGGTGGGCGAGGACGGTGAGCGGATGCGGTTGGCGCCCTTCGGTGCCGAGCTGACGCCCGAGCTGGGTGAGCTGGTCGCCGGCCGCGACATCGTCGTGCCCGAGGCCGACGTCGAGCGCTTCGTCGCCCTCTTCCTCCCGCGGCTGCGGGAGCGGGTCACGGTCATCTCCTCCGACGACAGCGTCGACCTGCCGCTGCCGGAGCCGCCGCAGCTGCACCTCCACGTGCGCCGGGACGGTCGCGGCGTGCTGCTCGACCTGGGCTTCGCCTACTCGGCGGGCGGGAGCACCCATGTCGTCGGTGCTGACGAGCAGGGGTCCCTCCCGCGCGATCGCCGGGCCGAGCACGCCCTGCTCGAGGAGCTCGAGCCGCTCGCCGACCTGCCGGGCGCGCGGATCCGGTCTCCGCACGGCTGGCGGCTGCGCTCGCCGATGCGGCTCCACGGGACCGCGGCGATCCTCGCCCTCACCGTCGTCGTGCCGCGGCTCGACGACGACCCGCGCTGCATCGTGGTCGTCGACGACGACGTCCCGAGCTTCGAGGAGCTCGACGCCGAGCCCGAGGTCTCGCTGCACGCGGCGAACGAGGACGGCGGCTCCGACTGGCTCGACCTGCACGTGCGGGTCACCGTCGGCGACGTCGAGGTGCCCTTCGAGCCGCTCTTCGCCGCGCTCGTCGCCGGCGAGGAGATCATGCAGCTCGAGACCGGCGAGTGGTTCCGGCTCGACCACCCGGTCCTCGACGACCTGCGGGCGCTCATCGAGGAGGCTCGGGCACTCGTCGAGCCGGAGGCCGGCGAGGTGCGGCTGAGCCGCTACCAGGTCGACCTCTACGACGAGTTGGCGGCGATCGCCGACGTCGAGGTCGAGCGCGATCACGCGTGGCGCTCGGGCGTCGAGACCCTCCGCGAGATCGACAGCCGCCCGGTACCCGAGGCGCCGGTCTCCCTGCAGGCGACCCTGCGGCCCTACCAGCTCGAGGGCTATCACTGGCTGAGCACCCTCTGGGACGCCGGTCTCGGGGGCGTCCTCGCCGACGACATGGGCCTGGGCAAGACCGTGCAGACCCTGGCACTGCTCGCCCGCGCCCACGAGGCGGGCGAGCTGGACCGGCCGGTGCTCGTTGTCGCCCCCACGAGCGTCGTCGGCACGTGGGCCAGCGAGGCCGCGAAGTTCGTCCCCGACCTCGTCGTGCGCACCCTGCCGCACACCCACCGTCGCCGCGGCGCGTCCGTCGCCGAGGCGGTCGACGGCGCCCACCTCGTCGTCACCTCCTATGCGGTGCTGCGCATCGACGCCGCGGAGTTCGCCGAGGTCGGATGGCGTGGCGTGATCCTCGACGAGGCGCAGTTCGCCAAGAACGACCGCTCCAAGACCCATCAGGCCCTGCGGCGGCTGTCGACCCCCTTCGTCCTCGCGGTGACCGGCACCCCGCTGGAGAACTCGCTCATGGACCTGTGGTCCCTCTTCGCGCTCGCCGCACCCGGGCTCTACCCGCGGCGCGACCGCTTCGGCGACCTCTACCGCAAGCCCATCGAGTCCGGCGTGCAGCCCGAGCTGCTCGACCGGCTGCGCCGCCGGATCCGCCCGCTCATGCTGCGTCGGACCAAGGAGGAGGTGGCGATCGACCTGCCGCCCAAGCAGATCCAGGTCCTGCCGGTCGAGCTCACCGCGACCCACCGACGCATCTACGACCGTCACCTGCAGCGCGAGCGCAAGCGGGTGCTCGGGCTGCTCGACGACCCCGACGCCAACCGCGTCGCGATCCTTGCCTCGCTGACTCGGCTGCGGCAGCTGAGCCTCGACCCCGGTCTCGTCGACGACGAGCACCGCGGCCAGGGCATCTCGGCCAAACTCGACGTGCTCGTCGAGCACCTGGGCGAGCTGGCCGTGGAGGGCCACCGGGCGCTCGTCTTCAGCCAGTTCACCGGCTTCCTCGCGATCGTGCGCGAGCGGCTCGAGGCCGAGGGCATCACGACGAGCTATCTCGACGGGGCGACGACCGACCGCGCGAGCGTCATCGACGGCTTCAAGCAGGGCGAGCAGACCGCCTTCCTCATCAGCCTCAAGGCCGGCGGTGTCGGCCTGACCCTCACCGAGGCCGACTACGTCTTCGTCCTCGACCCGTGGTGGAACCCCGCGGCCGAGGCCCAGGCCATCGACCGGGCCCACCGCATCGGGCAGGACAAGCCGGTCATGGTCTACCGCCTCGTGTCGACCGACACGATCGAGGACAAGGTCGTCGACCTGCAGGAGCGCAAGCGCGACCTCTTCGAGCGCGTCGTCGACGACGGCGGCGCGCTCTCGGGGGCGATCACCTCTGCCGACATCCGGGCCCTGCTCGATCCGAGCGACTGACGCCGACGCACGCCACCCCACCCGCGGGTCGAGGGGGAACGGCCGACACGGCGCGGTGGGCGCTGGCCCCGACGTGGGCTCAGGTCGAACGCAGCACCTTGTCCATCGCCTTGCCCTTGGCCAACTCGTCGACGAGCTTGTCGAGGTAGCGGATCCGGCGCATCAGCGGGTCCTCGACCTCCTGCACCTTGACCCCGCAGACCGAGCCGGTGATCAGCTCGGAGGCGGGGTTGAGCTGCGCCTGACCGAAGAAGTCCTCGAAGGTCGTCCCCTCGGCGAGGTGCCGCTCGAGCGCCGCCTGGTCATAGCCGGTGAGCCAGCGGATCACCTCGTCGAGCTCGTCGCGGGACCGCCCTTTGCGCTCGACCTTGGTCACGTAGTGCGGGTAGACGTCAGCGACGGCCGTGGTGAAGATCCGGTGCATGTCGGCAGCCTAGGTCGGGATCCGCAGGGCTGCGGTGGTGCCGACCGGGCTCGTCGGCCACAGGAAGGGGCGGCGGCCGCGGACACGGCCGACACCTACCGGGATCGACGCCGCGACCGCCTCGCGGGCGCAGTACGGACGGCGGACGTCCAGTGCGAGGTCATCGACGCCAGCCTGTCGACCAGCTTCCAGATCATCGGAGCGACCCTCTTCGTCAGTGGCTCGGTGCTCAACGCCGGTGCCGTGGCCGCCTCCGGCCGTCGCCCCTGAGCGAAGGGGGTCAGCCCCGATCGAGTGGGAAGTGGCCCGCGACGCGCACCGTCGTCGGCGTGGTTGCCCCGTCGAGTCGGAGCGTGCGCGCCACCGAGAGCTCGCGCGGAGTCTCGTCGTCGTCGACGGCGAAGACCGCGTACCCGGGGCGGGCGCTGAAGTAGGTCTCCCCGCCCTCGAGGCCCTCGGTGCGCTCCGGCTCCTGCCCGTCCAGGCGGAGCGAGAGGTCGCGGACGCCGGTGACGCTGCGCGGCGTGCCAGCGCGGTCCACGACGTATGACATCGGGGAGGGGCGGACGGCGACCCCGGTCCAGTGCCGTCCCTCGCCGGCCCAGCCGAGCTCGTCGTCCCAGGCGTAGGGGGCCAGGGGTCCGGTCGTGAGGGTGGCCCGGCGGGCGTGCGGCCGCCACGCGGCGTCGGTCCGCAGCTGGCACGGTCGTGAGTCGGGGCATGCGGCGTCGACCCGTCGCGGGCGGGTCGACAGTCCCCGGGCGACGCCGCGGTCCAGCTCTCCGGTCGCCACGTCGAGGCGCTGGGTCACGCCGTCGAAGGTCACCTCGACGGCGAGGTCGTCGACCTCGGCGTCGACGGCGACGAGTGTTGAGGTGCCGGTGCCCGTGGCCTCGGCGGCCAGCTCCCGGCCCGTCCCGTCCGCCAGGTCGATGCGTCTTCCGCCGGCGACGAGGCGGATGCCGATCTCCTGCTCGCCGACCTCCTGACCAGCGGCGTTGTCGACCGGCCGGGCCAGCCACGAGACGGGGACGAGGCGGGCCGCGTCATCGGCGCGCACGGGGGCCGTGTCCGACCAGTCGCGGTCGGCGCCGAGGTCGACGAGGCTCGCGTCCATCTCGCGCACGGGTCGCCCCACCTGCAGGTCCACGGCCGTGCCGGGGACGAGCACCTCGTGCGGCTGCCCGTTGTGGACCCGCGACTGGAGCGGCAGCCGGTCGCCGGCGGCCAGGACGTGCCGGTGGTGGGCGCGCCCGTCCGCGGCGAGGTTGCTCGCGAAGGCGGCCGCCGCCAGTGCCGCACAGACGGTGGTCCAGAGCTGCCCGCTCGTGGCGGGGCGTCGGGCGGCGCCACGAGCGAAGGGGGCCCTGGTCATGACAGCCGCCCTCCCTCGATGTCCCAGACAAGCCGCAGCGTCTCCCGGCCCGTGGCGAAGGGATCGCTCGGCACCGCCTCGATGTCGAGCGCCGCTTCCAGGTCCGGGCTCGTGCCCTCGTCGACCTCGAAGACGAACATCTGGGGGTCGTCCGGGTCCTGGATCGCCAGGGTGCCGGAGTTGAGGTCGTTGACGTCGACGGGGCCGGCGAGCGGCTCCTCGCCGCCGAGGCGGGCGGAGAGGGTGGTGGCGGAGCTCCAGCTCTCGTCGTCGGTCCGCTCGACGTGGACGGTGCGGTCGAGGGTCAGGAACACGGCGACGTACTCGCGTCCCCGAGGGGCCCAGCCCAGCCCGTCGACGTAGGGCACGCGCAGCACTCGCGTCACGGTGCACGCCGTGTCACGGGAGTAGTCCTCCAGCTCGAGGTCGGAGGAGTCGGCGCGGCGGCTGCGGCCGCAGTCGATCTCCGGTTCCTCCTGGAGGCTCGTGGCGGCGGGCAGGTCGGCGAGTTGTGCAGCTCGACCGAGGTCGACGGCGCCGTCGCTGCCGACGACCTGCTCCTCCCCGTCGACGGTGACGACGAGCTCCACATCGGTCGGGGCGCCGTCGACGGCCACCCATCGCGTGCCGGTGGCGTTGCTCCACGCGGTCTCGGGGTCGAGGCGGAAGCCTCCCGGGCGCTCGCTCAGCTGGTGGTCGACCCCGTCGGCGCGCACGGAGACCTCGACCTGCGTTGCCAGGGGTCGGCGGATCCCGACGAAGGGCACCTGGTCGGTCGGGCTCGTCAGGTCGACCCTGACGAAGCTCCCTCCCTCGGGAGGTGCCACGTCGGCCGGGGCGCCGGAGATGTCGGGCAGTTCCGGCTGGGCCGCTCCGACCGCGACGTCGACGTGTCGCCACGGGAGCTCCAGCCGGACCTGGTCGGGCAGGTGCTCCTCGGCGTAGGGGGAGGAGAAGACGTCGCCCGGGCTCGCCTGAGGACGAGAGTCGCCGTCGCCGTCGAGGCCGGTGACGGCCCAGGCGAGGCCGAGGGCCAGCGCGGTGCCGCTGGCGAGTGCTGCGGCGGTCGACCACAGCGACGGGAGCTCAGCGGTGCGTGACATGGGGACACCTTCCTGCAGGTGTCCGTGGGCGACAACGGGGAGCGCTCCCCGAGACCGACTTGAGGTTCCCCCTTCGCTCCTGTACACATGTACATGTACGGATGTACAACAACAAAGGGAGGGGCCGTGGGCTCCACGCAGGACCGGCCGGCACCCGGACGACGTGACCCGGAGGGGCGCCGCCGCGCGATCATCGAGGCGGCCGCCGAGCTCGTCGTCGAAGGGGGCGCCGCCTCCCTGACCCACCGCGCCGTCGCGGCCCGGGCCGGGGTCTCGCTCGGCTCCACGACCCAGTACTTCGGCTCGCTCGACGAGCTGCGTGAGCTCGCCCTGCAGTCGCTCTCCGACCTCATCGACGCCGGCCTGGCCGAGGTCGAGGCGCAGCTGCTGCCCCTCGACGACGCCCCCGAGCGGCTGGCGCGGGAGATGCACGGCTTCCTCGCCGACGAGCGGGCGGTGCGCGCCGACCTCGAGCTCGTCCACGCCGGGCTCGGTGACGACCCGCGGCTGCGCGAGCTCGCCCTGCGGTGGACCGACCGGCTCGTCGAGATCCTCTCCCGCCACCTCGACCCGCCCGTCGCCGAGGCGATCGGCCTCTACCTCGACGGCGCCACGCTGCACGCCGGGCTGCACGACGAGCCGGTCTCCGCCGAGGCGATGGCCGCGGTCTTCCGCCGGCTCATGGCCGCCCCTGCCGGGCCCACGGCCCGCACCACGACCGACCCCACCACGACCGAAGGGAGTGACCCCCGATGACCACGACCGCCACCTCCACCCAGGTGTCGACCCGCCGCGCTTGGGCGGCGGTCGCCGTCCTCAGCGCGAGCCTGCTCGTCATCACGATGGACATGACGATCCTCAACATCGCGCTGCCGGACATGGCGGCCGAGCTGCGACCCACGGCCAACCAGCAGCTGTGGATCGTCGACGTCTACTCCCTCGTCCTCGCCGGGCTCCTCGTCCCGTGGGCGGCGGTCGCCGACCGATGGGGCCGGCGGCGCATGCTGCTGCTCGGCTACGCGATCTTCCTCGTCAGCTCGCTGCTCGTCCTCGTCGCCGACACCGCTGAGGCGGTCATCGTCCTGCGCGCCGTGCTCGGCATCGGCGGCGCGATGATCATGCCCAACACGCTCTCGCTCATCCGCGTCATCTTCACCGACGCCGGGCAGCGGGCGACGGCCCTGAGCATCTGGGCCGCCGTGTCCGGGCTCGGGGCGGCCGTGGGCCCGCTCGTCGGCGGCTTCCTCCTCGAGCACTTCTCCTGGCACGCGGCCTTCCTCGTCAACGTGCCGCTGATGATCGCCGCGATCATCGCCGGCGTCCTCGTGCTGCCGGAGTCGCGGGTCGAGGGCGCCGGCCGGTGGGATGTCACGGCCGCGGTGCTCGCGCTCGTCGGCATGGCCGCCTTCGTCTGGTCGGTGAAGTCCTTCGGCAAGGAGGCCAGCCTCGTCCACCCGCCCGCGCTGCTGGCGCTCGCGGTCGGCCTCGGTGCGCTGACGATCTTCGTGCGGCGCTGCCTGCGCAGCGATGCGCCGCTGCTCGACGTCGGTCTCTTCCGCAGCCGGCCCTTCAGCGCCGGGATCATCGCGGCGCTCGGCACGACCTTCGCCATGCTCGCGGCGCTGCTCCTGCTCACCCAGTGGCTGCAGCTCGTCGAGGGCGCGAGCCCGATCGAGTCGGGGATCAAGCTCATCCCCGTCGCGCTCGCCGGGGCCGTCGCCTCGCTCGCCGCGCCGCCGCTGGCCCGGGTCATCGGGGCACGGGCCGTGCTCGCCTCGGGGCTGGCGCTGGCGGGGGTCGGGCTGCTCGCCGTCGGGCTCGGGCCCGACGAGCTGACCTACCCGCTCGTGCTCACGGCCATGCTCCTCGTGGGTGCCGGCACCGGGTCGCTCGCCATCGCCTCGGCGATGGTCATGCTGGGCTCGCCCGAGGACAAGGCCGGCAATGCCGGTGCGCTCGAGGAGACCTCCTACGAGCTCGGCGGCACCCTCGGAGTCGCGATCCTCGGCAGCGTCTCTGCGCTCGTCTACCGCACCCACCTGCAGTCCTCGGCCGCCCTGGAGCAGGCCGGTCCGCAGGCGGCCCGGGCCGCCGAGGACTCTCTCGGAGCGGCGGTGGCGACGGCCGACGAGCTCGGCCTGCCGGCCCTGGCCGCCGACGCCGGCGCCGCCTTCGTCGACTCGCTGCAGGTGGCCGGCCTCGCCGGCGGGACGCTCATGCTCGTCGTGGCCGCCGTGGTCTTCGTGCTCACCCCGCGCGGCACCGACATCTCCGGCGCCACCCACGGCTGACCCCCAACCCTGCAAAACCCTAGGGTTTTGCGAAGTTGCTCGCCCCCAACCCTGCAAAACCCTAGGGTTTTGTGAAGTTGGGGAGGGGTCGTGGGTGTGCAGTGCCGTTTGGCCATGCGAAGGGGAGGGGCGGGTAGCGTCGAGCCACGTGAGCGAGACCCCCTTCGACCAGGCCCTGCAGGCGGCACGTCACGACGACCCGTCGGTCCGGCAGCGGGCCGCCCTGTGGCTCGGCACCCACGCCGACGAGAGCGTCGCCGCCGACCTCGTGCGGCTGCTCGTCACCGAGCCCGACTTCTACGTCCGCGAGACCCTGACCTGGGCCGTGGTCACCCGCCACGCGGCGACCTACCCGCTGCTCGTCGAGGCCCTGCACGACGAGGACCTCGCCGCGGAGCCCGGCCGGGTCCAGGTGCTCCACGCGCTGAGCAAGATCCGCGAGCCCGCCTCCGTCGCCGAGATCCTGCCCCTGACCGACGACGAGGACGACGCCGTCGCGGCCAAGGCGTGGTGGGCGCTCGGCCGGATCCACACACCCGGCGCGGTTGCCGCGCTCGTCGACCACCTCGGGGTCGAGCAGGACTTCCGTCGCCGCGAGCTGACCCGAGCCCTCGAGCAGGCCGGTGAGGCCGCGGTCGAGGGGCTGGCGACCCGGCTGCGCGAGGACCCCGACCTCTCCGTGCGCCGTCACGCCGCCGAGGCGCTCCTCGCGATCGGCGACCCGGCCGCCCGCGAGGCTGCCACCGACCTCCTCCACGCCGTCGAGCGCGACGACAAGGAGGTCGTCCTGCCGGCCATCGAGGCCCTCGCCGAGCTCGACCTGCCCGAGGTCGACGGCGTGCTCACGCGCCTGCGTGACGGTGACGACGCCTGGCTCTCCATCACGGCTGGGTGGTTGATCACGGACCGCGCCGACAGGGCCTGAGCCGCACCGCCGCACGCTTGGATGGACCGATGGCCCCCACCTCGACCCGTCCGCGGCTGCTCCCTTCGCTCCTCGTGGCGCAGGCGCTGCTCGTCGCCTCGCCGATCGCCACGCTCGACAACCTGCTGACATCGCCGCGCGCCCTCGGCGCCCAGACACGGCGGGCGGACCTGCCGGCGACGATCGTCGGGCCTGCCCTTCGTCGTGGCGCTGCTGCCCGTCGCCATGGTCGCGGTCGCCGTCGCGGTCCGCCGCCGCACCCCCGGCTCGTGGATCGGCGCCGGCATCGTCTCGACCCTGGCGCTCGTCATCGCGATCGCCCCCGGCCAGCGCGGCATGACCACCGCGGCCCCGCTCGTGCACGGCATCCCGCTCTGGATCGTCGCTGCCGCAACGCTGCTCGTGCTGTGGCGGGCCCGCGGCGAGCGCACTCGCGAGCACGGTCGCTCGCGAGCCGGCCGGGTCACCGTCGCCGCCGCCCTGGCCTGGCTCCTCGCCCTCGCAGCCGTCGGCGCCACCCGCGACACCATCCCGATCGGCCCCATCGGCGCCGCCCTCAGCCCCGACCTCGAGGTGTCGTCCACGACCCCGACGGCGCCGCTCGACGGCGAGCCGGCCGCCCAGGCGCGGCACCTGGCGCCCAACCCCGACAGCAACATCCACGGCGACGCGGCGATGACCGATGCCTACACCGACCGTGAGGTGCTCGACCCCCGCGGCGCCGAGGTCATCCGTCGTCACCTCGGCGGCGTGTGCGCCTCGATGCTCTTCGACGAGCACGTCCGCATCGTCGCGGTGTGCGTCAACGCCACCCGGGTGACGCTCAACGTGCTCGACCCGGACTCGCTCGAGGTCCTCGCCCGGGAGCACGTCGCCGACCGGCCCTTCCGCGCCGACTTCGCGACGAACTTCGCCGGGGGCGGATACGCCGTGCTCGACGACGAGCAGCGGGTCGTGCTGCCCACCTCCGACGGCCGGATCACCCGCTGGTCGGTCGCCGACTCCTCGGGCGAGCCGGCGATCGAGGCGGTCGACGAGTTCGACGTGACGTCAGGTCTGGCCGAGGGCGAAGGGATCAACTCCGCGGTGCCGGGCACGGACGGCGAGATCTGGGTCGTCGGCCAGCTCGGCTCCGTGGCCGTGCTCGACCCCGAGTCAGGCGACGTCGGCTCGACGCGCTTCGAGGACGCCGACATCGAGAACTCCTTCGCCGTCGGCAGCGACGGACGCGCCTGGGTCGTCACCTCGCGCGAGCTCGTCGCCCTGCGCGCCGACGGCGCCACCCCGCAGGTCGTGTGGCGGCAGACCTACGACGGCGGCACCCGCCGCAAGCCCGGCCAGACGAGCCGCGCCTCCGGCACCACGCCCACCCTCCTGCTCGGCGAGCGCTACGTCGCCATCACCGACAACGCCGACCCGCGGATGCACGTCGTCGTCTACGACACGCGGCGGGGGCTGGGCAGCCGGGAGCACTGCCGGGTCCCGGTCTTCGCCCCCGGGCGCAGCGCCACGGACAACTCTCTCATCGCCATCGGGTCCTCCCTCTTCGTCGAGAGCAACTACGGCTACACCCTCTTCGACGCGACCTTCGGCCGTACGACCGAGCCGGGCATGACCCGCATCGACGTCACCGACGACGGCTGCGAGCAGGTGTGGGCCAACGACCAGATCCGTACCCCGTCGGTCGTCTCCAAGGGGACCGCGGCAGGGGTCATCGCCACCTACACGAAGGGGGAGTCCGTCGCGGGCATCGACGCCTGGTACTTCACCGCGGTCGACGCGACGACCGGCGAGGTCATGTGGCGCCGGCTCGCCGGGACCGGTCCGATGGTCAACAACCACTACGCGGCGATCTACGTCGGGCCCGACGGCGGGCTCTACGTCGGCGCGACCGGCGGGATCGTCGCGCTGCGCCCCCGGGGCTGAGCCCTACGCTGAGGACCCATGGCCGACGTGACGATCACCCACCGTCCCGACGAGTCGCGCTTCGTCGCCGAGATCGACGGTGCCGCAGCGGGATTCGCCGAGTACCAGCTGACCGATGACCTCTACGTCTTCACCCACACCGAGGTCGACCGCGCCCACGAGGGGCTCGGCGTGGGTGGTGCCCTCGCCCGCGCCGCACTCGACCACGTGCGGGCCGAGGGCCGGCGCAAGGTGCTGCCGGTCTGCCCCTTCATCGAGGGCTGGATGGCCCGGCACCCCGACTACCAGGACCTCCACTTCAAGGCGCGCTCGACCGCGACCGACTGACCGGCTCAGGGGCGACGCAGCTCGACCGGCAGGGCCTCGAGCAGGCGCAGCCACACCTCGCTCGCGTCGGGGAAGCTCGGCACCGCGTGCCGCAGCAGGTGGACCGGCACCTGACCGGTGATCGCGATCGTCGCCGCGTGCAGCAGCTGCCCGGCGTCGGTGCCGACGAAGGTCGTGCCGAGGACGAGCCCTGTGGCCCGGTCGACGACGAGCTTCGCCCGGCCGGGGGCGTCGTCGCGCAGCAGGGCTGCCCCGCCGACGTGCGCGAAGGGGACTTCCGCCACCTCGACGTCGTGCCCCGCCCGGCGGGCCTCGGACTCGGTCATCCCGACCCGCGCCACCTGCGGGTCGGTGAAGACGACCTGGGAGACCGGCACCCCGTCGGGCACCGGGAGCGGCTCGCGCCCGGTGGCCGCGGCTGAGATCGCGTCCCCGACCACCCGCGCGCGGTACTTGCCCCAGTGGGTCAGCGGCGCCTCGCCGCTCGCGTCACCCACCGCGTGGAGCCACTCGGGCAGCCGCCCCTCGAGCACGTCGTCGGGGGAGAGGCCGACCGCGTCGAGGCCGACATCGCCCAGTCGGGGGCGGCGCCCGGTCGCGACGAGCACCTCGTCGGCCTCGACCTCGCCGTCGTCGGTGACGACCGTGACCGGGCCGCCGTGGACGCGGCCGACCCCGGTGTCCCGAGCGTCCGGCCGGCGGCAGCCGGTGGCCGACGTCGAGAGCCGCACGTCGACCCCCTTCGCCCGAAGTGCCTGTGCGACGACGCTGCCCGCGAAGGGCTCCTGACCGGCGAGGAGGGCGTCGCCCCGCACGAGCATCGTGACCTCGCTGCCGAGGGCGGCCATCCACGTCGCGGCCTCGACGGCCACGACCCCACCACCGACGACGACGAGCCGCCCCGGGACCTCGGCGACCGCGGTCGCGTCACGAGAGCCCCACGGGTGCGCGTCGGCGAAGGGCGGCGGGACCACCGGCTCGCTGCCGGTGGCGATGACCACCGCGCGGCCGGCACGCAGCCGGAGCGGGCCGTCGTCATCGGTCACCTCGACCTCGCGCTCGCCGACGAGACGAGCGTGGCCGCGCACGGCCGTGATGCCCAGGCCCTCCGCCCAGCGGACCTGGCCGGAGTCGTCACGGCCGCCGACCCAGGTGTCGCGGCGGGCGAGCAGGCCCTCCGGTTCGACCTCGGCGGTGGCCACCCCCTGCAGGTGGGCGGTGGTGTCGGCGACGGCGATCGGGCGCAGCAGCGCCTTGCTCGGGATGCACGCCCAGTAGGAGCACTCGCCGCCGTAGAGCTCGCCCTCGACGAGCGCTGCGGTGAGGTCGGTGCCCTCGATGGCGTACTGCGCGACGTTTTCGCCGACGGGTCCGGCGCCGATGACGACGACGTCGTACTCGTGGGTCTCGGACATGCTGGCTCCTCGGGTGGTGGGGTGGCCGGGCGAAGGGAGGTCAGACCCAGTAGGTGTCGTGCCGGACCATGAACTCGGCGCGCTGCTCCTCGGTCATCTCCTCGCCGCGGGCGAGGGTCTCGAAGTAGTCCTCCCGCGGTGCCCCGGGGGCGAACATCAGCAGCATCGACGCGTGGTCGGACCCGCGGAAGCCGTGGACCCCGCCCTCGGGGACGTAGAGGAAGTCGCCGGAGGTCGCGGTGACCCACTCCCGGCCGTCGAAGAGGCGCACCTGCCCGGACAGGACGTAGAACTGCTCGGAGATCGCGCGGTGGAAGTGCGGGTCGGGCCCGGTCTCGGTGTCGCCGAAGGTCCACCGGTAGAGCCCGAAGCGACCCTCGGTGCGCTCGCCCCGCGCGAGGTACTCGCAGGTCCCGCCGTTGCGATAGGTGATCTCCGGCGGCTCGTCGGCGCGGCGCACCCACGCGCTCGCCTCACCGTCCCCGGAGTAGGTGTCCGAGGGATATCTCCGGATGAGGGACATGGGTCCGGTCTACCACCGCCGGGCCGAGGCGGCCAGAGCCCACCGTCCGTCCGGTAACTCCGCAGGACCCCAGGGTCTTGCAGAGTTGGGCGAAGGGAGGAGCCGTCGCCGAACGAGCGGGTCACCGCTCGAGCAGGCCCTCCTGGCCGAACATCTGCGCCGTCGCCCGGGCGCTCGGCGTGCCGGCGTCGGGGTCGGCGCCGTGCTCGAGCAGGGCGGCGACGACCTCGGGCTCAGCCTTGAAGACGGCGCCGGCCAGAGGTGACTGGCCGCGGTCGTTGAGCGCATCGACGTCGGCGCCGCGGCGGGCGAGCTCGCGCACCGTCTCGGCGTGCCCGTGGTAGGCCGCGAGCATGAGCATCGTGGTGCCGGCGGGGTCGCGCAGGTCGACGGGGGCGCCGGCCTCGACATAGGCGCCGAGCCGCTCGGCCTGCCCCTCGCGGGCCCAGTCGAAGAGCTGGTGGGCCAGCTCGATCGCGGCGTCGTCGGGGCCCGGGGTCTCGTCGCTCATGACCCCAGTCTGGACCGCGCGGCGCAGGCGAGCACCGGGGGCGCCGGCTCCGCCCTCGGCCCACGCGGGAGCCGGGACGCGGGCGGGCCTTCCCGGCGGCGGACGCAGCGCCTACGGTGGTAGCTGCGGGCAGTCGAGGGGACCTGTCGGAGCCGGCTCCGACGCAGCCCGCGTGCGGGAGGAGGGCGGAGCCATGAGCGAGCCTGCCCCTCTCGTGGCCGGCCGCTACGAGCGTGGCCCGGTCTTCGCCGGCAGTGCCGGGGCCGGAGTCGCCGGCGGGCGCCGCGAAGCGAACGAACCCACGGGGCGGTCGTGGCTGGCCCGTGACACCGTCCTGCAGCGTCGAGTGCTGCTCAAGGAGCTCGCCGCCGAGCCGGAGCGGGCCGACGAGGCCTTGCGCGTCGCCCGCACCGCCTCCCGCCTGAGCCACCCGCACCTCGTCGCGGTCTACGACGTCGTCACCGACAGCCAGCCGCCGCTCCTCGTCCTCGAGCTCGTCGACGGCCCGACCCTGACGGCGCAGGTGCGTGAGCAGGGTCAGCTGCGCCCGCACGAGGCCGCCGTCCTCGGTGCCCAGCTCGCCTCCGGCCTCGCGGCCGTGCACCGCGCCGGCCTCGTCCACGGCGGGGTCGGCCCGTCGAGCGTCCTCATCGGTGCGGACGGGGCTCCCAAGCTGACCGAACCCATCGTCCACGACCCCACCCTCACCGGCGAGCGTGGCCGGTCCGCCGACGTGTGGGCCCTCGGCACGACCCTGCGGGCGGTCCTCGTCGGCGGCGGTCGCGGCACCGAGCTCGGCGCGGTGCTCGCGGCGATGACGGCCAAGGACCCGTCCCGTCGCCCGACCGCCGACGAGGCCCACCGCCGGTTCGCGGACCCCGCCGACGAGCCGGAGGTCGACCCGGCGGTCGGCTTCGGGCTCTTCCCGTGGGCGGACGACGAGCCCGACGAGACGGTGGTCATCCCACGGAGCGAAGGGGGCTCCCGTCGCCCCGCGCAGCCGGTCACCGGTGTGGGCGCCGCGGGTGGCGCGGCCGGTACGGGCGGCGCGGCAGGGGCAGTCGGAGCGGCGGGTGCAGTCGGAGCGGCCGGCGCGAGAGGTGCCATGGGCGCGGCCACCGGCGCCGGAGGGACCGGCGGTGCCACCGGCGTCGTGGCCGGCGGAGGTGCGGCCGCCTCCCTTCGCCCTGGTGCGCGCCCGCGGCGGCGTCGCGGTGCCGGCCTCCTCGTCGCGGGTCTCGTCGGCGCGGTCGTGCTCGTGGCGGGCGTGGCCTTCGCCCTGACCCGCGAGGCGGACACGGCGATCCCGGTCGAGGTCACGACCACGACGACGAGTGACACGACGACCACCGGGACGCCGACGCGGACCTCGTCGACGACGCGCTCCACGACGACCCCTGCCCCGACCACGACGGCCCCGGTCGCTCCGCCCCCGACGGCGACCGCACCGCCGGTCCCCACGACGACGCAGGCGCCACCCCCGACGACCACGAGCACCCCGCGGTCCACGTCGACGACCCCGTCGCTCACCACGACGACCACCACCACGTCGTCGACCTCGACGTCGTCCACGACGGTGCCGCCGTCGTCCTTCACGGTCGCGCCCCCGACCACGACGACGCCCACCTCGACGACCCCGACGAGCACGCAGCCGACGACCACGGTCCCGACGTCAGAGCCCTCGACGCCCCCGGCGACGAGCGACCCGACGACGCAGCCGTCCTCCGGCGGCTCGACGAGCCCGGCCCCGCAGACCTCCGCCCGATAGCCGGCACCCCGGGCTCGCCACGCAGGGCTAAGGCAGCGCTTCTCCCTTCATCAACCGCGACGAGTAGACGTTGGTGATCCGCACGCCGTCGAGCCAGGCGGTGAGCCGCTCCGCCTCGACGGCGAGAGCGGACCTCCCTTCGGTCCCGAGGTCGGTGCCCGGGCACTCGACGACGGACACGACGCCGTCGTCGTCCTGCACCCACGCGCCGACGATGCGGCCGTCCCACCAGGCCGTGGTGCCGCCGTTGCCGTTGCTGTCGAAGAGCAGCTCGCGGTGGGCGGGGTCGAGATACCAGTCGCGGGTCTTCCACCCCATCGTCGTGGGGTCGAGCGTCGGCAGCAGGGCCGCCCAAGGGCCGACCTCGGCGACCGGCTCGAGGTCGTCGGGCAGCAGCCACCCCGTGGCGCCACCCTCGAGCCCCACCTCGACGGCGCCGACGTCCGCGAGGGCCGCGCGGGTGGCTCCCTTCGTCGCCCCGAGCCACCACTGCACGTCCTCGGTCGTGCCGGGACCGAAGCGCTCCAACCACCGGCGCACGAGCTCGGCGTAGCCGGTCGCGAGGTCGGGGACCGTCGGCTCCTCGCCGAGCCACGAGCCCATGAGGGTCCACGCGGGCTTCGACAGGCGCCAGTGGCCGGCATTGGGCCCGCGGGTGATCCGCCCCTGCGCCCCGAGCCAGGTGAGCACGCGCGGCGCGAGGTTGAAGGTGCCGCCGTAGCGCTTGCCCTCGTTGATCGTGATCGCCCCGCTGAGCTCCGGCAGCTCGGCACGCAGGGTGGCGGCCGGGAGGGCCTCGCCGCCGGCCAGTCGCCGCTCCACCGCGGCTCCCGCCGTCTCGAGCCAGGCGGCTCCGTCGTCGGCGATGCCGTGCCGCGTGGCATCGCGGACGACGAGCCGGTGCTGCTCGGGTGCGATCCGCTCGCGGGCCACGGCGAGCGCGGCGGGCAGCAGGTCACGGGGGAAAGCGAAGAGCGTGCGGCGCATCGCCAGCTGCTTGACGATGCTGCGGTCGTCGTAGAGTGCCGAGTCGACGTCGAAGGGGGTGACCCCGGTGGTGCGGGCGCTGACGGCCAGGTGCACGGTCGCGGCCTCGGTCGCGTGCAGGCAGACCACCGAGCGAGCCGCGCCGACGACGTCGGGTGCGTGGTGGTCGGGGTGCAGTGCCTGTCGCGTCGCGAGGCGGGCGCGGCGCTCGGCGTCGCCGACGGTGCGCATCACGCCCGGCGGCCGACGGCGAGGAAGACCGGGTAGTCGCGGTTCTGCTTGTGCACGTGGCCGGCATCGCCGACGGTCACGTCGACGAAGCCCGCCGATGTGAGCCGGCTCGCGACCTCGGCGCGGTCGAAGCCGTGGTGCCCGCCGAAGTCGTGGTCGTGGAAGCTGCCGTCCTCGCGGTCGAGATCGGCGACGGCCACCCACCCACCGGCGTCGAGCAGCTCGGCGAAGCCGGCGAGGACCCGATCGAGCTCACCGACGTGGTGCAGGACATTGCTCGTGACGACGAGGTCGAAGCGCTCCGTGGGCACCGGCTGGGTCTCGAGGTCGAGGTCCCACACGCGGGTCGGCGAGGGCAGCGTGCCGGCCGCGACCTTGTCGGCGAGCACCTGCCGCATCCCCGAGGAGCTGTCGGCGACGGTCACCTCGACCTCCGGCAGGTGCGGCAGCAGCGCCGTGGTCACGAGGGCGGTGCCGGCGCCGTAGTCGAGCAGCCGCAGCCGCGGACGAAGGGGGACCCGCCCCGCGATCGCCGCCGCCACCTCACCCGACTGGCGCACCTTGTCCGGGTCGTCGTCCCAGGTCGCGGCCGTGTCGTCGAAGTGCTTCGCGTCCCCGTCGTGCCGGTGATCGTGTCGGTGGTCTCGATGCCCATGGTCAGCTTCGCCCATGCCCCCACCCTGCCAGCAGGCACCGTCAGCCAGCACCTGACGAAGGGGGCTTCCCGGGTGACCCCCGGCGGGTATATCTTGCCCACCAGCGCGCCCGTGGGGGAGCGCCTTCGCCGTTTCGTCATGGGGAGAGAAGACGTGCGCACCACCATCGCCAGGACCACCATCGCCGGGCTCGTCATGTCGGGCGGCCTCGCGCTGACCTTCGCCACGCCCGCGGTGGCCGCCGTGCCGAGCGACCTGTGTGACGCCGGCACGACCTTCGCCGTCACCAGTGCCGAGGGCGTCGACGCCGCGCTCGTCAGCTCGGTGCGCGAGGCGCTCACCGCCCGCGGGCTCTCGGCGGCCGGCGGCGACGCCGACGTCACGGCCGTCATCGCGCCGGCGTCGGAGGTGACGGCGGGCGGCGACGCATCCGTCATGGCCGTCGCGCTGATCGCGGGTGAGCCCGACGCGTCCGCGACCGTGGAGGGGCGCGACTGGGCCCGGGCCGCGTGGATCGACGGGGCGACCCCGGTCAACACGCTCCTCGACGCCTCGTGCGGGGCGGTTGCGCCCGACGCGGCGGACGACGCCCCGGCCCAGGACAGCGAGACCGACGGCTCCGCCCCCGCCGCGATCAGGTGCGCCGCGAACGACGCGATCATCGCCCCGTTGTCCGTACACAACCGCGGACGCGGCACCCGCAACGTCAGACCAGCCGCCGCACAACGCTCCTCGGCCAGCTCCCGCAGACGCGAGTTCGCCGCCACACCGCCGGCGATCAGCAGCGTCGACACCCCCAGCTCATCGGCTGCGCGCACCGCCTTCGCCGTCAACACATCGGCGACCGCCTCCTGGAAGCCCGCCGCCACATCAGCCTGAGACGCCTCCGGATGACTTTCGACGTAGCGCGCCACGGCCGTCTTCAGACCCGAGAAGCTGAACGCGTACGGATCG
>ERZ500994.222-NODE-222-length-18391-cov-5.463351_pt1 | contig 18391 bp, 13 predicted proteins | sample MGYA00248878_ERZ500994 | MGnify/ENA primary metagenome ERZ500994 (study PRJEB25958, sample SAMN03398533) | human skin metagenome | study: EMG produced TPA metagenomics assembly of the Human Skin Microbiome Metagenome (human skin metagenome) data set. | reverse complement strand
GACAGCGCCGCCTCGCGGCGGCCGCAGATCGTGACGGCGCAGCCGGACTCCGCCAGCGCCAGCGCGGTGGCGCGGCCGATGCCGGACCCGCCGCCCGTGACCAGCGCGCGTCGAACCTCGCTCATACCCGCACCGGCCCGGCTTCGGCGCGCTTCATCCGGTAGAGCTGATCGCGGCCGGGCAGATAGGGCGACGGCCACGCGACATCGCGGTCGTCGAGCGCGGCGGCGGCATGCAGCGTCCAGTAGGGATCGGCCAGATGCGGCCGCGCGAGGCAGACGAGATCGGCGCGGCCCGCCATCAGGATCGAATTGACGTGGTCGGGCTCGAAGATGTTGCCCACCGCCATCGTCGGCATGTGCAGGTCGTTGCGGATGCGGTCCGAGAACGGCGTCTGGAACATGCGCCCATAGACAGGCTTCGCCCGCGTAGAAGTCTGGCCGGCGGAGACGTCGATGATGTCGGCGCCGGCGTCGCGGAAGGCGCGCGCGATCTCCACCGCCTCGGCCGGTGTGACGCCGTCGCCCTCGACCCAGTCATGCGCGGAGATACGCACCGACATCGGCTTTCGTGCGGGCCAGACGGCGCGCATCGCCGCGAAGACCTCGAGCGGAAAGCGCAGCCGGTTTTCGAGCGAGCCGCCGTATTCGTCCGCGCGGCGGTTGGTGAGCGGCGTGATGAAGGACGAGAGCAGATAGCCGTGCGCGCCATGAAGCTCGATCATGTCGAAGCCGGCGCGCTCGGCCATCCTCGCCGCCGCGACGAAATCGTCGCGGACGCGATCCATGTCGGCGCGAGTCATCGCGCGCGGAATCTGGTTGCGGGGCGACCAGGCGACGTCGGACGCTGCGATCAACGGCCAGTTGCCGGAGGGAAGCGGCGCGTCCATCTCCTCCCAGCCGATCTGCGTCGATCCTTTCGGTCCGGCGTGACCGATCTGCATGGCGATCTTTGCCGGCGTCTCCGCATGGACGAAATCGACGAGCCGCTTCCATGCGGCCTCGTGCGCGGGTGTGTACGTCCCCGCGCAGCCCGGCGTGATGCGACCGTCCGCGCTCACGCAGGTCATCTCGGTGACGACGAGCCCCGCGCCGCCCTTCGCGCGCTCGGCGTAGTGCACGAAATGCCAGTCGGTCGGGCAGCCGTCGACCGCGCGATATTGCGCCATCGGCGAGACGACGATGCGGTTCGCGAGTTCCATGTCGCGCAGCCGGAAGGGCGCGAACATCGGTGCGCGGGGATGGTTCGACGTCGCGCCCGCGCTGCGGTGGAACCAGTCCTCCGCAGAACTCAGCCATTGCGGATCGCGCAGCCGGAGATTCTCGTGGCTGATACGCTGCGAGCGCGTCAGCAGCGAATAGGTGAACTGCACGGGGTCGAGCCCGAGATAGCGCTCGACCTCCTCGAACCATTCGAGCGAATTGCGCGCCGCCGACTGCAGCTTCAGCACTTCGGTCCGGCGCGCATCCTCATAGGTATGGAACGCCTGCGCGAAGGACTGGCCCTTGTGCAGTTCGTCGGCGAGGAAGATCGCGCTTTCGAGCGCCAGCTTCGTGCCCGACCCGATGGAGAAATGCGCGCTCGCCGCCGCGTCGCCCATCAGGACGAGATTTTCGTGCGACCAGCGTTCGCACAGGATGCGCGGGAAGTTGATCCAGGCGGAGCCGCGGATGTGGTTGGCGTTCGACATCAGCGGATGTCCGCCGAGGTGTTTCGCGAAAATCCGCTCGCAGGTTGCGATCGATTCTTCCTTCGTCATCGCGCCGAAGCCAAAGGCGTCCCAAGTCTCTTCCGAACATTCGACGATGAAGGTCGCGGTGTCGGGATCGAACTGGTAGGCATGCGCCCAAACCCAGCCGTGCTCCGTCTCCTCGAAGATGAAGGTGAAGGCGTCGTCGAATTTCTGGCGCGTGCCCAGCCAGACGAACTTGCATTTGCGGGTATCGATGTCGGGCCGGAACGCGTCGGCGAAGGCCGCGCGCGCCCGCGAATTCAGGCCGTCCGCGCCGATGACGAGATCGTGACTCGCCATGAATGGACGCGGGTCGGCGATCTCCGTCTCGAACCGCAGATCGACGCCGAGCTCCCGCGCCCGGCGCTGGAGCAGCATCAGCAGCGTCTTGCGGCCGATGCCGCAGAAGCCATGGCCGGTCGAGACGATGCGCGAGTCGCCCCGGATGACCGCGATGTCGTCCCAGCGCGCGAAATGCTCCCGGATCCAGCCGGCGCTGACGGGATCGTTCGCAGCGAGATTCGTGAGCGTCTCGTCGGACAGGACGACGCCCCAGCCGAACGTGTCGTCGGGCCGGTTGCGCTCGAATACCGTCACATCGTGCGACGCATCCCGCAGTTTCGCGCTGATCGCGAAATAGAGACCCGCAGCACCGCCGCCGAGAACCGCGATCTTCATAAGATCTCCACCGTCCGTCGCGACGGCACAGTCCCACGGTTCGGATTTTATTTCAAGCTCAAAATAAATTCGGCGGTTCCGGTCGCGCTTCCCTTGCACTTTCTGTCAAATTGACACTGCGCGCGCACGGCCCGTAGATGCCCGCAAAACGTTGCGCCGGCAGGCGCACAGGCCCGAACCGGGCGCGAGGGAGATCGGGATGACACAGATTTTTGCGATCCGGCCCGCTCGCCGGTCCCGCACGCGGCCGGCCCCCGGCCCGACCGCTGTCTGACGGCGCAGGGTCAGGGTCCGCAATGCGCGCACGCGGGGCGTGATGGATTCCACCATCGTTCTTTTCCTGCTGCAGGACGCGGTCGTGAACGGCGCGATCTATGCGCTGGTCGGGATCGCGCTCGTGCTGGTCTTCGCGGTCACGCGCGTGATCCTGATCCCGCAGGGCGAGTTCGTCGCCTTCGCGGCGCTGACGCTCGCTTCGCTGCAATCGGGCAACCGGCCGGCCATGGCCTGGCTGCTGATCGTGCTGGGCGCCCTCAGCGCGCTTGTCCTGCTGATCCGCACGCGCCGCATCCTGACGATCGCCCGCGCCGTTCGCATTCTCGGCTGGAACGTCGCACTGCCCGCCGCCATCGCGGCCATCGCCTTCGCGGTCGCGCCGCTGAAGCTCGGTCTGGTGGTGAACATCCTCGTCACGCTCGCGCTGATCGTGCCGTTCGGCGTGATCCTCTACGACCTCGCCTTCGACGTGCTGGCGGAGGCGAGCGTGCTCACGCTGCTGATCGTCGCCTTCGGCGTCCATCTGGCGCTCACCGGCCTCGGCCTCGCCTTCTTCGGACCGGAGGGCGTCAACACGCCGGCGCTCTGGACCGACAGTTTCAATGTCGGCGCGCTGGTGGTCAGCGGGCAGAGCCTTTGCATCCTCGGCGTCACCGTCGTGCTAATGGCCGGCCTCGGCTGGTTCTTCCGCGACACGCTGATCGGCAAGGCGCTGCGGGCCTGCTCCGTCAACCGGCTCGGCGCGCGGCTCGTCGGCATGCCGACGGCGGTTGCAGGCCGGCTCGCCTTCGGCGTCGCCGCCTTCATCGGCGCGGTGTCGGGCATCCTCATCGGCGCGGTCACTACGATCTACTACGACAGCGGCTTCCTCATCGGCCTGAAGGGGTTTGTCGCGGCCATCGTGGCGGGGCTGGGCAGCTATCCGTTCACGGTGATCGCGGCGCTGCTCGTCGGCGTCGTCGAATCCTTCGCCTCCTTCTGGGCCAGTGCCTACAAGGAGGTGCTCGTCTTCACGATCATCATTCCCTTCCTGCTGTTCCGGTCGCTCGGCGGCCATGGCGCGGAGGAAGAGGAATGAGCGCCGTGAAACGCTGGGCCGGGCCGGTCGTCGCCGTTCTCGCGCTGGTCGTGCCCTTCCTCGGACTGCCGGATTTCTGGGTCTCTCTGCTCTGCTACATCGGCATCGCGAGCCTCGTGACGCTCGGGCTCGTCCTGCTGACGGGCGTCGGCGGCATGACGTCCTTCGGTCAGGCGGCCTTCGTCGGCTTCGGGGCCTATACGAGCGCGGTGCTCAGCATCAACTGGGGCGTCTCGCCCTGGCTCACTTTGCCGGCGGCGCTGATCGTCACCGGCCTCGGCGCGCTGCTCATCGGCGCGGTCACGGTGCGGCTTTCGGGCCATTACGTGCCGCTCGGCACGATCGCCTGGGGAATCGCCTTCTTCTATCTCTTCGGCAACACCGCATGGCTCGGCGCGCACGACGGCCTGTCGGGCATCGCGCCGATCCGCGTCGGCACGCATGCGCTGACCGACCCGCGCGAATATTACGTGCTCGTCTGGCTCGTCGTGGTGCTGGCGATGATCGCGACCCGCAACCTGCTCGACAGCCGCATCGGCCGGTCGATCCGCGTGCTGCGACGCGGCACGCTCGTCGCGAGCACATTCGGCATCGACGCCGCCGGCATGAAGCTTCTCGTCTTCGTCTATGCCGCCGTGCTTGCCGGTCTCGCGGGCTGGCTCTACGCGCATCTCCAGCGGTCGGTAAGCCCCGGAGCTTTCGGCATTTCCGCCGGCTCGGAATATCTGCTGATGGCGGTCGCGGGCGGCGCGGGACGACTGTGGGGCGCGCTGCTCGGCGCGGCCGGCATCACCATCCTGCGCGACCAGTTGCAGAACATCATGCCGCTGATCGTCGGCACGACCGGCAATTACGAGACGATCGTCTTCGGCGCGATCCTCGTCCTGATCCTCCAGCTCGCGCCCGACGGGTTGTGGCCGCTGATCGCCGGCCCGCCCTCGCCGCCAAAACTGCCCCAGACGGACGGCCCGACGCTGCCGCTGCGCGAGGAGCCGGCGCGCGGATCGGCGCTGCTGGACGTCCGGTCGATGCGGAAGGTGTTCGGCGGCCTCGTCGCCGTCGACGACGTCAGCTTCTCGACGACCTCGGGCCGCGTGCTGGGCCTGATCGGCCCGAACGGCGCGGGCAAGAGCACGACGTTCAACCTGCTGACCGGCGTGCTGCCTTATGATTCCGGCACGGTCTCGTTCCGGGGCGAGGCGCTGCCGCATATCGACCTGCGCACGATCGCCAGGCGCGGCATCGCGCGCACCTTCCAGCATGTGAAGCTCGTCGAGACGATGAGCGTCATCGAGAATGTCGCGCTCGGCGCGCATGTTCGGGGCAATGCGGGCGTGGCCGAGGCCGTCCTGCGGCTCGATCGCGCGGAAGAGGCGCGCATCTTCGCCGAGGCGCGCCGGCAACTCGCGCGTGTGGGTCTCGAACAATATGCGCTCGCCCCCGCCGGCAGTCTCGCGCTCGGGCAATTGCGCCTCGTCGAGATCGCCCGCGCGCTCTGCGCCGATCCGGTCCTGCTGCTGCTCGACGAGCCAGCGGCCGGCCTGCGGGTCGTCGAGAAGAAGGCTCTTGCACGTTTGCTGCGAGAACTTCGCGCCGCCGGCGTCACGGTCCTGCTGGTCGAGCATGACATGGACTTCGTGATGAATGTCGCCGACGAACTCGTCGTGCTCGATTTCGGCGTGAAGATTTCGGAAGGGCGGCCGGAGACCGTGCGCGCCGATCCGAAAGTCCTCGAAGCCTATCTCGGCGGCGTCGCATGAGCGCGCCGGCCAACGATACGCCGCTGCTGTCGGTGACGGATCTTCATGTCTCCTATGGCCGCGTCGAGGCCGTGCATGGCGTGTCGCTCGCGCTGCCGCCCGGTTCCATCGTCAGCGTCATCGGCGCGAACGGCGCGGGCAAGACGACGCTGCTCAACGCCATCATGGGCGTGCTGCCGTCGAAGGGCATGGTGCGGTTCGCCGGCGAGGCGATCGCCGATGCGCCGCTCGAGGCGCGCGTCGGCGCGGGCCTCTGCCTCGTGCCGGAAAAGCGCGAACTCTTCTCCACCATGACCGTGCTGGAGAATCTCGAACTCGGCGGGTTGCTGCAATCCCGGTCGAGCCGGGCGGACACGCTCGACGCCGTTTTTGCGCGCTTTCCGCGTCTCAAGGAGCGCCGCGCGCAGCTCGCCGGCACCTTGTCCGGCGGCGAGCGGCAGATGCTCGCCATGGGGCGCGCTTTGATGGCGCGGCCGAAAGTGCTGATGCTCGACGAGCCGAGCCTCGGCCTCGCGCCGCTGATCGTGCGCGACGTCTTCCATATCATCGAGGATCTCCGCCGCGACGGCGTTTCGATTCTCCTCGTCGAGCAGAATGCACGCGCCGCGCTCGAAGTATCCGATTACGCCTGCGTCATGGAGCTCGGGCGCGTGGTGAAACACGGACCGGCGCGCGAGATCGCCGACGATCCAAGGCTTGTCGAGAGCTATCTCGGTCTCGGCGGCGTCGACTACAGTGACGACACAACGGAGGAAACACGATGACCAGCAGATTTACGAAGCATCTCGCATTCGCCGTCGCGACCGCCGCGATCCTGGCAGCGGCGCCCGCGCTTGCCGAGATCAAGATCGGCATCACGGTCAGCGCCAGCGGACCCGGCGCGTCGCTCGGCCAGCCGCAGATGAAATCGGTCGCGCTGCTGCCGAAGGAAATGGGCGGCGAGAAGGTCACCTATATCGCCTTCGACGACGAATCCGATGCGACGAAGGCCGCGCAGAACGCCCGCAAGCTGATCGGCGACGAGAAGGTCGACGCGATCGTCGGCTCCTCTCTGACGCCGGTCTCTATCCCGCTGATCGACATCGCGGCGGAAGCGAAGACGCCGCTGATGACCGCCGCCGCGAGCAACGTGCTCGTCGAGCCGATGGACGCAAAGAAGAAATGGGTCTTCAAGGTCGTGCCGAACGACGACATCATGGCGACCGCCCTGATGGAATATATCGCCAAGACCGGCGCGAAGAAGATCGGCTACATCGGCTTCTCGGACGCCTACGGCGAAGGCTATTACAAGGTGCTCGCCGACATCGCGCCAAAACTCGGCCTGACGCTGACGACGCACGAGGTCTACGCGCGCGCCGACCAGAGCGTGACGGGGCAAATCCTCAAGATCATCGCGACGCAGCCCGACGCGGTGTTCATCGCCGCCGCCGGAACGCCCGCCGTGCTGCCGCAGAAGGCGCTGCGCGAACGCGGCTACAAGGGGTCGATCTACCAGACGCATGGCGTCGGCACGCCGGACTTCATCAAGCTCGGCGGCAAGGATGTCGAAGGCGCGATCTACACGGGCGAGGCCTTCATCATCTCCGACGACCTGCCGAAGGACAGCCCGTTCCGCAAGCCGACCGAAGACTACAAGAAGGCCTATCAGGCCGCCTACAACACGCCCGCCATCGTGTTCGGCGCGCATCTGTGGGATTCGGTGTCGCTGATCGAGCGCGCGGTGCCGACAGCGTTGAAGGCCGGCAAGCCGGGCACGCCGGAATTCCGGCAGGCCTTGCGCGACGCCGTGGAGAAGACCAGCAATCTCTATCTCAACAACGGCCTCTCCAACATGACGCCGGACAACCACAACGGCTACGACAAGCGCTCGGCTTTCCTCATCAAGGTCGAGAACGGCGCGTTCCGGTTGTTGCAGGCGCCGCAGCAGTAGGAAAAGCGCCGCAGCAATAAAAAACGCTGCAAGCCGGCACAGCTGTCCGGAGGATGCCAACGCGCCGGCATCCTTCGGATTCGATTCGCCGCCGTCATCGTCCCTTCACGTCGAAACGGTCGAATTGCCGGAACAATGCCGCGTGCGGAGGCCTCTTTTTGAACGATCCCAAAGCTCACGCTTTGGGCTTTCGCGCCGGCATTGACTTCATAGAATGGGGCTTCTAACGGTGCGGCCCGCCGCACCGGACGGTTTGCTGTAATGTTTGGTATCTATCGAAAAAATCGACTGATTTTCGCGATGGAACCGTGTGCTGGCGCGTTGAAGCGGCGTGTTTCCCGATCGCGCGATTCCACGCGGTCGGGAAACGCGCTAGTGTGATGGCGGCGATCCGCCCAACCATGAGGATGCAGCGATGGCCCTTCGGGTCTCCGGCAAGAACATGAACATCGGCGACGCGCTCCGACAGCACGTCACCGAGAGGCTGGAAGCCGCAACGGGGAAATATTTCAACGGCGGCGTCACCGGCCATGTGACGATCGCGCCCGAGGGGTCCGGCTTTCGCAGCGACTGCACGCTGCATCTCGCCTCCGGCACGACGCTGCAGGCCGACGGCCGCGCGCAGGAGCCCTACGCCAGTTTCGACCAGGCGGCCGACCGCATGGAGAAGCGGCTGCGTCGCTACAAGGAGCGGCTGAAGAGCCACCATCCTCATCCGCCCGCGCCGGCCTCGGAAGAACGCGTCGCCAATTACGTGCTCGAGCCGCTCGACGAGGACGCCGAGGTGCCGGCGGTCGACCAGTACAACCCGACGGTCATTGCCGAAGCGACCATGCATCTCGCGCGCATGACCGTTTCGGCCGCCGTGATCGAATTCGATCTGACCGGCGCGTCGGCGTTCACGTTCCGCCACGATGTCTCCGGTCGCGTCAACGTTCTCTACCGGCGCGCCGACGGCAATATCGGCTGGATCGATATCGGCGCCGACGACAGCAAGGCCGAGAAGCCCCGGATGGCGCGGGCGCGGGCCGGCTGACGCCGCCGTGCGGCCGCGCATCCCGCTCTTAAACGCGACCCGGGAGCTCCCTTGATGGGCCTCGACGATTTTCTGCAGCCGGCTGCGATCGTGCCGTCATTGCGCGTCGCGACCAAGAAACAGGCGCTGCTCGAACTCAGCGAGAAGGCGGCGCAGATTTCCAGACTGCCGGCGCGCGCGATTTTCGACGCCCTGATCCAGCGCGAGCGTCTCGGCTCGACCGGAATCGGCGACGGGATCGCGATCCCGCACGGCAAGCTCGCGCGATGCACGAAGATTCTCGGCGTGTTCGCGCGCCTCGAGAAGCCGATCGATTTCGATGCGCTCGACAATGCGCCGGTCGATCTCATCTTCCTGCTGCTGGCGCCCGAAGGCGCGGGCGCCGATCATCTGAGCGCGCTGTCGCGCGCCGCGCGCGCGCTGCGCGACCCCGGCGTCGTCCGGATGCTTCGCTCGACGCGCGACGCTTCGGCGATCTATTCGGTTCTGATCAACGTCGCGAAACCGAACGCGGCGTAGCCGGCCGCGCCGTCACGCGCGCCACAGTCTGGCCGGATAGGCGATCAGGAAACGGTCCGGATTTGCCGCGAGCGCGGCGAGACCTTCGAGAACGCTGCTGTCGTCCGTCACGAGCCGGACCGGAATCTTCGCGACCAGCGCCTGCAACGGCGCCTGATCCTCGAAGGCGTGCCGGAAGTCGGCCGGGTCGAGGAAGTCCACGATCCGCTTGAGAATGCCGCCCGACAGCGTCACGCCGCCCTTGGCGAGGAAGCCGAGCGCAAGGCTCCCGGCGAGGTGTGCGACCAGAAGCCAGAACGCCCGCAGCGTCCGCGCCTCGATGCCGTCGCGGTCCGCGAAGGCGCGCTCGGTGATCGTCGCGGCATCGTCGGTCGCCGGAACGACGCCCTCGATCTCGCAGAGCGCGTGATAGAGCCGCACCGTGCCGGGACCCGACAGCAGGCTCTCCCCCGTGACACGGCCGAAATCGCGCCTGACGATCGACCAGATGGCGACATCGAGCGGCGTCACCGCGCCGAAATCCATATGGCCGGCTTCGGTCATCACCGGCATCAGCCGGTCCTCTACCGGCATCAGGAGGCCCGCCCCAAGTCCCGTGCCAGGGCCAAGCACGAGCCGCGTTCCCGCCGTGGGCGGCGCGACGACGTCGCCGATCGCCAGCACATGCTCCGGGCGCAGGCTCGGAAGCATGATCGCCTGCGCCTCGAAATCGTTGAGAAGCAGTCCCTGTTCGAGGCCGAGCGCGCCGGCGATCTGCGGTCCGTCGATCGTCCACCGCGCGTTCGTGAGTTTCACGCTGCGTCCGTCGACAGGGCCGGCCGCGCAGACGATCAGCGAGCGGGGCGGGCTGAAGAAGGCGTCGCGACACGACGCAATGGCATCTGCGAGCGTGTCGTGCTCACCGGTGCCGATCCGGGCGACGATCTTCAGATCTCCTCCGGGCGCCACGATTTCCGCAAGGCGCACATTGGTGCCGCCGATATCGCAAACCGCGACGGGATAGGGGAAGACCGCCCGTGCGGCGCGCGTGCTGTCCGGAATAACGCTCATTCGGCCGCGATCTGCTCCCGGCGAGGGCCGGCGGACGCCGGCTTGCGGCCGAACAGGTTCGACAGCCGATGCGACAGCTCGTCGAGATAGAGATAGATGACCGGCGTCGTGAACAAGGTGAGCGCCTGACTGACGATCAGACCGCCGAACATCGCATAGCCGAGCGGCTGACGGATTTCCGCACCGGTTCCCTGCCCGAGCATCAGCGGCACCGCGCCGAGGAGCGCGGCCATCGTGGTCATCAGGATCGGACGGAAACGCAGCGACGCCGCCTGGCGGATCGATTCCAGCGGCGACAGGCCCTGATCGCGCTCCGCGACGATCGCGAAATCGACGAGCATGATGCCGTTCTTCTTCACGATGCCGATGAGCAGGATGATGCCGATGAGCGCGACGAGGCTGAAATCGTAGCCGAACAGCATCAGCGTCGCGAGTGCGCCGAGGCCGGCGGACGGCAATGTCGAGAGGATCGTGATCGGGTGGATGTAGCTCTCGTAAAGCACACCGAGGATCAGATAGACGACGACGAGCGCGGCGAGGATCAGCATCGGCACGGTCGAGAGCGATTGCTGGAAGGCCTGCGCGGTGCCCTGGAATGTCCCGGTCAGCGCCGGCGGCGTCCCGAGATCCCGCATCGCGGCGTCGATGGCCGCGGTGGCCTGCCCCAGCGAAACGCCTTGCGCCAGATTGAACGAGATCGTCGTCGCCGCGAACTGGCCCTGATGGCTGATCGAAAGAGGGCGCACAGGCGCGGTCGTCCAGTGCACGAAGGTCGAGAGCGGCACGAGTTGCCCGGTCGCCGGCGATTTCAGATAGAGGCGATTGAGCGTGTCGAGATCGCCCTGCAGCTTCGGCGTCACTTCCATGATCACGCGGTAGGAATTCACCTGCGTGAAATATTGCGCGACCTGCCGCTGTCCGAAGGCGTCGTAGAGCGTGTCGTCGATGAGTTGCGGCTGGATGCCGTAGCGCGACGCCTGATCGCGGTCGATCGTCATCTGCAACGTCGTGCCGGACATCTGCTGGTCGGTCGCGACGTCGCGCAATTCCTTCAGCCCTTGCAGTTTCGCGAGAACTTTCGGCGACCATTCGTTCAGTTCGGCGATATCGGCGTCCTGCAGCGTGTACTGGTATTGCGTACGCGAGGCGCGGCCGCCCATGCGCACGTCCTGGGCCGCCTGCAGGAAGAGTCGTGCGCCCTGCACTTCCTCGAGCTTGGGACGCAGGCGCGCGATGATCCGGTCGGCGCTGGCGTCGCGCTGCTCGAGCGGCTTCAGCGTGATGAACATGCGGCCGTTGTTGATGGCGGTGCCGCCGCTCCCGCCGATCGCCATGGCGATCGTGTCGACGGCGGGATCGGCCTGCACGATCCTGCCGAGCTCTTCCTGAAGCTCGACCATCCTGGAGAAGGACACATCCTGTGGGCCTTCCGAAATGCCGGTGATGAGCCCGGTATCCTGCTGCGGGAAAAACCCCTTCGGGATAACGACGAAAAGATAGATCGTCGCCGCCAGGGTCGCGAAGAAGGTCAGAAGCGTTATCCGGCGGTAACGCAGACAGAGATCGAGCCCGCGTTCGTAGGCGTGCAGAATTGTGTCGAACGCGCGCTCGCTCCACCGGTAGAGGCGACCGTGTGGGGCATCGTGCTCGCGATGGAGAAGGCGCGCCGCCATCGTCGGCGTGAGCGTCAGAGACACGAAGGCCGACACCGCGATCGTGATAGTCAGAACCACGGCGAATTCGCGGAACAGCCGGCCAATGATGCCGCCCATCAGCAGCAGCGGAATCAGCACCGCGATGAGCGACAGGCTGATGGAGACGATTGTGAAGCCGATTTCGCCCGCGCCATGCAGCGCCGCCTTCATCGGCGTCTCGCCCTCCTCCACGTAGCGGGAAATGTTCTCCAGCATGACGATAGCGTCGTCTACGACGAAGCCGACGGAAATCGTAAGGGCGAGCAGCGACAGGTTGTCGAGACTGTACCCGCACAGCCACATCGCCGCGCAGGCGCCGAGCAGGGCGAGCGGCACGGTGATCGCCGGGATGACCGTCGCCCAGACATTTCGCAGGAACAGGAAGATGACGAGCACGACGAGAACGATCGTCTCGAGCAGCGTCTTCTGGACTTCCGCGACCGCCGCACGGATCGTCGTCGTGCGGTCGCTCAGCGTCTTGATCTCGATCGCCTTCGGGATCGCCGCCTCGAGACGCGGCAGTTGCGCTTTGATGCGATCCACCGTGTCGATGACATTCGCGCCCGGCTGCTTGAAGACGACGAGGAATATCCCCTTCTTGCCGTTCGCCCAGGCAAGCTGCTTGGCGTCTTCCGGGCCATCGACGGCCTGGCCGATATCACGGATCCGCACCGGCGCGCCGTTGCGATAGGCGAGGATGACGTCATTCCATTTCTGCGCGGCGAGAAGCTGGTCGTTGGCGTAGATCGCGTAGCTCCGGTCCGCCGTATCGATCGTCCCCTTGGGCGCATCGACGGTCGAAATGGCGATCTGCGCGCGAACGTCCTCCAGCGTCATGCCGCGTGTCGCGAGCTTCGCGGGATCGACCTGGACGCGGACCGCCGGCTTCTGCTGGCCGCCGATCGAGACCTGCGAGACACCGCTCAACTGGCTCAACTGCTGCGCGAGCTTGGTGTTGACCTGATCGTTGACCTCGGTCAGCGGCATCGTGTCCGACGTCGCCGAGATGATCATGATCGGCGCGTCGGCGGGGTTGACCTTGCGATAGGTCGGCGGCGTCGGAAGATTCTTCGGCAATTGGCCGCCGGCGGCGTTGATGGCGGCCTGGACGTCGTTGGCGGCGCCGTCGATGTTGCGGTCGAGATCGAACTGGATGGTGATCGCGGTCTGGCCGAGCGAACTCGACGAGGTGAGCTGCGAGACGCCCGGCATCTGCGCGAAATAGGTCTCGAGCGGCTGCGCGACGGTCGCCGCCATCGTCTCCGGATCGGCGCCGGGGAACGACGCCGACACCTGGATCGTCGGGAAATCGACCTGCGGCAAAGGCGCGACCGGCAGGAGCGGATAGGCGACGAGACCCAGAAAGACGATACCCGCCATGATCAGCGACGTGCCGATCGGGTGGCGGATGAACGGGCCGGAAATCCCGGAAGAAGGGACGTCGTCGCTCACTTCGCGGCGTCCGGCTTCCCGGCGTCCGGCGCGGCAGCGCCCGCGTCGAGACGGGCCTGCTGGTCGGCGGCGTCGCGCACCTCGACCTTGATGCCCTTGCGCAGACGAAGCTGGCCCGACGTCACGATCTTGTCGCCGACCGACAATCCGCTCGAAACGACGGAATTCTCATTGTCCTGCTCGCTCACCTGAATCTTGTCGGGCAGGGCGACATTCGTATCGTCAACCCGCCAGACGAAAAGACCATCGGGGCCGTGCTGGATCAGATTGGAGGGAATGACGATCACATTGTCGAGCACCGCGACCTGCGTCTTCGTCGTCACCGACTGGCCCGGCCACAATTGCATGCCCTTGTTGTCGAACTCGGCCTTGATCTGGACCGTTCCGCTCGCCTGATCGACCTGGTTGTTGACCACCGCGACCTGGCCTGTGACGGTCGGCGTGACGCGTTTTCCGACGACCGTGGCGATCACCGGAACTGGCCCCTGCGCCAGCGCCTGTTCGACGGTGGCGAGATTGCCCTCCGGCAGCGTGTAGAGGACGTTGATCGGATCCATCTGGACGATCGACAGCAGGGCCTGCGTGCTGTTCGCCTGCACGATATTGCCCGCGTCGACCTGCCGGAAGCCGATGCGGCCGGTGAGGGGCGACCGGATTTCCGTATAGCCGAGCTGGACCTTGGCATTGTCGACAGCGGCCTGATCGGCCTGCGTGAGCGCGGTGCCCGAGGCGACGGCGGCCGCCTGCGTGTCGAGCTGCTTGCGCGATGCGAACTGCTTGTCGGCCAGGGTCGAATAGCGCTGCAGGTCGAGCTGCGCGTTCTTGAGCGTGGCCTCGTCCTGCGCGAGCTTCGCCTGGGACTGGTCGAGAGCCGCCCTGAAAGGCCGCGGATCGATGCGCAGCAACAGGTCGCCCTGCTTGACCATCTCGCCTTCCTTGAAGAAGACCGTCTCGATCTGGCCGTCGACGCGCGAGCGGACGGCTACGGTGTTGATCGGCTGGACGGTCCCCAGACCTTCGAGCCGCACCCTGTACTGGCTGCTCTTGACGGTCATGATCGTGACCGGCGCGGCGGGCTTCGGCGCGGCGGCCTGCTGCGCGGCGAGGGCCCGGGCCCTATCCTTGCTCCAGTAATAATAGCCGCCGCCACCGGCTACGGCCAGGGCGATCAGCACAAGCGCCGTCGTGCCGGTTCGTCGCGACGCATGATCCGTTTGAGACATTGTTTTTCTCAGAATAACCGGCGGTTTCCCCAACCCGCACCGAACCAATACACCCGCCACCCCTGCTTTGCGAGGCGGCGCGCGCGTGGCAACAAGCGGGCCGCGAAGGCGTTCCCGGGCGTCGTCGGGCTGGCGTTACGCGACGAATCCACCAAGATTAGGACCGTCGGCTGAACCGGGGATGAATGCTGCATCGCGGAACCCGCCCGCCGCGCCCACGTTGTTCCGACCGGAGGGCCAGTCATCACTCATGATCGATATCGGACTCATCGAACTGCCGCCGGGCGAGACCGCCCTTTTCCTCGACATTGACGGCACGCTCCTCGACATCGCGGCGCGGCCCGACGACGTCGTCGTTCCGGCGAGCCTGAAGGCCGATCTCGGCGCCGCCTACGGGCTTCTCGGCGGCGCCCTCGCCCTCGTCAGCGGCCGCGCCGTCGATGAGATCGACCGGCTGTTCTCGCCGCTCGGCCTGCCGGCGAGCGGCGTGCACGGGTCGGAATTCCGCCCCTCCCCGCCCGGCCGGGCGGAGCGTCTCGCGCCGCGCATTCCGGACGATGTGCGCGCGCGGGCCGAGGCGATCATCAAGCAGTATCCGGGCGCGCTGTTCGAGGACAAAGGAATCGCTATCGCCTTGCATTGGCGGCTTGCGCCGCAGTTCGGCGTCGCCATCGAGGCCGACGCGCAGGCGATGATGGAAAAGGCGCCATCCAACCTTACGCTCCTGCGTGGTCATTGCGTGCTGGAGATCAAGGGCGCCACGCTCGACAAGGGGATGGCCGTCGATCGCTTCCTCAAGGAGGATGCCTTTCGCGGTCGTCGCCCGGTTTTCGTCGGCGACGACGTCACGGATGAATCCGCTTTCGCCGCGGTGACGCGACATGGCGGATATGCATTCGCGGTCGGCCGCGAGATCGACGGCACGCTCGACTGGTTCGAATCGGCATCGGACGTACGGAAATGGCTTGCCCGAATGGTCGGGCGCGGACCGATGCAGGCGGTGGCGTGACGTCACGCGTCGGTGCGCATCGCGCGTTTCGTGCGAAAATTCAAGAAAACCTATCTCCGCAGGTGTGGGAACGAAAGGATCGACGCGTTCGTTGCCCTTCGGACGCGCCGATGAGCCGCTCACTGGCGCGCCAACTCGTTTCAGCGAAGGATTCCCGGTTCCTTAAGACCTGTTCGATGGCGGGGGATAAGAATTCCGCAACGCGCCTGTCGTTGCCGTGGGAGGTTATCTGGTGTCACGCCTCGTCGTAGTCTCGAACAGAGTAGCTCTCCCCGGCGCGGGGCGACAGGCGGGCGGCCTGACGGTCGCGGTCAACGCCGCCTTGCGGAAACAGCCCGGCATCTGGTTCGGCTGGAGCGGCAAGGTCACGGACGGCGACGGCGCGCCGAAGCCGACGATCATAGAGAGTCGCGGCGTCACCTATATCGCGCAGGATCTGCCGCGCCGCGACTACGAGGAATATTACCAGGGTTTTGCCAACAGTGTTCTGTGGCCGATCCTGCACTACCGCGTCGATCTTGCGGAATACACGAACGCCGACCTGTCGGGATACCGGCGCGTCAACGCGCTCTTTGCGGATCAACTAGCGTCCTTTCTGCGCCCGGACGACATGATCTGGGTGCATGACTATCATCTGATGACGCTTGCGAAGGAGCTCCGCGCGAGAGGCTTTCAGAACCGCATCGGTTTCTTCCTTCACATCCCCTGCCCTCCGCCGGACATCCTGCTGACCCTGCCGCAGCACGCCGCGACGCTCGGCGCGCTCGCCGACTACGACCTCGTCGGCTTCCAGACCGAAAACGACGCGGACAATTTTTCCGCCTATCTCGAATCCCGGGGCGCGACGCGGCGCGGGAATCGCCAACTGGAATTCGAGGGCCGGCGCACGGCGGTCGAGGCGTTCCCGGTCGGCATCGCCACCCGTGTCTATGCGCGGGCGGCGCGCAGCTCTATCCGTTCCCGCTTCGCGCAGGATCTGCGCGCGAGCCTCGGCGACCAGAAACTCATTCTCGGCGTCGACCGGCTCGATTATTCGAAGGGCATCATTCACCGGATGCAGGCCTACGAGGCGTTCCTGCAGCACCGGCCGGAATGGCGCGAACGCGTCAGTTTTCTGCAGGTGACGCCGAAGAGCCGCGAGGCCGTGCCGGGATACAAGGAAATGGACGAGGTCGTGAGCGGGCTCGTCGGCCAGATCAACGGCTCTTACGGCGAAGCGTCATGGACGCCGCTCCGCTACGTCAACCGGTCCTATACGCGCCGGACTCTGGCGGGCGTTTACCGGATCGCCGATGTCGCGCTGGTCACGCCGCTGCGAGACGGCATGAATCTCGTCGCCAAGGAATATGTCGCCGCGCAGGATCCGGACGATCCCGGCGTCCTCATTCTGTCACGCTTTGCCGGCGCGGCCGCGGAACTCGATGGCGCCGTGCTCGTCAATCCGCATGAGACAGAGGCCATGGTGGTCGCCATGCGCCAGGCGCTCGAAATGTCGCTCGCGGAACGCCGCGAACGGCATGCCCGCATGTACGCGCGCATCGAAAAATACGACATCGACTGGTGGGCGCAGCAGTTCCTATCGCGCCTCGCGGAAGCGCATGGCAAGCCTTCCCTGATCGGCGGCCTGCGAAATCTGCTGACGACGTTTACGTTCTAGGCGCGCAGCGGCGACCGGTCACTGCGCCTTTGCGGCCTTGAAGGCCGGACCGACCGGCTTGCCGCCCGGCGTCGAGGCCATTTTCTGGTCGGGGTCGCGCTTCCAGCTCTCGCCTTTGCATAGGAAGCCGAGCAGGCAGCCCGACAGTGTCATCTCGTTCGCCTTTTCGAGCTTCACCTTGCCGGTATAGGTCTTGCCATCCTTCGGATTGAAGATCTCGCCGGCCCAGTTGTTGTCGCTCTTCTTCTCGGCGTTGCGCACGATGACGACGCCGATGGTCTTCGTATCCTCGTCCTTCGGCACTTCGACAACTTTCGCGCAGAGCTTGTTGTCGCAATTGTAGAAGTCGAACTTCGTGCCGCCGTCGTCGCGCGCCCACACGCCCCACGGATCAAACGCCTGGGCGCCGGTGGATGCGCCGAGCAGGAGCGCGGCGACGAAAGACATACGCAGAGCGGTCGTCATACGCGGAGCGGTCATAGGAGGTTCTCGCCTCGAAATTCGATGAGCGTTCATTTCCCGGAGAATCATGCCGGAAGGATGGCAAGAATGCCACGCCCTCAGGATTTCGTCGCCTCGGGCTTTGCCGCGGGGGCCGGCGGCGGTCCGAGAAAAGCCGGGACGATCAGGAAGGCCGCCACCAGCGTGAAGAACAGGGACAGCGCGAGCAGCTTGCCCATGCCCGCCGTGCCCGGATGGCTCGACAGGCAGAGACTTCCGAACGCGACGCCGGTCGTCAGCGAGGAAAAGAAGATCGCGCGCGTGAGACTCGACGCCAGCATGTCCGTCTGGCCGTTCCGCCACGCGATCAGATAGTAGATGTGGAAGGCGACGCCGACGCCGAACATCAGCGGCAGCGCGATGATATTCGCGAAATCGAGCGACATGCCGAGCATGCTGGCCGCTTCGAGGCTCATGATGCCGGCCAGCACCAGCGGCCCGAGCGCGAGAGCGACATCCGACACGCGCCGCATCGCCACGTAGAGGATGGCGAAAATCGCCACGAAAGCGAGGAAGCCCGCGAGAAGGAACGAGCGCACGATCGTCTTGCCCGCCTCGACGACGGTGATCGGCGCGCCGGACGCATGCGGCGCGACGGTTCGCACGGCGGCCGCGAACTCGCGCATCACGGCGTTGTCGTTGGAATCGCCCTTCGCGGTCGCCTGTACGCGGTAGCGCCCGTCCGCCGTTTCGACGCCGGCACGCAGGTCGACCAGCGTATAGGAGTCGATCTCCGAAGCCGGATCGCGGCCGACGACCGAATAGGTGGAGTCGTTATAGTTGACGTTGCCGCCGA
>ERZ500994.221-NODE-221-length-18410-cov-5.173904_pt1 | contig 18410 bp, 18 predicted proteins | sample MGYA00248878_ERZ500994 | MGnify/ENA primary metagenome ERZ500994 (study PRJEB25958, sample SAMN03398533) | human skin metagenome | study: EMG produced TPA metagenomics assembly of the Human Skin Microbiome Metagenome (human skin metagenome) data set. | reverse complement strand
CTGGCCCCGCACGCCTTCGAGGTCGCCCGCCTCGATGATCGCGGCGCCGGGCGCGGCACTCGCCACAGCCTGTGCCAGGGCGCCTCGGACCAGCGGATGATCGTCGGCGATCACGATACGCATCGTCTGGGTTACACTCAGGGGACGGCTCCGGTTGTGCCACTCTTGTACAGAGTCGCGCCGGACCCTATCGATCGCGCGGCCTTGCGCAAGTGAGTTGCGCAATTCACGGGCCACAATTGCAGGCGGAGCGGATGCGTCAGCCCCTGACCGACGAGGATCTGATCGAGCGCGGCGCGCTCGACGGCCGCGTGGCCTTCGCCATCGCGGCCTTCGTCGCGCTTGCCGGGTTGCTGGCCCTGCTCGACCGGGTGGGCGCGCCGGAGGGTCTCGTGCGGCTGCTCGGCCCGCTGTTCGTGCTGGCGGCGCTGGCCACGGTCGGCGTGCTTCTGCGCTCCATGCGCGTCTCCCGCTATTATGCGGCCGGCCGCGCGGTGCCGACGCCCTATGTGGGCTTCGCGGCGGTCGCGACCTGCGCGGGCCTTGCGATTCCCTTCCTGCCGCCGGCGCCGGAGACGCTCGGCGCGCCCGTGGCGGCCGGCGCCGCGGCCGGGCTCGTCGCCGCCCTCGTGGGATTCGGGCCCTATATCCGCAAGACCGGGGCCTTCTCGGTCGTCGATCTCATCGCGACGCGGTTTCCGAATATCGCCTTGCGCCTCGGTCTGGCCGTGACGGTCGCGGCCGTCGGCGCGCTCGTCGGCCTCGCCGGCTTCGACATCGCCATCGGTCCCATATCGGAACTGTTCGGGCTGCCCCGCGCCGTCGCCGCCGCCGGCCTCGCCTTCGTGCTTGTCCTCGTCGCCGCGCCCGGCGGTGTGGCCGGCATCGTCTGGGCCGCCAATGGCGCCGCGGGCGTGTTGTTGGCGGCGCTCGCGCTGCCGTCGGGCGTGCTGATGGCGCGGGGCGACATGCCCTCGTTTCTCGGGCCGTCGCCGCTGTGGGGCGAGGCCGCAGCGCGGATTCTCGTCTGGCAGCCCGGCGACGGCATCGTCGCGGGCCTTCCCGCCATGGTCGGCGCGGCGCTCGGAATGGCCGACGATGACATAATCCGCTCCGCAATCGGCGATCATCTCGGCGGCGATATCGCCGGTATGCGCGCCGCTTTCATTGGCGTGGCAGTCCTGCGCGCCCACGCGGATCCGCGAACCAAGGCACAGGGCCGCCGCCGTGAAGAGAAGCGTGGCCGGCGGGCAGACCAGCAGGTCGGCCTTCGTCCGCAGCGCGGCGTCGTAGCCCTTCGCGATCTCGCCGATGACGGCGAGCGACGCGCGCGGCCCGTTCATCTTCCAGTTGCCGGCGACGAGGGGGCGAATGGTCATGCGGACTCCAGCGAAAGGCGATGCGCCAATAGCAAGCCGGCTTCCGCCCCACAACAGGCGGAACGGTTCTGCCGCCTCGCATTGCCCTGCCCTGCCCCTGTCCCTATAACCGCCGCCTTCATAAGGATTCAGCGAAGTCATGCTCGACGGCATCCGCGCCGCCTCCCAAAGCTTCCTCGGCCGCCTCTTTCTGGCGCTCGTGATGGGCGTCATCGTCTTTTCGTTCGCGATCTTCGGGATCGGCGACATCTTCAAGGGATTCGGCGCAGGCAAGATCGCGGAAGTCGGATCGGCTGAAGTGACGGCCGAGGCCTATCGTTTCGCCTATCAGACGGAACTGCAGCGGCTGCAGCGCCGGGCGCAGCGCGCCGTCACCAACGACGAAGCCCGCGCGCTCGGCCTCGACCGGCAGGTTCTCGGCCGCCTGATCTCGGAGGCCGCGCTCGACCAGAAGGCCCGCACGCTTGGTCTTGCCATGTCGAATGCGGAGGTAGCGCGCGCGATCTCCAGCGACCCGGCGTTCAAGAACGCCGCCGGCCAGTTCGATCCGATGCGGTTCCAGGAAATTCTCCGCGACAACGGCTTCAACGAGCGCAGCTTCGTGGCGCAGCAGCGGGCGGTCTATCTGCGGCAGGAGATGGCGGAGGCGGTGGCCGGCAAGGTCGCCGCGCCCGTCACGCTGCTCGCCGCGATCAACCGGTTCCAGAACGAGACCCGGTCGATCGACTATTTCATCCTGCCGCCGTCCGCCGCCGGCGAGATTCCCGCGCCCGACGACAAGGCGCTGACGAGTTTCTTCGAAGACCGGCGCGGCACCTTCGCGGCGCCGGAATTCCGCAAGATCGTGACGCTCGCTGTCACGCCGGCGACCCAGGCCCGCGCCGAGGATGTGTCCGACGCCGACGCGACGAAGCTCTACGATGAAGTGAAAGCGGCGCGCTTCACAACGCCCGAGCGTCGGCAGGTGCAGCAGATCGTCTTCCCCAGCGAAGGCGAGGCGCTCGCCGCCGCACAGAAGATCAAGGATGGCGGTTCGTTCGACGCCGTGATCGCCGACCGCAAGCTGACGTCGGCGGACGTCGACCTGGGTCTCGTCAGGAAGTCGGACATCGGCAACAAGGCGGTCGCGGACGCGGCGTTCGCTTTGCCGGACGGCGGCGTGAGCGAGCCGGTGAAGACGCAGTTCGGCGCCACGCTGATTCACGTGACGAAGATCGAGCCATCGCAGGTGAAGCCTTTCGCCGAGGTCTCGGCGGAACTCAAGAACGAGATCGCCCGCGCCCGCGCGAAAAAGCAGGTGCGCGAGCTGCACGACAAGATCGAGGACGCCCGTGCGTCCGGCAAGTCTCTGGCCGAGGCGGCGAAAGCGGTTGGCCTCGAAGCGCGCACGCTCGACGGCGTCGATTCCACCGGCCGGGACCGCGACGGCAAGCCGGTCGCCGATCTCGTGGCCGGGCCGGAAATGCTCAAGGCGGCCTTCGCCTCCGATGTCGGCGTCGACAACGAGACGGTCTCCACGCCGGACGACGGCTATGTCTGGTTCGAGGTGGCCGGCGTCGATCCGGCGCGCCAGCGCTCCCTCACGGAGGTGCGCGACAAGGTGATCGCCGCCTGGCGCGAGGAAGAGACGATTCGCAAGCTCGCCGAAAAGAGCGCGGGACTGGTCAAGCAGCTGCAGGACGGCGCGGATTTTGCGAAGCTCGCGGCGGAAAACGGCGTCGAGGTCCGGCACAACAACGCGGTGAAGCGCGCAGGCGGCGGCGACCTGCCCGCCAATGCCGTCATCCAGATTTTCGATGTGCCCAACGGCAGCGCGGGATCGGCCTCTTCGCCCGCCGGCCGCATCGTCTTCAAGGTGCTCGACGATGTCGTGCCGGCCTTCGATCCCGACACGCCGGACGCCAAATCCATCGCCGAGCAGATGAACACGGCGCTGGAGCAGGACATTCTCCAGCAGTTCGTGAACAGGCTCGAATCCGAGGCCGGCGTACAGATCAACCAGGCCGCGTTTCGCGCGGCCATCGGTGGCGGCGATCAGTGAACGCCCCTTTCGACGCCCGGCAACCCAGTTTCGACACGTTCGAGGCGCGCTATGCACGCGGCGAGCCGCAGCTCGTCGCGACGCGGCTGATCGCCGATCTCGAGACGCCGGTTTCCGCCTATCTCAAACTGTCCGCCAGCCGGCCCGGCAATACGTTCCTGCTCGAATCCGTCGAGGGCGGCGCGACGCGCGGCCGCTATTCGATGATCGGCCTCGATCCCGATCTCGTCTGGCGCGCCGCTGGCGGCAAGGCCGAGATCAACCGTCACGCGCTGCACAAGGCCGACGCTTTCGAGCCGTGTGAGGGAAAGCCGCTCGACGCGTTACGCGCGCTTCTCGCCGAATCCGCGATCCCCGCCGTGCCCGGAATGCCGCCGATGGCCGCCGGCGTGTTCGGCTATCTCGGCTATGACATGGTCCGCGAGATGGAGCGGCTCGCCCCGGCGAAGCCCGACCGGATCGGCGGCGTGCCGGACGCGATCCTCGTGCGCCCGACCGTCGTCGTCGTCTTCGACGCGGTGCGCGACGAGATGAATGTCGTTACGCCCGTGCGCCCGGTGCGTGGCGTCACGGCATCCGCTGCCTGGGAGCGCGCCTGCGAGCGCATCGAGGCGGTCGTCGCGACGCTCGAAGGACCGCTGCGGCATGAGGAAGCCGTCGATCCGCATCTGCTCGCACAGGCGCCGCAGTCGAACACGCCCGAACCGGACTTCCTGCAGATGGTCGAGAAGGCGCGCGACTACGTGCGCGCCGGCGACATCTTTCAGGTGGTCCTCAGCCAGCGCTTCACCGCGCCCTTCGAACTGCCGGCCTTCTCGCTGTACCGCGCGCTGCGGCGCGTGAATCCCGCGCCGTTCCTGTCCTTTCTCGATTTCGGCACCTTCCAGATCGTCTGTTCGAGCCCGGAAATCCTGGTTCGGGTGCGCGAGGGCGAGGTCACGATCCGCCCGATCGCGGGAACGCGCTGGCGCGGCGCGACGCCGGCAGAGGACGAGCGCCTCGCCGCCGACCTCCTCGCCGACGAGAAGGAGCGCGCGGAGCATCTCATGCTCCTCGACCTCGGCCGCAACGATGTCGGCCGCGTTGCCGAGATCGGCAGCGTGCGAGTGACCGAGCAGTTCGGGATCGAGCGCTACAGCCATGTGATGCATATCGTCTCGAACGTGGTCGGCCAGCTCGCCGGGCGTCATGACGTGATCGACGCGCTCTGCGCCGGCTTCCCCGCCGGCACGGTCTCCGGCGCGCCAAAAGTGCGGGCGATGGAGATCATCGACGAGCTCGAGCGCGACAAGCGCGGCATCTATGGCGGTTGCATCGGCTATTTCGGCGCATCCGGCGAAATGGACACCTGCATCGTGCTGCGCACGGCGATCGTCGCGGACAAGAAGATGCATGTGCAGGCGGGCGCGGGAATCGTGTTCGATTCCGATCCCGCCTACGAGAACCGCGAATGCGTCAACAAGGCCACGGCCTTGTTCCGCGCGGCGGAGGAAGCCGTGCGCTTCGCGACGCGGGGGAAACGCGGGCAGTAGCTCGCCGCCGAACCAAACCCGTCCTGCGGGATTGCATGGGCATGGCACGCCCGTCAAAACCCTGGAACAGAACGAACCCGCGCAAGAAGGCCGGAAAGGCTTCCAGAAAACTGACGCCCGGCCAGAAGGCCTCAACGAAAGCCAGCGCGAAGCGGGCCGGCCGCGCCTATCCCAATCTGGTGGACAACATGCGCGTCACGTCGAAGAAGACGACAAAGAAGTCATCCAAAAAGTCTGCAGCCAAAAAATCCAAAGGGCGTACGGCCAAAAAGACTACACGGAAAAAGGTTGCGAAGACGCGCACGACGAAGACAGCCAGCAGGAAAACTCCGACGAAAGACCCGAAGGGCGGATTGACCGCCGCCGGGCGCAAGGCCTTCGCGAAATCCGCGGGCGCGCATCTGAAGCCCGGCGTGCGCAAACCAATATCGGCGATGACGCCCGACGAGATGAAGCGAAAGGGCTCGTGGGCCGTGCGGTTCTACGGCCGCGATCCGTTACCGCCGCTGGTGGATGACAAGGGAAAGCCGACGCGGCTCGCGCTCTCGGCCCATGCCTGGGGCGAGCCGGTCCCCAGAACCGAAGCGGCGGCGCGAAAAATCGCAGCCAAAGGGGAGCGTCTGCTGGCGCGGTACAGCAAGCTCAAGAGCTGATCGCGCGCTTCACGTCGGTGCGTGCGAAATCCTCGCCGACGAAGAGCAGCGGGCAATCCCGCTGTGTCGCAAGCTCGTACGCAAAGCAGTCGCCGTAGTTAAGGCCGGCGGGATGAAAGCTCTTTCCAAAGCGCGTGTAGATCATGCCGATCCGGCGCGCTGTGGCAGCCGTCACCGGCACGATTTCCGCTTTCACGCCCGCCACCAAATCCTCCATTTCGCTGACGATCTTTCGGGCGTTCGCCAGAATCATGCACTCGGCGAGCGTCCCTGCCGAGATCGCTATGTGATCTTCGTTTTCGACAATGCGCGCGCAAGCGGGGGCGGCAGGCTCCCGCGCGAGGATCGCGACGAGAGCGGACGTATCAACGACGATCACTTCGGATCGTTCACTTCGGAAGGCCGAACTCGTCGTACAGAAAGTCCTGACTGCGCGCGGCGCTCGGGCCCGGCGTCATTTTCTCCGCCGCAGATTTTTGCAATTCTTCGATGAGACGCCTCTTCGTGACGGCGTCGGTCTTCTTGGTGGATGCCACGATCCGCGCCACCGGCTGGCCATGTCGGGTCAGCACGACATCCTCGCCGGCCTCTGCCTTCCGCACGAGATCGGTCAGCCGCGCCTTGGCGTCGCTGAGGGAGACTTCCATCGCGCTCTCCGATCTGGTCCAGACTGATGGTCCAACATAAGATGCAGACGGCATATCGCCAAATATGCGCCTGCCCAAGCCTGCCGCGTTGACTTGGCCGGCCCCAGCCCCGAAAACCCGGCAGCACCCGAGCCGGCAAAGATGCGCGTCACCCTCATCGACAATTACGACAGCTTCACCTTCAACCTGGTCCACTATCTGGGCTCGCTGGGGGCGGACGTGTCGGTGTGGCGCAACGACGCCCGCACGCCGCAAGAGATCGTGGACGAGAAACCCGACGCCATCGTGCTGTCGCCCGGCCCCTGCACGCCGCATGAGGCGGGCATCTGCCTCGATCTGATCGCGGCGGCCGAAGCCATCCCCCTGCTCGGCGTGTGCCTCGGCCACCAGGCGATCGGCGAGGCCTTTGGCGGCAAGGTCGTGCGCGCGCCCCTGCCCGTCCACGGCAAGATGGCGACCATCGACCACAAGGGCGAGACGCTGTTCCACGGGATCAATGGACCGTTTCGGGCGACGCGCTACCACTCGCTGGTCGTGGACCGCCCGACCCTGCCCGCCGATCTCAAGGTGACGGCCGAGACCGACGATCTCATCATGGGCCTGTCGCATCGCCATCGGCCTGTCCATGGCGTGCAGTTCCATCCGGAGAGCATCGCCTCGGAACACGGGCATCTGATCCTGCAGAATTTCCTCCGGCTTGCCGGCGAATGGAACACGGGCAAGCGAGCCGCCTGACATGGATGGATTCAAACCGCTTCTGGCGAAGGTCGCCACCGGCGCGCGCCTGACCGAGGACGAGGCGCGCGAGGCCTTCGACGCCGTGCTCTCCGGCGAGGTCACGCCCGCGCAGATGGGCGGCTTCCTCATGGCTTTGCGCGTGCGCGGCGAGAGCGTGCCGGAACTGGTCGGCGCGGTCTCGGCCATGCGCGGCAAGATGTTGCGCGTCGAGGCGCCCGCGAACGCGATCGACATCGTCGGCACCGGCGGCGATGGCCACGGTTCCTACAATGTCTCGACGCTCGCCTCGCTGATCGTCGCGGGCTGCGGCGTGCCGGTCGCCAAGCACGGCAATCGCGCCGCCTCGTCGCGGTCGGGCGCGAGCGACGTTCTCACGGCGCTCGGCGTGAAGATCGGTCTGCCGGCCGCCGATGTCGCGCGTTGCGTGAAGGAGGCCGGCATCGGTTTCATGATGGCCCAAACGCATCATGCCGCCATGCGCCATGTCGCGGCGGCGCGCGTCGAGCTTGGCACGCGCACCATCTTCAACCTGCTCGGACCGCTCTCCAACCCGGCAAGCGTGAAACGACAGTTGCTCGGCGTCTTCTCGCGCGAGTGGCTGGAGCCGATGGCGCAGGTGCTGCGTGCGCTCGGCTCCGAGCGCGTGTGGCTCGTTCACGGGTCGGACGGGCTCGACGAGATCACCACGACGGGCCCGACCGCCGTCATCGCGCTTGAGAACGGCGCGATCCGGGCGTTTGAGATCGGTCCGGCGGACATCGGCGTTCCGCAGGCGAAACTCGCCGATCTCAAGGGCGGCGATCCCGCGCATAACGCGCAGGCGCTGCGCGACGTGCTCGACGACCGCCCCGGCCCCTATCGCGACATCGCGCTGTTCAATGCGGCGGCGGCCCTCGTCGTGGCCGGCGCGGCGCAGAACCTTGCGGAAGGCGCGGCACTTGCCGCAAAGTCCCTGTCCAGCGGCGCGGCGCGCGGCAAGCTTGAGCAGCTCGTCGCCGTGTCGAACGCGGAGGGTTGAACGCACATGGTCGACATCCTGCGCAAGATCGAGGCCTACAAGCGCCGCGAGATCGCGGAGGCGAAAGTCCGCATGCCGTTCAAGACGCTCGAGCGCAAGGCGCGCGAGCACGATCCGCCGCGCGGCTTCCTCAACGCGATCGAGCGAAAACATCAGGAAGGCCGCATCGCGCTGATCGCCGAGATCAAGAAAGCGAGCCCGTCGAAGGGGCTCATTCGCGACGACTTCCAGCCCAAGGCGCATGCGCAGGCCTATTTCGCCGCCGGCGCGGCCTGCCTCTCGGTGCTGACCGACGCACCGTCCTTTCAAGGCTCGCCTGCCGATCTCGAGGCGGCACGCGCGGCCGTGCCGCTGCCGGCGATCCGCAAGGATTTCCTGTTCGATCCCTATCAGGTCTACGAGGCGCGCGCGTTTGGGGCCGACTGCATCCTCATCATCATGGCGGCGGTGGACGACGCCTGCGCGAAGGCGCTCAACGCCGCTGCGCACGACCTGCGCATGGACGTGCTGGCCGAAGTGCATGACGAAGCCGAGCTCGACCGCGCGCTGAAGCTGGAAACGCGGCTCGTCGGCATCAACAACCGCGATCTGCGCACGTTCAACGTATCGCTTGCGACGACCGAACGGCTCGCCGGACGCATCCCCAAGGGCAAGATCGTCGTCGCCGAAAGCGGCATCGAGACGCATGAGGATTGCGTGCGGCTCGAACGCTGTGGCGTCTCGACCTTCCTTGTCGGGGAGTCGCTCATGCGGAAGCCGGATGTCGAACAGGCCGCGCGCGATCTGCTCCAGGGCGACATTGTGCAATCGCGGCGCGCGAAAGCTTCGTGACGAACCTCACGCATCTGTCCGAAACCGGCGAGGCGCATATGGTCGATGTCTCGACCAAGGCCACGACGGAACGCGTCGCCATCGCCGAGGGCTGCGTGCGGATGGAGGCCACGACGCTGGCGCTCGCACGGTCCGGCAACGCGAAGAAAGGCGACGTGCTCGGCGTGGCGCGCGTCGCCGGCATCATGGCCGCGAAGCGCACGAGCGATCTCATTCCGCTGTGCCACCCGCTGCTCCTCACGAACGTGTCGGTGGATATCGAGCCAGACGAAACACTGCCCGGCCTCCGCGTCCGCTCTCGCGTAAAAGTCGGCGGGCAGACCGGCGTCGAGATGGAGGCGCTGACGGCGGTAAGCGTCGCGTGCCTGACGATCTACGACATGCTGAAAGCCGTGGACCGCGCCATGACGATCGCGGACATCCGCCTCGTCGAGAAACGCGGCGGGAAATCGGGCGATTTCACCAATCCGCGCGTGACGGCGGATACGCGGACATGAACGCGGGCTCGCCGCTGATGCCTGTGGCGGAAGCGCTCGCGCGCGTGCTCGACGCCGCGACGCCGATCCAGGACATCGAGCAGGTTCCGCTGTTCGACGCCTTCGGCCGCACGCTCGCCGCCGATCTCGTCGCGCATCGCACGCAACCGCCGTCTGCCGTATCCGCGATGGACGGCTATGCTTTGCGCCTCGCCGACATCGCCAACGGCGGTCGCGTGAAGCGTGTCGGCGAAAGCGCCGCGGGGCGTGGCTTCGACCGCGCTCTGGCAGCCGGCGAGACCGTGCGCATATTCACTGGTGCGCCCGTGCCGGACGGCGCCGACACGATCCTGATTCAGGAAGATGCGCAGGTCGAAGACGATTTCGTCGCGGCGACGGAACTGCCACGCAAGGGCCAGCATATCCGCGCCGCCGGCCTCGATTTTCGCGAAGGCGCGACTGGCCTCGCGAAAGGAACGCGGCTCGGGCCGTCGGACCTCGCGATGGCGGCGGCGATGAACCATGCCACCGTGCCCGTGGTGCGAAAGCCGCGCGTGGGGATCCTCGCCTCCGGCGATGAACTGGTCTGGCCGGGCGAGACGCCGGGCCGGGACCAGATCGTCTGCTCCAATCCGTTCGCCGTGGCGGCTTATGTGGAAGGCTGCGGGGGTGCGCCCGTCAATCTCGGTATCGCCGCCGACACGTTCGCCTCGCATGAAGCGGCGATCCGGCGCGCGAAGGACGAGCGCGTCGATGTGCTCGTGACGCTTGGCGGCGCATCGGTCGGCGATCACGATCTCATGCAGGACGCGCTGAAGAACGAGGGCATGGCGCTCGGCTTCTGGCGCATCGCGATGCGGCCCGGCAAACCGCTGATCCATGGAACGCTGGGCGCGATGTCGGTGCTGGGCCTGCCCGGCAATCCCGTCTCGTCGATCGTATGCAGCCTGCTCTTCCTCGTGCCGCTCCTGCGCAAGCTCGCCGGCGATCCCACAGCCGGCGCGGATCGCAGCGAGGCCGCCATCCTTGGCGCGGATGTACGCACCAACGACAAGCGCGCGGATTTTCTCCGTGCGACGCTGACGCGCGACGACTCGGGCCGGCTGATCGCGACGCCGCACGACCTGCAGGATTCCAGCATGATCGGCGTGCTGACGCGCTCGCAGGCCCTGCTTCTGCGCGTGCCGTTCGCGCCGGCCGCGAAGGCGGGCGACGCCTGCCGCGTGCTGCGGCTGGAAAAGGGCGGGTTTTAACGAGAACCCCGCACGCTGATCGCGCGAATCCCTCCGCCTTGCGGGGAGGGTCGACATGCGAAGCATGTCGGGGTGGGAGTCGCCGCGCGGCTTGGTTTCCCGTTGGAATCCCCACCCCAACCCTCCCCGCAAGGGGGAGGGAGTACGGTTGCCGTCTTCATACCGTCTGCGTCGGTAAAACCTCGGCATTGATCACGTTGATCGGCTTGCCATCGGCATAAGCGACGATCTGATCAAAAATATCCGCGAACTGCACTTCATATTCATCGCGCGTCACATAGCCGATATGCGGCGTGCAGATCGCGTTCGGCAGCGCCAGCAGCGGGTCGGCGGGGTCGAGCAGCGGCTCCTTTTCGTAGACATCCACCGCCGCCATGCCGGGTCGGCCGGCCTTCAGCGCCGCGACCAGCGCGCCCGGCGCGATCAGCGGCGCCCGGCTCGTATTGACGAGGATCGACGTTGGCTTCATCCGCGCGAGATCAGCGACTGTGACAATGCCGCGTGTAGACTCGTGAAGGCGGATATGCAGCGAGAGAACGTCGCATTCCTCGAAGAAGGCTGCGCGGTCGGCAAATGTTTCAACGCCGTCCGCCTGTGCCCGCGCAAGCGAGTCGGCGCGTCCATGCGCGATCACGCGCATCCCGAACGCCTTCGCATAGCCCGCGACCGCCGCACCGATGCGGCCGTAACTCCAGACGCCGAATGTCTTGCCGCGCAACGTCATGCCGACGCCGGCCTTCTGCCATTCGCCGCGTTTCAGCGCCTCGACCTGCTGCGGCAATTTTCGCGCGGCGGCGATGACGAGGCCCCAGGCGAGTTCCGCCGTGGCCCATGACGGCGTACCGGGATGCACGTTTGAACACAGGAGAATACCGTGCCGCGTGCAGGCCGCGACGTCGATATGCGGATAGACGCTGCGCTGGCTGATGAGCTTCAGGTTCGGCAGCCGCTCCAGGAGTTCGCCCGAGATCTTCGTGCGCTCGCGGATGAGGACAAGCGCCTCGGCGTCCTTCAGACGGTCGGCCAGGACATCGACGTCCTGCACATGATCGGTCCAGATCGTGACGTCGTGCCCGTCGAGTTTCGCGAAACAATCGAGCGTCCGCAGCGTATCGGCGTAATCGTCGAGGATCGCGATTCTCATGGGCGTCTCATGGGCGCTGCCTCAATAGGTCTTCCACAGGCCGGGCGTCGCGAGTTCGACGAGATGCCCTTCGGGATCGCGGAAATAGAGGCTTTTGCCGCCACGCGGCCAGTCGGTGCGGCCCTCGATCGCGACGCCGTGTGCGGCGAGATGCGCCTCCCATGCCGGAAGGTCGTCGGCCGCGATCGCGAAGGCGAGGTGCAGCCGTCCTGCCCCATCGTGCGGCGGAATTGTGCCGCCGGGCAGATGCACGGTCTCGGTCGTCGCGCCCTCGAGAAACAGCAGGAGCACGCCGCGATTGCCGGCGTCATAGGCGTGGAAGCGCGCGTCCGACGCCAGCGGCGAAAGCCCCATCACGCCTTCCCAGAAGGCAGCCGCACGCGTCAGATCGCGAGTGTAGAGCGAGGTCTCCAGAATGCCGGCGATCTTCGGGGCCGGCACCGGATCACCACATGTCGAGCGCGACGCGGGCTTCGTCGGACATGCGGCTCTGGTCCCATGGCGGATCGAAGACCATCGTCACCTTGACGCCCGCGACGCCAGGCACGGCGGCGACGGCATCCTCGACCCATTTCGGCATCTCGCCCGCCACCGGGCAGGCCGGAGCCGTGAGGGTCATATCGATCGCGACGAATTTCGCATCGTCGATCTCGACCTTGTAGATAAGCCCAAGCTCGTAGATGTCGGCTGGAATTTCGGGATCGTAGACGCTCTTCAGCGCCGTCACGATCTCCTCGGTCAGCCGCTCCTGCTCGGCCGGCGCCATATCGGCGACGGCGAGTTCCGGCTTGTTCGGCTGCTCGAGCCGATCCTCGGTCGCGGAATCGGTCATGGCGTCCTCATGCAAACAGGGTTTCGGCGCGTTGCAAGGCCTCGACCAGCGCGTCGATCTCCTCACGGGTGTTGTATAGCGCGAAAGAGGCCCGGCATGTCGAGGTCGTGCCGAAGCGCTCCAGCAAAGGCATGGCGCAATGGGTGCCGGCCCGCACCGCCACGCCCGCGCGGTCAATCACGGTGGCCACGTCATGGGCATGCGCGCCCTTCATCTCGAAGGAGACGATCGGTCCCTTGTCCGGCGTATTGCCGAGGATGCGCAGCGAATTGAGCCGCGACAGTCGCTCGTGGGCGTATTTCGTGAGATCGTGCTCGTGGGCGCGGATCGCGGCGCGGCCGACGCTGTCCATATAGTCAAGCGCAGCGCCCAGCCCGATCGCCTGGACGATCGGCGGCGTGCCTGCCTCGAAGCGATGCGGCGGCGCGTTGTAGGTGACGCGGTCGCGCGTCACGACCTCGATCATCTCGCCGCCGCCATTGAAGGGCGGCAGCCGCTCCAGCCACTCACGCTTGCCGTAGAGGACGCCGATGCCCGTCGGCCCGTAGACCTTGTGGCCGGTGAAGACGTAGAAATCGGCGTCGAGCGCGCGCACGTCGACATCGAGATGGACCGCGCCTTGCGATCCGTCGATGAGGACGGGAATGCCGCGCTCATGGGCGATGCGGATCACTTCGGCGACGGGCACGCGCGTGCCGAGCACGTTCGACATATGGGTGATCGCGACGAACTTCGTGCGTTTCGTTAACGAGCGCTCGAACGACTCCAGCGAGAATACGCCGTCGTCGTCGCATTCCACCCATTTGATCACCGCGCCCTTGCGCTCGCGATGGAAATGCCAGGGGACGATGTTGGAATGATGCTCCATGATCGACAGGACGATCTCGTCGTCCTTGCCGATGTGATCGAGCCCGAACGACGCGGCGACGAGATTGATCGCCTCGGTCGCGGAACGCGTGAAGACGATCTCGTCGGTCGAAGAGGCATTGAGGAAGCGCCGCACGCTTTCGCGCGCCCCCTCGAACCCTTCGGTCGCGGCATTGGCGAGATAATGCAGGCCGCGATGCACATTGGCATATTCGTGCTCGTAGGCCTGCCGCATACGGTCCAGCACCTGCACGGGCTTCTGCGCGGAGGCGGCATTGTCGAGATAGACGAGCGTCTTGCCGTAGGGCTTCTCGTTCAGGATCGGGAAATCCTGGCGAAGCCGCGCGACGTCGAAGGGCACATGAAGGTTCATCGCGGATGCGCTCCGCCGCGCCGGCGGAGCCAGTCTCCAAGATCGGCGAGGAGCGCGTCGCGCAGACGCTCGTCATCGATCTTTTCGATGGCTTCGGCGCCGAACGCCTCGACCAGAAGACTTTCCGCCTCGAGGCGCGGAATGCCGCGCGCCATGAGATAGAACAGCTGATCCTCATCGAGCTGGCCGACCGTCGCGCCATGGCCGCAGACGACGTCGTCCGCGAAGATTTCGAGCTCCGGCTTGTTGTTCATCGAGGCGCCTTCGGTCAGCACGAGCGCGTTGCTCTTCATGCCGCCGTCGGTCTTCTGCGCATGCGGGCGTACGATGACCTTGCCCTGATAGACGCCGGTGGATTCACCTTCGAGGATGTGACGGAAGAATTCGCGGCTCGTCCCGTGCGGAACGGCATGATCGACAACGAGCGTCGTATCCGCGAGCCGCGTACGATCGAGCAGCGACAGCCCGGAGAGAGAGAGCGTGGCGTGTTCCCCCTTCATGCCTGCGAATATCTGGCGGCGGACGAGGCCGCCGTCGGTCACGAGGCAGAAGGAGTCGAACGCGCTGTCTTTCGCCTGCGTCACGATCAGCGAATGCAGATGGATCGATGCATCGCCCGCGAAATTCACGCGCGCGACATGGCGCGCCTTCGCGCCGGCCGCCACGCTGACGACCAATGCATCGTTGGTCTGCGTCCCGCCTTCATGCAGGCTCAGGCAATCCTCGACGAGGGTGACGGACGCGCCCTCGCCGATTTTGAGCAGCGAGCGCGTGAACGTGCCTTGCGCGCGCCCGCCCCTCGAAGCGACGATAAGGACGAGCGGCGTCGCGACCTGCATGCCTGCCGCAATGTCGATGACGACGCCATCCGCAGCCAGTGCGGAATTCAGCGCCACGACGGAATCGTCCTCGCCTGTGAAGCGGGCCGGCAGCGTGGCCAGCGCAGCATCCTTCGCATAGGCCGCAGCCAGCGACGTGACGCGCACGCCGCCCGGAAGCTTCGCCATATCCGACAGATCGGCGCGGAAGACGCCGTCGAGGACGACGAGTCTCGCGCCTTCGGTCAGCGCGTCGCGGGGCACGTCGACGGGCGCGCTGTCCGGCGCGCGAACCGGTGCAGCCGAGCGCATGGCGGCGCGCAGGTCGGTATAGTGCCAGCTTTCGATGCGCCGATGCGGAAGGCCGGTCCTTGCAAAAAGCTCGATCGCGGCTTTGCGCGTGTCGGACGAGCCCGGCAGCGACGCGCGATGCGCCTCGAACATGTCGAGGAGCGCGGTCTCGGCTTCAGTGCGGATGGCGGTCACGTTCGCAGTCATAACATCGCTCAGGCCGCTTCGCCGACGAAGTCGCGATAGCCGTTCTTCTCGAGTTCCAGCGCGAGATCCGCCCCGCCCGTCTTCACGATCCTGCCCTTCGCCATCACATGGACGGTATCAGGACGAATGTAATCGAGAAGACGCTGGTAATGCGTGATGACCAGAAGGCCGCGATCCTTGTTGCGCAGCGCGTTCACGCCATCGGCGACGACGCGCAGCGCGTCGATGTCGAGACCGGAATCGGTCTCGTCGAGGATCGCCATTTTCGGCGCGAGCAGCGCCATCTGGAGGATTTCCATGCGCTTCTTCTCGCCGCCGGAGAAACCGACGTTGAGGGGCCGCTTGAGCATGTCCGGATCGATACCGAGCGACTTCGAGGTTTCGCGCACGCGCCGCATGAAATCCGGCGTCTGCAGCTCGTCCTCGCCGCGCGCGCGACGCTGCGCATTCATCGCCGCCTTGAGGAAGGTCATGGTGGCGACGCCGGGAATCTCGATCGGATACTGGAAGGCGAGAAACAGCCCGCGCGCCGCGCGTTCCGACGGCTCGAGGTCCAGGATGGATTCGCCGTCGAGCAGGACATCGCCGCCCGTCACGTCGTAGTCGTCGCGGCCGGCGATGACATAGGACAGCGTCGATTTGCCGGAGCCGTTCGGTCCCATGATGGCGGCGACTTCGCCGGCCTTCACCGTGAGGGAGAGCCCGTCGAGGATCACCTTGTCCTCGATGGAAACGTGGAGGTCTTTGACGTTGAGCATAAGAAACGGTCGATCCTGACGAGTGCTTGGGAATGGTGCGGCGTTAACTGACGATGCAGATGCGCCGTCAGCCCACGCTGCCCTCAAGCGAGATGGAGATGAGCTTCTGCGCCTCGACGGCAAACTCCATCGGCAGTTGCTGCAGCACGTCGCGAACGAAGCCATTGACGATCAGCGCCGTCGCCTCTTCCGCCGAAAGGCCACGCTGCATGCAGTAGAAGAGCTGGTCTTCGGAAATCTTCGATGTCGTCGCCTCGTGCTCGAAGACGGCCGTCGCATTCTTCGATTCGATATACGGCACCGTATGTGCGCCGCAGTTCTCGCCGATCAGCAGCGAGTCGCAGTTCGTGAAATTGCGCGCATTCGCCGCGCGCCGGTGTGCCGACACCTGTCCGCGATAGGTATTGTCGGAACGGCCTGCCGCGATGCCCTTGGAGATGATGCGGCTCGTCGTGTCGCGGCCGAGATGGATCATCTTGGTGCCGGAATCGACCTGCTGGCGGCCGTTCGAGATCGCGATCGAATAGAATTCGCCGCGCGAAGAATCGCCCCGCAGGATGCAGGACGGATATTTCCAGGTGATCGCCGATCCGGTCTCGACCTGCGTCCAGGAAATCTTAGCGCGCGCCTCGCGGCAGTCGCCGCGCTTGGTCACGAAATTGTAGATGCCGCCCTTGCCTTCGGCATCGCCGGGGTACCAGTTCTGCACGGTCGAATATTTGATCTCGGCGTCTTCCAGCGCGACGAGTTCGACGACGGCGGCGTGGAGCTGGTTCTCGTCGCGCTGCGGCGCCGTGCATCCTTCGAGATAGGACACATAGGAGCCTTTGTCCGCGATGATCAGCGTACGCTCGAACTGGCCGGTGTTGCGCTCGTTGATGCGGAAATAGGTGGACAGTTCCATCGGGCAGCGAACGCCCGGCGGCACATAGACGAACGAGCCGTCCGAGAAGACAGCTGAATTCAGCGTCGCAAAGAAATTGTCGGTAACGGGCACGACCGAGCCGAGATATTTCCGGACAAGTTCGGGATGCTCCTGAATCGCTTCCGAGATCGGGCAGAAGATCACCCCAGCCTTGGCGAGTTCGGCCTTGAACGTGGTGGCGACGGAGACGGAATCGAACACCGCGTCGACGGCGACGCGCCGCTCGACGCCGGCGAGCGCTTCCTGCTCCCGCAACGGAATGCCGAGCTTGTCGTAGATTTTCAGCAGTTCCGGATCGACCTCGTCCAGCGACTTCGGACCGGCCGTGCTCTTGGGCGCGGAATAATAATACAGATCCTGATAGTCGATCGGGGCATGTTCAACACGCGACCAGGTCGGCTCCCGCATGGTCAGCCAGCGACGGAACGCCTCGAGACGCCATTCAAGCATCCAGGCGGGTTCGTTCTTCTTGGCCGAGATGAAGCGGACGATGTCCTCGTTCAGGCCTTTCGGGGCCTTGTCGGACTCGATGTCGGAGAAGAACCCGTATTTGTAGGTATCGACGTCGATCGCCTTGACGCGGTCGACCGTCTCTTGAACGGCAGCCATCAAAAACTCCTCGTCCCGCCTGGCATGGCCAGCGGGCGATCCCTCTCTTTAGAACGCCTCGCCGCTGGAAGAAACCGCCTTGGTTCGCCGGCCCTTGCCGCTATGCAGCACGAACCGGCCTGATCCGTCCCAGCGAGCGCTCCAACGCATCGAGAAGGACCGTTTCGTCGCCCGGCCGCGAATTCCAGCCGAAACTCACGCGAACCACGCTTCCTATATGGGGAGCGACCCCCATGGCGTCGAGGATCGGGCTGCGGCCAATTCTTCCGGATGAACAGGCGGATCCGGAAGAAACCGCTATTCCACCGAGGTCGAGGCCCATGAGCAGCGTCGAGGCCGTGACACCGGACAAACCGAAACAGCTCGTGTTGGGCAGGCGGGGCGCGTCGGCCCCGAGGACGACCGCGTCCGGCGCGAGGGCGCGCAATCCGGCCTCGAAGGCGTCGCGCAGGATGGCGCAATCCTCCGCCTCCCGGCGTCCTTTCGCCGCGGCCTCCGCGCAGGCCGCGCCGAAACCGGCGATCGCAGCCACGTCCTCGGTGCCGGAGCGCAGGCCGCGCTCCTGCCCGCCGCCCCGGATGAGCGGCGGATCGATATGGGCGGCCGGATCGGCGAAGACGAGCGCCCCCGCTCCTTTGGGACCGCCAAGTTTATGCGACGACAGGATCAGCGCATTCGCGCCGAGATCGGCGAGCGTGGCGGGGACGCGTCCGGCGGCCTGGACGGCGTCGCAGATCACGAGACCACCGGCCGCGTGGACGATGTCGGCGGCCGCTCGAACCGGCTGCAGGACGCCGGACTCGTTGTTCGCCGCCTGAAGCGCGAGCATGACCGGCTCCGGGGCGGCCCGGACCGCGGCGGAGAGCGCGTCGAGATCGATGACGCCGTCACGGCTGACGGGAACCGGATCGAGCGCCTCGAACCGATGCCCACGCAGCACGCAAGGGTGCTCGGTCGCCCCGGCCAGCAGCCGGACGGGCGACCGGCCGCCAGTCTTCAGGCCCGGCGTCAGAACCAG
>ERZ500994.219-NODE-219-length-18523-cov-25.285954_pt1 | contig 18523 bp, 16 predicted proteins | sample MGYA00248878_ERZ500994 | MGnify/ENA primary metagenome ERZ500994 (study PRJEB25958, sample SAMN03398533) | human skin metagenome | study: EMG produced TPA metagenomics assembly of the Human Skin Microbiome Metagenome (human skin metagenome) data set. | reverse complement strand
CGTACTAGAAGTGGAAGCATGTTCAAGTGACGAACGCGTGGTTGTACCATGAATTCGCGTGCTTGTGCGCCACCGCGTGTATTTGGAACGTCAGTGATAAGTTCTGGAATCCAGATCATGTTACCGAAGTTAAGACCATCTGGCTCGTTTACATCAGGACGGATGAAGGTAGCGAAGATTGTACCATACATACGTTGGTCGGTTGAATGTTCAATTTTGTATTCAAACATGTCGCCTAGTAAGCGAGTATCACCGTTAACAACTAAGTAACGTTGGATACGTGGCTCAGTACCGATTGCAACTGTAGCTTTCTTACCACCAGCAGCTTTAAGTGCAGCTAAGTAACCAGATTGGTTAGCAGCTTTAGCCATGCGGTCACGTAGCAATTCAGTTAATGCAGCGCGGATGTCTTCAGCACGTTCATGTGATTGAACACTGTTAACAACTTTAGTCAAGTCGAATTCAATGTGATCAACGTAAGGACGTACATATAAACGACCAATACCTTCGATACGTGGAATCTGAGTGCGGCGATCAAGTGATACTTTGTATTCTTCCAAAGTTTTGCAGTATTCAAATAGTTTAGTTACAGCGTTGTTGCTGTTTTGGCTACGAACTGCGTCAATTGGACCTGCGATGTCAGTTAAGGTTTTGGTTTCAGTGATTGGTTGTAACGCGGTTACTGGTGATCCTAGTGGAATCATGTAACGCTCACGGAACACTTCAATACGAACCAAGAGACCACGTTGACGACGGTTCAAGTTAGAACGACGTGAGTAAACATCGTAAGAGTCAACAGTGATGCTTGGAATGGCAGCCTGCAATGCTTTTAGTGCTTCTGGATCGTTTACTTGTTCTAAGCGTTTAGTCGCTTCAACGTATTCCCAGATAGAATCAATGCGTGCAGAGGTTGCAGTAACTTCGATGTTACCAACTTCAAGGTTAGCTGTACCGTTAACAGTTAGACCAAGGCGGATTGTCCAGTTTTGACGAGTTGGATCTTTAAGGTAAGCTAAAGCTTGTGCTTCAGTACCATCAACTGCTTTAGTCAAATGGGTCAAAGGAATGTCGCTGGTACGGTATGATAAAACCATATCGCGATCAAAGCCTTCTTGGGCATGTTGGAATTCAGTTAGTGGAAGTCTCCACACTGGCACCTTGATTACAGATTCATGAGCTTCAGCATCTTTAACAGTTAAGTAAAGGTTGCGAAGAGCCAATGAGTTATCAAGTGAATCAGTTACGTCGTTAACACCGTTTGGATCAAGTGTTGGGTTTTGTGAAATTGAAAGTAAGTTTAACTTACGGTTTACTAGTAGTGGTGCAGTTTTGTAACGTGCGCTACCAACTTGAACTTCAGTTGGACCAACTTTTTTACTGAAGAATTCGTTTGATGCAGACCATTGTGGATGGATAATGGTTGAGTCATTTAACAATACACGGTGGTCGATTGCTGCATCAATCAAAGACTTACTAAAGAAGTTCTCTGGAGCAGGTGCGCCGTCACCTAAGTGGTTGTAGTCATTGTGAACCATTGTACGTTCAATTTTAACAACCATACCAGCATTGTCAGGAGTAGTAGTGATTGTTTTATAGAACATTTCACCAAAGGCATCTTGACGAGCTGCTTCTAAGTTGAAGATTGGTGAGTAATGAACGTATTCGCTCAAGTTACGGTTATCAAATGCTTCCATCGCTGGAGCAGTACGTGAGTCAATGTTTGAGCTAACGTCGATACCAAAGTCAGCACCTTGAACACCGCGAGTTGCAGCATCATGATAAGCAGCTGGGTCTTTTAGTGCGTTGGTTGCAATAACTGCAGCGTCTTTTTGTGCTTGAGTTAGTTGAGCAAATTCATCTTCAGCACCTTCTTGAGCATAAGCTTCAGCAATAGTGTTTAAGATTTCTTTTTCTTGCATCTGTGCTTGTGCTTGGTCTTCTACAGTTAGATTTTCAAATGATACCGTAGCAAATTTATCAGCAGCATCAGATAACAGATGTGACCCACGAGTGTTAAGTTTAGAAGAAACGTTATTCGCGACCGCTTGAATGATCGTTACTTTTTGATTTTTAGCAGACATATAAAACTTCCTTTAATTGATCAATTAAATGTAAAACGCTAAACGCTAAGTTACTTTATTTAATGTAGATACCCAATAGTTAAATAGCGGAGTCTGTGCCACTATTTCAAATGGATATTTTTCACAAAGTAGCTCGATACTAGTTGTAAGGCATTCGTTAACGGTCTTACTTGCTTCATTATAAATAAAGGTAATCCCGAAATGTTCCTCGTCAATCGGCAACAACTCGAATACATAATTATCACGGATATTTTCGCTCAAATCTTGCGTACTGTCATAGTTACCTAAAGGAACTTCTAGCGCCTTAATGATACTTGTCATACTATTTGTGTTACTTTCACTATTATTAAAAGTAGTAACATCCATAATAGATAGTTCATTAATTTTAGTTAGTAAAGTTTCGATATTTTCTTTGCTACTATTATCTCTAGCCGCTTTAATAAAATCATGCTGTCCAAGAGTTAACGTAAAGGGCAGAAAATTATCATTACTATAAAATATATTATTAGCTGCAAAGTATTTTGCAACATCTTCCACACAAAGTATGTCTAGTAGTTTAGATAGGTTTAATAACTCTTTATCATCAAATCCATAGACCTTTTGAACCTGTCTTAACCACGTCGGAATAAACACTACTTTGTGATTTAGTTTTTTCATTAAAAACATATAATCATTACCCTTTGCTGTAAATTAAAAAAGGATCCCTCATATGGATAGTAAACTTTTACTCGTAAAATGTATTACCATCGTCTATTTACAAAGCTTATTAACTGATAACAAAAACGACCGAATTAAAGTTGTCGTCAATAAAGTGTTAGATATTGTAAAGCCAGCTGAGAAAACCATCAGTACCGATTTTGGGCATGACACCATCTCCCAGTTAAGAGAAACATTAGTTTGGCTTATGAATAGAGGCAATGAACCGTTAACTCAAAGTGAATTAAAACAAAGATTTATTTTAAACTCACAAGATGATACTTATATTCTAAATGCTTTAAATGCTATGTTTGTCGATGATAATGTCGATGAAGAAACCATACAAAAAGATATTCGTTCTTACATCTACGATATTAACTCATACTTAGATCAAAAAGCTATCATTGAAGTATTTAAACACTATTATAAACAAGCTCAGTTTAATCCCGAATCTATAGACTGGAGCAATATTGCTAACGAAGTTAACGAAGCATTACAGCCATTTAGCATTAAAGGAGAGAAAGCAGCTGCCCATCCATCTATTGTTAATAGTATTAACTTTGGTGAAGTTTTGGACATCCAAGAAGCATTAACCCGTAGTAAAGATGAGCTATCTAGTCTTGGTACAATAAAGCTACCATATCAAGGTTGGAATAGAATGCTTGGTGCCCAGCACGGGTTACGTAGAGGTGAGTTTGGTGTTGTAGCAGCCTTACAGCATAATTATAAGTCAGGTACGCTATTAGATGCTTTTATTGGTTGTGCTACATTAAATACCCCGTACATGCGTGATGAAACTAAGAAGCCTTTAAACTTTCGTATCTCTTTTGAAAACCCAGCTGAGATGGATATTAAATTAATCTATGAGCGAATGTATGAACAAGAAACTGGTATTCGCGTTGACATTGAAACTGTTGATATTGACACTGCATCTAACTACATCTTTGAAAAGCTATCAGTAAATGGCTATGAAAATAAATTAATTTACATTGACCCCAGTGATTTTAATATCTTAGATTTAATCAATCTATTAGAAGAAACAATGGCTGAAGGCTATGAAATTCATTTATTAACACTTGACTACCTACCACTCATGAGTAAGAAGTATTTAAATCAAGGTGCTACAGGTGAGGATATCCGTGACTTATATAGACGTACTCGTAACTTTACTAGTAAGCACGGCATTGCTTGTTTAACAGCTCATCAGTTATCGTCAGATGCTAAAGAGTTAATACGACAAGGTGCTAATAAGTTCTTAGAACTCATTGCTAATAAAGGTTATTATGACGGCTGTAAACGACTTGACCAAGAAGTTGATTTAGAGATTTATCAGCATATTGAAAAGGTAAATGGCGAGTCATTCTTAGCTGCAAGACGCGGTAAACATCGTGGTGTAAGAACACCAATATTAGATCAATTTACTGTTTATAAGTTTGATGAGATTAAAGGACTTCCTTATGATTTAAATACAGAAGACCAATCAAGACGCGTTGTTGGTGGTGGGACAATGGCGGAAGGAGCTAGTGATCCTTGGTATAACAACGTCGCGGCATAAAAAAAAAGAGTGATCGTAAGATCACTCAATTTATGCTGTCTATTGGGACTGGGTCTTAACAAACGCATCTAACACAACTGTGCCAATAGTTGTTAGTAGTTGAATTGTAGCTACATCACCGGGTTGTTTAAGTGTGTCAAAGCGCCCTTTATAGTCTGCCATTGCTTCATCTAAAGTGCGGTATGCTACAACTTGTTGGTTAACATTTAAATCTATTGGTCTAGTAGATACCACATAGTTTAACACTAAACCAGCAGCTGGGGCTAGAGTTCTTGTTATAGCAATTTCATCGAGTCTGTCTTGAAATGTTTGACCTAACAGTGCAGTTTGGTCTACATCTAATTTCTTGTTAGTTGACATGTTAATTCTCCGTATTCGATATAAGTTAGTTGATAATATTATTAGCAGTATAGATGGCGGCTTCTTTTTCTACATCCGATTGTCTGGTTCTTTTAAATTCAGTTGTAGTTATACCGCTAGACTTTGTAACAGGTAAATTATCAATAGCTATTTTAACTTCCTTTATAAACAGCTTGAAGTATTTAGCAAGGCGATACTCGCGTCTAACATCGATTAACATTCGCATTAATTCGAATTCGCCAAATTTTAGACCAAGATAAATAAGTTTATTACCAGTAACATAACCAACTCTATATCTGTTACCTGAAGTCTCAAGTGCTACTATTCCCGTTATATCAAAATTTATTTCACCTGGATTTAATTTGATAGGGTAATAAAATCCATGACGACCACCATGTATATCAATACTTACCCAATTATTATTACCGAAAGAATTGTCAAATTCTAATGCAACGTTATCGTCTGCACCCGCTAGGAAAACTAAACCAGTAATTACTTTACTAACAAAACTGTCAGGAACACTATTGTTTGTACCCGTGATGATATCTTTAACTTTCATTTCTTTTCTCCTAATCCTCTATAATGGTTATATCAATATACCGAGGATAATAGTATATTAATATCATGGTAATAGTATGTGTTTTAAATATGTTTATATTGGCATAAAAGAGTAATGGATTTTGCCATTACTCCTTTTTGTTTTATGCTGTCAATTCTGTACTAAATAGTTTATCAAAAGCTAGTACCTGTTCTAGATGGTCTTCATCTAACATGAAAGGTAAAGGATTTACCGTAACATCAGGAAGTACACATTCTACTTCATTTGGTAGATATACCCACGATATATAACCATCCGTCTTAAACGCAGCTAACAAACGTCCGTTTTGCAGGATGTTAGCTTTCGCTGGTAAATTATCTATGTTCATGATGTTTGTCAATGAAGTAAATTCTAGCTCATTATCTTTTAACCAATTTTGCATAACTTTGCTAACATAACCGGTAACTGATTCTTTAGTTGGTGTTATCATTTTTAATTACTCCCTTTTCTTGTGGTTAGACCAATTCCAGGTGGTTTTACTACGAACAGTTGTTCATTAGAATAAGACGCACTACCGTAAGTAATACCACCAGTAAGTCGTGATATTAAATCTTTTAGTTCTTTATTTACTAGACTGATATCTTCATCTGCATCGATGATTACTGTATCTTTGATTGGATAAGATTTAAATGCAGTTAGATAAGCTTTGCGGCGACTGTTAAACTTATAACGATCTGGTGCTTCAAAATGATCTAGTTTATCACCCATCTTAGCTTTACGTGAAACAGCCATTTGATAGCTAATATCTAAAAATATAACTGTATCTGGTTTAAACAGTTTATACAACTGATCTACAATAACATCGGCAATCATAGAACGCCACTGATATGACGCAGTAGAGTGATATAAACGATCGACAATAATGAAATCGTAGTCGTCTAGACGTGGAAAAATTTCAGTTTCAATAATCTGGGTGTTATACCCTGAAACTAATGTTGCAATAACGTCTTCAGTAAAGCTCGCAGCTTCATCACTAATAAATAGGCTGCGTATCTTAGCCGTAGCTTGGTTAACAGTTTCACTATTTATTAAGTGTACTTTAAAGCCGCGTTCAGTTAGTTTTTTATGCAAATATTTACCAGTTGTAGTTTTACCAGAAGCATCAAGTCCTTCTAATACAATAACATGTGCTGGGCCTATATTTCTCTTATTATCCGTAATTACACTCTCTTTCCATTCTGCCTTACTTAGCGCATCTTTAGCAATAGCTTCATCACTCATCATGCTGTATCGCTCCTGTTCCTCAAATCTAATGGTTGTGGGGTATTTGTTAACTATGCTAACAAATTCGTCGTTACTGGTTTGGTATCTAGTTTTAATTTCATTAAGAACTAAAATTAAAATATTAGAAAATTCTTTTAGCATGTCAATTGGATATTCGTCAGTTTTATTGGCTTCAATGTGAGGGCCATATTCGTCATTAAAATCGTTTATAATAGCTAGTAACTGTGAGGCAAATGAAACATCCCTCTTGGTTTTAATTGCACGGTTGAAAGTGAACTTACCGTGTACATTGTCCCCACTTATTTGGCAAATAATTATAGGTTCACGATAATCAGGATAGACCCTAAAATAGATACCGGTTTGTTCTTTTTTATCTTGTATTTTAATAAGTGTGCTTTCACGACTCACGTTAATATTACCTGTATAGGCAATTGTGTCTAACAAAATGCGGTAAATATGCATAAGTGCAAAGTAGTTATTACTCTCTAATGCTTTTGAATCTGCGATCATTTATATACTCCTAGATATTAGTTACACAGCATAAACCACCAGTGTAATTTCTTACACTGGGGTATTAATATCATCGGGTACACCGGACTTAGATACAAATAAAGTTAATACAGAATCATTAACAAATATACGCTGGGTTGGGTGTCTATTTGACTGGCGAGTTTTAGTTTCATCAGCAATTAGTCTACCGTAAATCTCTTTAGCTTGTTCACCGTCCATGTATAAATACCTAACAGGCATACCAGGATACAGTAAACTTACATCGGATGACTCCCATGCACATTGGACAATAGAGCCAGCTTTTCGCATAAGCTCACTATATTCTAAATTATAACTGCTAGTGATCCTTACGTTTGACTGAGTAGTTACATTAACCTTTCTTTGTTGGTTTGGGTTACTTACTTGGGTAACGTTTTTACTTCTATCAACAACAAACTTATTATTAATAACTTCACCAAACCCATCCATTATAGTTCTTGAGTCTACAAACCTTACACCATTACCTAAGTTAGCCGTTTGTGCTTCAGAGTTATCAATGTGCGCTGTATCACCAGTAGCTAATATAATTACCTGATTACCAGTTTTCCTAAAGCTTACTTCGATACCTGGTAACTTATCTTTAGGCATGTTAACAATGGTTAGCGTATTAAACGATTTATGAAACTGTTTGATATTAAACGGTGAGTAGATGTACCACTTATCTTTTTGAAAATAATATCTAAAGCCAGTTGGGTACAAACCCCCTACAGTTCTATTGACTAACTTTGGTAAATCTACAATTCGTGTGTTATGTGGAATGTGGATATGCTCACGCATTCTAGTATCATATCCTTCATCTACAGTAATATTATTAACATTCTCAGTTGAGTTTAATAGTATTGCTCGAATTGCATCCATCCCATTACAGTTTCTAAGTGTACTACCAAATGTAACCGTCCTTAATACTTCAAGAGTTGGAGATATTAACTGAAAATCTAATGTGATCATATTGTCAGTAGAGGCTTTAGACTTATAAGCTAGTTCTAGCTGTTTACCCTCCATGAGTTTATTTTGCACATCGTATAGTTTTGCAGTATATCGTTCATTCTTATTCCCCATGTTCTGCTGAGGAGTATAGTTAGAACCATTTAATAGTGCAATCTTTACAACTGTTATTTCAAGATTACCATGATTAGGCAATATATCATGGACTGCCTCACCGAGTGGGAAACTTGCTTGCAAAGATATCACGTCACCAAATCTTGTATAGTAATCCCTTAGCACATGATAAGAGTTTACCATCAGTGCTGGTATATCACCATTCGGGGTATGCACTGTGATTTTGTAGTTATAAGCGGTTACTTGTGCAGGAGCGGTGGTTATCGCATCAATCTCCTGCTTCATAATTGTTTGCAGTGGGTTACTTTTATATTCCATTACCGATTCCACCTTGACAACGTAAACGGATAAAGTTTAGGAGCGTACTTCTCATAGGGTTCTTTATTCTCACCCTTAGGTACTAAATAAGAAAAATCAAGAGCATTACCAAGCATTAACATAAGCAGTGGATCACTAAAGGCTTCTACTTTTAGATCTACTAACGGATGGAGTAGTTCTGCTAGGTTATCTAAAGCTTCGATATCTTCAATCGGTGGATAGGTGGCGTAAGGGTGAGCAGCTGATACCGTAATCCAAGTATCTAAATGATTAACAATAAGCTTATACATGCTAGTTGCATCTTCTAGATTAATTAGCTTAACAGCTTCGCCCCTAGCGTTCCATTCTGCTATTTGAGGTACAGTACATTGCACTAAACGAAAATCATTTAGATAAGCCTCATTGTCCTTATCAGTACCAGCAGATACAAAACCAATATTCTCTAACTCGTCTACTGTGTAAAATGCTCTATTTTGAACGTGGACATAGAACTTTGTATAAAATAGTAATTCTGCTGGAGTGGCTTCGTAATTCATAAATTTAAATACTCCTAATTTTATAAATAAGTAATAAAAACAATACGGGTAACAAATAGCAGCGCTGATACCTTGTCCAGGTATCTCTCATCTCAGTAAAACCAATGACCTCTTTATAATCAAAGTTTTGTTTATTTAAAAACTTTTTGACTAAGTTTTCAAAATCAGAAACATTTTCAGATTCTTGTATAGTTCTATAAAACTCATCGGTAAATAGATAACATGAGCTGTAATCTAAAGTTGGAATAGTGTATTCACCATCTGCCGCTTTAGGACTTTGTGTTGGCAGCGATTCATCAAAGTTATCAACGAACAAAGATAACCTACCAATCTGTAGAACGTCGTCAATAGTCTTTTTAGTAGTGATTGGTAATACTATTCTATCTAGACCTGAGTAAGCTACAGTTTGTAACATTGGGTTTGTCGAAAACATCTTAACTGGTATTAACTGAATATGAGTAAAACAATTATCCAGTAGACGAGATTGCTGTTTCAACAATACATTCCAAATGTTAATGTATTTATTCATATTTGGATCATCAGTGTTATACTGCTTTATCTTTGATAGCAAGGGGTGATCATTTACATCAAAGATCATAAGTAAAAAGCTTACTAGAAATGGGTCATATGCTTTTAACTGATCGCATGGTACTAACAGCGTATTATATTCATAGCTATAAAACTCTGACAAATATTCAGCTAGTGTATCAGTTAGTAACGACTGCATTGTTTTACTTGCATTGTAGCGTTCATCTACTAATACGGGGTTTGCACCAAAGCTAATGTAATCTTTGACAAAGTGAGTTGTCTCAACTACATGTGCATTAATAGACTTTTCTAAAGAAGCATCTAGAATGTACATTAACTCAAAGTCAATCTCATGACAAGTTTGCTGAAAATAAGTTTTCTTAACCGCTCTAGTGATAGTAAACAGCCCAGCAAGCCCATCACCAATATCCCCAATAAACATATCAAACTTATTAGGTATGAGACCAGGATAAGTAATAGCAGTACCAGTGGCGGTAAGCCTATTGTCTTTATCATCATAAGATTTTGAAATCTCTGCTTGTAATTTAAATTCATAGTTTTTTATCACCTGATATTGTCGATAAGCACTAACTTCACCTGGATCAAAAGCACGTAGCTCATCAGATGAACTAAGTCTTTGTGAATAGTAATCTACATTGTAACTAGAACCAGCAATACTAGTTAAAATCGTAGATAGGTTATTAACACTGGTATCTATAATATTGTGTTTATATCTGTTAGTAACTAACTCCCCACCAAAAGGTTGTCCTGTACCTGGAGCAATGTTGGTTCTATCTTCATTGTTAAACTGAAACTGAGGCATTACAAATCTCCTTGCCTATCTGCAATAATAGTGTAAATTCCAACAAATCTTTGTTGGGCTGGACGTTTAGGAAATTTAACATTAACGCCATCTGCAATATCATCAATAGCGTCCTTAATCTTACCTAAGTCATAATTGCCATCTGGATTGCGTTCTAATTCATCTAAAGGGGTGCCTGGGTAATAAGCATCTACATACGCATCAAACGCGTCAGGATGCTTCCCAAGAGCATCTAGAGCCCTATCTGATAAGACTGATATATCATTACATATATCGGTATCCAAGTGCCACATATCTCTTAAACCTAAATCCTCTTTGGTAAATACATTTAGATCTTTATCTATAATCAATTGGCTAGTAGCGTATAGTTGAAAAAATCTATGCAGAGAGACTAAGAACAAATTCTCAGAGCGTATATTAAGCCACTTATACTCATCCTTCATATATTCCACAATTGCTTTGTTATACTCGTAAGGGAAAACATCTAGCAACGATCCTACCCATTTTGGTTGTGATGGATCAATGCAAGTCGCAACCCTAATCATACTTTCATAATTGGGTAGGAAATAGTTAGGGAACCAATCATCAAAGTGTGGTACAGCGCTTCCTGTATATGGATCAAACCTAGGCATCTCTCTATTGTAAGCATTAAAATGAGCAAACGCTTGACCTGAGTTTGTTAGAGTGTAACGCTGGGGATATAAATCATTGATATCTCTATCGTCACGAATGTCTTTAGGAATTATTTGATTATGAATTACAATTGGATATTCTATTAGACAATCAGCTGGACGCTCGTACCAAAAAGAATAACTAAAGTTTACTGTCCAGTTTGTTTCACCGTTACCCTTTTCAGGTTTTGGTGGTTCTTCACTAAAGTCATAATAACCAATGATGTTAGTTTGTGCCTCTTTAATTACAAAGGCAATGTTCTTACCAGCTTGATTAGAAACCGTTGTCATTGTATCGGTAAAATGATCACGAAGCCATTTACCAAAGCTTTCGTTATATGGGGCTACCTTTTCTCTTAACTCGTGTATCTTGGATAAAGCATACATGTACTGAATAGGAATTGGATAATAATATTCAACAGTATGAATTGGATTGAATGCTCGTTGTGATACTTGTCTTTGTATCGCATTCATCCAGTTTAAAGCATCAGCTCTTGACTTACTAATGAAGGTAACATCAATGGTTGTTTTAGTTTGTTTATAACTAGTCTTCATTTGGACCATTAAATCTTCATCACAAAAAATCATTGGATATTCATGATAACGAACAGGTGCATTAATTTTATTAGTTACTTCTTCACTAACGGTAATTTCTACTCTGGTGTCAGAGTTTAATCTTTCTTTCTTACTGCTTTGATTCATGGTAGAATTTAAAGCTGGGATGGCTTCGGCTGATCCCATTTGAATAACATTTAAGTCGTCGGGTCTGATATTGGTTTGATCAAATAGGTCTCTAATGATTTTATCTACAACTGGTCTTCTAACATTTAAATCCAGTTCCGGTACTTCCATTATAAAGATAGGCATGTAAACCTCCTTAGAATTGATAACATAAAATCAAGCAGAATCTATATAAAGATAAAAAAAAATAAAAAAAAATACTCTCGGCTAAGAGAGTATTTTATATTTTTAGAAGATTTCATCGGATATATCCAATGAACTAATCTGTAATGCATTTGGTGTACCAAATGCATCCGGATACAAGTTACTTCTATACCCTAAGCTGTTGAAACATTTTAATGCCGCACGCGCCTTATTTTCATAAGCCAAGATTGCTGCACCTTTATTAGCAGGTGGCTTGATTTTTTCAAACTCACATATTGCTCCTTCCAAATGAGACACCCGTTCATCAGTAAATAGATGTTTTGTTCTAACAGCGTGAGCTGCGCTTTCAGCGGTAGTAGTTAATAAATTAAGTGCTGTAATATAGTTCATTTTGAACTCCTTTTAAAGTATTGGATTATTATAATAACACTTTTGTAGTATGTATTTGAAATAATTTTATTATTATTTTTAACGGCATAAAAAAAGAGTAGGGGTTTTCCCTACTCTTTTATGTTCTATCAAAATAACTTAATACATCAACTAGTAATTAGTTTTTGTATAGAGCTAGAGAACGGGTACAATACGCAAGAGCTGCTTTAGACACTTGGTAGTTATGACGGATGAGTGAAGCTTCACCGGCTTGTAGTTTACGTGCAACGCTGGCAGTAGCAGTTAAGTAACGACGTGCGGTACCTTCATGCTTACCTTTGTTTTCACCACTACCTTGGTTAGCGATTTTGTCAATCAACTTAGCACCTTCTTTTTCAACAAAAGAACCAGTATCAAAACTACTAGTTGCTTGAGTTTTGAAGCTGATGATGTCATTCATAGAAAGAATGATTTCGTCACAAATTTTGATGACTTCATCTTTCTTAAGAACCGGGAATTCTTTTTCGCGGTTTTCTTTACTATTCTTAACACCAGATTTGTCTTCAAAAACACCATATTTGAAGTTTTGAACTGCAGATGACATTGCGTTTGAATCATCGCCAGCATTGCCGGTAGAAGATACTGAGTTGTATTCGCTATAGAAAGCATTGTTACCAGGCAGCTTGTCGACTTTACTAACTTTCAAGCTATTAAAGACTTCTACGATTGAATTCCAAACGTTAGTATCGTTGAAGTTAACTTTGAACATTTTTTCAAGTTCTTTCTTCAAGTCCACTTTGCTAGTATTTTTAGTATAAACACCACGACCAGCTTGGATACCAGCGATTAGTTCGCTTGCTTTAGGAACATGACCTTGGATGTTTAACTGTGGGAATAGACCAACTTTAACCTGAGTTTCTTCTGGTGAACCAGTGGTTTTGTCAGCTTTCTTACGAACGCCTTCAGCGCGACGTTTGATACGTGGAGCAGCAGCGATGGTTTTTTGGTAGAAGTCAACAATCTTTTTAACCATTTCTTTGAATTTTTTGACAATGGCTTCCCATAGATCTTTTAGGGCTTGACCAATACCTTCCATAGAAACGGTAGTAGCACGCGCTTTGTTGTCATCGAATGATTCAAGTGAAATACCAACGTCTTCGTGACCAACGTTGTAACGACCCATTACTGATTCAACAGAGATTGCAGCAAATGTAGCTGCTTCACGAGTTAGACCACCATTGCGCTGTGCAAGAGCCATTGCTTCATAAGTAGCAACTAGTGACTCGCTGGCAACTTCCATATCTTCGATATCGGTGTTGTCTTCGTCAATTTCTTCTGCGCGCTCAGTGATTTCAGCGGCATCGGCTTCTGGAGTTGGTTCAAATTCACCGTCATCGGTTGCAACAACGTCATCTAGTGGCATGCCACCTTCGTCAGTGTCAATGTTTACCTGCACGTTTGGTGCATCGTTTTCCATGCTTAAGGCTGCGTTAAGTTTGTGTGAAATAGACATAAATGTCTCCTATAAAAAATATTATTTTATTCAAACGTTTGAATACATGGTTTATTTATTAGTAGGAATAGGACGAGTCCCTTCCGCAGATCCGAATAAAATCCATGTAGTGTATAACATGTCGTCGAAGCCACCATCGTGACTACACCACATACCTATATAGTTATTTAGCTCACTTGTTGAACTAAGACTAAAATCACGACACAGAGAATCCCATCGAGCTTGAGAACTTATCCCTACTATATAATCAGGATTAATTTCTACAATTTCTTTAAAGGTCATCACGCTATACTGCCGAGTGCCCTGTAAGATAAATCTAAGCGTATCTTTTAGAAAGTCTAAATTTAACCCATGCATAAGATAATTGCATTCGAATTGAAATCTAAGCCAACGACCAAAATCACCATATAATGAATCTATAATTTCAATTGCTTTTAATTTAAACTCAGTGTCATTTCTTAATGCATAGTTATTAGTTCTCCATTGATAGAACAAATCGTTAATTCTTTTGTCCCCTTCAATGTGATTAAATAGCTGCTTAGATCCATAGATAAGGTCTTTACCGTTCTTAGCAATGATTTGTTCATTACCGGTCTCATCTGTAACTACCCCGTATGGGTATACTCTAAGCATAGTTCTCCTCCATACGTCCTATCTTAGCTGTAAGCTTAGATAGTCTTTCTTGGTTGTATTCAATTTGCTGTTCAAGTCTAGCGTTATCTTTACCAGACTTTAATTCTTTGAGTGATAACAAGCGTAATTCAACCATAGAGCGCTCTTCTTTAGCTTCCTGGTACTTAGCTGCCTGCCATTCTGCAATGCGAATACGGATGTGATAGATAGGATTTAGAACGATTGGAATAAATCGTAAATCCAACGGATCAGTTTTATCTTTACCAAATACACCATGAGTTGTATCAACGGTCTCTGGTGTTACTAATACCGACGGGATTGTTTTAAGTTTAGTTTCAATCTCACTAGTTGGTTTATGGATAATATCAATACCCTTGATAAATGCCATACGACCATTTTTAATCCAGTCTCTCTCACCAGTTGTAAAGTAATCTTCGATCTTTAACTCTTTGTATTGACCCATTTCGGATAATACAATATAATTTAAATGACGACGTGCATAGCGAACCGTGAAAGATAAAATCTCAGTTAACTGCATAATGTTAGTTCTAAGTAAATCAAAACCAGCTTTAGTAATGTCAATAGCAAAGTTCTCATCAACAAGGCGTTGTAACAATTTAGTCAAGTCTTTAGCGTTCTTAATAGATTCATAAATTGCGCTAATGTGATTACCTTTGTATTTAAAACTAACATTCTTTTCAAAGATATCTTCAAATGAACTAGCGTTAGCTGATAATAGTTTACCGCCACCTAATTCTTTATTCGCTGTATCGTAGATTGGCAACACGTGCATGTCAATCTCTTTAGCGATATCTTCTAAATCTTCTTGTACCTGATCTCGGCTAAAGGCAGGTATAATAGATTGTAAATATTTAGCAATATCCATTTTTGTACTCCAAGTTTAAATTAAAATGCTGGGGCATCACCTAGTTGATAAGCTTTTAGAATTTCATTAACATCAATGCCATCTTTTTTACCATTGCGTTTTAGCTCTTTAAATGATACTTCAGTTGGCAATGATAATCCACGATGGTAGATAGTAACCATTTCATAACGAGTATCGACAACAGCAATGAACATGAGATAAGCTGATTCAAAAAACTTCTGTCTGTGCTTATAATTGCTAACCTTAAGACCAGTTTCAAGCTCAATCTCTTTCATGGTATCATTACCAACAATTAAGATGTTAGAAGCAGTTGACACTGAAGGAGTTAACGATAGTAAACCAGATAGTCTGTTCTTATTCTTACGATTAACGATTTCAGCATATTGGCCTGATTCGTCTTTCATTAGAGTTTCACGGTGAGAATCAATTAGATCTTGACAAAGTACAATATCAGAGATGAAGGCTAATTCGCCTGATCTCCAACCATGCCAGCGCTCTTTCATGGTTCTATTTTTAGAAGCATTGTCCATCAACTGTTTGATTACAGATGGTCTTGTTGGGGTAGCAATTAGTCGTACTGAAACGGGAATGGTTGCTTTATCGCCAGCTTGTTCGATAGTAACTTCAAGCATAATGCCCGTTGATAAGTTAGCAGCTACATTAGCGATGTCTTTGGCACTGTTGCCAATACCATCTAATCCTGATTTATATTCATCGGCATCGGTTGGATCTGCACTATCAATGTATTCTAGTGAGATTGCTTCAGTGCTGATTTGTTTGTTAAAACGTGGTAGACCAACTTGATAGTTTTCGGTACCAAACATAAGACCTACGTTTTCTAACGGGTCACGTGACGGATTTAACTTCTCAAGCATTCGGATAGTTTCAACATTACCAACGTTGACAGATAACGCTACACCCTGCAAATAGTACGCTGCAAAGGTCGCTGTCATAGTACGGCAAACATCTTCTACCTCAGGAACATGAGAGATCGTATGATCAATTAATGCAATCGGTTCAACCCGTGTTACTTTAGTATAGTCAAGCAATGACATAGAACGTCCAGAACGAATAAGATCTGGAATTCGATATACAACCGTAAGCGGCGTTAATACCGTTTTTGCGATGGATTGTAATATATCCATAGTAAGCATCCTCTTTTTTAATTTAATGGAGTAACTAAATGGTAAGAGCAACAAGAACAACTACTGGTGATAATAGTTCTAGCACTGTACCCAATTTTGAAGATAACTACAAAACCACTGGTAGTTACTTTGGAAAAAACTACGAAACTCAGGACAATGTATTAAGAACATTAGGTCATTCCGGAGTTACCACCCCTATTAGTGCCCAGTTGTATGGATTTGACCATAGACAAATGGGAGTTAGAGTGGGAAAAAATAAAGAACAATTCGGGTATGTATTTTTTACTAGACCCCGTATCCGTTTATCATACGATAATATAAGAATGGTGCGCAGTTTTAAGTTATTAGACAATAAAGACGACTATAGTGTCCAGCGTTGGGTACGTGCTACCCTTGATCCTGTACGACCTGCTAAAGGATACGTTGACTCACCTTTAGTTGACCCTAACAACGTTTTTATTCCAGCCTTATCAAATAGTTTAACTAGTTTGTCGGGATGGCCTGAAATTAGTGTTGACACATACACAAGTCAAGAGGGTACTAGAAAAGAGCAATGGACAATGGCAGATGGCTTTGCTCAGCACTATGGTGCTTTCACTATCAACTGTCAATTTGATAACATGACTAATAATTATCTGCCTGAACTATTTTGGTATTGGACACAGTATATGATGCTTGTCCATGAAGGTGCGTTCTATCCCCATTATGATAGTATCTTAGAAAATGAGATAGACTATCAAACTCGCATCTATCGACTCATTATGGATGAAACAAAGACCTTTGTTATTGATATTGCTGCTACTGGTATCTGTTTTCCAACAAACCCGTCGCAAGCGTCCAGATACGACTATAATAAAGAAGAAGTCTTTAATAAGAGTAATGATAATTTTAGTATATCGTTTGCAGCTAATGGAGCCATCTATAAAGACCCAATTTTAATGGCTGAATTTAATATGTCTGTCCAAGCTTTTAATTTAGGCATGAACGATAATATTAGAGATAAACAATATAAACTATTAACTCCAGCTGAAGCTACCTTATTTAATCATTTTGGCTACCCTCGTATTAATCTTGATACTGGTAGACTTGAGTGGTGGGTAGATAAAGCTGATTACGCCGCAATCATGAAAACACAGGTAGGAAGATAATTATGGCTAATGTTACCACTAAACAATTTGCAGATAGCATTCAAGACTTATTAACAAACCCAGCACGCGCTCACCTGTTTGCACTTGCTATGCTTGAGGAAGTCACCGATGGAAAATATGCTTTAGTTGATCCAACTAATCCATTTGCTTTTCTATTAGAGTCATCAACTGCTGTAGCGTCAGCTGGGCTTAATAAAACTGAAACAATCATAAGACGACTTTACCCAACACTTGCTCAAAACTATGATGATCTATACTACCACATGAGTGACGTTGATTATCTAGATCGATTTGCTACTCCAGCTCGTACTAACATGGTAATGTTTCTAGGGTTAGAAGAAGTAAAACAAAAAGCAGTGCTTGAGAATAACTCTGGGGTTAGAAGACTTACTATACCACGTTATACTAAGTTTACTGTAGCTGATACTACCTTCACTAGTTTATACCCAATTGATATTCGGGTAATGATGCACGGTGGTTTTAGAATTACCTTCGATGATGACATCTTAACAGACGTTGACACATTAACAACTAACCTTGTTGATTGGACTATTGTGTCTATGAATGGTTCTAACTGGCTTAAAATCACTGTACCAACGATGCAGCTTAATATAAGCCGAGTTACAGCTCAGATTAATAGAACTAGTGGTTATAGTAAAGTTCACAGCATTACCGATAATTTTTATTATTGTGAAGCTTATAACTATACTAATAATAACTGGGTTAAAATGAATGTTACTCATAATGAGCTTATCCACGATCCATTAACTCCTACAGTGGTTTTAAATGTTTTAGACAACGCTGTTAAAGTGTCAATACCCCATATATACACAAATAATAATCTAGTCAACGATACAATTCGAATTGACTTTTATACCACTAAAGGAAAGATAGATTTAAATTTATCTGGTTATAATTCTACAAGCTTTGAGGCTAACTGGAATCC
>ERZ500994.218-NODE-218-length-18590-cov-5.794767_pt1 | contig 18590 bp, 17 predicted proteins | sample MGYA00248878_ERZ500994 | MGnify/ENA primary metagenome ERZ500994 (study PRJEB25958, sample SAMN03398533) | human skin metagenome | study: EMG produced TPA metagenomics assembly of the Human Skin Microbiome Metagenome (human skin metagenome) data set. | reverse complement strand
GGCGTCGGCCATGCCCGGGAAATCCTCGGCCGACAGGCGCCGCAGCCGACCGTCCGCGCCGGGGGTCTGCAGCATCAGCGGCGCGATCAGCGCCTGCGGATAGGCCGCGCGCCGCGCCACCAAGCGCCGCCGCAACGTGCTGCTGGTCCTGCTGCTGGCCTGTTCGGCGGCCACGCCCGCCTGGGCCTGGAGCAAGCTGGGCCACCAGCTGGTGGGCGAACTCGCGCAGCGCCACCTGCGTCCGGACGTGGAGGCCCGGGTGCGCGCGCTGCTGGCGGGCGAACCGGACCCGACGCTGGCCGGCGTGGCCTACTGGGCCGATGCGCTGCGCAGCGACGACCCGCCGCGCTTCAAGGCGACCTCGCGCTGGCATTACGTCAACGCCAAGGGCGGCGGCTGCGGCTTCGATCCGGCGCGCGACTGCGCCGATGGCGGCTGCGTCATCAGCGCCATCGAAGCGCAGCGCGCGATCCTGGCCGACGACAGCCAGCCGCGCGAGGCGCGCCGCGACGCGCTGAAGTTCCTGGTGCACCTGGTGGGCGACGTGCACCAGCCGCTGCATGCCGGCGACCGGCCCGACTCGGGCGGCAACGGCTTCCAGGTCAGCCTGGCGACGCAGCTGCCACCGGAGCCGTACGTGCGCGACAAGTACGTGCGCGGCGTGATGGGCACCAACCTGCATTCGGTCTGGGACTTCTACCTGCTCGGGGAAAGCCGCCTCGATCGCCGCGTTCCGCCGCTTCAGCGCGTCGTATTCCGCGTCGCTGATGACCGGCGCGTCTTCCCGATGATAGGCGAGATTCGCGCGCTCGATCTCCGCCGCGAGCGCGGCGAGCTCGTCGCGGCGTCCGACCAGCGGCGTATCGGAACCCCAGCGCGGCACATCGCCCATCCTCGCACGCAACGGCGACACAATTTCTGGCCGCGCGCCGGTAGTGATTCCGGGCACCGAACGCCAGAATGGAGCGTTGGTTGCGGTCTTCTGCAACCAACGCTCCATTCTGCGGTTGGGGACCGGGGCGGGCGGGTCAGCGGATGGGGGACTCAGGGAGGTTGAGCTGGCGGACCTGCACGCGTTCGTTGCTGGTGTGCCGGACTGTTCCACGCCACCAGCGACGTGCCGATCGCACCGCGTCACGATGCCGCGAGCTGACCTCGGCGGCCATGAGCTCTCGCGCCGGGACCTCGAAGTACGACATGACGGTGCCTCCTGGTTAGTGCGGGTGGGCCCAACGCGGCCCAGTGCTCGGGCCCACCCGGCTTCTTCTTGTGCACCACCCACTTTCGGCCTAAGGCACCGGCCGCCGAATCGGGCAAAGTACCTATCTTTCGTCCGGGCCGCGACCCGATCGAAACCCGGCGATAGTGCATGTGACCCGCCGTTACCGGTAGTTTCGTGACACCAGTCACCGAATCCACCGGTTCGGTGCAGAACCTTGGAAGGTGCAGATGCCCAGAACCACCCGCACCCGTGCACGGGCAGGTGTTGTCGCGCTCGTGATCAGCGCGCTTGCCCTGTCGGCGTGCTCGAGCCAGCGCGGCAATGAGGGCGGCGGCGCCAGCGGCGACGTCGACTCGACCTTTATCTTCGCGGCCTCAGGTGACCCCTCGAGCCTCGATCCCGCCTTCGCCAGCGACGGCGAATCGTTCCGTGTCTCCCGCCAGATCTTCGAAGGGCTCGTCGGCGTCAAGCCCGGCACGGCCGACCCGGCGCCGCTGCTTGCCGAGTCGTGGGAGCAGTCCGAGGACGGCCTGTCCTACATCTTCAAGCTCAAGGAAGGTGTCACCTTCCACGACGGCACCCCGTTCAACGCCGAGGCGGTCTGCTTCAACTTCGACCGGCAGAACAACTTCACCGGCGTGGCGCAGAGCGAGACTCTCTCCTACTACTGGGGCAAGCTGATGCGCGGCTACGCCGACACCGGTACGTCGATCTACGGCGGGTGCGAGACCAACGGCGAGTCCGAGGTCACCCTCTCGCTCACCCAGCCGTACGCCGGGTTCATCCCCGCGCTGTCGCTGCCGGCGTTTGCCATCCAGAGCCCGACGGCGCTGCAGGAGTGGGACGCCGACGCGTTCGGCGGCACCGCGGAGGCGCCGACCCTCAGCGAGTACGCCACCGCGCACCCGACGGGCACCGGACCGTTCAAGTTCGACTCATGGGAGCCCGGCTCGCAGGTGACCCTGAGCGCCTACGAGGACTACTGGGGCGATCAGGGCCAGGTCCAGGAGATCATCTTCCGGGTGATCGGCGAGACCACGGCGCGACGTCAGGCGCTGGAGTCCGGCTCGATCGACGGCTACGACCTCGTCGCGCCCGCCGACCTTGAGGCGTTGAAGTCGGCCGGATCACCCAGGCGATCGACAAGGAGCAGCTGATCAACCAGGTGCTGCCCGAGGGCACGACCGAGGCCAGCCAGTTCATGCCGGACTCGGTGATCGGCTACAACAAGGACGTCACGACGTACGACTATGACCCCGAAGCGGCCAAGAAGCTGCTCGCCGAAGCCGGCTACAGCGAGTCCAACCCGCTGACGTTGACGTTCAACTACCCGTCCAACATCTCGCGTCCGTACATGCCCAACCCGGAGCAGATCTTCACCAACCTCTCCAGCCAGCTGGAGGCGGTCGGGATCAAGCTCAACCCGGTCTCCAACGAGTGGACCGAGTACCTGGATCTGATCCAGGGCGGCAGCGACCACGGCATCCACCTGCTCGGGTGGACCGGCGACTACAACGACCCGGACAACTTCGTCGGGACGTTCTTCGGTGCCAAGTCAAACGAGTGGGGCTTTGAGAACCCCGAGCTCTTCGGTGCGCTCACCGAGGGCCGCGGGCTCGCCACCGAGGATGAGCAGGAGTCGGCGTACCAGGACATCAACGAGCAGATCGCGAAGTACATCCCGGGTGTGCCACTGGCCAACCCGGTGCCGACGCTCGCGTTCGACCCCCGAGTCACGTCGTACCCGGCAAGCCCGGTGAACGACGAGGTCTTCAACGAGATCGAGCTCTCGGAGTAACTGCCCGTGGCGGGGCGCTGCGATGTGTGTCGCGGCGCCCCGCCCGCTCAGTTTCCCCCTACTCCAGCTTCATAGCTCTTCGCGATTCGGAGCCCTCGCAACGTGTTGCGCACCATCGGTAAACGACTTCTACTAGTGATTCCCACCCTCTTCGGCCTGACGATCCTGCTGTTTGCGTGGGTTCGCGCGCTGCCCGGCGGGCCGGCCGCCGCGCTGCTTGGCGAACGCGCCACGCCGGAGGCGATCGAGGAGATCAACCGGCTCTACGGATTCGACCGGCCGCTGTACGAGCAGTACTTCACCTGGCTGGGCCGCCTGCTGTCCGGCGACTTCGGCAACTCCATCCAGACCAACCGCCCGGTGCTCGAGGAGTTCGCGCGCCGGTTCCCGGCCACCCTTGAGCTGTCCATCGCGGCGATGATCATCGCCGTCGGGATCGGCGTACCGCTCGGCTACTGGGCCGCCCGCCGGCACGGCAGGTGGGGCGATCACACCGCGGTCGTGGCCAGCCTCATCGGCATCACGATCCCGGTGTTCTTCCTGGCCTTCATCCTCAAGTACGTCTTCGCCGTCCAGCTCGGCTGGCTGCCCTCGGACGGCCGGCAGAACCCGCGCATCGACGCCACCCACTACACCAACTTCTACGTGCTCGACGGCATCCTGACCGGTGAGTGGGACGCCGCGTGGGATGCGCTGCTGCACCTGATCCTGCCCGCGATCGCGCTCGGCACGATCCCGCTCGCGATCATCGTGCGGATCACCCGCGCGTCGGTGCTGGAGGTGCAGAACGCCGACTAGGTGCGCACGGGGCTGGCCAAGGGCGTCAGCGCCAAGACCATCCGCGACCGGTTCATCTTGCGCAACGCGATGCTGCCGGTCGTCACGACGATCGGGCTGCAGACCGGGCTGCTGATCTCCGGCGCCGTGCTCACCGAGACCGTCTTCGCTTTTCCAGGTATAGGTGGCTTTCTTGCGGACGCGATCTTCAACCGAGACTTCCCCGTGCTGCAGGGGTTCATCTTGATGATCGCGATCCTCTATGCGCTGATCAACCTGCTCGTCGACATCTCCTACAGCATCATCGACCCGAGGGTGAGGGTGCAATGACCACGCTTCCCCCGCCACCGGATGGCGGCGTCACCGAGCCGGCGAGTACGCCGGAGCTGACCACGGCGACCGAGACACGCGGCGGTTTCTGGCGCGACGTCTACCAGCGGCTGCGCAAGAGCCCGACCGCCTGGATCGGCGCGGCGATCGTGATGCTGTTTGTCCTGGTCGCGCTGCTTGCCCCGCTGTTGGCGCCGTACGGTCCGACCGCGCTGCCGGGCCAGAAGTTCATCACGCCCACGAGTATCCCCGGCCCTGGCGACGTGCCCGGATTCCCGCTGGGACTGGACCGCTTCGGCGGCGACGTACTCAGCAAGCTCATCTGGGGCGCGCGGGCTTCGCTGATCATCGGCATCGTCTCCACCGCGTTCGGACTGGTCGGCGGGATCCTGCTCGGCCTGCTTGCCGGCATGTTCGGCGGGTGGGTCGACAACGTGATCATGCGGCTGGTCGACATCCTGCTGTCGATCCCCAACCTGCTGCTGGCCGTCTCCATCGCGGCGATCCTCGGACAGGGCCAGCTCGCGGTGATGATCGCCATCGGCGCATCACAGGTGCCGGTGTTTGCCCGGCTGCTGCGCGCGTCGATGCTGCAGCAGCGCAGCGCCGACTACGTGCTGTCGGCGCAGACGCTCGGGCTCGGGCGCGGCCGGATCACGATGAGCCACGTGCTGCCCAACTCGGTCGGCCCGGTGATCGTGCAGGGCACCCTGTCGCTGGCGACGGCGGTCATCGACGCTGCCGCGCTATCGTTCCTCGGTCTCGGCGGTGGACTGCCGCAGACCGCCGAGTGGGGTCGCATGCTCACCTACGCGCAGGCCGAGCTGGCGATCGCGCCGTGGCTGGCGTTCCTGCCCGGCATCTGCATCTCGGTCACCGCGCTCGGCTTCACGCTGCTCGGTGAGTCGCTGCGCGAGGCGATGGACCCCAGGACGCGTGCGCGTTGAGCGAACGACGGGTTCGCGAGCATCGCAGGCACCCCAACCAGAGCGTGACCGGACCACCGCGTGCCGAGGAGCGCAGCGGTTCCGGAGTGAGCGACGGGATGAAATGAGCGAACGACGGGTTCGCGAGCATCCAGACACGAAGGGAAATCCGATGACTACCGATGCGCCGCTGCTGAAGGTGCGCGACGTGGCGATCGAGTTCAGCACGGTCGCCGGCACCGTCAAGGCCGTGGAGGGCGTCGACTTCGAGGTCGGCCGCGGCGAGACGGTCGCGATCGTCGGCGAGTCCGGCTCGGGCAAGTCGACGACCGCGATGTCGCTGATCGGGCTGCTGCCGGGCAACGGCAAGGTGGTGCGCGGCAGCATCACCCTCGACGGCGAGGAGCTCGTCGGCGCGAGCGAGGCCAAGCTTCGCGAGGTGCGCGGTGCGCAGATCGGGCTGGTGCCGCAGGACCCGATGTCCAACCTGAACCCGGTCTCCAAGATCGGCACGCAGGTCGGCGAGACGCTGCTCGCGCACGGGTATGCCACCAAGAAGAACGTCGAGGAGAAGGTCATCGAGACCCTCGCGTCGGCGGGGCTGCCCAACGCCGCCGAACGGGCCGGGCAGTACCCGCACGAGTTCTCCGGCGGCATGCGCCAGCGCGCGCTGATCGCGATCGGGTTGGCCTGCAGCCCGCGACTGCTGATCGCCGACGAGCCGACGAGCGCGCTCGACGTGACCGTGCAGAAGACGATCCTCGACCAGCTCGAGCAGATGACCGAGGAGCTGGACACGTCGGTGCTGCTGATCACCCACGACCTCGGCCTCGCGGCCGAGCGGGCGCAGCGGGTCATCGTGATGAACCGCGGCAAGATCGTCGAGCAGGGCCGCGCGCGGCAGATCCTCGAAGATCCGCAGCACCCCTACACGCAGGCGCTGGTCAAGGCCGCGCCGTCGGTCGCGGTCGCCCGGCTGCGCCCGGAGGTGTTCCGCACCACCGACAACGACGTACCCGCCGAACCGGTCGACAACATCGCCGAGATCGAAGGCCTCACCAAGCTGTACCCGATCCGCGGCCAGAAGGAGGATTTTGCCGCGGTCAAAGACGTCTCGTTTGCGATCCCGCGCGGCGAGACGGTCGCGATCGTCGGCGAGTCCGGGTCGGGCAAGACCACGACAGCGCGGATGCTGCTGAAGATCATCGAGCCGACCAGCGGCACGATGACCTTCGACGGCCAGGACGTCGCCGCGCTGAAGGGCAAGGCGCTGCGCGACTTCCGGCAGAAGGTGCAGCCCATCTTCCAGGACCCCTACTCGTCGCTGAACCCGATGTTCACCATCGAGCGGATCGTCGGTGAGCCGCTGGAGTTCTATCGCCGCGGCAACTCCGAGGAGCGCGCCAAGCGGGTCCGCCAGCTGCTCGACGACGTCGCGCTGCCGGAGTCGATGCTGCGGCGCTACCCCTCCGAGCTGTCGGGCGGGCAGCGTCAACGCGTCGCAATCGCCCGCGCACTCGCACTGTCGCCGCAGTTGGTCGTGTGCGACGAGCCGGTCTCGGCGCTCGACGTACTCGTCCAGGACCAGATCCTGACCCTGTTGCGTGACCTGCAGCGCGAGTACGGCCTGAGCTACCTTTTCATCTCGCACGACCTGGCCGTCGTACGCCTCATCTCCGACTACGTGTGCGTGATGAAGGACGGAGAGCTCGTCGAGGCGGCCTCCAGCGAGGAGATCTTCACCAACCCGCGCGACGAGTACACCCGGCGTCTGCTGGCGTCGATCCCCGGCAACGAGCTCGACATCGCCATGTGACCCGCGATTTGCTCAACCTGCGGTGGATTCGGTACCGCTATTTCGCGTTTAGCGGTACGTAATCCACCGCAGGTGGGTATAGCAACGCGGGTTAGGACTTGGCGCGGCCCATGCCGAGTACGACGGCGATGCCCAGCGCGGAGCGCGGCTCATACGGTCCGCGCCACAACCCGCCATGCACCGCCTTGTCGGCCTCCTCGCGCCACGGGTCGCGCAGCGGGCCGGTGCCGGCGTTGAGGTCGTGCACCAGCAGCGCCGCCATCAACGTGTTGCTGGTCGCCGGCGCGAAGACGTCGACGCCGAACCGGTGCGCCCCGGCGTACGCCGCCGCGAGCGCGCGGTTCTTCATCACCGAGCGCGTGCGGGTCGGCGGCGCGACGTTCATCGAGACCTCGAGTCCGTCGCGGCGGGCCGCGGTCGCGCGCCATCGCTGCAGCCGCTTGGCCAGGATGTAGTTGGGCCCCTGCTGCAGCACCATGCTGTCCGCGAGACCAGGATCCGAGCCAGGCGCGTAGTTGCGCCGCAGCAGCCGCCCGCCGCTGAGCGTGCGCACCGCCGGGCGCACCAGGCGGGTCACCCGGCCAGACTCATAGGACTGCGCCGAGAACGTCACGGCCTCTGCGGGTGCGCCGTACACGTCGGTCGGGGTCGCGAGGAAGGCGAGCGCAAGGTCGTCGCGTACGCCGGACGTGTGGGCGGTGAGCGCGTCGACCGCGGTCGAGACGCGCAGGTTGGCCTCGCCGTCGGCGTACACGTAGTTGCCCAGCACGAGCGGCCCGCGCAGCCCGCGCACCCAGTCGGCGACGGTGGGCAGGTCGTGCAGCAGGTCGGCGCCCGCGCGCTCGGTCAGCAGCCCCTCGGAGTGCGTCGGCACCATCAGCCGTCCGCCGCTCGATCGGGCGAGATCGACGAGCCGCCGCCACAGCTCGGGTCGCGGAAGATCGACGGCGGCGACGGTCGCGCCCCATCGCAACAGCGCCTGCAGCGGCCCCATCTCCGCGGTCGCGCCGAGCGCGACCATCGTGCGGCCCGGCAGCGCGAGCCACTCGGGATGATCGAGCACCTCACGCACGGCATCGGCGGCCGACGGCTCCATCGCTCCGGCGCGCACCCAGGCGTCGAGCTGCCGGCGTACGTCGTCTCCCCGCAGGCGTTCTCCCTTGTAGGGCAGGGAAAACTCGCTCTCGGGTTGGTTGCGGCCTTCGACGAGCGAGGTGACGAGTGGGTCGGGCACGTCGCGGTCGAAGACGTCGGCGAGCGGGCTGTCGCTGGAGTCGGCCGCGTCGCGGTAGCGCATCTGCTCGTGCAGCGTGGCGAGGCCGTCGCGGGCGATCCGCACCGCCGCCGCCTCGTTGTCGAAGCCGACCTCGACCATCCGCTTGAAGTGCACCGGATAGCCGCGCCGCCAGTCGGTCTCGCGCTGCGCCGCGCGTGCACCGGCGGGATCGGTGGCGGTCAGCGCTCCGGCAACGACGGTGCGCCCGAGCGCGGACGTGCTGCGCCGCCCCGACTCGGGCACTGCTGGGACGACCACGCCGGTGGTCTCGGCCACGGCTACCTCCTCGCGTCGATGTGTCGATACTCGCACGGCGACGAGCGCGCTGGGGTTGCGGAATAAAACGATCCGGCGGATCATTAATTTTGTACCGGCCAGTCAGTTTAAATCGGGAGGATGGGATGCGGCTCACCGCACACGAGATCGTCGTCGATGGGCGGCACGATCAACTGGTCCCCCCGACCTCACTTCAGGCCCGGTCCGGACAGTGCACCTACATCGCGTGCGACCAGGACCGTTCGACCGCACTCGGGCTGGCACTCACCGGGCGCCTGCCCCTGTCGGGCGGGCAGATCGACTTCACCAGCGAGGATCCCGGATCACTGGCCGAGATCAGCGCGCTCATCGATGCCCCCGACGTCTCCGCGCCGATCCACAACCTAAAGGTCAAGCACGCCGCCGGCGAGGCGTTGGCGATCGCGGGCCGCAAGTCCAACGCCGCCGCCGTGCGGCAGTGGCTCACCCAGCACGACCTGGACGGCCTCGCCGACCGGTACGTCGAGACACTCGCCGGCCCGGAACGCGTCGCGCTCCTCACCTCGCTGGCCATCGCTCGCAAGCACGTGCGCCTGCTGGTCATCGACACACCCGACCGGCACCGCGGCGACCTGCACGACTGGAGCCGCATCGCCCAGCACTACGCGCACAACGGGTACGCCGTCGTGGTGATCTGCGACCAGCGCTCCATCGACCTGCTCGGCGTCCCGGCGTACCGCATTGGCGCCACCGAGCTTCCGCCTTCCACCCCCGCGAACTCCCCCGCAGAGTCCTCGCCCACGATTTCGGAGTAACCGACCATGACCGCCATCAAGCTCGCCGTCACCGAGACCCGCCGGCTGCTGACCGGCGTACTACCCAAGCTCGCCATGCTGGCGCTCGTCCTGGTGCCGGTGCTCTACTCCGCGACGTACCTGTACGCCAACTGGGACCCCTACGGCAACCTGGACGACGTCAAGGCGGCGATCGTCAACGAAGACGTGCCTGCGACGGCTGGTGACCAGACGGTCGATGCCGGCTCAGAGGTTGCCAGCAACCTCAAGGAAAGCGGCACGTTTGACTTCGAGACGACCAGCGCCGCCGACGCGGCGGCCGGTGTCAAGGACGGCACCTACGCCTTCGCCATCACGATCCCGGCAACGTTCTCACAGAACCTGACCTCGGCCGCGGACTTCGACCCGCAGCAGGCAGTTCTGCAGGTGACGACCAACGACGCCAACAACTACCTCGTTGGCACGATCGCCGACAAGGTTTCCTCCACGGTGCGCGAGTCGGTGAGCGAGCAGGTCGGTGAGGATGCGGCCAACCGGTTCCTGCTCGGCTTCTCCGATATACATGGCAAGTTGCTCGAGGCTGCCGACGGTGCGGGTCAGCTCGCGAGCGGTGCTGACCAGCTCAAGGCGGGCTCCGACGAGCTGAAAGCCGGTACTTCGCAGGCGAAGTCCGGAGCCGATGAGCTCGTCACCGGCGAGCAGCAGCTCGTGTCCGGATCGCAGGAGCTCGATGCCGGTGCCGGCGAGCTCAGCAGCGGGGCCGACCAGCTGGCGACCGGCGCGGGAGCCCTCGCCGACGGTTTGCAGCAGATGGAAGACCAGACCGCCGGACTGCCTGCCGCGACGGCAAAGCTGGCCGACGGCGCCCAGCAGGTCGCCGACGGTAACGCTAAGATCGCCACGGTCAGCGGCGAAGTGGCGACCGCCGCGCAAAGCGCGATCGACGGTGCGCCCCAGGCGCGTGCCGAGCTCGAGGCGCAGCTGCAGGCAGCCGGCGTACCGCAGGACCAGATCGACCAGGCGCTCGCCACTGTCGACGAGCTGTTTGCTCCGGTGCAGGACGCTAACGCCCAGCTGCAGACCGCCAATAGCCAGATACAACAGCTCGCTTCCGGCGCCCAGCAGGTCGCCGACGGAGCGGCGCAGCTTGCGGCACAAACTCCCGCGCTGACCGACGGCATATCGCAGGCATCCGCTGGCGCCGACGAGGTCAGCAGCGGCGCGCAGCAGCTCGCCTCGGGAGCGCAGGAGCTGGCCGCGGGCGCGGGTGAGCTCGCGGCCGGTCAGCAGCAGGCGCTCGACGGTGCCACGGCGCTCGCCGCCGGCCTCGGTCAGCTCGACACCGGCGCCGGGCAGCTGAACGACGGGCTCGCTCAGCTCGCCTCCGGCGCACACACGCTGCAAACCTCATTGACCGACGGCGCCTCGCAGGTCCCCAATCCGGACGACCCGACTCGCACGGCGACCGCCGACCAGATCGCCAACCCGGTCCAGGTCGCCAACACCAACCTCGCTAAGGCGGCCAACTACGGCAGTGGCCTGGCGCCGTTCTTCCTGGGGCTGAGCCTCTGGGTCGGCGCGTTCACCCTGTTTCTGATCATCAAGCCGCTATCGGACCGCGCACTCGCCGGTTTCGCCCCGCGGTTTGCAACCGCGCTCGGCGGATGGCTGCCCGCGGCAGCGCTGGGGCTGCTGCAGGCGGGCGCCGTCTACCTCGTGGCCACGTTGGCGGTCGGGCTCGATCCGGTGAACGGCTGGCTGACGTTCGGCGTACTCGCCGCAGCCGCCCTGTCGTTTACCGCGTTCCTGCATGGGCTCAACGCGAAGTTCGGCGCGATCGGCAAGTTCGCGGGCCTGTTGCTGCTGATCTTGCAGCTGGTCAGCGCTGGCGGCACGTTCCCGTGGGAGACGACCCCGGAGCCGATGCACGCCCTTCATGCCGTGCTCCCCCTCGGCTACGTGGTCGATGCGCTGCGCAGCACGATCTACGGCGGCTCGCTCAGCGGGATCGGGCTCGATCTGGGTGTGCTCGCGATCTATCTCTGCGTCGGGCTGGCACTGTCGACCTGGGCGGCGGCCAGCGGCCGAACGTGGAGCCTCAAGCGGCTGCGTCCGGAGCTCGAGCTGTGAGCGCCGCACCTGCCGCGCACTCCGCGCGCACCGCCGCCACGCGCGAGAAGCTCTATGTCGCCGCGATCAGCCTTTTCGGCAAGCACGGCATCGACCAGGTCACCGTCGACGAGATCGCCTCTGTCGCAGGGGTTGCCAAGGGCACCGTCTACTACAACTTCCGTGGCAAGGACGCGCTCGTCGGTGCGCTCATCGAGGACCGGATCGCGCGACTCGTCACCCAGGTCAACGAGGCACCCGGCAACGACGACCCGATCGTCGAGCTCGTCGATGTGCTGCTGGAGTTCGTGCAAAACGAGACCGAGTTCGTGCAGCTGATCGTCGGTGAGCTGTGGCGGCCGTCGAGCCGCTGGCGTGAGCAGCTGTTCGCGATCCGTGAGCAGGTCATCACCGCGATCGAGCGGCTGCTGGCCAAGGGCGGCTGGCAGCCGCGGACGCCGTACCGCACCACTGCGGGCGGCGTACTCGTCACGTCGTTGGGCATCGGGTTGGACTGGCGGGTCTACAGCCCCGAGCGCCCGCGCGCCGCGGTCGCCGAACAGCTGCGCCTGCTCTTCGACCACTAGCCGGTGATCGAGCCGTGCGGGCGAACGTCAACCCCTTGCGGATGCGGATGAGTGGTGGTTCACTGCATGAACGATCGTTCGTTCTTAGGAGTCGCCATGACGATCTCGCCCACCCCGCAATCGAGTACGCCGGCGCCGGGCACCGACGCACTGCCCGACGAGCGCAAGATGCGCCGCCTCGCGATCGCCTCGGTGCTCGCGACCGGGCTGGAATGGTTTGACTTCCTGATCTACGCGACCGCGGCCGCGATCGTCTTCCCCGACCTCTTCTTCCCGAACGCCGACGGGGTGACCGGGATTCTTGCGTCGTACGGCACGTTTGCGATCGGCTTCTTCGCCCGCCCACTCGGCGGAATCCTCGCGGGCCACCTGGGCGACAAGTACGGGCGCAAACCACCGCTCGTCGGCGCGATGGTGCTGATGGGTGTCGGCACGGTCGCGATCGGCCTGCTGCCCGGCTACGCAACGCTCGGCATCTGGGCGCCGATCCTGCTCACCGTCTTCCGGCTCGTCCAGGGCCTCGGCGTCGGCGCGCAGTGGGGCGGCGCCGCCTTGCTGCTCGTCGAGCACGCCCCGGCCGAACGCCGCGGGTTCTACGGGTCGCTGGTGCAGATGGGCACGATCCTCGGCGTCATGTTCGGCAACGGCTTCTACCTGCTGCTGACCGCGATGATGAGCCCTGCGTCGTTTGACTCGTGGGGCTGGCGCATCCCGTTCCTGTCCGGCGTCCTGCTCGTGCTCATCGGGGTCTGGCTGCAGCTGCGCATCGAGGACACCCCGGTCTTTCGGACACTGCAGGCCCGCTCGGCGCAAAACGACGCCCCGCGCAAGCCGCCGCTGATCATCGCCGTACGCCGCTACTGGAAGCAGATCCTGCAGGCGGCCGGGGCCTTCTTCGTCGTCAACGGCACCTTCTACATCTTCATCAGCGGCCTGCTGAGCTACGGCGTCTCGGCCCTGGAGATACCGCGCTCGCAGATGCTCGCCGCGATCATGATCGCCGGCGCGACCCAGATCGTCACGATCCCCTACTTCGGCGCGCTCAGCGACCGGCACAGCCGCCGCACGATTTTCCTGATCGGCGCCGCGTCGATGGCCGTCTTTGCGTTCCCGATGTTCTGGTTGGTCAACACGCAGAACATCGTCGTCATCACGATCGCGATGATCATCGGCTTCACGATTCACGCGTCGATGTTTGGGCCGCAGGCGGCCCTCTACGCCGAGATGTTCCCTGCCGACGTCCGCTTCTCCGGGGCCTCCCTGGGCTTCCAGGTCGCAGCGGTCTTTGCCGGAGGCTTCGCTCCGATCATCATGACCGCGCTGCTCGGCACGGCCGGCGCCGCCAACTCGTGGCGCGTCGCGCTCTACATCATCGCGATGGCGATCATCACCTTCGTCGCGGTCTACACCGTGCGCGAGCGCTACCGCGCCGATCTGCACGCGACCAGTGAGGAGATCTCGTGATGCTCACGGTCGAAGAACGCCTGCAACGCTTGGAAGATCTGCACGAACTGGCCCAGCTGCGGGCGACGTACTGCCAGCATCTCGACGACGGTCGCTGGGCGGATCTTGCCGATCTCTTCACCGAGGATGGCGCGTTCGTCGGGCTGGCCACGGCGCGCGGGCGAGAAGGGCTGATCGAGTTTTTCTCGGGGTTGCAGAGCGGACCGTTGAGCGCCTGGTGGCACTTCTCGGCCAACGAGACCCTAGAGCTCGACGGCGATCGCGCGAGCGGGCAGACCTGGCTGTGGCAGCCGTGCGTCGTCGACGGCGAGTCACAGATCGCGGCAGGGCGGTACGTCGATGAGATGGTGCGCGGCTCCGACGGCCGGTGGCGGTTTGCCGAGCGCCGGGTCACCTTCTTCTGGTGGGGGCCGCTCGCCGACGGCTGGGACCGCGGGCGGTTCGGTTTCGCGCCGGCCGCCGCTGCCGCCGATTCCATCCAGGGCTCGGGATGAGTCCGCTACGCGCGAGCCTCCACCATCGCCAGGCAAAGTCGGACCTGCCGCTGCGTGATCGCCTCGCGGTCGAGCGCACCGTCCGGGCGGTACCAGATCGCCATGCCGGCCATCATGGTGATCATGTTGCGGGAGATGTCCTCGGGGTACGGCGTCGCGAACTCGCCGGCCCGCACCCCGTCGCTGACGACCTGCTTGAAGATCTGCTCGGTCGCATCACGCGCGGTGATCACCTCTTGCCTCTCTTGCCCTGTCAGATAGCGGATCTCGCTGATTCCGACGACCGAGGCATTCGGCTGGTCGAGGTTGAACCCGACGTACGCTGCGATGGCGGCGCCGAGCTGATCGCGCGGGCTGGTGCCGGCTTTGTCGACCGCGTCGCGGATCCGCTGCAGCAGGTCGTTGTTGGTCAGCTCGAGCAGACAGGCGACGAGCGTGGCCTTCGAGGGGTAGTAGTTGTAGAGGTTCGACAACGCCATTCCGGCTCGGCTCGCGACGTCGCGCATCGACATGCCATGAAAGCCGCGCGCGGCCAAAACCTCAAGCGCCGCAGTCAAAATCGCGCTCTCCGCGGGACGCAGTCCCTCACCTTGCACGATGTTCGCAGCATTCACGGAGCCGAGAGTATGCCCCCGGTGAGGGCCCGTCAATCGGCCCCTACGAGTCTCCCGTCACGACAACCTGAGGTTTCGCAATGACCACACATCCGAGCGCCGGCACGATCGACTGGGGACGTTCGGTCGCCGAACTTCTCAATGAGGACGGGGATTTTCGGTCAGCCGCCGCAGGCTGGGACGACTGCTTCGGCATCGGCACCGAAACCGCGGTCGCCTATTTCCGCATCTATCGCGGCACCGTGATCGACGTGACGCGCCGGCCGATCGGCCGCCCCGCTTTCGTCACCCGCGCGGCTGCCGAGACGTGGCAGCGGCTGCTGTCCGACCCGACCGACGGCTACTTCATCGAGGCGATGCGCGGCAGCTTCCGGACCGAAGGCGACGGCTACGAGTACGTGCGCCTCGCCAAGGTGCTCGACCTGGTTATCCGGGCGGCACAACGGATCGCGGGCCTGCAACCGCTCAACGTGGTCGAGCCGCGCGTTCCGCTCGAGCAGACGTTGGACAGCGGCTGGCGAGCGATCGGACGCTACCTCGAGATCGACGGTTCTCTGGGCTATATCGAGGAACATCGGTCCGGGGGGCCGGAGCTCGGCACGATCATCGCCCTGCACACCGCGGGGCAGGGCGGCGAACAGTACCGTCGCGTCGCGCCGCAGCTCGCCCTGCTGGGCTACCGGGTGCTCGTCCCCGACTTCCCCGGCCACGGGCGCAGCGAACCGGCGATCGACGGCCCGATCGCCGATCTGGGCTGCTACGCGCAGTGGTGTGTCGACGTACTCGAACGATTCGAGGTCGACACGGCGTACATCGTCGGCTGCAGCATCGGCGGCAAGATCGCCCTCGATCTCGCGCACCGGCTTGGCCCGCGCGCACTGGGCGCAATCGCGATGGCGGCCAGCGCCGATCCCGGTCGTTCGAACAGAGCGACGCTGCTGCGCGAACTTGAGGACATCGGGGCTCCGAGCCGCTCGGACCGCACCTATCTCGGCACCCACGCCGTCGTCGGTCGTGCTGTGCCCCCGCCGACCCGTGAACTGATCGCGCTGATGCATCGGCGCGAAGACCCGCAGGTCAGCACCAGCGACCTGCTCGGCTGGAACGCCCATGACCTGCGCCCCGTGCTCGACGAGATCACCTGCCCGGTAAGACTGGTAGGCGGAACCGACGATCTGTGGCTGGATCTGGATGCGGTGCGGCGGACCGCCGAGGCACTCCCGAACGCCGAGCTGACCGTGCTCGCGGGCATCGGGCACTACCCGCACCAGGAGCTGGCCGACTTCGCCGATCGGGTGCACGACTGGATCAGCGCGTGGTCGCTCGCGGGCGACCGGGACGGAAAGGACATCGCATATGACCGTGCGTGATCTGCTGCAGCGGGCGATCGACGCCGACCCGGACGCGCCACTCGTCATCCTGCCGGACGAGGACGGTGACGACCTGACCCTCTCGCGCGCGGAGTTCGGCGTACTCGCTGCCTCGCTGGCCCGGCAGTTTCGCGAGTACGGCGTCGCCGAGGGCGACTGCGTCGGCGTGTGGCTGCCGAACTGGCCGGTGACGCTTGCCGCGCAGTTCGCCGCGAGCGCGGTGGGCGCGCACGTGATCGGCATCAACACGCGATACAACGTCGCCGAAGTAGGAAACGTCGTGCTGCGGGCACGGCCGAAGATCGTGCTCATTGCCCATGATTTCGTCGGTCTCGACCTGCTCGGTCGGATGACCGAGGCACGGCGCACGGCGCTCGACGCCGGTCGCGACTGGACCGACCCGGTGCTGATCCCGGTCGCGCGTCCCGGCGCCGCCGTCGACGATGTCGCAGCCTATGACCTCGGTGGCGGGTCCGGCATACTCGGCGACCCTGCAGGCGAAGCTCTCGCAGACTTCCCTGTCGTGGCAGGCGATCCGCTGTGCGTCGCGTTCACCACGTCGGGATCGACGGGGCTGCCCAAGCTGGCCGCGCACGACGACTCGAGCGTGACCACCCACGCCGAGTCGTGCGCGGCGGCGATGGGGCTCACCGACGACGACGTGTTTGTCTGCGCGCTGCCACTGTCCGGTACGTTCGGGTTCTCGGCCGCGATGGCTGCGGTGGCGGCCGGTTCGAGTCTGCTGATGCACCCCAGCTTCCGGCCCGACCAGCTCGCGATGCAGATCCCGAAATTTCGGATCAGCGCTTTCGCCTTCGGCGACGACATGCTCGCGCGCCTGCGCGAGGAGTGGGAGAAGCAGGGCGCCGATTTCGGTTCGTTGCGGTGGACCGGCGTCGCGGACTTCAACGGCGATTCGCAGCAGTACGCCGAGTGGCTCGAGTCGCTCGGCGCCCACGCGACCGGCGTATACGGATCATCGGAGGTGTTCGCGCTCATCAGCATGTGGCCGACCTCGGTGTCGGCACCACAGCGGTGGGCCGGCGGCGGGACGCTGGTCGGGGCTGACATGGAGTTCCGGATCGTCGACGAGGCCGGCGAGCTCGTGCCCGACGGTGAGAAGGGCGAGATCCAGTTTCGCGGGCCCAACGTCGTACGCGCCTACCTCGGGCAGCCGGAGAAGCTGGCCGAGAACGTCACCCGCGACGGCTGGTTCAAGTCCGGCGACCTTGCGCAGCAGGTTGACGACCGGTCCTTCACCTATCTGGCACGCATGTCGGATGCCCTGCGGCTCAAGGGGTTTCTCGTCGAACCGGACGAGATTGCGATGCGCCTCGCCTCCCACCCCGACGTTGAGCGCGCCAAGGTGGTCGGTGTCCAGGCCACCGGCGAGCCCGAGGCGATCGGCTTCGTGACGCTGCGCGAGGGTGCCGCGGTCACTGGCGAGGAGCTCGTTGACTACTGCCGCGCCGCACTGGCGAAGTTCAAGGTGCCGGCCGCGGTGTATGTCATCGACGAGATGCCGACGACCGCGAGCGCCAACGGGACTAAGATCAAGGCCGTCACCCTCCGCGAATGGGCCCTCCAACGCCGGACCTAGCCTTGTCTGCCCGACCTGCGGCAGGTTTACGTGGGCTAGAGGACGTGTAGCCCAAGCAAACCTGCCGCACGTCGCGACGGTTGTGGATAACTCGGCCGTCATGTTCGCCGAGCGGGTTAGATGTGGCGAGCGAAGCTTTCGGCGGTGTTGGCCCAGGTGACGGCACCGGTCTCCAGCACCTCCAGCTGCGGGCGCAAGGCGGCCGAGAAGTCCTCCGACGCCTCCCGTGGCAGCAGCGAGGGCAGGTTGTCGATCGCGATCACCTCGAGCAGCGGGTCGGCGTACACCTCGCGCACCGGCTCATCCCAGGTCGTGATCGCGGTGTTGATCGGCAGCAGGTTGGCATCGCTGGTCACGTCGGCAGTGACGTCGGCGATCACCCGCAGCGCGCGGTCTGCCGTGAGGTCGGCCGCCTCGACGAACGGCGGCTGCGGCGCAAACGAGACCACGCAGTTGACGAGTACGTCGTGCCCGAGCAACGCCGGCTTGTCGAGCTCGCGGGTGTCATCGATGCCCCACGTCGTCACCTGCGCGCCGGCAACCCCCAACGCATCGACCGCGCCCCGGCCGCTGCGGCCGTAGGCGCCGATCACCACCGCCCGAGGCGCGTCCTCAACCTCGGCGAGCTGCGCGTCGATCGCTTGCTTGTCGGTGGGGGTGAGCGGAGACTCCAGCCGCCCGGCGTACTGCAGGACGCCAAGGGCCGCACCGACATATCCGGCCCAGTAGCCAAACGCGACGACCCGGCGGCCGGTCTCGTCGGTGAGGTACTCGATGTCGAGCAGCTGCCCGCCACCTCGGCGAAACCGCTCGAGCAGCTCGGCCGCGCCGTCCTGCCCCTTATAGGCGTGGCCGAAGAAGATATGCCGGTGCACCAGCGCCTCGGGCGCGTCCGGGAGCTCCTTCAACCCGAGGATGTAGGCGTCGGCCGGCGCGTCGACCCACGAGCCGGCCTCGACGATCTCGGCCCCGGCGTCGGCGTACTGCTCGATCTCGAAGATGCGCTGCGGTGAACGCTCAACGGTCACGGTGAAGCCGAGGTCGACGAGCCGTCGGGCGTCCGCGGGGATGAGCGGGGTACGCCGCTCGGTCTCTCGGGTCTCGTGCCGGACCCACAGGTGCACTGCCATCTTCAACCCTTCCATGCCAGTCGGCCTG
>ERZ500994.217-NODE-217-length-18652-cov-12.668764_pt1 | contig 18652 bp, 20 predicted proteins | sample MGYA00248878_ERZ500994 | MGnify/ENA primary metagenome ERZ500994 (study PRJEB25958, sample SAMN03398533) | human skin metagenome | study: EMG produced TPA metagenomics assembly of the Human Skin Microbiome Metagenome (human skin metagenome) data set. | reverse complement strand
CTAAAGTACCCGCGGTTCTGGGCGAGCCGGTCGGCCGGCAGGCCGTGGCCCGCCATCCACAGCCGGGACAGCGCCGGCTCCAGGCTCACCTCGGGGTCGCGGACCGGCAGCACCGCGACGTGGCCGACGGGTTCGTCGTCGAGGAGGGCGGTCCACGTCGCCAGTGCGCCGGACCGGGCCACGAAGTCCTCCGGCGCCATCGGCAGGGGCTCGCGGTGCGGGTAGCCGGATGCGGCCTGCTGCTCGACGAGGGCGCGACCCAGCGCAGGCAGGTCGGCGTCGGCGCGGGGGCGGATGACGAGGGGCACGGGACCATCCTGCGGCACGCTGGGTCCATGGTCTCCGACGGTCCTTGGATCCAGCTCTTCATCGATGTTCCGCGCGAGGGGTGGGAGAGATCGGTGGACTTCTGGACGGCTGCGACAGGGTGGGCGGCGAGCGAGCCTCGAGGTGAGGGCGGGCAGTTCGTCACGCTCGTGCCGGCCGACGGCCCGGGGTGGGTCAAACTCCAGGCGGTCGACGGTCCGCCGCGGCTGCATCTCGACCTCGACGACCCGGCCCGCGCCGGTGCGACGCGGCGCTCGGTCGGCCTGGGGGCGCGTCCCCAGTGGGAGTACGAGGGCGTGCCGGTGATGCGCTCGCCGGGTGGGCTGTTCTTGTGCCACACCGTCGAGGCGCCGGGGCGGATCGACCGGGGTGACCCCCTTCGCGTCCTCGACCAGGTGTGCATCGACATCCCCGCCCGGCTCTGGGAGTCCGAGACCGCCTTCTGGGCCGAGCTGCTGCAGCGGCCGCTCACGAAGGGGAGGGAGCCCGAGTTCGCCTTCCTCGACGGCGGGGCCGCCCTGCGCGTCCTCCTCCAGCGGCTCGACGACGAGTCCGGTGAGGTCCGGGCCCACCCGGACTTCGCCGTCGCGGACCGCGCCGAGGAGACCCGACGGCACGTCGCGCTCGGCGCCGAGGTCGAGGGGGTCTTCGCGTGGTGGACCGTCCTGCGCGCGCCGGACGGGCACGTCTACTGCCTCACCGAGCGCGACCCGGCGACGGGGCGCGTGCGACGAGCACCGTCGTCCTGACGTCGAGGAGCCTCACCGACTCAGCGCGTGGGCTAGGCTGCTCGAGCAAACTTTCTTGAGCGAAGTGAGACCCGATGACCGAGCCGGCCACCTCGACGCCTCACCGCATCCACCCCGCGTGGTGGGTCGCGGCCGTCGCCTTCCTCGCGCTGCTCGGCGCGGCCGGCTTCCGCGCCGCCCCGGGCGCGCTCATGGTGCCGCTCCACGAGGAGTTCGGCTGGTCGATGAGCACGATGTCGCTCTCGGTCGGGATCAACCTCCTGCTCTACGGGCTCGTCGCCCCCTTCGCCGCGGCCCTGATGGACCGCTTCGGCATGCGGCAGATCATCGCCGGCGCGCTCACCCTCGTCGCGCTCGGCGCCGGCGGCAGCACCCTGATGACGGCGTCCTGGCAGCTGCACATCTTCTGGGGCGTGCTCATCGGGACCGGTACGGGCTCGATGGCCCTCGTCCTCGCCGCGACCGTCGCCAACCGGTGGTTCGTGGCGCGAAGGGGGCTGGTCATGGGCGTCCTCACCGCCGGCTCCGCCACGGGGCAGCTGATCTTCCTGCCGCCGGTCGCGGCCCTGGCGGAGGACGTCGGTTGGCGACCCGCCTCGCTCGTCATCGCGGTCGCAGCACTCGCCGTCGCGCCCATCGCCTGGCTCGTCATGCGGGACCACCCGCACGACCGGGGGGTCCTCCCCTTCGGCGCTGATCCGCAGACCTGGGTCCCGCCGGAAGAGGTGACCGGCGGCGCCATGGGTCGGGCGATCGACGGGCTGCGCTTCGCGGTGCGGCACAAGGCTTTTTGGGCGCTCGCGCTCGCCTTCGCCATCTGCGGCGCGACGACCAACGGGCTCATCGGCATCCACTTCATCCCGTCGGCGCACGACCACGGCATGTCGCAGACGACAGCTGCCGGACTGCTGGCGCTCGTGGGCATCTTCGACATCGTCGGGACCATCGCCTCGGGGTGGCTCACCGACGTCTTCGACCCGCGCTGGCTGCTCGTCGCCTACTACTTCTTCCGCGGGGTGGGGCTGCTCGTCCTGCCACTGCTCCTGTCGGACGCCGTGCACCCGAGCATGCTGCTCTTCATCATCGTCTACGGCCTGGACTGGGTGGCGACCGTGCCGCCGACCGCCGCGCTGTGCCGGGAGATCTTCGGCGAGCAGGGGACGATCGTCTTCGGCTGGGTCTTCGCCGCGCACCAGATCGGGGCGGCGCTCGCGGCCTTCGGGGCCGGGGTCATCCGCGACACCTTCGGCGCCTACACGTGGGCGTGGTGGGGCGGGGCGATGCTCTGCGTCATCGCCTCCGTGCTGTCCTTCGCCGTGCGGCGCGAGCCGGTCGTCGAGCCCCAGCGGGAGCGGATGGCCGTCGGCTGACCGGCGCGCAGGGGTGGGGCTAGCGTGCGGACATGAGCACCGCCTTCCAGGACACCTACCCCGACGACGTCGCGCACTGCTACGGGTGCGGCACGCAGAACCCCGCCGGCCACCAGCTGAAGTCGCACTGGGACGGCGAGGAGACCGTCGCGCGCTTCATCCCGCGGCCCGAGCACACGGCGATGCCCGGCTACGTCTACGGCGGGCTCATCGCCTCGCTCGTCGACTGCCACGGCACGGGCAGCGCCGCCGCCGCAGGGCACCGCGCGCAGGGTCGCGAGATGGGCACCGAGCCGGCGCTGCGCTACGTCACCGCCTCGCTGCACGTCGACTACCTCGCGCCGACGCCGATGGGCGTCGAGCTCGAGCTGCGGGGTGTCATCGAGGAGGTCACCGAGCGCAAGGTCGTCGTCGCCGAGACCGTGCGCGCCGGCGAGACCCTCGTGGCGAAGGGGAAGGTCGTCGCCGTGCTCATGCCCGCCGGGATGGCCCAGAGCTGATGTCGCGTGACACCTGGCGCGTGACGACGCACGACTGGTCGCGCGAGGTGGACGCCGATCACCTGGTCGAGGCGCGGCGGGTGGCGGCGTCCCTCGGTGACGCGCTCGCCCTGCACCTCGCGCTCGAGGTCATCGCCTATGCCGACGACGAGGGGCAGGCCATGCGTCGCAGAGGTGTGGTGAGGGTCGTCGTGCAGGGCGACCTGGTCGAGGTCGACGACGACGGTCGGGGCACCGACACCCGGCGTGACGAGACGGGGCAGGTCGTGCGCAAGCCGGTCATGGCGACCCGCGATGTCCGGTTCTTCGACGCCCCGGACGCTCCGCGCCTGCCGGACGGGCTGCCGCGACGGGGGATGAGCATCGTCTCCGCCAGCTCGCCCCTCCTGCGGCACACCAACCGCCGGTCGGAGGGGGCGTGGACCCAGGCCTACCGCCACGGCGTGCCGGACTCGGACCTGCGGGAGGTCGAGGACCGTCAGCGCCCGGGGACGACCGTGGCCTTCGTGCTCCCGCCCGGTGGTCGACTCGACGCAGACCGGCTGCGCGAGCTGGCGGGCGGCTTCGCGCACGTCGACGTGACGGTGACGGACTGACGAGCGGCATGTCGTCCTGCAGTTCGCCGGCTGCGCGGGGTGTGTGGCCCGGAATTCTGGGGGCGGCGCTGTCGGGGCGGGGCGAACTGCAGGACGACGCGCTGCTGGCTGCTCAGTCGAGGTGGCCGGCGGCTCAGTCGAGGAGGCCGGCGGCGCGGGCGGGCTCGGCGTAGGCGACCGCCAGCGAGTCGACCGTCTCGTGGGCGTTGAGCCCGCTCGGGTTGGGCACGACCCACAGCCGGGCGCCCTCGACGGGCTCGGGCTGCTCGCCGGTCTGCGCCTTGCGCACCCCGAAGGCCTGTCGGTAGGCGGTGATCCCGGCGACGGCGACGACTGCCGGGCGGGTGCTGGCGATGGTGGCCAGCAGGCGCTCGCCGCCCTCGCGCAGTTCTTCGGCCGTGAGCTCGTCGGCGCGGGCGGTGGCCCGGCGCACGAGGTTGGTGATGCCGATGCCGCGCTCGCGCAGGTGCTCGCGGTCCTCGTCGGTCATGCCCGCGGCGGGGTCGACGGCGCGGGTGAGGATGCCTGCTCGCAGCAGGGCCGGGTAGAAGCGGTTGCCCGGGTGCGCGAAGTGGGTCTGCGTCGCCGCGGTCCACAGCCCGGGGTTGATCCCGACGAAGAGCAGCCGCAGCTCCTGGCCGCGGCCCGGCAGCAGATCGGGCACCTCGGCGTCGCGGAAGGACTCCAGCTCGGCACGGGTGAAGCTGCGGCGGGCACTCGGCATGCCCGTCACCCTAGATCGGCCTCTGGGTGGAGGTGGGCGCGACCGGATAGTCGGATGCAGATACCTCTACCCGGGACGTAGGGCGAAGTGTGACCCGGCTCAGGCGCTGGCGCGGAAGGCCCGGAGCCGCAGGCTGTTGCTCACGACGAAGACGCTGGACAGGGCCATCGCGGCACCGGCGAGCATCGGGTTGAGCAGCCCGAGCGCAGCGAGCGGGATCGCCGCGGTGTTGTAGGCGAAGGCCCAGAAGAGGTTGGCCTTGATCGTGCCGAGCGTCTTGCGTGAGAGGCGGATCGCGTCGACCGCGGCCCGCAGGTCCCCTCGCACGAGGGTGATGTCGGCGGCCTCGATCGCCACGTCGGTGCCCGTGCCCATCGCCAGGCCGAGGTCGGCCTGCGCGAGCGCGGGTGCGTCGTTGACGCCGTCGCCGACCATGGCGACGACCTTGCCCTCGCCCTGCAGGCGCGTGACGACGTCGACCTTGTCGGCGGGCATGACCTCGGCGATGACCTCGTCGATGCCGACCTCGGCGGCGACCTGCTCGGCGACCGCGCGGTTGTCCCCGGTGAGCAGGACGGGGGTGAGGCCGAGCTTCTTCAGCCCGGCGATGGCCTCGGCGCTCGTCGGCTTGACCGTGTCGGAGACGACGAGCACGCCGCGGGCCTGCCCGTCCCAGCCGACGGCGATCGCCGTGCGGCCCTCGGCCTCGGCGGCCGCCTTGGCCGCGGCCAGCTCGTCGTCGAGCGTCATCGACCAGTCGGCGAGCAGCGTCTCGCGGCCGGCGACGACGGCGTGGCCGTCGACGACACCGGTGACCCCCTTGCCCTGCACGTTGTCGAAGCCCTCGACGCCCGGAAGGTCGCCGACCTCGGCGGCGGCTCCCTTCGCGATGGCCTGGGCGATGGGGTGCTCCGAGGCGTGCTCGAGGGCACCGGCCAACCGGAGGAGATCGGTGCGGTCGACCCCCTTCGCCGGGACGGAGTCGACGAGGGTCATGGCGCCGGAGGTGACCGTGCCGGTCTTGTCGAGGACGATTGTGTCGACCGTGCGCGTGGACTCCAGGACCTCGGGGCCCTTGATGAGCACGCCCATCTGCGCGCCGCGACCCGTGCCGACGAGCAGGGCGGTGGGCGTCGCCAGGCCGAGCGCGCACGGGCACGCGATGATCAGGACCGCGACGGCCGCGGTGAAGGCGGCGCTCACGGGGAAGCCCGCGCCGAGCCAGGCGCCGAGCGTCGCGACGGCGATCGTGATGGCGACGGGGACGAAGACCCCCGAGACCGTGTCGGCGAGGCGCTGCACCTCGGCCTTGCCGGACTGCGCGTCCTCGACGAGCCGGGCCATCTGCGCCAGCTGCGTGTCGGAGCCGACCCGGGTGGCGCGCACGACGAGCCGGCCGCCCTCGTTGACTGTCGCGCCGGTCACGGCATCGCCCTCGCCGACCTCGACCGGGACGGACTCGCCGGTGAGCATCGAGGCGTCGATCGCGCTCGTGCCCGAGGTGATGACGCCGTCGGTCGCGACCTTCTCGCCCGGCCGTACGACGAACTCGTCGCCGACCGACAGCTCCTCGACCGGGATCCGTACCTCGGTGCCACCGCGCAGGACGGCGACCTCCTTGGCGCCGAGCTCGAGCAGCGCGCGCAGGGCGTCGCCGGCGCGGCGCTTGGACCGCTTCTCGAAGTAGCGCCCCATGAGGATGAAGGTGATGACGCCGGCGGCGACCTCGAGGTAGATGCTGCCGAGGCCGTCGCTGCGCGAGATCGTCAGCTCGAAGGCGTGCGTCATCCCGCGGTCGCCGGCGGTGCCGAAGAAGAGGGCGACGACCGACCACAGCCAGGCCGACAGCGTGCCGACGGAGATGAGCGTGTCCATCGTCGCCGCGCCGTGGCGCAGGTTGGTCCACGTCGCGCGGTGGAAGGGCCAGCCGGCCCAGAAGACGACCGGCGTCGCGAGCACGAGCGAGGCGAAGCCCCAGTAGTCGAACTGCAGCGCTGGGACCATCGCCAGGAGGATGACCGGCACGGCGAGCACGGCCGAGCCGATGAGTCGCTGGCGCAGGGCGGTCAGCTCACGGTCCTGTGGCGCCTCCTCCTCGGACGAAGGGGGTTCCGCCGCCGGCAGGGTCGCGGTGTAGCCGGTCTGCTCGACGACCGTGATGAGGTCCTGCGGGTCGGTGCCGAAGGGGGCGGTGACGGTCGCCTTCTCCGTCGCGTAGTTGACGCTCGCGGTGACGTCGTCGAGCTTGTTGAGCTTGCGCTCGATGCGGCCCGCGCACGACGCGCAGGTCATGCCGCCGATCTGCAGCTCGACGGTCGAGGTGGTGACCGGGTCGGTCTCAATGGTCATGGTCGGTGTCTCCGTGCGAGGTGCTGGGGGTTGGGGTGCTGCCCTCGGGGCTGCTGCCCGCCGTGTCGAGGACGAGCGGTGCGGTGTGCACCTGACCGTCGACCTTGACGTCGAGGTAGAGCAGGTAGCGCCCGGGCGTCGGGGCCGTGGTGACGAAGTCGATCTCGGGACCGCCGGGCTCGGCGGCCGTGGGCGCCTCGCCCTCGGGGTGGACGTGGAGGTAGGCCAGGTCGCCCTCGCGCAGGGCGACGAGGTGGCCGGCGGCGCCGAGGTAGGGCTCGATCGTCGTCACGGGCTCGCCGTCGCGCTCGACCCGCAGGGTCAGGCGCGACTCCTCGCCGGGCACGAGGTCGCCCTCGACGCTGACGTCGAGGCCGTCGACGCTCGCGGAGCGGGTCGGCTGCGACGCGGTGGGGGTGACGTCGCCGGCGACGTCGACGGTGGAGGTGAGGGTCACCCCTTCGTCGGCGTCGGACGGGGTGGTGTCGGCATAGAGGCGGTAGGTGCCCGCCGCCTGCCAGGTCCACGGCAGCGACCACGTGCCGTCGGCGGCGCGCTGCGGGTGGACGTGGCGGAAGTGCTGGCCGTCGCTGCGCACGACGACCAGCTGCAGCTCCTCCTCGTGCTCGACGGAGTAGTCGGTGACCGGGTCGCCGTCGGCGTCGGTGACCGTCAGCTCGAGGCGGCCGCGCTCGTCGACCTCGGTCGGGGCGGAGACGTCGGTGAGTCGGTAGCCGTCCTGCTCCAGCGACAGGCCCGCGGGTGCGGCGGCGCCGTCGTGGGCGGAGTGCTCGTCGTCGGCGTCACCGGTGCCGTCGTCCGAAGGGGAGGCGTGCTCGCCGCCGTGGGTGGTGCTCTCCTGCGCCCAGCTCCGCGCGGTCTCCTCGGGCACGACCGCGCGGGCCGTGACCGCGGCGAGCGCGAAGACGACCGCGAGGGCGAGACCGAAGAGACCGAGACGGATCGGGGCGTTCATCCTCAGGCCTTGGCGGCCGTGTAGCCGGCCTCGGTGACGGCGGCGATGACGGCCGCGTCGTCGACGTCACCGGAGACGACGAGCTTGCCGGTCGCGGAGCTCACCTCGACGACCTCGGCGCCGGGGATCTCGCTGACCTCCTCGCGGACGGACATCTCGCAGTGGCCGCAGGTCATGCCGGTCACCTGGTACTCGGTGGTGGTCGCGCTCATCGTGGGTTCCTCTCTTCGGTGTACCTCTAGGGGGTATCTGACGGTCTAACTATATACCCCCCATAGGTATTCCTCCAGCGCGGGCGCGTGGGGTGGTCATCGGGCCACGCGGGTGCCCGTCGAGCCGCTCGGCGGAGGTGATGATGTCGTTATCGACGCACCCCCCGCTGAGCGATCGCTCACTGGCACAATGCCCCGGGTGATCACCGTGCGCAGGGCCCAGGCCGAGGATTCCGTGGTCCTCGGGGGGATCGACCTGGCGACGTGGACCACGCGCAGCTCTGCCGTCTCGCCTCCCCTGCGCTACTCCGGCTACCACTTCTTCGGCGACCGCACCCGCCCGCGCGACGTGCTCGTCGCCGAGTCGGGCGATGTCCAGAGCGGGTTCGTCCGCTTCCTCGGGCTGGCGCACTTCCCGCCGACCCGGGCGCACGTCCTCGAGATCGCCGGTCTCGCCGTCGACCCGCACTACCAGCGCCGCGGAGTGGGGCGACGCCTCGTCGAGGCCGCGGTCGAGGAGGCCCGGCAGCGCGGCGCGCGCAAGGTCGTGCTGCGCGTCCTGGGCACCAACGAGCGCGCGCGCAGCCTCTTCGAGCGGTGCGGCTTCGAGATCGAGGCCTTCCTGCGCGAGGAGTACCTCATCGACGGGCGCTACATCGACGAGGTGTGGATGGCCCGTCGGGTCGACTGACCCGCGGCGTCAGGCGCGGGCGTAGCCGCCCAGGCCTCCCCAGAGGAAGTCCGCGTAGTGCTCGACGACCTCCCCGCGGGTGAGCGACGGCTCGGCCAACCACCAGTGGCCGAGGCGCTCGGCGACGCCCGACATCGCGTGCGCGGCGGCGGTGATGCGAGCCGGCGGGATGTCGGGGCGGGCGAGCTGGGCCAGCAGTCCCCGGATCATCTCGATCGTCTCGAAGCGTTGTGCCGCAAGGGTTTCCTCGAACTCCACCGGCAGCACGGCGATGCTCGCGAAGAGCAGCTTCCACCGGCCGGGGCTGTCCTCGAGCACCGAGTAGAAGGCGTCGCCGACCCGCACGAGCTGCTCGCGTGCCGGCAGCTCGGGGTCGATCGCCGCGATCATGACCGCCTCGTACTCGCGCCGCGCCCGCTCGAGGACCGCGAGGTAGACGCCCTCCTTCGTCCCGAAGTGGCGGTAGGGGACCGGTCGGGTCACGCCGGCGCCGCGCGCGACGTCCTCCATCGAGGTCGCCGAGTAGCCGCGTGTGACGAAGAGGCCCTCGGCGACGTCGAGCAGCTGGTCGCGGCGCTGCGCGGAGGGCATGCGGGCGGTCGTCGCGGGGCCCGGCTCGTCGGCGCTCATGCGGTCACCCTATGACCCATCATCTTTGCTGCGTACACGGTGTAACCTTCGCTTCAAGTTACGACATGTAACACCAGCGAAGGGAGTCCCCGTGACCGCCGCAGCAGCCAGCCCCTCGGCCGCCCAGCGCACGCACCGCACCGTCCGCGTCGGTGCCCGCGACATCCACCTCACCGAGGCCGGTCCCGCCGACGGCACCCCCGTGGTGATGCTCCACGGCGGTGGCCCGGGCGCGACGGGCTCAGGCGCCCGTTGATGTAGCTGCCGGGGCGGATCCCGAGGGCGGAGAAGGCCTGCTGGTCGTTGGCCAGGGTGGCCTGCGAGTTGGGGCACTGGGTGCCGGTCGAGCGGCCGAAGGCGAGGTTGCAGAAGGTGTTCTGGTTGACCGAGCGCCCGGCGTAGGCGGCGATCGTGCCGCCGGTCGCGGCCCAGCACCAGTTGGACTGCTCCTGGGCCTGGGGGCTGATCGGCAGGGCGACCGCGCCGTCGTCGTAGTGGATGGGTCCGGTGGCCGATGGAGCGGCGGTCAGGGCCGAGGCCGGGGTGGCCGCGGCGGTCATGGAGAGGGCGACGGCGGCGGCGCTCAGCGTGGCGAGCGGTGCCGCGAGGGTGTGGCGGGGGCGGTGCACGGGTCCTCCTCGGGGAGAAATGCGTGGCGAGTGCCGCAACACTAGGGACGGCGGGGCCCCTCGGCAGGGCGAGCGTCACCGCCCGTGACGGTGTGAAATCCCCTCACGGGCAAGGTTCCCGAGGCCCCGCGGGAGGCACGCCCCCGTGGCGTGAAGATTCACGGTCAGAGGAGACGACGTGGAGAGTGGTCGAGTCGCATTCGGTGAGGCCCTGCGGGTCGCGGTGGCCAACCGCGGCCTGTCGCTCGGGCGGGTGCAGGCGCACCTCGGCGCCGCCGGGCACCCGGTCGCGCTGAGCACGCTGAGCCAGTGGCAGCACGGGCGAAGGGTGCCCGCCTCCCCCCGGTCCTTCGCCGTCGTCGACGAGCTCGAGCGGGTGCTGCGGGTGCCGGCGGGCACGCTGCGGGCCCTGCTCGACGAGGACGCGTCGGCGGGCCGCGCGTCGTGCGCCCCGGTCGTCTCCTACGACGAGGCCTTCGGCCGGCTCGTCGAGCAGCTCGACCCGTCGCGCCGCCGGGCCCTCGTCCCGCTCGGTGCCCACGACCGGCTGCAGATCGACGCGAAGGGGGCGATGGTCCAGCGGCGCACGACGATGACGATGCGCGCGGTCTCCGGGACCGACCGCCACGTCGTCGCGCACGGCGTCGAGACCGGTGGCGACGTCGACCTGGTGACGGTGAGCGCGCTCGGTGGGTGCCGGCTGGGGCGGGTGCTGCGCGACCGCGAGGCGGAGGTGGTCGCCGTCGAGATCCACTTCGACCGGTGGCTCGCGCCGGGGGACACCGTCGTCTACGACGTGCAGATCGACGACGCCAACTCCCTTGTCTCCGAGGGCTACTACCGCTGGTCGGCCCAGGAGACCGCGCTCTTGGTCACCGAGGTCTCCTTCGACCGGGCCCAGCTGCCGACGCGGGTCGACGCCTTCCACCGGGCCCACGCCGACGGCCCCGACCTGCGCTCGCACGAGCTGGCCCTCGAGCACGGCGACCGGGTGCACCTCGCCCAGCACGACGCCGCCGTCGGCGTCCACGGGATCCGGTGGGAGTTCGCCGGCTAGCCCCGCCCCACCCCCTTCGCATTGCCCAACGGCAATGCACGCCGTGGTGCGCATTGCCCAACGGCAATGCAGACCCCCTTCGTATCTCCTCAAGGAGATGCGAAGGGGGGAGGGGTGTCAGCGGTGGAGGATCTCGCTCGCCATGGCCAGGCCGGCCTCGTGCTCGGGCTGGATGATCCGGCTGACCCCGAGGCGGGTGAGGGCCTCGACGTGCTGACGCGAGCCGGCCTTGGCCCAGATCTCGCGGACGCCGAGCTCGTTGAGCGCGGTGGCGGTCATGAGCGAGGCGGCGACGTGGGTCATGCCGAGGACGACGAGGGTGTCGGGGCGGATGTCGAGCTGCCGCAGGGTCTCCTCGTCGCGGGCCTCGGCGATCGCGAGGTGGTCGATCCGGTCGGCGAGGGCGTCGACCGCGGCCTCGTCGACGTCGACGCCGAGGACCTCGCGCCCCTCCTCGACGAGACGCAGGGCGAGGGCGGAGCCGAACCGGCCGAGCCCGATGACGGCGACGTCGTACCTAGCCAACGAGGATCCTCTCCTCCGGGACCTCGAAGCGCCGAGGTCGGTTGCGCAGCGCCAGGGCGGCGCCGAGGGTGATCGGCCCGAGCCGGCCGAGGAACATCATCGCCACGAGGATCAGCTGCCCGGCCGTCGGGATGTCAGCGGTGATGCCGGTGGACATCCCGACGGTGCCGAAGGCCGAGATCGCCTCGAAGAGCACGACGTCGAGGCGGAAGGGGGTGAGGACGAGCAGCGCGCCGGTCGAGGCGGCGACGAGACCGGTGCCGAGCAGGGCCACGGTGAGCGCCTGACGCAGGTTGGCAGGGGAGAGGCGGCGGGTGAGCACGCGCACCGTCGGCTCGCCGCGCAGCTCGGCCCAGATGACGAAGCCGAGGATGGCGAAGGTCGCGACCTTGATGCCGCCGGCGGTGCCGGCGCTGCCGCCGCCGACGAACATCAGACCGTCGAGCAGGAGCAGACTCTCCTGGCGCACGGCCCCGATGTCGACGCTGTTGAAGCCAGCGGTGCGGGCGACGACGGACTGGAAGGCGGCGGCGAGGATCTTGCCGCCCGTGCCCATCGGGCCGAGGGTGCGCTCGTTGTCCCACTCGACGAGGGCGAAGAGCAGGGTGCCGACGACCCACAGCACGACCGAGCCCCAGATGGTGATCGTCGCGTGGATCGTCCACCGGCGATAGGGCTCGCGCCAGTGCTTGAAGAGCTCCCACCAGACGGGGAAGCCGAGACCGCCGACCATCACCGAGATCATCAGCGGCAGGCACATCCACGGGTCCTGGGCCCACTGGACGGCGCTGTCCGGCAGCAGGCCGAAGCCGGCGTTGTTGAAGGCCGAGACCGAGTGGAAGACGCCCGAGTAGATCGCCTCGCCCCACCCGTCGTGGTAGGCCGTCCGCAGCCGGACGGTGAGCACCACAGCGGAGACGAGCTCGACGGCGAGGGTGAAGCGGAGGACGCCGATGAGCACCTGCCCGGGCGTGCGCTGGGTGAGTGAGCGGGCCTCCGCGCCGGTGAGGACACCGGCGGGGGCCGAGAGCTTGCGGCCGATGAGCATGACGAGCAGCGTCGCCACGGACATGACGCCGAGGCCGCCGATCTGGATGAGCGCGAGGATGACCAGCTCACCGAAGGTCGACCAGTGGCCACCGGTGTCGACCGTGACGAGCCCGGTGACGCAGGTGGCCGAGGTGGCGGTGAAGAGGGCGGTCAGCGCGTCGGTCGGCTCCCGGCTCTCGGCCGCGAAGGGGGTCATCAGCACGAGCGTCCCGACCGCGATCGTCGCCGCGAAGCCCAGCATGACCGTACGGGCCGGGTTCGCCACGAGACGGTTGAGCAGATGCGCGCTCGGCGCGGCCTGGTCCACGCCGCAGGACGCTACTCCTCCTCGGAGCAGACGTCGCTCTCCCGGTCCCTGCCCTTCGAGACGTCGGCCGCAGGCGGCCGCCTCCTCAGGGCTCGGGAGTCGCGCAGCGCTGTCTCGAAGGGCGTCGGGGCAGACTGAGAGGATGCGCCGCTTCGAAGAGCTCGCCTGGAACGCGACCCCCAGAGGTGAGATCAGCCTGCGTCGGCGGATCGAGCCGACGCTCAAGGTCGACGTCTACGAGGTCAAGCTCGGTGACGAGTTCCTCATGTCGAGCCTCTTCACCGTTGCCGAGATCGAGCTGGCTCGCCTCGGTCTGGCCAGGGCGAAGGGGGAGCAGCTCGACGTCGTCGTCGGCGGCCTGGGCCTCGGGTGCACCGCCAAGGCGGCGCTGGAGGACCCGCGGGTGAGCTCGGTGCTCGTCGTCGACGCCATGCCCGAGGTCATCGACTGGCACGAGCGCGAGCTGCTGCCGGACGCGCCCGCCGTCGTGCGCGACGAGCGCACGCGCCTGCTCCTCGGCAACTTCTTCGAGCTCGCGGCGTCCGACCAGGGCTTCGACCCGAACGAGCCCGGCCGGCTGCACGACGCCGTGCTCCTCGACATCGACCACACGCCGCACCACCTGCTCCACCCCGACCACGCCCCCTTCTACTCGGTCGACGGCCTGCAGCGGCTGCGCGCGCACCTGCGTCCCGGCGGCGTCTTCGCCATGTGGTCCGACGACCCGCCGGACGCCGACTTCTGCGCGCTGCTCGAGCAGGTCTTCGACGAGGTCGAGGCGCACGTCGTCGCCTTCGACAACTTCCTTACGGGCGGGCAGTCGAGCAACACCGTCTACGTCGCGGTCTGAGCCGTCAGCCGGGTCGGTAGGTGTCCCGGCGGCGCGGGGCGGCCTCCGGGTCCTGAGGAGGAGGCCGCCCTGCGGCCGACGTCTCGAAGGGCGGGGGTCTGGCCGGGAAACCTGCAGATGGCCGGGAAGGCCGGACATGGCCGCGCAATTGCTCGGCCAGTTCCGGATATCCCGTCCAGGTCAGACCTTCACGGCCCGGCGAGCCCCTCCTCCCCGCCTGAACGGGGATGTGCGAGGCCGGGAACAACCTCCCTTCGCTTGTGGTTGAGCCAAGTGAACTCAACTTTTGGGCCACGGACTTGCGCAGGCCGCGGACCGGCTCATAAGTTGAGCGACAGCAACTCAACTCGCGTCGGGGTGACTACCTCGACCACCCGAACAAAGGAGCGCCTCATGGCCCGTGCCGTTGGCATCGACCTCGGAACCACCAACTCTGCCGTCGCCGTCCTCGAGGGTGGCGAGCCCACGATCATCCCGAACGCCGAGGGTGGCCGCACCACCCCGTCCGTCGTCGCCTTCTCCAAGGGCGGCGAGGTCCTCGTCGGCGACATCGCCAAGCGTCAGGCGGTGACCAACGCCGACCGCACCATCCGCTCGGTCAAGCGCCACATGGGCACCGACTGGACGACCGACGACATCGACGGCAAGAAGTACACCGCCCAGGAGATCAGCGCCCGTACGCTGCAGAAGCTCAAGCGCGACGCCGAGGCCTACCTCGGTGAGGACGTCACCGACGCGGTCATCACCGTCCCCGCCTACTTCGACGACGCCGAGCGCCAGGCCACCAAGGAGGCCGGCGAGATCGCGGGCCTCAACGTCCTGCGCATCGTCAACGAGCCGACGGCGGCCGCCCTGGCCTATGGCCTCGACAAGGGCAAGGAGGACGAGCTCATCCTCGTCTTCGACCTCGGTGGCGGCACCTTCGACGTCTCCCTGCTCGAGGTCGGCAAGGACCCCGAGGACGGCTTCTCCACCATCCAGGTCCGCGCGACCTCCGGTGACAACCAGCTCGGTGGCGACGACTGGGACGAGCGCATCGTCGATCACCTCCTGACCCAGGTGAAGAACAACACCGGCGTCGACCTCTCCGGCGACAAGATCGCCATGCAGCGTCTGCGCGACGCCGCCGAGCAGGCGAAGAAGGAGCTCTCCTCCTCCTCGACCACGTCGATCAACCTGCAGTACCTGTCCATGGGCGAGAACGGCCCCATCCACCTCGACGAGTCGCTCTCGCGTGCGAACTTCGAGCAGATGACCAAGGACCTGCTCGACCGGACCAAGACCCCCTTCGAGAACGTCATCAAGGACGCGGGCGTCCAGGTCTCCGACATCGACCACGTGGTCCTCGTCGGTGGCTCCACCCGCATGCCGGCCGTCAGCTCGCTCGTCAAGGAGCTGACCGGGGGCAAGGAGCCCAACAAGGGCGTCAACCCGGACGAGGTCGTCGCGCTCGGCGCGGCCCTGCAGGCCGGTGTCCTCAAGGGCGAGCGCAATGACGTCCTGCTCATCGACGTCACGCCGCTCTCCCTCGGCATCGAGACCAAGGGTGGCCTCTTCACCAAGCTCATCGAGCGCAACACCGCCATCCCGACGAAGCGCTCCGAGGTCTTCTCCACCGCCGAGGACAACCAGTCCTCCGTGCTGATCCAGGTCTTCCAGGGTGAGCGCGAGATCGCGCAGCAGAACAAGAACCTCGGCACCTTCGAGCTCTCCGGCATCGCGCCGGCGCCGCGCGGCGTGCCGCAGATCGAGGTCACCTTCGACATCGACGCCAACGGCATCGTCCACGTGACGGCCAAGGACCGGGGCACCGGCCAGGAGCAGAAGATCACCATCTCCGGCGGCTCTGCGCTGTCGAAGGAGGAGATCGAGCGCATGGTCAAGGAGGCCGAGGCGCACGCCGACGAGGACAAGGCCCGCCGCGAGGAGACTGAGGCCCGCAACAACGCGGAGAACCTCGTCTACTCCACCGAGAAGTTCCTCTCCGAGTCCAGCGACAAGCTGACCGACGAGCAGCGCAAGCCCGTCGACGACGCGCTCGCCGACCTCAAGGAGGCTCTCAAGCCGGAGTCCGGCGTGAGCGTCGAGGAGCTGGCCAAGAAGGTCGACACCCTCAACGAGGAGTCGCAGAAGATGGGCGCCGCCCTCTACGCGGCCTCCGCGGAGCAGGGCGAGGGCGCGGCCCCCGGCGGCGACGCCGGCGCCGAGCAGCCCGCTCCCGAGGGTGACGACGACATCGTCGACGCCGAGGTCGTCGACGACGACGAGGAGAAGAAGTGACCGACCCCAACCAGCCGATCGACCCCGACGTGAGTGCGCAGCCCGCTGACGCGACGCCGGGTGCCGAGGAGCAGGTCGTCGAGGCCGAGGTGGTCGACGAGGCCGCAGCCGACGCTGCGCCCGAGTCGGCCACCCCGGCCGACGGGGCCACCGCTTTGGGCGAAGGGGAGGCCGCCGGCGACGCCGAGGTCCACCCCGACACGGCCCGTGCCGACAAGCTCCAGGACGACTACCTGCGCCTGCAGGCCGAGTACGTCAACTACAAGCGGCGCGTCGACCGGGACCTCCCGGTGCACAAGGAGCGCGCCGTCCACGACCTGCTCGAGTCGCTCCTGCCGGTCCTCGACGAGATCCACCTCGCCGAGCAGCACGGCGACCTGCCGGAGGGCAGCCCCTTCCGGGCGATCGCCGACAAGCTCGAGCAGGTCCTCGCCAAGCAGGGTCTGGAGCGCGTGGGCGTCAAGGGCGAGGCCTTCGACCCCAACGTGCACGAGGCCCTCATGCACGGCGCGTGGGACGCCTCCGACCCGGAGCTGCCGAGCGACGCGACGGCCACGACGGTCGTCACCGTGCTCCAGCCCGGCTACCGCGCCGGCGAGCGCGTCCTGCGCGCCGCCCGCGTCGCGGTCGCCGACCCGCAGTAACCACCACCGAGAGGAGGAGACATGGCCAGTCAGGACTGGTTGGACAAGGACTTCTACGCGGTCCTGGGTGTCGCCAAGGACGCTGATACCGCCGAGATCAAGAAGGCCTACCGCAAGCTCGCCAAGCAGTACCACCCCGACCGCAATGCCGGGGACGACGCCGCCGAGCAGAAGTTCAAGGACGTCGGCGAGGCGCACGCCGTGCTCTCCGACCCGGAGCAGCGTCGTGAGTACGACGCCATCCGCTCGATGGCCGGCGGCGGTGCGCGATTCACCGCCGGTGGCCCGGGTGGGGGCGCAGGCTTCGAGGACATCTTCTCCGCCTTCGGCGGGGGAGGGGGCGGCTCGCGGGTGCGTTACAGCACCGGCGGCGGCTCCCCCTTCGCCGGGGGTGGGGCGGGCGAGCCCGACCTCGAGGACATCCTGTCGATGTTCGGCGGGGGCGGCGGCGCCGGCTTCGGCGGGCAGGGCGCGGGCTTCCGCGCCCCGCGGGGCCCGGTCAAGGGCCAGGACCTCACCGCCCGCACCGAGCTGTCCTTCCGCGACGCGGTCGAGGGGCGCACCATCGCCCTGACCGTCAACGGCGAGAAGGTCAACGCCAGGATCCCTGCCGGCGTCAAGGACGGCCAGAAGATCCGCCTGCGCGGCAAGGGAGGTCACGGCGACCAGGGCGGGCCCCGCGGTGACCTCATCCTCACCGTGTCGGTGGGCAAGCACCCGGTCTACGGCCGCGACGGCGACAACCTGACCCTCGACCTGCCGGTGACCTTCGCCGAGGCCGCCCTCGGTGCCACGGTCGCCGTGCCGACCCTCGACGGGTCGCAGGTCAAGGTCAGGATCGCGCCGGGGACCCCGAGCGGCCGCGTCCTGCGGCTCAAGGGACGCGGCATCGCGACGAAGAAGGCCACCGGCGATCTGCTCGCCAAGGTCCAGATCATCGTGCCGACCGAGCTCAGCGAGGCCGAGCGCGAGGCGGTCGAGGTCCTGCGCGATGCCCGCACCGACGACCCGCGTGCCGCGCTGTTCGCCGCCGCGAGCGCCTGACCGCGACGCATTGGTGACGCACCGATGACGAAGGGAGGTGGGCACATTGCACGGATCCGCCATGAGTGGTGACGACCGCACGCCCGTCTACGCCATCTCCGTTGCCGCCGAGCTCGCCGGCATGCACGCGCAGACGCTGCGCCAGTACGACCGGATCGGGCTCGTCACCCCCTCGCGCACCCGGGGCGGCGGCCGGCGCTACAGCGCCGCCGACGTCACCCGGCTGCGCGAGGTGCAGCGCCTCTCCCAGGAGGAGGGCGTCTCGCTCGGCGCGATCCAGCGCATCTTCGACCTCGAGCACCAGGTCGAGGCGCTGCGCGCCCGGGTCGTCGAGCTCGACGACGAGCTCGACGCCGCGCGTGAGCAGCTCGGGCAGGGCCGGCGCTTCTTCGCCGTCGGCTCGCAGGGTGACATCGTCGCCCTGCGCCACGGGCAGCGCCCGCGGCAGCAGACCGGCGGGCAGGCGCTCGTCGTCTGGCAGCCGCACGGCCGCGCCTGACCCCGCGCCCTCGACGTCCGGCCCCAACTGCGCAAAACCCTAGGGTCTTGCGCAGTTCCGGCCCCCTAACTCTGCAAAACCCTAGGGTCGTGCAGAGTTTGGGCGCGGGTTTCAGACCTGCTCGAGCGCCTCGCCCCACGCCTTCAGGCGCCGCTCGACGGCGGCCTGCTCGGCGGCCAGCCGCTTGAGGCCGTCGGCCGGGTGGATCGGGTCCGGCCACTTGGGGCGCGTGGTGTCCCCTTCGTACTCCCCGCGCAGGCGGCGGCGCACGAGCGGAACGACCTCGCCACGGACGAACCTCGCCTCCGCCTCGATCGCCGCGCGCCAGCCCGAGGGCTCGTTGGGCACGAAGTTGCTCAGCTTGAGCGTGTGCCGCACCCCGATCCGCTCCGCGACGGCCGCCGCCATGCGCTTGTGACCCGGCCGCGACATGTGGATCCGGTCCATGGCCCACAGCGCCCGCTGGTCGTACTCACCCATCCTCGCCTGGTCGACGAGCGTCGCGTCGTGCGTCGCCGCGAGGTCGCGGATCGCGGAGTTGAAGGCCTCGACCCGCCGCACGAGCGGCTTGAGCAGGCCGGAGGCCTGCGGCACGAAGGTCGGGGAGACGACGAGCTCGGCGCCCGGGGCGACGAGCCGCCGG
>ERZ500994.215-NODE-215-length-18722-cov-6.111480_pt1 | contig 18722 bp, 21 predicted proteins | sample MGYA00248878_ERZ500994 | MGnify/ENA primary metagenome ERZ500994 (study PRJEB25958, sample SAMN03398533) | human skin metagenome | study: EMG produced TPA metagenomics assembly of the Human Skin Microbiome Metagenome (human skin metagenome) data set. | reverse complement strand
ACAACATGGCTTTCGTCGCGCAGGGCGGGCTGCTGACGGCGGCGCTGGCGCTGATCGTCCACGACGCGCTGGGGCTGGCGGGCGGGCTGGTCGGCCCGCGCGGCGCGCGCGCCCGGACGGCGGCCGCCTGATCTCAGGCGCGGTCGGCGCTGTCCATCCAGATCGTGACGGGGCCGTCGTTCAGCAGCGACACCTTCATGTCGGCCCCGAACTCGCCCGTCTCAACCGGAACGCCCTGCTCGCGCAGCGCGTCCGCGAAGGCCTCGTACAGGCGCCGCCCGTCGTCGGGCGCGGCCGCGGCGGAAAAGCCGGGGCGGTTGCCGGTGCGGGTGTCGGCGGCAAGTGTGAACTGGCTCACGACCAGCGCCCCGCCCGCGATGTCGAGGACCGACAGGTTCATCTTGTCCGCCTCGTCCTTGAATATCCGCAGCTTGGCCACTCGCGCGGCAAGCTTCGCCGCGGCCGTGTCGTCGTCGCCCCGCATGGCGCAGACGAAGATCAGAAGCCCCGGCCCGATCCGCCCGATGCAGCGCCCCTCGACCTCGACCGAGGCATGGGTCACGCGCTGGATCAGCGCCCGCATCGTCAGCGCCCCAGCATGACGCCGACGACCACGGCCATCAGCCCCAGCATCGACGAGGCGAGCGCCGCCATGTTGATGACGACGACCCGCTGCATCCGCGCCCGCAAGCCCGCCTCGTCCAGCGTGCCGGCGGCCCGCGCGCGCCGCGCGCCGAGGACGCGGACGATACACCAGACGATCGCGCACAGCCCCAGCGCGGTCAGCAGCGCGCCGCCCCAGATCAGCAGGTCGAATGCGGTCATGGATCGTTCCTTTCGGTGGGCGGGGCGCGCGTTCCCCCGGGCCCTAGCGGCGATTGCGCCAGCGGGCAAGACGGCCTAAGGGTGCCGCCCTGACAAGATCGCCGCTGCGGCAACGGCAGGGCTTCAACGAACGGGGACACCGATGCAGGACGATACCAGCTACGGCGTCGCGGCCGGAGAGCTGCGGCAGTTCATCGAGCAGTACGAGCAGCTCGACGCCGAGAAGAAGGACGTGGCCGAGCGCCAGAAAGAGCTGATGGCCGAGGCGAAGGCGCGCGGCTACGACACCAAGGTGATGCGCAAGGTGATCGCGCTGAGAAAGCGCGACAAGGACGACATCGCCGAGGAAGAGGCGATCCTGGAAATGTACAAGGCCGCCCTAGGCATGGCCTGACGCGGGCAGGCGGCCCGGCACCGCCGCGCGGTTTCGCCAGGCCGTCAGGGGGCGATGAACTCCACCCCCGGCAGGGCCGCGATCTCTGCCACGTCCTCGTCATAGGCCGCCGTCATCCGGTCAACCCGGTCCTGCGTCCAGCCGGGCGTGGTGATCGTCGCCTCGATCGCGTCGGGGCGGGCGTGGCGGCCCAGAACGTCCGAAAAGATGTCGCGGCGCGAGTCGATCGTCAGCCGCGGCGCCGATTTAAGCGCCGCCCGCAGCTCGGTCATGCCGTCGTCGGTCAGCACGTCCGCCAGCGCCGACAGCCCCGCGCGCAGCGGCACGTCGGCGGGGATGCCCGCGATCCGCCGCAGCACCTCGGGCCAGATCAGCGGCGTATCCTCGTGGCACCACAGGACGAGCCGGCGGCGGCCGATGGATTGCAGCATCTGCCGGACTGCGGGCGCCCACCGCATCGTCTCGGGGTTGCGCCCGCCCATTAGCTGTTCGGTCCGGTTCGGGTCGATCTTGTCCAGCAGGAATGGGATCAGCGTGGCGGGGTTGCGCAGGGCCATGAAGAACTCGGCCTCGGCGGCGGGAAACAGGTTCGCGGCCGCGACCATCTTGGGCCCGGCGGCGGCGAAGAAGCCCGGCTCGGACAGGCAGCGCGCGGGCACGCCGATCAGCGCGGGCTGCGAGATGATGATCCGCTCCGGCGCGTCGCTGTCGAGGATGGAATCCAGCAGCACGTCTTCCATCTCGGGCGTGGCGGGGCCGCCGGACAGGGCGGCCAGCGCCTCTTCCAGAAGGCCGCGGTGGCGCGAGGGGGGGATCGGTTCGATGCCGTGTTCCAGCATCCAGCCGCGGTTGTCCATCAGGGCGCGGACGGTGCGCTCGGGTTCGGTCCCGTGGGTGCCCAGATAGAATGCTGCCTTCATCGCCCGCCCTTCATGCCCGCCCTTCACACCCAAGGGTCGCAGCACACTAGCGTCCGCGCGGTGACAGTCAAACCGAACGGAAATCTTGCGCGCGGCCGTGGCGGGGTCTAGGGATCGCAGCGCGCCGGTTTAGCTCAGCGGTAGAGCAGCGGTTTTGTAAACCGAAGGTCGGGGGTTCAATCCCCTCAACCGGCACCACACCTTTTTCAGGACATCGCAGTCGCGCGCCGGTCTGGGCGCCGGTCTGCCCGCACGGCGCGAGGATGTCGGCTGAGTTGGCCCGTGCGCCACTCGCCTCAAACCTGTCCCAATGGACAACTAAACAGGGAATGCCAGATGCGGTATTCCCGCATCAGTTGCCGAGTATAGCTGGTATCGTGGTTGCGTTAAGACCTTGTCGGGGGTGGCGAAAGCCGCCCCCGGCTGTTTTTCGGGCGGGGTCCGGCTGCGACCGAAGCGGGCCTTCAGAAGCCAACCTTGTCGCCGCCCTTCAGCGCAAGGATCTCGCGCGCCTCGTCGGGGGTCGCGATGGCCAGGCCCAGTTCCTCGATGATCCGGCGGATCTTGGCGACCTGTTCGGCGTTCGATCGGGCAAGCTGGCCTGCGCCGATGTACAGGTTGTCTTCAAGCCCCACGCGGACGTTCCCGCCCATCATCGCGGCCTGCGTGATCAGCGGCATCTGGTGGCGACCCGCGCCCAGCACCGACCATCGGTAATCGTCGCCGAACAGCTTGTCGGCGGTTTCCTTCATGAAGATCAGGTTTTCGGGCGCGGCCCCGATCCCCCCCAGGATGCCAAAGATCATCTGGATGAAGAACGGCGGCTTGAGCAGCCCCCGGTCCACGAAATGCGCCACGTTGTACAGGTGCCCCACGTCGTAGCATTCATGTTCGAACCGGGTGCCGTGCGCCTGGCCCAGGTTCGTCAGGATGTGCTCGATGTCCTTGAACGTGTTGCGGAAGATGAAGTCGTCGGTGCCCTGCAGGTAGGGCTTTTCCCAGTCGTGCTTCCAGTCGCGGTCCCGGGCCGCCATCGGGAAGATGCCGAAGTTCATCGACCCCATGTTGAGCGACGCCATCTCTGGCCGCGCGGCCATCGCCCCTTCCAGCCGCTGATCCATCGTCATGGTCAGCCCGCCGCCGGTGGTGATGTTCACGACCGCGTCGGTTGCCTGCTTGATCCGCGGCAGGAACTGCCCGAACACCTCGGCCGAGGCCGAGGGGCGCCCGTCCTTCGGATCACGGGCGTGCAGGTGCAGGATCGCGGCGCCCGCCTCGGCCGCTTCGATCGCGGATTGCGCGATCTCGTCCGGCGTGACGGGCAGCGCGTCCGACATGCTGGGGGTGTGGATGCTGCCGGTGATGGCGCAGCTGATGATGACCTTGGGGGTGCGGTAGGGGGCTTTCTTCATCGGGTCCTCCGGTCTCGCGAACAGTCAGGCGTGGTGCGCCAGGGTGTCCAGCCACATCGCCTTTGTCCTTGCCTGCTGGCGCGCGATCTCGACCGCGCGGCCAGGGGTCACGGCCTTGAACACGATCCGGGCGCGCGGGCGCAGCTGCACGATCTGGTCGAGGTCCGAGGCGAGAACCGTCGCGATCTTGGGATAGCCGCCGGTCGTCTGGTGGTCGCGCAGCAGAAGCGTGGCCACGCCGTCGCCCGCGACCTGGATCGAGCCCGCCACGATCGGCTCGGACGGGATCGACAGCGCGTCGCGGATCGCAAGCGCGGGTCCGCGCAGGCGGACCCCCATCCGGTCATAGGAATCCGACAGCACATGCACCCCGTCCAGCAGCGCCGACAAAGCTTCGGGTTCCAGCCGGTGGTCCTGCGGGCCGACGACGACGCGGGCCTGTGCCTTGGGTCGGGCGAAGACCGGGCAGGGAAAGCTGCGCTCACGCGCGGGTTCGACGCGGCTGTCCTCGACCACGATTTCCCCATCGGTCGCCAGCAGGCCGCCGCCGAAGCCCGACGTCGCCAGCGTCGCGGTGTGGCCCAGCCACTCGGTCGCGCGCACGCGCCCGGCGAGCGCGAGGTAGGTCCAGCTTCCCCAATGGCCGCGCATGATCCGCAGCGTCTCGCCCGCGCGCAGGGTGCGGGTTTCCCAGACGCCGCCGCGGGTGCCGGCGTGGTCCATCAGGAACCCGCCGCCCGCGACCGTGAAGGTGACCTGCCCCTCGACGCACTCGACCGCGAGGCCCGCGGGCGACACTTCGATCGCGGTGGCCCCGGCGGGGTTGCCGACGGCGAGGTTCGCGGCCGCGTGCGCGGTGCAGTCCATCGGTCCCGATTCCGGGACCCCGAACCGCAGCATCCCGTGGCGTCCGCCATCCTGGTAGGACACATGCGGGCCCGCATGCGTGATCCGAAGCCGTGTCGTCGTCATGCCGGGTCCTCGCGGCGCGCCTTGCGTTCGTAGTCGTCCCGGCCGATCCGGCGCATCCTCACCGCGTCGCCCACGTCGAACAGGAACGGCTGGTCCTCGTCGCCGGTCAGGATCCGCGTGGGCGAGCGGCCCAGCACCCACCACCCGGCGGGCATCAGCAGCGTCGTGACGATGCATTGCGGCCCCGCGATGATGACGCTGCCGGCCGGCACACCGCGGATCGCGGCGGGCTTGCGGGGCAGCTGGATCGCGGCGGGCGTGCCCGACATGTAGGCGTAGCCGGGGGTGAAGCCGTACATCCTGACGCGGTAATCGCCGCCCAGATGCGCGGCGATCACCGCGTCCACGCCAAGGCCGGTCTGTTCGGCCACCGCCGACAGATCGGTGCCGAGGTCGGGGTCGTAGCACACCTCGACCTCGCGCCGGGTGCCGGCGGCGGACGCGGGCACCGGGCGGGTCAGGCAGTCCCGGACCGCAGCCTCGATCCGGGCGTGGTCGGTGACGAGCGGGTCGAAATCGACCAGCAGGTTGACCATGCCCGGCACCACCTCGCGCAGCCCATCGGGCGCGGCGGCGGCAAGGGCGCGGTCCAGCGCCACGATGCGTTCACTGGTGGCGTCGTCGATGGTTTCGCCGAACTCGACCAGCAGGGCGTGTTCCGCCACGGGTGCAAGGCGCAGCGTCATCGCGGTCAGTCCTGCAGGAACGGGGCGACGGTCACGCCCGCCTCGTCCAGCCGCGCGCGCAGCAGCTTCGCCATCTCGACCGCGCCCGGGGTGTCGCTGTGGACGCAGATGGAATCGGCCGCAAGCTCGATCGGCTGGCCGCCCTGCACCGGCATCCGGCGGTCCTGCAGGAACCCGATCAGCCGCTGCGCGACCGCGTCCACGTCGTGCAGCACCGCGCCGGGCTGGCTGCGGGGCACCAGCTGGCCGTTCGGCTGATAGGCGCGGTCCGCGAAGATTTCCGAGAAAACCTGCACGTCGGCAAGCCGCGCCGCCTGTTCCAGCGCGGTGCCGGAAATCGCAAGAATGGCGAGGTCGCGGTCCACGCCCTTGACGGCCGCCGCGATGGCGCGCGCCACGTCCATGTCGGCCGCAGCAAGGTTCCCCAGCGCGCCGTGCGGCTTGACGAAGCGGACGCGGGTCCCCGCCAGCGCGGCCAGCGCCGACAGCGCCCCCGTCTGGGCCGCGACCATGCGCCCGATCTGGTCGGGCTGCATCGGGATCACGCGCCGCCCGAACCCCTCGCGGTCGGGATAGCCCGGATGCGCCCCCACCACGACCCCGCGCGCGGCGGCGAGCGACAGGGTCGCGAACATGTTGTCGGGATCGCTGGCGTGACCGCCGGCGGCGACGTTGGCGCTGGTCACAAGGGACAGCATCGCGTCGTCGTCGCCCATCTTCCACGGGCCGAAACCCTCGCCCAGGTCCGAGTTCAGGTCGATCCGTGCCATGCTGCCCCCCGTTGCCCCCTGGCGTTTCGCCCGCATCTGACACGACCCCGGCGGCGGCGTCCAGACGGGGGCGCAGCCCGGCGCTTGAAGGGGCGCGATGTGGCGTCCTAGCCTGCGCGCCGAAGGGGGATCGGGGGATGGAGCCATATGGCAACGGCGACCACGGATCGGGGGTGGTCGCGTTCCAGATCGGCCGGTCGCATATCGACGTGCGGTTCAGGAACGGGTCCGTCTATCGCTACACCGCCGCGTCGGTCGGGCAGGGGAACCTTGACCGGATGGTCGCGCTTGCCTGTGCGGGCGAGGGCCTGAGCGGCTTCATCAGCCGCACGGTAAGCGACCGCTTCGCCGCGCGGCTTGAATGACGGGTCGCTGAAAGCAAGGGGGGAGGGGGCAGGGGAAGGTGGTAGGCCCGGAGGGACTTGAACCCCCAACCAAGGCGTTATGAGCGCCCTGCTCTGACCATTGAGCTACAGGCCCGGCCGCCGGTGGCCGCACAGGGCCGCCGGTGCGCCCGCTGTCGCAAATGCGGGTTTGCGGGTCAAGTCAATCTGTCCTAAGGCAGCGAAAACCGGGCCAATGGGGACGATCATGAGCATCAGCTATCGCGACGCGGGCGTCGATATCGACGCGGGGAACGCGCTTGTGGACCGGATCAAGCCGGCGGCCGCCGCCACCCGCCGCCCGGGCGTGATGGAAGGTCTGGGCGGCTTCGGCGCGCTGTTTGACCCGCGCGCGGCGGGCTACGACGACCCGGTGCTGGTCGCGGCCACCGACGGCGTGGGCACCAAGCTGCGGATCGCGATCGACACCGGGGCGCTTGACGGCGTGGGGATCGACCTGGTCGCGATGTGCGTGAACGACCTGGTGGGCCAGGGGGCGGAGCCGCTGTTCTTCCTTGATTACTTCGCCACCGGCAAGCTGAGCGTGGATGAAGGCGCCCGCGTCATCGCCGGCATCGCCGAGGGGTGCCGCCTGTCGGGCTGCGCGCTGATCGGCGGCGAGACGGCCGAGATGCCGGGCATGTACGCGGCGGGCGATTTCGACCTTGCGGGCTTCGCCGTCGGCGCGATGCAGCGCGGGACCGCGCTGCCGCGCGACGTGGCGGCGGGCGACGTGCTGCTGGGGCTGCGGTCGGACGGGGTTCATTCCAACGGCTTCTCGCTGGTCCGGAAGGTCGCGGAAACGGCGGGGCTGTCCTGGACCGACCCGAGCCCGTTCGGCGAAGGCACGCTGGGCGAGGCGCTGCTGGCGCCCACCCGCCTTTACGTCCGCCCGGTGCTGGCCGCGATCCGGCACGGGGGCGTTCACGCCGCCGCCCACATCACCGGCGGCGGCCTGACCGAGAACCTGCCCCGCGTCCTGCCCGATGGGCTCGGGGCCGAGATCGACCTTGACGCCTGGACGCTGCCGCCGGTCTTTGCGTGGCTGTCGCAGGCGGGCGGGATCGCCGAGCGCGAGATGCTCAAGACCTTCAACAGCGGGATCGGCATGGTGCTGGCCGTGGCCGCGGACAAGGCCGCGGCGATCGAGGCGCTGCTGGCGTCCGAAGGTGAAACCGTGGTGCGTCTGGGGCAGGTGCAGCCCGGCGCGGGGGTCGGGTATCGCGGCCGGCTGAAGTGAAACGGGTCGCGATCCTCATCTCAGGCGGCGGATCGAACATGGTCCGCCTTGTCGAAAGCATGACCGGGGATCACCCGGCGCGGCCGGTTCTGGTCGCGTCGAACGATCCCGCCGCCGCCGGGCTGGACCGCGCCGCGGCGCTTGGCGTGCCGACCGCCGCCGTCGATCACAGGCCCTTCGGCCGCGACCGCGCCGCGTTCGAGGGCGCGCTGCTGGACCCCCTGCTGGCGGCCCGGCCCGACATCCTGTGCCTTGCGGGCTTCATGCGGATCCTGACGCCCGCCTTCGTCGCGCGGTTCGAGGGGCGGATGCTGAACATCCATCCCTCGTTGCTGCCAGCCTATCCGGGGCTGCACACCCACGCGCGCGCGCTGGACGCTGGCGACGCTGTCGCGGGATGCTCGGTCCACCTCGTCACCCCGGAACTGGATGACGGCCCGATCCTGGGGCAGGCGCGGGTGCCCGTTGAACCCGGCGACACGGCGGACAGTCTGGCCGCGCGGGTGCTGGTCGCCGAACACCGGCTGTATCCGGCGGTGCTGCGGCGGTTCGCCGAAGGGCAGACGGCGCGGATCGACATCTGACCCGCGCCGCATTCCCTACCGTTCGGGGACCAGCCCGCGCGGGGCGAAGCGCAGGACCAGCAGCAGCACCAGCCCCATCGCTACGAACCGCATGTGCGGCGCGCTTTCCAGCAGATGCGCCTTGAGCGGCCCCGGCTCCATCGCCGCGGTGACCAGCTTCATGAACGCAGGCCCCCAGACCTCGGCCTTGATCCACAGATACCAGATCAGGATCGCGCCCAGCACCGCGCCCCAGTTGTTGCCCGACCCGCCCACGATCACCATCACCCAGACGAGGAAGGTATAGCGCAGGGGCGCGTAGCCGCCGGGGTTCAGCAGGCCGTCCAGCGTTACCATCATCGCGCCGGCAAGGCCGATGACCGCCGCGCCAATGATGAACACCTGCAGGTGGCGGCGGGTGACGTGCTTGCCCATCGCCTCGGCCGCCGTCTCGTTGTCGCGGATCGCGCGCATCATCCGCCCCCAGGGCGAGCGCAGCGCCAGTTCCGACAGCAGCACCAGCGCCAGCAGCACGGCGACGAACAGCCCGGCATAGCAGAGCTTGACCCAGATGCCCGAGGCGGTCGCCACGTCCATCCCCCAGCCTGCCGCGCGGGCCTGAAAGCCGGGATCGGCCTGCAGGTTCAGCTCGTACGGGACCGGGCGCGGGATGCCGGTCATGTTGAGGACGCCGCGCGCGAGCCAGCCTTCGTTGCGCATCACGGCGACGATGATCTCGCCGATCCCGAGCGTCGCGATGGCGAGGTAGTCGGACCTGAGCCCCAGCGCGACCTTGCCGACACCCCACGCGGCGGCTGCCGCCAGCAGGCCGCCGACCGGCCAGCTGAGCAGCACCGGAAGGCCGAGGCCGCCGATGTTGCCCGCCTGCGCGGGGTTGTTCGCCTCGATCGCGACGACGGCCGGGTCGAACAGTTCGCGGTAGATGACGAAGCCTATGGCGACGACGGCAAGCGCGGCCCAGAACCGCAGCGCGCCCGACAGGCGCCGGGCCACGACCGCCGCGAGCCCCAGCGTGACCAGACCCACGATCAGAGCCATCAGGACCCCCGGTCCCCCGGCGGCCCAGGCCCCGGGGATCGTGCGGGTGGACACCAGCACTGGCGCCAGCCCGCCAAGCGCGAGGAAGCCCACGACGCCGGCGTTGAAAAGGCCGCCGTAGCCCCAGGTGATGTTGACGCCGAGCGCCATGATCGCCGACAGCAGCCCCATGTTCAGGATGCCGAGCGCGCTGTTCCAGCTGCCGGAGAACAGGGCGTTCGACACGCCGCCTTCCAGCAGGAACAGGATGACGAGCACGGCCAGCAGGGCAGGGGCGCGCCACCGGCTCGCTGCATCGGATTGACGGGTTGTGGACATGGCGGACCCCCTTAGAACGACTTGCCGCGGAACAGCCCGGTGGGCCGGAACAGCAGCACCACGATCAGGATCACGAAGCTGACGGCGAACTTGTATTCGGTGGACAGAAGCTGCAGCAGCCCCTCGGGCTGCCAGCCCGGCACGAGGTAGCCCGCGATCTTCTTCCACGGATAGGTCACGGCGACTTCGGAAAAGGCGATCACGAAGCCGCCAGCGACCGCGCCCGTGGGGCTGCCGAGGCCGCCGACGATGGCCGCCGCGAAGATCGGCAGCAGGATCTGGAAATAGTTGAACGCCTTGAACGACTTGTCGAGACCGTAGAGCGTGCCGGCCATGACCGCGAGCGCGGTGGCGATGATCCAGGTCAGGCGCACGACGCGCTCGGGGTCGATGCCCGACAGAAGCGCCAGATCCTCGTTGTCGGAATAGGCGCGCATCGCCTTGCCCGACCGGGTGCGGTTCAGGAACCGGAACAGCGCCCAGCAGGACACCGCCGCCACGGCCAGGGTGATGAACTGGCTCAGCCGCAGCGCCAACCCCTCGGTCAGGCCGGTCCAGGCCTTGAACTGCTGGACCGAGATCAGGAAGCGGGCGCCGTCGTCGAACCGGATCTCGTCCACGCCGATCAGCAGGCGCGTCAGGCCGTTCATCACGAACATGACACCGGTCGAGGCCATGACGAGGACGATCGGGTCCGCGCGGACCCGGCGGTAGTGGCGATAGACCAGGCGGTCGGTCAGCAGGACCAGCCCCGCCGTGATCGCGATCCCGATCGGCAGCGCCAGCAGCGCGGTCGGCAGCGGCCCAAGGCTCACCCCCATCGCCTGAAGGCCCCAGGTCAGAAGGATGACGATCGCGGTGCCGATCGCCATCGTGTCGCCGTGGGCGAAGTTGGAAAAGCGCAGGATCCCGTAGATCAGCGTAACCCCCAGCGCGCCGAGCGCGAGCTGGCTGCCATAGGCGGCGGCCGGGATGACGACGAAGTTCAGGATCGCGACCAGCGCGTTGGCGATATCCATCAGCGGATCTCCTTGGCCGGGCGGGGCGCATGGGATGCGCAGGCCCCGGGACCGCCACGCGGGGCGGCGTTCGGAACGAAGGCGGCGCGCATCGGCTCAGCCCCCCAGGAAGGTGCGGCGCACCTCGGGGTTGGCCAGAAGCGCGGCGCCGGTGTCGGTGTAGCGGTTGGTGCCCTGCACGAGGACATAGCCGATGTCCGCGATCTCCAGCGCCTGGCGGGCGTTCTGTTCCACCATCAGGATCGAGATGCCGGTGCGCGCGATCTCGATGATGCGGTCGAACAGCTCGTCCATGACGATTGGCGACACGCCCGCGGTCGGCTCGTCCAGCATCAGAAGCTTCGGCTGCGTCATCAGGGCGCGGCCGACGGCGACCTGCTGGCGCTGCCCGCCCGACAGCTCGCCCGCCGCCTGCCTGCGCTTGGCGGCGACGGCCGGGAACAGGGTATAGACCTGGTCCATCGTGTGGCGGAAGTCGTCCTCGCGGATATAGGCGCCCATCTGCAGGTTCTCCTCGACCGTCATCGAGGGGAAGACGTTCGCGGTCTGCGGCACGAAGCCCATGCCGCGGCGCACCCGGTCCTGCGGGGTGAGCCCGGCGATGTCGTGGCCGTCGAGCGTCACCGTGCCCTCGCGCAGGTCGAGCATCCCGAACACCGCCTTCATCGCGGTGGATTTGCCGGCGCCGTTGGGGCCGACGATCACCGCGATCTCGCCGCGGTCCACGCTGAGGTCGCAGCCGTTCAGGATGTCGGCCTTGCCGTAGCCGCCGCGCATGTCGCGGGCGGCAAGGAACGGTGCCGCCGCCGCGCCCGGCCGCACCGCGCCGCTGCGGCGGGTGCCGTCGATGGTGCCGCGGCCCGCGTTGTTGACGATGGACGCGTCGCGCATCCCGCGATGGCCGCCGAAGCCGTGATCTTCGTCGCTCATGCGCCGACCAGGTCCTTGTTCTTGAGGCCGCGGCCCAGATACGCCTCGATGACCGCCTCGTTTTCCATGATGTGGTCGGCCGAGCCCTGCGCCAGCACCTTGCCTTCGGCCATGACGATGACCGGGTCGCACAGCTTGCCGATGAAATCCATGTCGTGCTCGATCACGCAGAAGGTGTAGCCGCGTTCGCGGTTCAGCCGCAGGATCGCGTCGGCGATGGTCATCAGCAGGGTGCGGTTCACGCCCGCGCCGACCTCGTCCAGGAACACGACCTTCGCCTCGACCATCATGCAGCGGCCGAGTTCCAAGAGCTTCTTCTGCCCGCCCGACAGGTTGCCGGCCTTTTCGTCTGCGACGTGGCTGATGGTCAGGAAATCCAGCACCTCGTCGGCGCGGCGGCGCAGCGCGGCTTCCTCGGCGCGGATGCGGCCGCGCCCGAACCAGGTGTTGAACAGCGTCTCGCCCGACTGCCCGCCCGGAACCATCATCAGGTTCTCGCGCACCGTCATCGAACTGAACTCGTGCGCCATCTGGAACGTGCGCAGCAGTCCGCGGTGGAACAGCTCGTGCGGCGGCAGGCCGGTGATGTCCTGCCCGTCCATCGTGACCCGGCCCGAGGTCGGCGGCAGAACACCGGCGATGACGTTGAAGAGCGTGGATTTGCCGGCGCCGTTCGGGCCGATCAGCCCGGTGATCGAGCCGGTCCCGATGGTCAGGCTGGCGCCATCGACGGCCCGGAAGCCGCCGAAATGCCGGTGCAGGTCATGGACCTGGATCATGTCGTGTTCCCCCCCTTCGCGCCCTGGCTCGGCCCGGCCGCAAGGTCTTTGCCCCGCCTTGTCCCGGCGCGTGCATCGGTTCGTCAGGTGTGCCTGCGCCGGCCCCGGCGATCAGCCCTGGGCCGGCGCATCAAGTTTCGTCCGCGATCAGTGCAGCTTGACGACGTGGATCTTGCCCTCGGGGAAGTCCACCTCGCGGTAGACGCCGGCGCTTTCGCCCGGGCCGACCAGCTCGACCGAAGTCGCGCCGACGAAGTCGATGTCGGTCCCGGCGGCCAGCAGTTCCAGCCCCTTGGCCAGTTCGCCCGGTCCGATCTTTTCGCCCGGCGCGTTCGCGACGTTCATCACCTGGTCCTTGTAGACCTTGGGATCGGTGGACTTCGCCGCTTCCATCGCCAGCAGCAGCAGCGACGCCGCGTCGTAGCTTTCACCGGCGAAGGCCGAGTTGCCGTCGAAGCCCGCGGCTTTCGTCATTTCAAGGAACTTGTCGCGGGTCGGCCCCTCGGCCGACGGGTTCTGGCCGAACGAGGTCGAAAGCTCGGTCCCGAAGCGATCGACGAGCGCGTCGCTCATCATGCCGTCGGGAAACACGAAGGTCTGGAACGCGCCGGTGTCGAGCGCGCCGCGCACGATCCCCGACCCGCCCTGGTCCACGTAGCCCGCGACGACCAGCGCGTCGCCGCCGGCTGCCGCCAGCGCCGCGACCTCGGCCGAATAGTCGGCCTTGCCGTCGTCATGCGCGGCCATGATCGTGACCGTGCCGCCCGCTTCCTCGTAGAAGCGCTTGAACGACTCAGCCAGACCCTTGCCGTAGTCGTTGTTGGTGTAGGTCACGGCCGCGTTCTTGACGCCGCGCTCGTTCATGATGTCGGACATGACTTCGCCCTGACGCGCGTCGGACGGCGAGGTGCGGAAGAAGTAGCCCTGGTCCTGGATGTCGGTCAGCGCAGGCGACGTGGCCGAGGGCGAGATCATGACCATCCCGTTCGGAACCGCCACGCGCTCGAGGCTGGCGATCGTCTCGCCCGAGCACATGCCGCCCATGATGCCGTTCACCTTTTCCGAGGTGACGAGGCGCTCGACCGCGGCCACCGATGCGGCGGCGTCGGCGCAGGTGTTGTCGACCTGGACGGAGGTCACTTTCGAGCCGCCCATGAACTTGCCCGAGTCGGTGACTTCCTTGATCGCCATCTCGGCGCCCTGCGTCATCGCGGGCGACATCGATTCCAGCGGGCCGGTGTAGCCAAGCGAGATGCCGATCTTGGCATCCTCGGCCGAAGCGGCGCCGGCCAGCGCGGCGGTGGCGACAGTGGCGAGCAGAAGTTTCTTCATATGGCAGACTCCCTGGAGTTTTGGTTCTGGACTGTTGTCCTTGCCCGGGACGTTAGATGCGGCCCGACCAAAAAGAAAGTGTCATGATCGGGTCTGCAGGCCGTTCCGGCTGCTCTTTCGGGCAGTCCCCGCAGGGTTTCATTCGATGCTGCCCCGCCCTATAAACGCCCGGCATCCGGAGGAACCGACATGTGCCAGACCACCCCGACACCCGCATCCGCCACCGAACGCCGCGACGCGTCCTTTACGGCCGCCGCCATGGGTGCCGCGTGGGACCGGGCGGGCTGGCGGGCGTTGCCGCGGGTGCAGATGCCCGACTATCCCGACGCGGTGGCGCTGGGCCTGGTCGAGGGCCAGCTGCGGCAGTTTCCGCCGCTGGTCTTCGCGGGCGAGGCTCGGCGGCTGAAGGCCGGGCTTGCAAAGGTCGCGGCGGGCCAGGCGTTCCTGCTGCAGGGGGGCGACTGCGCCGAAAGCTTCGCCGAGTTCAGCGCCGACAACATCCGCGACACGTTCAAGGTCATGCTGCAGATGGCCGTGGTCCTGACGTGGGGAGCGCAGCTTCCCGTGGTCAAGGTCGGGCGCATGGCCGGGCAGTTCGCCAAGCCGCGCAGTTCCGCCACCGAGTCGGTGAACGGCGTGGACCTGCCGAGCTATCGCGGCGACATCGTGAACGGCTTCGACTTCACCGCCGCGGCCCGCATCCCCGACCCGCAGCGGATGCTGCAGGCCTATACCCAGGCGGCGGCGTCGCTGAACCTGCTGCGCGCCTTTTCGACCGGGGGCTATGCCGACATTCACCGCGTTCAAAGCTGGATCGCGGACTTCACCGACGGCCCCGAGGCCGCGCGCTACCGCGACATCGCCCAGCGGATCGGCGACGCGATGGCGTTCATGCAGGCGGCCGGCGTCACCTCCGAGACCGCGCAGGAGCTTGGGCAGGTGCAGTTCTACACCAGCCACGAGGCGCTATTGCTGGAATACGAAGAGGCGCTGGCGCGGATCGATTCGACCACCGGCCTGCCGGTCGCGGGGTCCGGCCACATGCTGTGGATCGGCGACCGCACCCGCCAGGTGGACGGCGCGCATGTCGAGTTCTGCCGCGGGGTCCAGAACCCCGTGGGGCTGAAATGCGGGCCGACGATCACCACCGACGATCTGAAGCGGCTGATCGAGCGGCTCAATCCCGCGAACGAGGCCGGTCGCCTGACGCTGATCGCGCGGTTCGGCGCCGGCAGCGTCGGCGATCACCTGCCGCGGCTGATTCGCGCGGTCGAGGACGAGGGGGCGACCGTCGTGTGGTCTTGCGATCCGATGCACGGCAACACGATCAAGTCCGCGTCGGGCTACAAGACCCGGCCGTTCGACAGCGTGCTGCGCGAGGTGCGCGAGTTCTTCCAGGTCCACGAGGCCGAGGGGACCGTGCCGGGCGGGGTTCATTTCGAGATGACGGGCAAGGACGTGACCGAATGCACCGGCGGCGTTCGCGCGGTCACCGACGAGGACCTGCGCTCGCGCTATCACACCGCTTGCGATCCGCGCCTGAATGCCAGCCAGTCGCTGGAACTGGCGTTCCTGGTCGCGGAAGAACTGCGCGCGCGCCGCACGGGCACGAAGGGCGGGCTGCGCCACACCGGCTGAATGGCGGCGGCTGCCGGGAATGCTTCGGGCGGGTCAGCCCTGCGGGTCGGACGAGACCACGCGGAACATCGCCCGGCGCGATTCGGGCGTGGTCGCGATTTCCGGCAGCAGCGGCAGCGACACCTCGCGGCTTTCCCGGCGCGCCCCCCCGGACGCGCGGGCGGCCGGTTTGGGGCGCAGCGGCCACGGATCGACCTGATCGGCCATGTCATGGCGCGAGGGTTTGGGCGAAAGGACGCAGGCGCCGGGAATCACCGGCTCCACCTGTTCTTCCAGCAGGTCGAACCGGCGCGGGCCGCGGCCGATCTCGCCGGCCGTGACAAGGCAGCCGAGCGCGCGGCTGACGTCGCCCAGGTCGGATCTCAGCGGCAGGATCAGCATCCGCCCGTGCAGCTGCGGCCGACCGTAGCCCGCGGGCGAGATCAGGGTCAGATCGGCGAGCTGCGGGCCGCGGAACACCGTTTCCAGCACGTCCGACAGCCGCCCGCGCGAACCTGCGTTGAGGACCGAACAGAGCGGCATCCCCCGCACCTCCATCCTCATCAGGTCGACGATGTGGCGGCCGGCAAGCCGGAACCGGGCCGCGCCCGGCGCGATCCGTTCCAGGATGAAGGCGAAGTCCAGCCCGCGCCCGATCCCCGCCGGCTGCACGTCGGTCCGCATCGGCACGGCGCGTCCCTGTCGCAGCCCGTCCCAGTAGCTGCGAAGCTCGGCCACCAGCCGGGCAGGCTGGGCGGCGTTGTACCCGCCGATCGGGATCACGGGCGCGCCGTCCTGGATCTCGCAGGTCAGGTTCTTGCTGTCTTCGTCCGCCATGAGGCTACCGTCGTGTTTGCAACTGGGCAGGTTAACGCGATCTTAAGGCTTCGGTTGCGCTTTGCTAAGCCGGTTTCGTCTCACATAGTTAAGTGGGGCGCGTGATCGCCGATGCGCGGGTGGCGCGGGGTGACGCACGGGTGACGCGGGCAGGTGGCGCGGGCGGGTCTTGCCCGCGCGGACCGGCTGCGCCATTCAGGGGCACGCCGCCCGTGATCCGCACCTCATCTTGCGGGTCCGCCGATCAAAGACGCCACCCCAAGGACGCCGCATGGACCGGACCGGACTTCTCATCATCCTGTCGTCGCCTTCGGGCGCGGGCAAATCCACGCTCGCCCGGCGGCTGATGACGTGGGACCCGGCGCTGAAGTTTTCCGTATCGGCGACCACCCGCGCGCCCCGCCAGGGCGAGGTCGAGGGGCGCGATTACTACTTCACCGACCGCGCCCGGTTCGACGAGATGGTCGCCACCGCCCAGATGCTGGAACATGCCGAGGTGTTCGGCAACCTTTACGGCAGCCCGCGCGGACCTGTGGAACAGGCGATCGCCGCGGGGCGCGACACGCTCTTCGACGTGGACTGGCAAGGCGGCCAGCAGATCCGCGCCTCGGCGCTGGGAAACCAGGTCGTGTCGATCTTTGTCCTGCCGCCCAGCCTGCACGAGCTGGAGCGCCGCCTGCACAGCCGGGGCCAGGACAGCGCCGAGGTGATCGCCGACCGGATGCAGAAAAGCCGGGGCGAGATCAGCCATTGGGCCGAATACGACTACGTCCTCGTCAACCACGACCTCGACGAGACCGAGCGCGACCTGCGCGCCATCCTGACCGCCGAACGGCTGCGCCGCGACCGGCAGCGGGGCCTGGGCGGGTTCGTGATGTCCCTGATGGAGCAGCGGCCATGATCTGGGAACTGGACGGGATCGCCCCGTCGCTGGGCAAGGACGCGTGGGTCGCGCCCGACGCTCAGGTCATCGGCCGGGTGACGCTCGGCTGCGCCGCGAGCGTCTGGTGGGGCGCGGTCCTGCGCGGCGACAGCGACGACATCCGCGTGGGCGCGGGCAGCAACGTGCAGGACCTGTGCGTGTTGCACCTCGACACCGGCTATCCGCTCACCATCGGCGAAAACGTCACCGTCGGACACCGGGCGATCCTGCATGGCTGCACCGTGGGCGACGGCGCGCTGATCGGGATGGGGGCCACGATCCTGAACGGGGCCGAGATCGGGGCGGGCGCCCTGATCGGTGCCGGCGCGCTGGTCACCGAGGGCAAGCGCATCCCCGAAGGCGCGCTCGTCATGGGTGCGCCGGGCAAGGTCGTGCGGATCCTCGACGAGGATGAGCGGTCGCAGCTTCTCGCCTCGGCCGCGCATTACCGGATGCGGGCGGCGCAGTACCGGCGCGGCCTCGTCGCGGTCGATTGGTAGGTCGCGGCGTGGAAGTCAGGCATCTGCGGCAGCTTGCCGACGCGATCCCGGTGGCGATGCTGGTCGTGGACCGGCGCGCGCGCGTGGTCGCGGCCAATCACGCCGCCGTCGCGCTGTTCGGGCAGGGGCTGAGCGACCGGCCCTTCGTCACGGTCGTGCGCCATCCATCCGTGAACCACGCCATCGACTGGGTGCTGGACCCCGACGCCGACCCCGCCCCCTACGACGACCCGGACCTGCCGCCCCCGGCCGAAGGCATCCTGAGGCTGCGCGCCACCCTGTCGGCCAAGGGGCGCGACCGCGCCTGCGTCGTCACGGTGGGGACCGTGGTCATCGGCGGCACCCGGGGCGCTGCGGTGTCGATCGAGGACAGCACCGGGATCGAGCAGGCCGAGCAGATGCGGCGCGACTTCGTGGCCAATGTCAGCCACGAGCTGCGGACCCCCCTGACCGCGCTGATGGGCTTTATCGAGACGTTGCGCGGACCGGCCCGGAACGACGCCGCCGCGCGCGACCGCTTCCTGGACATCATGGAACGCGAGGCGGGGCGGATGAACCGGCTGGTCGCCGATCTGCTGTCGCTGAGCCGGGTCGAGGGGGACGAGCGTCGCCGCCCGGCGCAAAAGGTGGACCTTGCCAACCTCGTCCGCAGCGTGGTTGCGACCGCGACGCCCAACGCGCGCGCGGCCGGCGTCCGGTTCGAGATGGACATGCCGTCCGAGCCGGTGAACGTGCCCGGCGACGCCGACCAGATCGTGCAGGTGTTCCACAACCTGATCGAGAACGCGGTGAAATACGGCGGCCAGGGCGGCGTGGTGCGGCTGTCGCTCGTTCACATCGACCACGAGCCGGTGCTGCGCGGGCCCGGCTGGGCGGTCACGGTCGAGGATCAGGGCGAGGGGATCGACGCGCTGCACCTGCCGCGTCTGACCGAACGGTTCTACCGCGTGGACAACCACCGCTCGCGCGAGAAGGGCGGGACCGGGCTGGGGCTTGCCATTGTCAAGCACATCATCAACCGCCATCGCGGGCGGCTGCGGATCGAGAGCGAAAAGGGGCACGGCAGCCGCTTCACGGTGATCCTGCCGGAACAGCAGCCCCGCTGAAGGGGGGCGCGCCGCGGCGTGCCCGGCCCTTTCCGCCTTAGCCCCCGATCGCGGCCGCGAAGGCGCGCGGCATCCGCGTCTTCGTGACCGATTTCGGCTATCTGCGGCCGGATTGGGTGACGCTGGAAGAGGACGGGG
>ERZ500994.214-NODE-214-length-18780-cov-30.754927_pt1 | contig 18780 bp, 17 predicted proteins | sample MGYA00248878_ERZ500994 | MGnify/ENA primary metagenome ERZ500994 (study PRJEB25958, sample SAMN03398533) | human skin metagenome | study: EMG produced TPA metagenomics assembly of the Human Skin Microbiome Metagenome (human skin metagenome) data set. | reverse complement strand
AGGTGGCCGTACTGTAGGTGCGGGTGTTGTTGCTAAAGTTAACGACTAATCGTTAATAAGCATACAAAAGAGTCACTTCGGTGGCTCTTTTTTTATGGAAATAAATTATGACTGCAATACAGATATATAAGTTAGATAAAACGAGTCCACAAGATAATACTTCGCAGCAAGTACTGGCGCAGCTGGCACACATTGAATCCGAGCTGTTTGTCCACGATGCTTGGTCGGCTGCGCAAATCAATTCACTGCTCGCGCAGCCATTTAACCATATAATTTATGCGACAGACGAGCTGAATCAGCAATTGATTGGCTATTGCATTTACAGCCACATATTTGAAGATAGTGAAATTTTAAGAATCGGAACTTGTCTTGATTATCAACAGCAAGGTATTGCAAGCCAATTGTTAACGGCTATGGCGCAAATGAGCCAAGCAACGGGTGCCGAGCGGATGCTATTAGAGGTAAGAGAAGATAATCATGCTGCCATTGCATTTTATCAAAAACATGGGTTTGAACAGGTTGCCGTTCGCAAAAATTACTACGATAATCATGACATGACCAAAACCCATGCGTTAATTATGCAGCGCAAATTCAATGCTAAATTAAATGCTAAGTAGTATTCCACATGTTTAGGTAATGCGCTTTTATCGCCTGCTGAAGCAGTGGCTCAACTTGCGCGGCTGTGACAGCCTCATCGAAGCGATGCCACTGTTGATTGATTAATAATTCACTGGGATAAAAACGCGATTTATATGCCATCTTATCCGAATCTGGTACCCAAAAACCTAAATACAAATAAGGTAATCCAAGACGTTTAACATAGTCAATTTGGGTAAGTATCGCAAGGGTGCCCAAACTATTTATGGTTGCATCGGGATCATAGAAAGTATAGACCGCGGATATGCCGTCATCTAATTGGTCGCAAACTGCTACCATGACTAATTCATCATGAAGCCAAAACTCCATAAAAAATGACTGGGTAAAGCTATATTGTAAAAACTGTTTAAACCCTTGTAAATTGGGTGGATACATATCGCCATCACTATGGCGAGCGCAGATATAGCGAGCATATAGCATAAAATGCGATTCATCGGCATCATCACAAGCCGTAATTACCACATCCATCTCGTGCGATTTTTGCCATAGTTTGCGCTGGGTACGATTGGGTTCAAACTCGTTAACTACTACACGTGTAGAGATACAGCGTTGACAATGAAAGCATACAGGGCGATATAGATGTTGTCCACTACGCCGATACCCGAGCCGTGAAAACTGAGAAAAAATAGGCGTACTTAAACGTTCATCCTTTGCTAATTCAATCAGTTCTAAACGTGCGGCACGATCCGGCAAATAACTACATTGATGCAGCGGCGTCAATTGGCTGGTCAGTGCCAGACTGGTAGGAGGATGGGGTGGTTTTAACGTCATTAGTGCTTTTAAATACCCTTAACTTACCTAGGCTTGCGCAGTTGGAGGTAGGTAATAAGTCATCAAATCCTCATTTAACAGTTGATTAAGTGGCAATTTTTGACCGCAAATCGATGACCAATCAATACTCGGTAGCGATAATTGTTGCGCAAGCCCAGCTAAAAATTCCGCTCTGGGTAGGATGGATGCCCCTAAACGCAGCAAATGTGGGTTAGGCAACTGACAGTCCACCCAAGCAAATTGGGAATGCGCACACAGCTGCATTAACACAAAAAAAGCCGCTTTAGATGCATCTGTGACTCGGTGAAACATACTTTCACCAAAAAATGCTTGTCCTAGCTTTAGCCCATAGAGACCACCAATCAGCTCATCATCATCCCAAATCTCGACACTGTAAGCCACTTGCTCGGCATGTAGCGCCGTATACGCTTCAATCATAGCGGGACTGATCCAAGTGGCTGATGTAGAAGCTTGGGCATAGGCACGGGTGTCGGCACAGGCGGCAATAACCTTAGCAAAGGCAAGGTTGAGGGAAAACGTCCAACCTGCATTTTTGATTCGCCGTTTTAGGGTTTTACTGGCGCAAAAATCGCTAGGATAAATAATACAGCGCGGGTCAGGCGACCACCAAGCGATGGGCTCGCCTTCATTAAACCAAGGAAACATGCCTTGGCGATAAGCACACACTAAGGTATCAGCCGCCAAATCACCTCCCAGCGCAATCAACCCTTCACCGTCAGGGTCTGCCGCCATCGGGTCGGGAAATTGATAACGGCAAACGAAAGGGCTTTGTAATGGATGGTGATTTGGCAATGGCATCGTTGAAAGTATTAGCTAAATAGCAGAGGTGTTGGCTGATACCGTGGTATTGGCATTCGCTAGATTGACAATATCTAAATATTTTTCTGCATCCAACGCCGCCATACAACCCGTAGCTGCCGAGGTAATCGCTTGGCGATAGATATGGTCTGCCACATCCCCACAGGCAAACACGCCTTCGACACTTGTCGCTGTCGCATTGCCATCTAGACCGCTTTTGACCACGATATAGCCATTATTCATCTCAAGCTGATCTTGGAAAATATCGGTGTTGGGTTTGTGCCCAATCGCCACGAACATACCAGGGGCGTTGATGGTTTTGGTAGACTGGTCTTGCAGGTTTTCAATCACTACACCCGTCACGCCTGCGTCATCACCCACCACTTCTTTGACTTGGCTGTTCCATTCGATGGTCACATTGCCATTTTTTTGTTTTTCAAATAATTGGTCTTGCAGAATTTTTTCTGATTTTAATTTATCACGTCGATGCACTAGGGTGACGTGGCTTGCGATGTTTGATAGATATAAGGCTTCTTCAACCGCCGTGTTGCCACCGCCAATCACCACCACAGGTTTGCCGCGATAGAAGAACCCATCACAGGTCGCACAGGCAGAGACACCAAGCCCCATAAATTTTTGTTCAGAGGCGAGACCCAAGTATTGGGCTGAAGCCCCTGTCGCTACAATGAGTGCATCACACGTGTAAGTGGCACTATTGCCGACTAAGGTGAAGGGTCGCTGAGTTAGGTTCACTTGGTTGATATGGTCATACACCAATTGGGTACCAAAACGCTCGGCATGGGCTTGCATGCGTACCATCAAGTCAGGTCCCGTCAAGCCTTGTGGATCACCTGGCCAGTTATCAACTTCCGTGGTGGTAGTCAACTGCCCGCCAGTCTGCATACCTGTGATAATGACCGGTTTTAAATTGGCGCGCGCTGCATACACGGCGGCAGAATAACCCGCTGGACCTGAACCCAAAATAATAAGCTGGTGATGGATAATTTCTGACATACGTCTTTCCTAACAATCGCTGAATAATAAACTAAATAATAAAACAGGCTAATTTTTGATTCATAAGTAAGATAGGGGCTAACATCGAAAATAGCAAGTAAATGTTATTTTTATAACAGATTCATCGCGCAATCAAAGCTCAATCAACGCTCAAAAATGGCGTAAGCTTGTTATCAAAAAATACCCTACTATCCGGCTTTGTTGGCTCAAACCGCATTTATCATGGGGCTTGAATTGGCCGATTTAACAAAGCAATTTTTCGCAAAAAAAGCTCAGCAACGCACCACTGAGATTTGATATGATAGTCGATTAAAAGGGTGATTTTAATCAACGTTTTTCCAAAATCATTGTTTTTCACAATCATTATCAGTCAGTCATGGCGCAGCAAAGCATTGGCTTACGGCTTATCCAAAGCGGGTTCAAATTCAAAGGTAAATTGCGTTGTCTTATTATATTCGTCAAAGTGTGCTTACGATTATCTGGCTAATCGTGGCATTGTTGTTAGTCATGTCCCTCATCAGTTATTCTGCCAATGATCCCAGTTGGTCGCATATCAGTAGTGCGGCAAATGAAGTCAGTAACTTGGCAGGCACGGGTGGTGCTTGGCTGGCTGATATTTTGTATGCGTTTTTGGGCGCGGCAAGCTGGTGGCTCATTGTCATTGCCTGTTATGAAGCTTGGAATGTATGGCGCCATGATGTAGAGCCTAATGGCTTGTTACGTTTTTTGGGTTATATCTTTTTAATAATTGCCACCGCAGGTCTGACAGGGGTGTTATCGTTTGGCTGGTTAGCGCAAGGCATGATCGGGCAAATCGTTGGCAACGGGCTTAGTAGTTTATTAACCTACTGGGGGACTTTGCTGTTTTTATTGGTGTTTATTGCCATCACCGTGACGTTTACCTTTGATTTACATTGGCATGAGATTTTATCAGGTCAAGCCATTCGCAGCCGCCTACAAGCGAAAGCCGCAGATGAAGAAGAAACCAATACTGAATTCAAAGCGACTGCTCAAGAAGCAAGCCAAGCAAAACCAAACGACACCGCGCAACTGCCTTTGCCATTAGCCTCCCATGACACAGAACAAGCCGCTTATGACAGTAGTCATCTAGCGGATAATGAGGCGTTTGTCGGTAGTCCACTCGATGCGTTTTTGGATGAAACGGGTTTTAGTGAAATCAAAGATTATGAATGGCTCGAAGAAAACGATGCCACCAATCCATTTAAACCCGTCAGCTCAACCTATGTGGCAAACACCAAGCTGACCAAAAAACTCGATGAAAAACTGCAAAGTGAAATCATTAAAAAACCGTTTAAAATGCCTACCTTGAACAGACCCCATTTGATACAGGTAGATTCGCAAATCACTCAACCAACTCACACAAAGCAGCCTAGTGTAGATAGTGTAGCTGTATCGCCAGCTATGCCAACTATCGATGACGCATCTATGATGTTTGCCGCAGGCACAGGTGAGCTAGCAGATAAACGAATCTCTGAGCCTATGACTAGTCGAGAGATGGCTGGACAGGACGCGGCTATTGGGTTGTCAAATTTGGATGATTTAGCAGATAGCGTAGATGCTGGATATGACTTATCACAAAATCCTGTGCTAGAGCCATCATTCGAGGGCATTCAGACAGAGGACATTGAAGCAGAAAGTATTGAAGCAGAAGGTGCAGAAGGTATTGAAACACCAACCCCCTCAGTCGCGTCGTTATTGGGTATGCGACAAGTTTCACCGCAAGCTAGGGCTAATCCATCAGATGACAGTGCCACCGCACCGGTTGTAGCGGAATTTTTAACCCCTGCAGCAAGTCCGATGCCAACCCAAATAGCACGTCCAGTGCAAGCCGTCACCCAGATTGCTGGTAACGAGATTGATACCGACCAAATAACGTCTTCAATACCGACCCATAGTCGGTCAGTGGAGTCTGAGCTACTCGACCAAATCGAACAGCCCGCAGCGCCTCAGGTCAATCAGCCGCTTGATATCAATGACGATAGCCTATTTAGTCAGAAATCGCGTGCCATGCAAACCGCAGCTTATCGTGCCAATTTAAGCCCGTTACCTGAGTTATCGCTGCTTGATTTGCCTGACCCTGACCGCAAGCCAAGCTACAGCCGCGAACAGTTGCAGCAGCTATCAGCGCTGTTAGAAATCAAGCTACAAGAATTTAATATCAAAGCAGAAGTGGTCAATGCGCAAATGGGTCCAGTGGTGACGCGCTTTGAAGTCTCTCTAGCACCAGGGCTTAAAGCAAGCAAGGTGACGGGCATTGCCAAAGACTTGGCTCGGTCGCTATCTATGGCATCGGTGCGTGTGGTGGAAGTCATTCCAGGTAAACCTTATATCGGTATCGAAGTGCCCAATCCGCAGCGCCAAATGGTACGACTCATCGAACTGCTGAAAACAGAAGCTTATCAAGACCCCGATGGCTTAATCAGCATGGCAATGGGCAAAGATATTGCAGGTAGACCGATTATTGCGGATTTGGCGAAAGCGCCACACATGCTAGTCGCAGGTACCACAGGTTCGGGTAAATCAGTGTTGGTGAATTCGCTGTTATTGTCAATGCTGCTCAAATACACACCAGCGCAGCTGCGATTGATTTTGATTGACCCCAAACAGCTTGAGCTTGCCAACTATGGCGATATTCCGCATCTGCTCACTCCCGTAGTCACCGATATGACCGAAGCAGCCAGTGCTTTGGCATGGAGTGTAGCGGAGATGGAGCGTCGTTATCAGCTAATGTCATTATTCAAAGTGCGTAAGCTTGATGAATTCAACAAAAAAGTCATGGCAGCCGAACAAAGTGGTGAGCCGTTACTAGATCCGCTTTGGCGACCCAATGACAGTGTCAGCCAAGATAGAGCGCCAAAATTAAAACCGTTACCACAAATTGTGATTGTGGCGGATGAGTTTGCCGACATGATTATGCAGGTGGGCAAACAAGCCGAGGAGTTGATTACCCGTTTGGCGCAAAAATCGCGTGCCGCAGGGATTCATTTGATTTTGGCGACCCAGCGCCCCTCAGTGGATGTGATTACTGGTTTGATTAAAGCCAATATTCCCGTCCGTGCCGCACTTCGTGTCAACTCAAAAGTCGACTCGCGTACCATTTTGGATGCCGGTGGCGCAGAGGATATGCTTGGGCATGGGGATATGCTGTTTTTAGGACCTGGTCAAATCGAGCCTAACCGTGTACATGGTGCTTTTATCAGCGATGCGGAAGTCAACCGTGTATGTGATGCATGGCGCGAGCGTGGCGCACCTAACTATATTGATAATATGTTTGATAATTTTGAGCTAAGCTCTGCGCCAAGTGGTGGCGATGCTAGTGGGTCTAGCAATGGCGAAGAAGACCCGCTGTATGATGACGTGGTGGCGTTTTTGCTCGAAACCCGTAAAGTCTCTGCATCAAGCATTCAGCGCAAATTTAGTATCGGCTATAACCGCGCAGCACGTATTGTTGATGCCATGGAAGAGGCGGGCTTGGTGAGCGGCATGACCAAAAGTGGTAAACGTGAGCTATTAATGTAGAGGTTAGACAAAATAAAAAAGGTGCGATTTATGCACCTTTTTTATTTAACCTTTTGAGCGGTTATGGGTTTATTTAGTCTATGGTATTTTGCGCTGCGACTACGACAATTTCTAATTTCCACAAAGGATTAACCAACTCAGCTTTGACTGTCGCACGGGTAGGCTTTGGGCAATCGGTTAGCCAGTCGCCCCACATGCTATTCACCACCTCAAAATCCGCCAAATCCTTGATAAAAATCTGAGCAGTTAGCAGACGTGATTTGTCGCTATTGGCTTTGGCGAGCATGGCGTCGATATTGTCTAGCACTTCTTTGGTTTGTGTGTGGATATCGGCAGTGTCGGTATTTGGCACTTGTCCTGCGAGGTACACCACGTGGTTAAAAATGGTAATTTCACTTAGATAGTCATTGCTATCGAATCGTTGAATGTGTGCGGTCATGGTGTTTTCCTTGTACTTGTAAATGGATAAATGTTATTTATGCATAGTCTTTTCAAATGCTATTTACAGGTATTTCTGAAAGAGAATAGATACTAGGCATAACGCTGTAATGATAAGCCATCAATGCGAATATCAGGCGTTTTGCCGAGCACCAAATCGCTGATTAATTTGCCAGAGCCACACGCCATTGTCCAACCCAATGTGCCATGTCCTGTGTTCAAAAATAAATTGCGATACCGAGTCGCGCCAATGATGGGCGTGCTATCGGGGGTCATCGGACGTAGCCCTGTCCAAAAACTTGCGTTTGGCAAATCACCGCCTGCGAATAAGTCCTGCGTGACCATTTCGAGTGTAGCACGGCGCTGGGGGTTTAGCGTTACATCAAAACCACTTAATTCTGCCATACCGCCCACGCGAATGCGGTTGTCAAAGCGAGTAATGGCGATTTTATAGGTTTCATCCAGCACCGTTGATTGGGGCGCTAAATCAGCATTGATAATCGGCACAGTCAGTGAATAGCCTTTGACAGGGTATACAGGCAGATTAAGCTGTAGCGGTTGCAAAAGCGCCCGCGAATAACTGCCCAACGCCAATACATACTGGTCTGCGGTTAATAACTCACCATTTACCATCACCCCTTTAATCGCCCCAGCGTCGACTACCAGTTTTTCGATGGTTTGATTGTATAAAAATTTCACCCCCAGCGCTTTGGCTTGCTGCGCTAATGCTTGGCAAAACAAAAAGCAATCGCCTGTTTCATCATGCGGCAAATGCAATCCACCAACCAGCTTATCAGTGGCATTTGCCAACGCGGGCTCAATATCAGCCAACGCCTTGCTGTTGTCAATCAGCTTAAAAGGCACGCCTGAATCTTGCAACACCTTAATATCTTGCTGTACAGCCTCTAGTTGGGCGGGTTTACGAAAAACTTGTAAGGTGCCTTGCGAGCGGTTTTCGTAGTGAATGCCGGTGTCTTGACGCAACTGCTGCAGACAGTCGCGGCTGTATTCTGCCACTCGTACCATACGCTCTTTGTTGATGGCATAGCGCTTGGCATTGCAGTTTTTGAGCATTTGTAGCATCCATTGCAACTGCCATAGACTGCCATCTAATTTGATGGCTAAAGGGGCGTGTTGTTGGAATAACCATTTAACCGCCTTTAATGGAATACCAGGGGCTGCCCAAGGGGTAGAGTAGCCTGGGGAGATTTGCCCAGCATTGCCAAAACTGGTTTCTTGTGCGGCACCTGCTTGGCGGTCAATCACCGTGACTTCTACGCCTTGCTTGGCTAAATAATAGGCACTTGTCACCCCAATCACGCCACTACCCAGTACCAATACGCGCATACCTACCCCCAAATATCTGCTTAATTATCAGTTAATTTCGCTAGTATAAGCAAAGTTTTGCAGTGAATTTTGCTGTTTTTATGCTAGAATTTTGCTGATATTATCGGTTTTATCATGTCAATCATCAAAAAACAGGGTTTTCATTTTGCTATGCGTACTTTAGACCGTACCGACCGTTTAATCCTTGAAATCTTGCAACAACAAGCAAGAATTTCTATCAGCGAATTGGCCGCCAGAGTTAACCTATCAACCACGCCTTGCTCAGACAGGGTTAAGCGCTTGGAGCGTGAAGGTATTATCACAGGTTATCATGCGCGGTTAAATCCAAATTTGGTCAATAAAAGCTTGTTGGTGTTTTTGGAGATAAAGCTATCCACCAAGTCGGGCGATGTCTTTGAGCAAGTGAGCAAAAAACTGTCAGAAATTCCAGAGATACTGGAATGTCATTTGATTTCGGGTGAGTTTGATTTTTTGGTCAAAGCGCGGCTAAAAGAGATGAGTTCTTACCGAAAGTTACTGGGCAATATCCTAAAGCAATTGCCAGCGGCGGTGGAAACCCACAGTTTGATTGTGATGGAAGAGATTAAAGAAAGCTTGCATTTGGATGTGACAATGACCTAACTGTCGTGCAAGCTTTACTATATATGCTTTGTGATACATAATTTCCGATACATGCTTTGCGACAGATGAAAAAAAGACTGCCAAATCGCAGTCTTTTTATGTTGTCCCGCCTTAGAATTTTGGAAATTAGAGTTTTGGAAACTCTAGCGACCAGTGATTGACGAGTGGATAGCGACGCTCACGCCCAAAGGCGCGGTGGGTAATCTTGGTGCCAATCGCCGCTTGACGACGTTTGTATTCATTGCGGTCTACCATACTGAGTACTTTTTTCACCACATCTTTATCATAACCGGCTTCTACAATCGCATCATACCCAAAGTCGCGATCGATATACAGCTCCAGCATTTTATCGAGGGTATCATAATCAGGCAGACTGTCTTGGTCTTTTTGGTCAGGGCGAAGCTCGGCAGAAGGCGGACGCGTAATCACACGCTCAGGAATCACCGGCGTTTCTTCTAGGCGGTTGCGATAGTTGGCGAGGGCGTATACTTGGGTTTTATACACATCTTTTAAGACATCAAATCCGCCTGCCATATCCCCATACAATGTCGCATAGCCCACGGCCATCTCTGATTTGTTGCCAGTGGTGATGACTAGATGACCAAATTTGTTGGACAATGCCATCAAAATCATGCCACGCGCACGGGCTTGGATATTTTCTTCCGTGGTGTCGGCGGTGGTGTTGCTAAACATCGGCTCTAGCGTATGGCGCATGCCTTCAACAGCGGCATGAATCGGGCACACGGTATAAGACACGTTGAGTCGGTGTGCCTGCGCCTGCGCATCTTGCAGGCTGATTTGCGAGGTGTACTCATAGGGCATCATGACCGCATAAACTTTATCTGCACCCAGTGCATCAACGGCGATACATAGCGTGAGCGCCGAGTCTATCCCGCCTGACAAACCAACCAATACGCCTTTAAAGCCAGAATGATTGACATAATCACGCAAGCCGACAACCAGCGCTTGATAAGTTTCAGCGATTTGGCTGAGTGCAAGCGGTGATTTGCGCTGTTCTGATAATATCACTTGACCGCTTTGGGCATCGTGACGAGCAACCACATACAGGGTATGCTGCAAAAATCTTGGCGCTTCTTGCACGATTTTACCTTGAGCGTTGACGACCATCGAGCCGCCATCAAACACCAAGTCATCTTGACCGCCCACGCTATTGGCATACACAATCGGGATATTGTGCTCAGTGGCACGACTTTTTAATAAAGCCTTACGTTGTTCTTGCTTGTTTTGCTCAAAGGGCGAGGCATTGAGGCTGATGATGATTTCCGCACCTTTTTCTTTCAGTGCGCGAATGGGAGCGTCTTGCCATAAGTCTTCACAGATAAGTAGTCCAATGGTCAGCCCTTGATAGTCAAACAACACTTGGTTGTGACCGGTATTAAAATAGCGGCGTTCATCAAACACGCCATAGTTTGGCAAGCATTGTTTGTGATAAAAGCCTTTTTGCTGACCATTGTGAATGATAGCCACTGAGTTAAACGTGCCATTGGGGTCAATGTGCGGATAACCCACTAGCATCACGATATCTTTGACCGTGTAGAGCAATTCAAAAGCAAGTTTCACACGTGAGGCAAGACTTGGACGTAGTAACAAATCTTCAGGCGGATAGCCCAGCAGTGATAACTCAGGAAAGACAATGATATTAGCCCCCTTGTCACGGGCGTCTTTAGCCAGTTCTACCATTTTTTTGGCATTGTTGATGACATCACCAACAATAAATTGCTGCTGTGCCACCGCAATTTTTAGCCCCACCATAGAATCTGCTTGGCTAATTGCTTGGCTAGTCGATTGGCTTGATGGCTGAGAGGTTGACTGAGAAACTGATTGAGAATTTGACTCAGAAACTGATTGAGAAGTTGGCTGAGCAGGTTTTTGAGAAACTGGCTGTGGGTTTGCGGGTTGGTTTGGCGTCGTAGCTTCGGCGGTCATTGACTCACTCGGCAGCTGCGTTGGTACGCTATTATCTGGTGTTAAATCAAGGTGTGACATGAAAAATCCTTCAGTAAAAATTTGTTATGGGGTCGTCCCTTTAGTCATATCCGTCTAAAACGGTATGCAAGCATGATGCCGCTATTATAATTATGGGTGGCAACAGCGATGGCATTACAAGATAAAATTATTCTACATTATATCGCTTTATGATATGTTTACAATTGCAATCTTTAGACGCTACCACTGAAAAACGCTGCAACTGGTAAAATTAGCTTAAACATAGCATGAATAACCCATCAATGCGCGATTTTTTGCAGTATAATCAAACCTTACAATACTAATTAACAGGCAGTCATAACGCTTAATTGGCAACGATGATTCGTTCTTTAGACAATGAGGTGAAGCGATGTTTACCGCAATTTTTGTGGTTTTGGTGATTATGGGGCTTAGCTGGGTTGGGATGAAATGGATGTATCCGCGACCACCGCAAGGTTATTTACAGCCGCAGCCAGGCGAGAGTACCGAGATGCGAGCGTGTGATTTTTGCCATCATACGTTAGCAGAGTGGCGAGGGATTATAGAAGGGGATAAGTTCTTTTGTAATCAAGAACACCAAGCGGATTTTCATGCTGGCAAACACTACCAGCGCGCTCAAAATTAGTTGAATTTTATTTTACACTAAATACGTTAGGCAAAACGCGCAACGTCTTCTAACATTTTACCCACCAGGTCTTGCGCTTGGCTTTCGTTTTCTTGATAGCGTTGTAAGTTTTCTGATTTTTCAAACAAGGTCAACGCGCACAGTACCAATAATTCTTCTTGGGGTAGCTGAGGCGCTTGGCGGCGTACCTCTTGCATAAACTGGTTAATATAGCTTGCTGCACGCTGCAACGCAGGCTCTTCCGATTCTGGGCAGTTAATGGTATAGCTACGACCATTGATCAGGATATCAACTTTTTTAATGCTTTGGGCAGATGCCATAAGATTTTCCTAACGTATTCAAATGTTTTAAACATCACTAAGGCGGGCTTAAATAGCGGCGAGGCGGGTTAGTTTTCGCTGTCAATTTTTGCCAAGCGCTCTAACACAAGCTTGGTATGCTCTGCCGCAACGCGATTTTTTTCAATCAGTTTTTGATTTTGTGCGGTAAAAATCTGTAATTGGTTTTGGGTTTGTTCGTATTCGGTACTTAGCATGTTGTGAGATTCGGCAAGTGACTGATAGCGTTGCTCGAGTGCTTGATACTCTTCGGCTTGTCTGGCAAGTTGTTGTTCCAAATTTTGCTGCAGTTCTTTGCTGGCATCGAGCTTAGCTTGTACCGCTTGCAATTGGTCTGCGGTAACAGTTGGCTGTGCTTTAATACGGGTTAGCTCGCTACTGGCGAATTGATATTTATCGCGAAGCTTAGTCAATGCGGTTTGTAGCTGGGTCAGTTGGTCAATTAGGGTGCTCATGATATGATGTCTAGTCAGTAATCGAGTGAATAATTAGGTAAATCATCAAGAGCGACGTGATGGGCGCTCATTGAAATGAATAGCAAAAGGCTTTTTTGGTATAGCTATAGCGTGAAGGCTTAAAATTTGAGTGATACTTATATTATTTTACCACTTTAATAATGCCATAGTTGACCGCATTAAGGCTAGTATTATCTCAATGTTGATATAATTTTTTGTGAAAAAAGGGTAAAGCGATGGATGATTATATTTCGGGTTGGCAAGATTGGACACAAGCATTTGAGGATTGGCATGACGTCACCATTAGTGAGTTACATGGGCTAATCTCAGGGGTGCTCAGTGTGTGTGATGCGCCAAGCGAGCAAGAGTGGCAACTGCTACTGACTGAGCTGAGCTTTACCGAGCTTGAGCCAAAAGCGTTAGAGATAGTGACCGAAGAGGGCGAGGATATGGTGGCGGTGTTAACCGATGATGCTGATAGCTACCAGTTTATGCCATTGTTGCCTGATGATGACCATCCACTGTATGAGCGTTTGATGGCACTTAAGAACTGGGCAAATGGCTTTTTGACAGGCTTTGGTGTCACCGATAGTGCGCTACGTCCGGAAGAAAATAGCCTATTTAATGACTTGGCAAAAATCGGCGCGCTGCGGATTGATGCGTATGATGAGGCGCTGCAAGGGACAGACAATGCTGAAGGCGAAGTTGAATATATGGAGCTACTTGAGTTTGTGCGCATGATTCCTGTGAGTGTGTCACAAGGGCGAGTGCGTAAATCAGTCGCCAAATTGCCGCTCATCGCAGGATTTGCCATGAATCGCCCTGTGGGCAAAGCCCAAGAGATTGATGAGGAGCATTTGGATTTTATTGAGCAGCTACGGGATGATGAACTCGATTGGGAAGCAGAAAAAGAGACCAATGATGATTTTGTTACCCATATGGTTATAGATGCCATGACCGGTAAAAAGCCGAATTGATGCGAATACCCTATTTCGACTAGATTTACCCTGATAGGGTGTTTAATGGTTTAAAATTTGAGAAAAATGGAACGACTATGGGCTATCCATCCAACGCCGTAGACTGGTTAACAAAGCTGATTGGTTTTAACACTGTCAGTCGCTACTCCAATTTGCAATTGATTGAGTATGTGGCGGGCTATTGTGAGCAGTTGGGGTTGTCGCCACGTTTGACCTTTAATGCCGATAATACCAAAGCCAACCTCTTTGTGACTGTACCTGCAATGGGTAAGGGTGATACCGTAACGACAGGGGGTTTTGTGTTTTCGGGGCATACTGATGTGGTGCCCGTTGATGGGCAGGCATGGGATACCGATCCGTTTGTGGCGACCATTGTGGAAGATAAGCTATACGGGCGTGGGGCTTGTGATATGAAAGGCTTTATTGCTTGCGCCTTAACCCTGTTGCCCACTGTGGTGCAAGCAAGCCGCGATAAGAGGCTGGGCAAACCGATTCATCTGGCACTGTCGTATGATGAAGAAGTGGGTTGTTTGGGTGCGCCATTACTGCTTGCAGATTTGAAAGCGCAAGGGATTAAGCCCGACTACTGTATCGTCGGTGAGCCGACCATGATGAAAATGGTCACCGCGCATAAAGGCATCCAAGTGTATCGCTGCCGCGTGCATGGCAAATCAGTACATTCATCGCTGACCCCGCAAGGCGTCAATGCCATCAGCTATGCCAGCAAAATTATCAATTTTATTGATACACTTGCCGAACAATTGCAACAACGTAACGACCAAGACATGGCGTTTGACGTACCATTTTCGACCTTGTCAGTGGGCACTATTACCGGCGGTACGGCAACCAATATCGTGCCCAACCTGTGCGAATTCACCTTTGATTACCGTAATTTGCCGCACATGAATGAAAGCCAAGTGATTGAGCCGATTCGCGCCTTTATCAAAACCATTGAGCCTAAGATGCACGCCATTGACAGCGACACGGGTATTGAGCTAACTCGCAACGAAAATGTCCCTGCGATGACCGATAAAGATAGCCAAGCCTTGCAACAGCTCATTGAAAATTTGGTAGATGAACAGCAGCGCCATAAAGTAGCGTATGCCACCGAAGGCGGGCAGTTTACCAATGCAGGTATTCCGACGGTGATTTGCGGACCTGGCGATATTGGCAATGCCCATAAAGCCAATGAGTTTGTCAGTCTAAACCAACTAGCAAAATGCGAAAGCTTCCTACAGCAAATTCTTCAACAATGCTGTGACAGCCATTAAATTTTTTGGAAATATCATGTCAAATCAATTAACCATACAGTTGTTGCCAAAGCTTCCCCAAAGCCAATTTGCCAAACGCCGTGCCAAACTTGCTGAAGCCTTGCCAAACAATAGCATTGCGATTTTGCAAACCGCACCCGCGCATATCCGCAACAACGATGCTGAGTACAAATACCGCGCCGACAGCAGTTTTTTCTACCTGACTGGCTTTGCCGAGCCAGAATCCGTCATGGTTTTGGAAAAAACTGACCATGCTGTCAACTACACGTTATTTTTACGTGAGAAAGACAAACTACGTGAGATTTGGGATGGTAAACGGGTGGGGCTTGACGGTGCGACCGCAGATTTTGGCGCGGATAAAGCGATTGCCATTGGCAAAATTGATGAGGTGATGCCAACCCTGATTTTTGGTAAAAAACACGTGTTTGCCCGCTTTAATAATGAGCTGATTGGCTGGCTTAATCAAGCCAAGCAACTGCAGCGCGGCGAAGGTGTGATCGATACCATCACCAATATTGACAGCCTTATCAATGAAATGCGGCTGATAAAAGATGAATCTGAAATTGCACGCATGAAAGTCGCCGCCCAAATCAGTGCTTACGGGCATATTCGCGCCATGCAAAGCGTGGCACCCATGATGCAAAAAAATCAGGGCAATGAAAGCAGACTGGAAGCTGAAGTCAACTATGCTTTTGCCCAATATGGCTGCGTACCCTCTTACAATAGTATCGTGGCGGGCGGGGACAATGCCAATATTTTGCACTATGTCGAAAACGACCAACCGCTGCACGATGGCGACTTGGTGATGATAGATGCGGGCGCTGAATATCAACACTATGCAGGTGATATCAGCCGTACTTTTCCTGTGAGTGGCAAGTTCAGCGACGTGCAAAAACAGGTGTATGATATTGTGCTAAATGCCAATATTGCCGCCATCAACAGCCTAAAAGCAGGCGAGCATGGCAAAATCCATCATGAAACTGCGCTCAAGGTACTGACCCAAGGCTTGATTGAGTTGGAGATTTTGACAGGTGATGTCGATGAGTTGATTGCTGATAAAGCCTACTTGCCGTTTTATATGCATGGCACAGGGCATTGGCTTGGCTTAGATGTGCACGATGCAGGGCGCTATACTGGCGACGACGGTAAACCTAGAAAGCTTGAAAAAGGCATGGTGATTACCGTAGAGCCAGGCTTGTATTTTGCGCATGACAATGCATTGGTACCCAAGAAATATCGGGGTATTGGCATTCGGATTGAGGATGATGTGGTCATTACCGACGGTGAACCGCTGGTTCTTACCCGTGATGTGCCAAAAACAACGGCAGCAATTGAAGCGCTCATGCAGCAAAAAGTTGATTCATAGATAGAGGCACATCTATATATAGAGGCAAAGAAAAAAAATAGAAAAAAGAAAAGCCCAAGACAGTTGGGCTTTTTTACGGGCAATCGTTTATCGGCATTTTAGGTATCGGCTGGTGGATGTGCCAAATGTTCGATTTTATCTTCCGGCAAGTTTGTCAATAAATGAATGCGCTGAGAGAGTTGGCGCAATACTTGGCTAAAGGCAGCTTTTTCCACATCACTATCGGCTGATACACTGTCGGTATCATTGATATGCCAATGTGCGGTCAGTGGGAATTTGCCATCAATGTCGGCATGTTGCTGTAAAGAATTGCACAGCCCAATCACCAAATCAATCTTTGGCGCATTGTCTTGTAAAAACTGATTGACGGATTTGGGCGCTAAGCCTGTGACGTCATAACCTTCTTGTTTTAATACCTCAAGCGTGAATGGATGCGCGCTAGGGGATGGCTCAACGCCTGCGCTATAGGCTACAAAACGGTCACCACCAATTTTATTCAAAATGGCTTCTGCCATTAGGCTACGGCTAGCATTGTGCTTGCACAAGAACAACACGTTATAAGGCTGCGTCATCAATAAGTCCCTTGTCATCATTCTGCGAACGGTCAGCACGTTTGGGCGTGCAATTTTTAAGAATGAAATTTTACCTTTAATGGCAAAAAATTGCTATCAAAATCCCCACAATTGTGCAAGTTTAAACCATTGACATTAACTGCTAAGTTTTGCCAGCAATTCGCCATCAAATAGGTGAAAAAATTATTGATTCCAAAAAGTAATATTTAATATAAAAATAATTTGCGTTTAATGAATTTTAAAAATAACCATTATAAATATTTGATTTTATTATATTTTATGTAACTGCAAAAAAATAATAACTTACTTGTATAACTTTTGGTTGGGTTTTGTGAAAAGAAAGTTTGACATTAACTATTGATTCATGAAAAATCTACATACTGCAAGATTCTCGTTGCAATTTTTTCATTTATTTACATTCAATTAGGGAGGGATTATGAGCACTAATCACAAGTCGTCTCATTCCCAGTGGAGCTCAAAGATTGGGTTTTTAATGGCTGCCGTGGGTTCTGCGGTCGGTCTCGGTAGTATTTGGAAGTTTCCTTACATGACAGGCGATAGCGGTGGCTCGGCATTTGTTATCGTGTTTATTATCAGTATCGCGCTTATTGGTTTTCCAGTGTTGGTCACTGAATGGCTGATTGGTCGCCGTGGTCAAAGTAACCCAGCAGCAAGTTTTCGCAAAGCGGCGGTAGCCAATAACACCTCACCTGCTTGGAGTCTGCTTGGCTACTTTGGTATTTTAGCTGCTTTTATGATTTTGTCATTTTATAGTGTGATTGGCGGTTGGTCGCTTAATTACACCTTAAAAGCTGGTATCAATGCTTTTGGTGGTCTCAATGCCGACGCCACTGGCAAAATTTTTGAGACGATGTTGGCAAATCCAACCGAAATGACGTTGTGGCACACGGCGTTTATGGGCTTGACGGCGCTAATTGTGGCAGGCGGTGTATCAGCCGGTATTGAGAAAGCATCAAAAATCATGATGCCTGCGTTGGCTTTTATACTATTATTTATCGTGGGATATAACGCGATTAACATGGATTTTGCCAAAGGCGCCGAGTTTTTGTTTAAGTTTGACTTGCAGCGTATGCAGGAAGTTGGTGTGGGTAAAGTGCTGATGGCGGCACTGGGACATGCGTTCTTCTGTCTGTCACTGGGTATGGCGATCATGGTGAGTTATGGTTCATACCTAAAACAAGATGTGGATTTATTGGCAACCGCGCGCACGGTGATTATTTGGGATATTATCTTCTCATTGGCGGCAGGTCTTGCGATTTTCCCAATTTTATTTAGCAATCATCTTGATCCAGCGGCAGGTCCCGGTTTGGTGTTTGTGACCTTGCCAATCGCCTTTGGTCAAATGAGCCTAGGTGTGGTGGTGGGTACTTTATTCTTCTTGTTATTGACCTTTGCGGCATTGACGTCGTCGATTTCAATTCTTGAGCCCATTGTCGAATTCTTGGAAGAAAAAACCCCAATGAGCCGTAAAATCTGTACGCTAGTGGGGGCAGTGGCAACGTGGGCAGTCGGTGTACTTGCGTTATTGTCATTCAATAAATTGTCTGATTTTGCGGTATTTACTATCCACAAAAACGGTAAAGACATCCCACAAGGTATCTTTGACGCGCTAGATTATACGTCCAGTAAAATCATGCTACCTTTGATTGGTTTGGGTACCATTATCCTCATCGGCTGGTTTATCAACCAAGAATCGGTAAAACGTGAATTGGGGCTAGATGGCATGAAATGGACTATTTGGCAAATTGTGGTAAAATTTGTCGCACCGATTGGTATCATCGCTGTATTTTTAACGGAGTTACTGGGTTAATCCCAATAGCTTTATCCCCATCGTTTTATGTAGTTAATTGCTCACAATAAAAAACCCCGAATCGTCGGGGTTTTTTGTTTCAATGAAACATTAATCAGTGCCATATTCTTGGCGTTTTGTGGCAAAAAAGCGCTCAAGTCGATCCATCGCTT
>ERZ500994.213-NODE-213-length-18875-cov-11.861530_pt1 | contig 18875 bp, 15 predicted proteins | sample MGYA00248878_ERZ500994 | MGnify/ENA primary metagenome ERZ500994 (study PRJEB25958, sample SAMN03398533) | human skin metagenome | study: EMG produced TPA metagenomics assembly of the Human Skin Microbiome Metagenome (human skin metagenome) data set. | reverse complement strand
GCCAGCTCGCTGTCCTTGCGCGCGAGCATCTCGGCCAGGTCGACCATGACCTTGGACTGCTTCCAGGTCGCGTCGTCCTGCATCTTGCCGTCGATCATGTGGACGCCGCGGCCGTCCGGGATCGCCTCGATGACCTTCTTGGCCCACGCGACCTCGGCGGGGTCGGGCGGGCCGAGCAGGTGGCCGGTCTGCCACATCACCACCGCGGCGAGGGCCGCCCCGACGGCGTCGGGCGTGTGCGCGAAGTCGACGACCGCCGTCGGCAGGTCCTCACGGGTCGGGTCGCTCGGGGCGACGAGCTCCATGCGACCGGGGACCTGTGGGCGGGTGAGGACGGCGCGGGCGACGTCCTGCGGCGCGATACCGCTCTCGAGCAGGGCGACGGCAGCCATCGCGGTGTTGACCCGGTTGAAGTCGCCCGGCAGCGCCGACTCGAGCTCGAGCACCTGCTCGCCGCGCGTGAGCGTCATCTGGGCCTCCCGCGGGTCGCCGCCGATGATCCAGTCGGCCTCGACGTCGAGCCGCGAGGTGACCGTCGTGACCGGCACGGTGGCCTCCTCCGCCAGCCGCATCCCCCACTCGTCGTCGACGCAGACGACGCCGCGGCGGGAGCGGGCGGGGGTGAAGAGGCTCGCCTTCGCGCGGAAGTAGGCCTCCATCGTGCCGTGGAAGTCGAGGTGGTCCTGGCTGAGGTTGGTGAAGAGGGCGACGTCGTAGACGACCTCGTCGACCCGGTGGAGGGTCAGCGCGTGGCTCGAGACCTCCATGACGCAGGCGTCGACGCCGCGCTCCCCCATCGTCGCGAGGAGGGCGTGCAGGTCGGTCGTCTCGGGGGTCGTGCGCACCGACGTGATCCGCTCGTCGCCGATGCGGGTCTCGATGGTGCCGATGAGACCGGTCGTGCGGCCGAGCGCCTCGAGCGCGGAGACCATGAGGTAGGCGGTCGTCGTCTTGCCGTTGGTCCCCGTGATGCCGAACATCGTCGGGCGCCGCGCGGCGCTGTCGTAGACGGCGTCGGCGACCCGGCCGAGGACGCTGCGGGGTCCTTCGACCTCGACGAAGGGGAGGTCACTCCCCTTCGCCTGCAGCCGGGAGACGCCGTCGGCGTCGGTGAGGACGGCGACGGCACCGGCAGCCACCGCCTTGTCGACGAAGTCGGCGCCGTGGGCGCGGGCGCCGGGCAGCGCGGCCCAGAGGTCCCCGGGGCGCACGGTCGAGGTGTCGAGGGAGACACCGGTGACCACGGTGGCCGGGTCACCGTGGACCGGCGCGGGTGCGACGTCGCCGACGAGGTCGGCGACGGCAGCCAGAGTCAGCGGGGCGACCCGCTCGGGGCGAGGAAAAGACACGATCCGCGACCTTACCCGCCGTCCGGCGCGCCCCGGTCACGCAGCAGCCCCGGGGTGTCGTCGGCGGGCTTCTTCGACAGCTTGGTGCGCACCTTGGGCGACTTCGCGTCCTGCGGCGTCGGCGGGACCTGCTCCTTCTGGAGGGCGTAGGTCATGACGTCCTTGAAGACGGGCGCGGCGACCGCGCCGCCGTAGTAGCCCTTGATCGGGCGCTGGAGGATCACCGAGACGACGAGCTTGGGGTCGTCCGCCGGGGCGAAGCCGATGAAGCTCGCGGTCTTGCCGCTGTAGCCACCGCTCTCGGGGTCGTAGCGGTCGGCGGTGCCGGTCTTGCCGGCGACGCGATAGCCCTTGATCTTCGCCTGCGGGGCGGTGCCCTCGTCGGAGACGACGCCCTCGAGCATCCGGGAGACCTGGTTGGCGGTCTTCGACGAGACGGCACGGTTGCGCTTGCCGGCCGGGGCCGGCTCCCAGCCGCCCTCGCCGTCGCTGACCTCCTTGACGAAGGTCGGGCTGATCCGCACGCCGTCGTTGGCGATCGCCTGGAAGACGTTGGTCACCTGCACGGCCGTCGTCGAGACGCCCTGACCGTAGGTGATCGTGTAGCGCTGCGAGCCGTTCCACGTCTCCGACTTCGGCAGCAGGCCGGCGGACTCGCCGGGGAATCCCGAGCCGCTCGTCGACCCGAGGCCGAAGCGGCGCAGGTACTCCTCGAGGGTCTTCGGCGACATCGTCTCGCCGATGAGCATCGTGCCGGTGTTGCTCGACTCGGCGAGGGCGCCGGCGACGGTGCGGTACAGGTCGGGGTGCGGGTGGCTGTCGTTGAGCGTCTGGTTGCCACGGCGCATCGACCCCGGGAGGATCATCGGCGTCTCGGGGGTGATCTCCCCCTCCTCGAGGCCGGCGGCGACGGTCATGATCTTCGACGTCGAGCCGGGCTCGAAGACGTCGGAGAAGGCGAGGTTGGAGAAGACGCCCTTGCCGTCGCCGATGTCGTTGGGGTCGAAGGTCGGGTAGGACGCGAGGGCGACGAGCTCGCCGGTGTCGACGCGCTGGACGACGATCGTGCCGGAGAGCGCGTCGGTCTCCTTGACCTGGTCGGCCAGGGCGTTCTGCGCGTACCACTGCACGTCGTTGTCGATCGTCAGGCGCACGTCGCGCCCGCTCTCGGCCGAGCTGACGTCGTCGGAGGCATTGGGCAGCCGCGAGCCGTCCTGGGCGATCTCGTAGGTCGCCTGGCCGGGCGTGCCCTTGAGGATGTCGTCGAGCTGCAGCTCCAGCCCACCACCGGCGGTCTGGTCCTGCGGCTGGACGAAGCCGACGAGCGAGGCGACGGTCGTCGACTGCGGGTAGGTGCGCTGGGTCGAGCGCTCGGAGTAGATGCCGGGGATGCCCAGGGCGTTGATCTTGCGCCAGGTCAGGGGCGAGATGTTCTTGGCGAGCACGCGGTAGCGCTGCGTGCCGGTGAGCTTGGGCTCGAGGTCCTCCGCGGTCGTGCCGAGCGGCTCGGCGAGGTCCTTGGCGGCGCCTGCCGTCCCGACCTTGGTCTGGGTGCCGTCGACGTCCTTCTCGTAGGCCGGCACGGCCGTCTGGTCGACGACGACGGTGCGCCGCTCCTGGCTCTGCGCGAGCACGGTGTCGTTGGCGTCGTAGATCGTCCCGCGGTGGGCGGGGATCGCCTCGGTCTGGGTGCGCTGGCGCAGGGCGTCGGCGGCGACCGCGTCGGAGTCGAAGCCCTGGATGCGCAGCAGCTGGGCGGCGAAGAGGCTGAGGACGATGAGCGAGACGACCATGAGCGCGCGCATCCGCCCGCGCGGGTTGGCCGCAGTGGCGGGGGCCGCGGCCGGCCGACGGGCCGGAGCCCTGCGGGCGGGAGCGGTCTTGCGGGCGGGCGCGGTCGTGCGAGCAGAGGCGGCCTTCTTGGCTGGAGCCGTCTTGCGAGCGGGAGCGGCCTTCCTGGCCGGCGCGGCCTTGCGGGCAGGCGCGGCCTTGCGTGCCGGGGCCGCCTTCTTCGCAGGCCGCGACGAGCCGGAGGGTCGACCGGTGCCCTGGGGGCGGTGTGGTCGGCGCTGGCTCACGTGGGGCCCTTCCTCAGTTGCTCGAGCGGGTGGACTTCTGGCTCTTCTTCGTGCTCTTGGCGGTGCTCTTCTTCGTGGACTTCGACGGGGGCGCTGATGCGCTCTTCGTCGACTCGTCGGCGGTCGCCGTGGCCGCCGCTCCCACGGTAAATCCGTCCGGCTTCTGCGCCACCGACGCCACGCCGAGGACCTTGCCCTGGTCGAGGTCGATGAAGGCGGCGCTGCTCGCGGGGACCATCCCGAGCTCGTCGGCCTTCGTCGCCAGGCGCTGCGGCGCGGCCCGGTCGTTGATCGTCTGGGCCAGCGAGTCCTCCTTGTCGGCGAGCGACGCGGAGCGGGCCTCGAGCGCGGTGACCTCGAAGGAGTCCTGGGCCATCGCGGTGTTGAGCCCGAGGACGGCGCCGAGGCCGGCGAGCAGCAGGGCGACGCAGGCCGCGGGGAACCACGGGGACCCGGCCCGGTCGGCCGGGGTGACCACCTCGAGGGAGGCTCGGGTGCGGCGGGCGGGCGCACGACGGGCGACGGTCGTGGCGACGGACGACTGGCTCATCGGGACGTACCTCTCTGCTGGCGGGGCGGTCGGATGCGCTCGGCGCCGCGCAGGCGGACCGAGGCGGATCGGGAGTTGGTCTCGAGCTCGTGGGCGCCCGGGGTGAGGGCGCCACGGGTGAGCAGCCGCAGCTCGGGGGCGTGCTCCGGCAGCTCGACGGGCAGGTCGGCGGGGGCGGTCGAGGCCGCCCCCGCGGCGAGGCCCCGCTTGGTGATGCGGTCCTCGAGGGAGTGGAAGGACAGGACGGCGATGCGGCCACCGACGGCGATCCGCTCGAGCGCGACGGGCAGCGCCCGGGCCCAGCCGGCGAGCTCGGCGTTGACCTCGATGCGCAGCGCCTGGAAGGTCCGCTTCGCCGGGTGGCCACCGCCCCGCTGCGAGGCCATCGGGATCGTGGCGCGCAGCAGCTCGACGAGCCGGCCGGACCGGTCGAAGGGGGTCATCTCCCGCTCGCGGACGATCGCGCCGGCGATCTTGCGGGCGAAGCGCTCCTCGCCGAACTCGGAGAGCACGCGCGCGAGGTCACGGGCGTCGTAGGTGTTGAGCACCTCGGCCGCGGTGATCCCGGTCGTCGGGTCCATGCGCATGTCGAGCGGCGCGTCGTGGGCGTAGGCGAAGCCGCGCTCGGTCTCGTCGAGCTGCACCGAGGAGACGCCGAGGTCGAAGAAGGCGGAGGTGACGGTCTCGATGCCGAGGTCGTCGAGGACCTCGCCGATCTCGTCGTTGACCGCGTGCACGAGGGTGACCCGCTCGCCGAAGGGCGCCAGCCGCTCCCCTGCCAGGCGCAGCGCCTGGGGGTCACGGTCGATGCCGACGAGCCGCACGTGCGGGTCGGCCTCGAGCACGGCCTGCGCGTGCCCGCCCATGCCGAGCGTGCCGTCCACGTGGACGGCGCCCTCCGCGGAGAGCGCCGGGGCGAGCAGGTCGAGGACCTCGTCGAGCATGACGGGCACGTGGCGGGAGGCCGCGTCGCGGCCGGTGCCGGTGTCGTTGTGCTCCACGGGGCTCCCTTCGTGCTGCTGGTGGTGGTGGGTGGTGATCTCCGGGCTGTCCGGCAGCTGCCGCCTGGTCCCCATCCGGGACGTTCCGGCCCGGGGGAAGTCGGGTCGGCGCCGTCACGGCTGGAGGCCGGGCGGCAGCTGCTCACATGAGTCCGGGGATCACCTCCTCGGACTGGTCGGCGAAGGCCTGCTCGGTGCTGGCCAGGTAGTCCTCCCACGCGGCGGTGTCCCAGACCTCGACCCGCGAGCCGGTGCCGATGACGGTGCACTCGCGCTCGAGGCCGGCGTACTGGCGCAGTGCGGCCGGCACGGTGACCCGGCCCTGCTTGTCGGGGATCTCGTCGCTCGCGCCGGAGAGGAAGACGCGCATGTAGTCGCGAGCTGCCTTGCTCGAGGTGGGGGCCTCCTGGAAGCGCTGGGTGATCTTGACGAACTCGTCCATGGGGAAGACATAGAGGCAGCGCTCCTGGCCACGGGTCATGACCAGACCGCCGGCGAGCTTGTCGCGGAACTTCGCCGGCAGGAAGAGGCGGCCCTTGTCGTCGAGGCGGGGGGTGTGGGTACCGAGGAACACGGCGGCCACCTCCCCTTCGTCTCGACCCGAGGGCTCCCTGCGCTTCCTTGTTCCACCACTTTACTCCACCTTTGCTCCAGATCACACCCTGATTGGCACTTTTCGCCGACTTCTTTGCTGACTTTTCCCTGATAAATCAGGGGTGGTGCAAAGTGGGGCAATTTCGCCCGTGCATCACCACGCAGGGGGTGCCTCGCGTGCCGGGACCGACGGCGCCTCCGTCTCGTGACCCCCTTTCCTGGGGCCGGGGGCGCGGCGCCACGTAGGGTCGGGGGCACATCGGAGCGAAGTGGGGCGGCGCGCTGTCGGCCCCCGGATCGGAGTCGTGGTGACCCTCAGCAGGGAAGGTGCGCCCGCGGTGCAGGTGAGCGACGACCTCGAGTACGTCGTCTCCGTCGGCCGCGCGCTCGCCGAGACGATGAACGGCGTCATCGAGGGCAAGCCCGATGTCGTGCGCACGGCGATCACGGTGCTCCTCGCGGAAGGGCACATCCTCGTCGAGGACGTCCCCGGCACCGGCAAGACGATGCTCGCCAAGGCCCTCGCGCGCAGCATCGACGCCTCGGTGCGCCGGGTGCAGTTCACGCCCGACCTGCTGCCGAGCGACATCACCGGCGTGAGCATCTACAACCAGGACCAGCACGACTTCGAGTTCCGCCCCGGCGCGGTCTTCGCCAACGTCGTCATCGGTGACGAGATCAACCGCGCGTCGCCCAAGGCGCAGTCCGCCCTCCTCGAGTGCATGGAGGAGGCGCAGGTGACGGTCGACGGCACGACCTACGAGCTGCCGCGGCCCTTCATCATCATGGCGACGCAGAACCCGGTGGAGATGGAGGGCACCTATCCCCTCCCCGAGGCGCAGCGCGACCGCTTCATGGCCCGCCTGTCGATGGGCTACCCGACGGCGGCTGCGGAGATCACCATGCTCGACCACCACAGCGCCCGCTCGCCGCTCGAGGACCTGCACCCCGTCGCCGACGCCGCCGGCATCGCCCGGCTCATCGCCGCCGTGCGCACCGTCCACGCCTCCGCTGCCGTGCGGCAGTACGTCGTCGACATCGCGACGGCGACGCGCACCAGCTCGCTCGTGCGTCTGGGGGCCTCGCCGCGCGCGACCCTGCACCTGCTGCGGGCCGGCCGGGCCCATGCTGCCCTCGCCGGTCGCGACCACGTCCTGCCCGACGACATCCAGCAGATCGCCCCGGTCGTCCTCGCGCACCGGCTGCTGCTGAGCAGCGAGGCCCAGCTGGCCCGCCGGGAGGCCACCGACATCGTCAGCGAGCTGGTCCAGCGCACCCGCGTGCCGGCCACCCGATGAGGCGAGCGCGATGACCGGCCGTGGGCGGATCTTCGTCGCCGCCGGTGTGCTCGTCGCCCTCACCGGGCTCGTCCTCGGCCTGCACGACCTGACGAAGGTCGGCGGGCTGCTCGTCGTCCTGCCGGCTCTCGCGCTGCTCCTCTCCCGCCGCGACCTCGACCTCGACGTCTCGCGGCAGGTCTCCCCCGTGCGGATCCCGACCGACGGGCACGCCGACGTGACCGTGCAGGTGCGCAACGCCGGACGGCTGAGCACCCCTCTGCTGCGCGGCGAGGAGACCCTCGCCTATGCCCTCGGCGACCGCCCGCACCTGCTCGTGCCGCGCCTCGACAGCGGCGAGAGCCGCCAGCTCTCCTACCGGGTGCGCTCGCACGTGCGCGGGCACCACGTGATCGGCCCGCTCTCGGTGCGCGTCACCGACCCCTTCGGCCTGGCGACCCGCTCGATCGCCGTGCCGGGCCAGACCTCGCTCGTCGTCCTGCCCCGCGTCCTGCCGCTCACACCCGTCCGCGGCGTGCCGGCAGGCGGGGGCGGCGAGACGTCGACCTCCTCACGAGTCGCCCTCCAGGGTGAGGACGACATCGGGGTGCGCGAGTACCGCATCGGCGACGACCTGCGGCGCATCCACTGGCGCTCGACCGCCCGCACCGGCGAGACCATGGTCCGTCAGGACGAGCAGCCCTCACGTCGCCGCGCGCTCGTCCTGCTCGACGATCGCGCGGGCGCGCACGCCGGCACGGGCGGCGGGGGGTCCTTCGAGTGGTCGGTCACGGCCGTCGCCTCGATCGTCACCGTGCTGCTCGGCGAGCGCTTCGAGGTGCACCTGTGCCTCGCGTCCGACGAGACCGGCGCCGTCGTCCCGCTCGTCGACCTCGACCACGCGCTCGACGAGCTGGCGGCGGTCGAGCCGGCGGAGACGACCTCGCCCGATGGGCTCGTCGAGGCGCTCGACGACTTCATGCTCCACGGGGGCGGGCTCGTCGTCGGCGTCCTGGGGCAGCTCGACGACGAGGTCGTCGACCTGTGCACCTCCCGCTCGCGCCACGGCCGGGCCCTGGTCGTCGACCGCGGGGGCTTCACCGGACGCTCTGGCACCGGCCCCTCCGACGAGACCGCCCACAGGCTCACCCTCGGCGGGTGGCGGGCCGAGGTCGTGCGCCCCGGGGCCCAGCTGCCGGAGCTGTGGACACGGCTGTCCGTCGGTCTGGGGGTGCGGGCATGAGACATGACGTCCGCGCCGTCGCCGGGCTGCTCGCCGCGCTCGGCACCCTCGTCGTCGCGCTCCCGCTGCGCTCGCTCTTCGACGACAACCCGTGGGTGGGCCCGGCGATGGGCGGGATCCTCCTCGTCATGCTCAGCGGCATGCTGCTGCGCAGGCTGACCACCCGGGCCGGTCTCGTCGTCCTCGGGCAGGCGCTCGTCGCCGGCTTCTACCTGCTCGTCACCCAGCTGCGGGAGACGACGTGGTTCGGCGTCGTGCCGACGCCGCAGACCATCTCGACCTTCGCCGCGCACGTCTCCGACGCGCACGAGACGATCACCCGCTATGCCGCCCCGGCCCCCGCGACGCCGGGCATCGTCGTCATGCTCGTCACCGTCGTCGTGGTCGTCGCACTCGCCGTCGACATGTCGAGCGCCACCGCCCTGTCGCCATCGGTCGCCGGCCTGCCGCTGCTATCGCTCTTCCTCGTCTCCGCGGCCAACTCCGGCGGGTCGCTCCACGGGCTGTGGTTCCTCGTCGCGGCCAGCGTCTGGCTGGCGATGGTCGTCCACCAGGCCGACGTCGACCTCCACGGCTGGGTGACCTCGGTCCCCCGGCTCGCGCGGGGCGACGGCGAGGAGGTCGCGGCGCGCTCGCACCGCTGGCAGGCCGTGCGGCTGGGCGCCCTCGGTCTGGCCGGTGCCGTCGCCCTGGCGACCTTCGTCCCCCACCTGCCCCCGCGCTACGTGCTCGACGGGCTCGGACGCGGCGGCTCGTCGGTCGGCGGCTCGGGCGTGCGCCTGGCCAGTGCGCTCGACCTGCGTCGCAGCCTCGCCTCGCCGAGCGAGGAGCCGGTGCTCACCTACACGACGAGCGCCCCCTCGCCCGAGCCGCTGCGCGTCGCCGTCGTCGAGGACTTCTCCGACGGCCTGGGACGGATGCGCTCCGATGCTCCCGAGCCGGTCGACGGCTTCTCCCCCGTCGACCCGACGCTGCGCATCCCGGGCAACATCGCCGCCGAGCGGCGGACGATCGTCGTGCAGTCCAACGGCGTCGCGGCACCGCAGCTGCCGCTCCCTTCGCTCGTCAGCTCCGTCGACACCGGGGGCATCGCCTGGGCCCTCGGCCAGGACGGCACCGCCCGCGTCCAGCAGACGCCCGGGACCTACTCGGCGACCTTCACCGAGCTCACGCCCGAGGAGGAGGACTTCGACCTGGAGACCGCGCTGCCCGTCGACCCGAGCGCGGCCGACGACTCCTACCTCACCCTCGACCCCGGCTCCTCGACGGAGATCACCGAGCTCGTCGACGAGGTCGTCCCCCAGGACGCGACCCCGCTCGCCAGCGCGCAGGCGATCCAGGAGTACCTGCGCGGCAGCGAGTTCACCTACAGCCTCGAGCTGCCCGACGCGCAGGGCCGCGACCCGATCGTCTCCTTCCTCGACACCAAGACCGGCTACTGCCAGCAGTTCGCCGTGACGATGACCCTCATGGCCCGCGCCCGCGGCATCCCGGCGCGCGTCGCCGTGGGCTTCCTCCCCGGGTCGCTGTCGACCGGCGAGGAGCGGGTGGTGCGGGTGAGCGACGCGCACGCGTGGCCGGAGCTCTACTTCGAGGGCGTCGGCTGGACGCGCTTCGAGCCGACGCCCGGCTCGCGCGCGGCCTCGACGCCGGGCTACTCGGTGGACACGACCGATTCCAGCGCAGGCAGCGAGACCTCGACCAGCTCCGACGACGCGAGCACCAGCTCGGCCAGCTCCGCCGATCGTCCCGAGGACGTCGCCGTCCCCGAGGCCGCGACCGGGCAGGACGAGGGACGACCCGCGTGGCTGACCTGGCTGCTGTGGCTGCTCGGCGCCGGGCTGGTCCTCGCGATCATGCCGGTGTCCGCGCTCGTGGCGCGCCGTCTGGATCGGCGCCGTTCGCTCGACGACACCGAGCGGGTCGAGCGCGAGTGGCACGAGCTGGTCAGCCAGCTCGACGACCTCGGGCTGCGTCCTCCGGTCGGGGCGACGCCGCGCCAGACGGGCGCCTGGCTCTCCCGACGGCTGCACTTCGAGGGCGAGCCCCAGGAGCACCTCGACCACGTCGTCGCGACGCTCGAGCGGGCGCGCTACGCACCGCCCGGCGCCGACCTGCCGGACATCTCCCGCGAGGTCGGCCAGGTCGTCGACCGGGTGCGCGCGAGCCGCCAGCGCTCGATGCAGCTGCGCTCCGTGCTGTGGCCCCAGGACGGGGTCGACGCCTGGCGGACGCTCGGCCGCGCGATCCTGCGCCGCCTCCCCCGCCGGGGGTGATCAGTCGAGGTAGTCGCGCAGGACCTGGGAGCGGCTCGGGTGACGGAGCTTGCTCATCGTCTTGGACTCGATCTGGCGGATCCGCTCACGGGTCACGCCGTAGACCTTGCCGATCTCGTCGAGCGTCTTCGGCTGGCCGTCGGTCAGGCCGAAGCGCATCGAGACCACGCCGGCCTCGCGCTCGCTGAGGGTGTCGAGCACCGAGTGCAGCTGCTCCTGCAGGAGCGTGAAGCTCACCGCGTCGGCCGGCACGACGGCCTCGGAGTCCTCGATGAGGTCACCGAACTCGGAGTCGCCGTCCTCGCCGAGCGGGGTGTGCAGCGAGATCGGCTCGCGACCGTACTTCTGGACCTCTACGACCTTCTCGGGGGTCATGTCGAGCTCCTTGGCCAGCTCCTCCGGCGTGGGCTCGCGGCCCAGGTCCTGGAGCATCTGGCGCTGCACACGAGCGAGCTTGTTGATGACCTCGACCATGTGCACGGGGATGCGGATCGTGCGCGCCTGGTCGGCCATCGCGCGGGTGATTGCCTGGCGGATCCACCACGTGGCGTAGGTCGAGAACTTGTAGCCCTTCGTGTAGTCGAACTTCTCGACCGCACGGATCAGACCGAGGTTGCCCTCCTGGATGAGGTCGAGGAAGAGCATGCCGCGACCGGTGTAGCGCTTGGCCAGCGAGACGACGAGTCGCAGGTTGGCCTCGAGCAGGTGGTTCTTGGCGTTCTTGCCGTCCTGGGCGATCCACCACAGCTCGCGCTTGAACTTCATGTCGATCTTCTCGCCGGAGGCGAGCTTTTCCTCGGCGAAGAGGCCGGCCTCGATCCGCTTGGCGAGCTCGACCTCCTGCTCGGCGTTGAGGAGCGCGACCTTGCCGATCTGCTTGAGGTAGTCCTTGACCGGGTCGGCGGTGGCACCGGCCGTGACGACCTGCTGCGCGGGCGCGTCGTCCTCGTCGTCGTTGCTGATCGTGAAGCCGGACTTCTCGTCCTGCTCCGTCTCGGGCTTGGTCTTCGCCTCGGGCTCGTCGACGAGCAGCTCGTCCTCGCCGGGTGCCGGCTCCTCGGCCGTCGTCGTCGTGGGGTTGGCCGCAGCCTTCTTGGCGGCAGCCTTCTTCGCGGCGGCCTGCTTGGCCGGCGCCGCCTGCTTCACGGGCGCAGCGGCGGCAGCGGCCGTCGCCGTCGACGCGGCCTTCTTGGCCGCGACCTTCTTCGCCGGAGCAGCCTTCTTCGCGGGCGAGGCGGCCTTCTTGGTCGCGGTCTTCTTCGCGGCCGTCTTCGTCGCCGCGGTCTTGGTCGCCGCCTTCTTGGCGGGAGCCTTCTTCGCGGTCTTCTTCGCCGGGGTGGACTCTGGCACCTGTACCTCGATTCCCTGGTCGCCCAGTGCACGCAGGACGACCCGACCCCGGGTGGGGCTGATCTTCGCCTCGCTGAATGCTGCCTGCAACTGGTCGCTGGTGATGGATCCGGTCGTGCGGCCCTTCAGGACGAGCTCCTGCAACGATGGGTGCGAGAACTCCTTGGGGAGGGAGCCCTGCGTCTCGCCGGACCGTGGGGACACAGCAGTCACCAACAACCTTTCGTCACGGAGGATTCCGCCGGGACGAAGGGGGTGGCGTCACCCCGCGGTCCCGACTCGCCCGGTCGCTGTGCGCTGGGCTCGTGACCATTATAAAACGCGGGCGGCGCAGATGCCGCCACCAGGGGTGGCAGCGGCCCGTCAGCGGGCCTTGACCGCCAGCACGTCGCAAGGCGCGTCGAGCAGCACACGCTGGGCGTTGGAGCCGAGGATCAGCTTGCCGACGGGGGTGCGACGACGCAGGCCGATGATGATCAGCTCGGCGCCGGTCTCCTCCGCGACGACGATGAGGTCCTCGGCCGGCTCCTTGCCGCGCACGAGCCCACGGACCTCGCCGTCGACCCCGGCCTCGTCCATGCGGGCCCGCACCTGCGCGAGGTCGTCCTCGTGCTTGCGCGCGGTGTCACCGCTCAGGCCGACACCGCCGCGGTCGGAGTGGATGACGACGAGCTTGTCATTGCGCAGGCGGCACTCCTCGAAGGCCCGCTCCAGGGCGGCTTCGCCTTCCTTGGTGGACACGTATCCCACGACGATCGTCATCGGTGCTCCTCGTCAGCTCGCTCAGGTGGACAACCTGGGCCAGACGCTACACCGCGGTCCCGTGACCTGTCTCACTCCCCGCCGGGGTGTCGACGAGTCAGGCGTCGCGCAGGGCCTCGTGCAGCAGCTCGCCGACCTGGTCGACCTCGGTGAGGAAGCCGTCGTGGCCCACCGCCGAGTGGATCGTGCGCAGGCGGGTGCCGGGCCGCGCCGCGGCGATCTCGCTCGAGAGCCGGGGCGGGTAGAGCCGGTCGGAGTCGACGGGCGCGACGAAGAGACGACCGGCGAAGGGGGCGAGCGCCGCCTCGAGCCCGCCGCGTCCGCGACCGATGTCGTGGGAGTTCATCGCCTCGGAGAGCACCGCGTAGGAGTTGGCGTCGAAGCGGCGCGCGAGCTTGCCCCCGTGGTGGTCGAGATAGCTCTCGACGGTGTAGCGCGGGCGCCCCGACTCCCCCGCAGGCTCGTCCTGCTCCTCACGGCCGAAGCGCTCGTGCAGCTCGAGCTCGCTGCGGTAGGTGATGTGCGCGATGCGTCGGGCGAGGGCCAGTCCGGACTCGGGGCCCTGCGGATGGTCGTAGTAGTCGCCCCCGGCGAACCACGGGTCGTTGCGGATGGCGAGGATCTGCGCCTGGCACCAGCCGATCTGCTCGGCGGTCGCCCGGGCACCGGTCGCGAGCGCGATCGCCGTGCCGACCCGGTCGGGGTGACTCGCGACCCACTCGAGGGTCCGCATGCCGCCCATCGACCCGCCGATGACGGTGTGCCAGCGCTCGATGCCGAGCGCGTCGGCCAGGCGCGCCTCGGCGGCAACCTGGTCGCGGATCGTCAGCCGGGGGAACCGACTGCCCCACGGCCGCCCGTCGGGCGCGGTGCTGGCGGGCCCGGTGCTGCCCTGGCAGCCGCCGAGGACGTTGACCGCGACGACGAAGTAGGAGTCGTCGAGAGGGGCACCCTCACCGATGAGCCCGGGCCACCAGCCGGCCGTGGGGTGACCGGGACCGGCCTCGCCGACGACGTGGCTGTCACCGGTCAGCGCATGCTCGACGAGCACCGCGTTGTCCCGCTCGGGGTTCAGTCGCCCCCACGTCTCGTAGGCGAGCACGACGTCGGGCAGGGACTCGCCGGACTCGAGCCGCAGGTGGCCCACGGAGTGGAAGTGCCGGTCGCCCGGCTCGTCACCGTCGCGCCACGATGCGGTGCTCGTGGGGGGTGTGGTGGTCACGCTCACGGAGTGCTCCCGAAGTGTCTCGCCTTGCCACATCGCCTCGACGCGGCCAGGTCATCACCCGGGGCACCCCGTCGCGAGGAGGGTTGCCGGCCAGCAAGCCGGGGCTTGGCGCTGGCACTCATGACCTGCCGTCAACTCTAACGTCACGAGGCGCGCGGGATCGAGCCGCGTCCGTCGTGCGGACCCGCGACCGGGTCGCTCCACGGGTGCGAGCCGGTGACGAGCAGCCGCGACATCAGGTCGGCGAGCCGGTGGTCGGGGTCGACCTCGAGGGCGCGCTCGAGGCAGATGCCGGCGATCGTGCCGTCACCGGCCCACCACGCCAGCTGGGCGACCGCGACGTGAACCGCCGCCGTCAGGGGTGGCGGCAGCAGGCGGCCCACCTCGACGAGACGCTCGCGCACGAGCAGCACCTCCTCGGGCCACTCCTGCGGCCGCGGCCACTCGTCACCCTCCTCCCACAGGTCGACCCACGGGCAGTCCCCCGCCGCGTCGATGACGAGCGTGGCGATGTGCGGCGGCAGCGCGTCGAGGTCGAAGAAGCCGGGGGCGAGCATGGCGAGCAGCCCGTCGCGCCACGGGATGTCGAGCAGCGAGATCGCGAGCAGGGCGAGCTCGGCGTCGGTGAGCACCGCCACCGGCTCCGCGGTGCGGCGCGGGTCGAGGACCCGGGCCCAGACGTCGACCAGCTCGTCCTCGTCGACGTGGGCGAGGTCGAGTTCCTCGGCCGCGGCAGCGACCCGGTCGGCCCTCACCTCGTCGGTGGGCGGCACCACCCCGTCGACGAGCGCCTGCCGGCTCGGCCAGGGACTCACGCCGGCGAGGACGAAGGGAGCGACCGCCGGCACCTCGTGCGGCTGCGGCAGCTCGCGCCCGCCCGGCCAGGTGCGGCCCTCGCGGACGACGAGGTGCGGCGTCACCTGCAGGCCCGCGACGAGGGCCGCCGAGGTGACCGCCGTGCGCAGGGGGCGGGACCCCCCTTCGTCCTCCTCGAAGGCCGTGACGGCCAGACCCTGCGCCCCGCTGTGGGCCAGCACGGCGACGCAGTGCGCCGCGACCTGCTCGCACGCCGCGGCGTCGGGCAGGAGGTCGAGCCGCTGGACCATGCCCACGCGACGGCCGTGCAGCGCCGTGAGGACGAGCGAAGGGCCCGGGTGGTAGCCGAGCTGGTAGGGCACGAGGACGGCGAGCTCGGCGGGGTCGCGGGGGGAGGCAGTCGGTGTCATGCCCCGACGATGCCGAGCGGCCCGCCCCCTCGGCAGAGGGGACGGGCCGTCTGTGGATCCTCGCGGCAGCGGCCACGAGGCTGTGGATCAGTCCGGCACGACGTGCGAGCGCACGGTCCCCGGCTGGGGCTGGGGCTGGAAGGCCGTGCCCTGCTCCCACGCGATGAAGTCCTCGGTCTCCTTGACCAGGGTCGCGGCCAGCCAGCCGATGACCATGACGTCGTCGAGCAGGCCGAAGGCGAGCAGCAGCCCCTCGGGCGCGATGTCGATCGGCGAGACGACGTAGCCGACGCCGGCGAGCATCATGACCAGGCGCGCGGACGACAGGCCGGTGTAGGCGCCGGAGCGGACCGCGCGGATCATCCGCGGGACGGCCCGCAGGCGCGCGATCATGCCGGGACTGCCGGGGCGCGAGGCGCTCCGGACGGCCGACGCGAGGTGGGCAGCACTACGGACTCGGCGGCTCATGGCCATCGGGGTCTCCTGACGCTCGGGCGCTCCCTGGTCGGGGGCGCTCCACGGGGGGTCAACGACCCGCGTCGGCCGGGGATTCCACCGGGGCACCCTGTGTGACGAGCCCGTCAGCGCGGTCCTCCCAGAAGGTCGCGCCGACGATGCCGTGGTCGCGCGGGTCGAACTGCGGGTCCAGACCCTGCTTCTTCTGGGCGCGGAAGTCCTTGAGCGCCTTGAGCGCCGGGCCCTGCAGCAGGAGGATGCCGAGGATGTTGAGCCAGGCCATCGTGCCGACGCCGATGTCACCCAGGCCCCAGGCGGAGCCGGCCGTCGTCATCGCGCCGTAGGCGACGGAGACGAGGATCAGCGCCTGCAGCGCACGGATCATGCCGCGGCGCACGACGCCGTTGCGGATCTTGCGGGTGAGGTAGGCGAGGTTGACCTCGGCCATGTAGTAGTAGGCGACCATCGTCGTGAAGGCGAAGAAGACGAGGGCCAGCGCGACGAAGCTCGAGCCCCAGCCGGCCGCGAGGGTGTCGAAGCCGGCCTGCACGAAGCCCGGGCCCGGCTCGGTGTCGGTGCCGACCCCGCCGACGTAGAGGGTCTCGTCGCCGAAGGTCTCGCCCTTGAAGACGGTGTACATGTCCGTCGAGATGATGATGAAGGCGGTCGCCGTGCAGACGAAGAGGGTGTCGATGTAGACGGCGAAGGCCTGGACGAAGCCCTGCTTCGCCGGGTGCGACACCTCGGCCGCGGCGGCGTGGTGCGGGCCGGTGCCCTGGCCGGCCTCGTTGGAGTAGATGCCGCGCTGGACACCCCACTTGACGGCCTGGCCGACGATGGCGCCGTAGACGGCGTGCCCGCCGAAGGCACCGGAGAAGATCTCGCCGAAGACGTGGCCGATCTGGTCGAGGTTGACGAAGAAGACGACGAGGGCGCCGAGGATGTAGAGGATCGCCATGGGCGGCACGACGAGCGCCGCGAAGGTCGCGATGCGCTTGACGCCGCCGATGACGATGAAGGCCAGGCCGATGACGATGCCGATGGCGGTCGCCCAGGTCGGCACGCCCCACGCGGACTCGATGGCCGAGGACATGCCGTTGGCCTGCACGCCCGGCAGGAAGAAGCTCATCGCGAAGACGGTGACGACGGCGAAGACGATCGCGTAGACGAGCGAGAAGGTCTTGGCCTTGTGGGCGTAGGCCTTCTCGAAGTAGTAGGCCGGACCACCGCGGTACTCACCGGTGTCCGGGTCCTTCTCCTTGTAGATCTGCCCGAGGGTGCACTCGACGAAGGAGGTCGCGGCACCCAGGAGGGCGACCGCCCACATCCAGAAGACCGCGCCCGGGCCGCCGAAGGCGATGGCCGTCGCGACGCCACCGATGTTGCCCATGCCGACCCGGTTGGCCAGCGACATCATCAGCGACTGGAAGGACGAGGTGCCGTCCTGCGACTTCTCGCCCCGCACGAGCTGGGCGATCATGTCGGGGATCCCGAGGATCTGGACGAGGCGGGTGCGGATCGTGAAGTAGACGCCGGCAGCCAGGCAGAGCCCGACGAGCGGTATCGACCAGATGACGCCGTTGGTGGCGTCGACGAGTTCGGCGAAGGACATGCGGTAGAGCTCCCTGTGGCGCAGGTCATGGACCCGCCGGACGCTACCTCAGGTCCGGCGCCGCCGCAGGGAACTCGGTCCGCACGTGGGTGCCGATCTGCCGCATCAGCCACACGTCCATGCCGGCACCGACGGCACCGCCGACGACCGGCACGGCCTTGCCGAAGCGCGCGAAGACGCCCTTGCCGGCGCTCGAGAGGATGCGGAAGCCGACGGCCTTGTTGACCACCATCAGGGCAGGTCCGGGCAGTCGCTGGGCGGCCATGCCGGCGAGCCGACCGGTGGGCGCGACGACCCCCGCCTTGGCGAGCAGGTCCTGGGCGTCGGCGCCGACGAGGCTGAGCAGGACGGCGGAACGGATCTCGGGCTGGGCGAGGTCGTAGCCGCGCAGCCTGGCCACGGCCGCCGACATGCGCGTGGCGAGCACGTAGAAGCCGAAGACATTGGCCGGCAGGGCGACGATCATCGTCGCGAAGCCGCCGAGGTTGGTGAGGAAGCCGCTGGCACCGGCGAGCTTGAGCGTGTCGCCGACGACCTCGTCGACCGCCTTGTCGACGTCGCCGCCGTGCTTGGCCAGCGCCTTGTCGGCGACCTGTGCCGCGGAGTCGAAGGGGCCGCGTCCGTCGATGCCGGTGTCGAGGAGTTTCTCGACGAGCGTGAGCGAGGAGCCGGACAGGCCGCGGCGGCTCTTGGGGTCACGCGCCTGCTCGAGCGCGCTCCGCGTGTCCTGCACCTGCTTCTTCTTGCCGAAGCCGAGTCGGTCGGAGATGAATCCCATGTTGGCATCCTGTCATGACGAAGGGGGCGCCGTCGGTGCGCGCGGGTAGCCTCACCGCTCGTGGGTGGAGAGCAGCCGGGAGCCGTCGTCGTCGGGGTCGACGGCGTCGGTGCCGTGCTCCCGCCGGAGGGCGACCCCGTGCTGGCGACGGACCTCCCTTCGCTCGTCGCCGCCCTCTCCCCCGGCACCCGATGGGTCACCTGGTCGGCTGCGTCGGTGGCACCGCTCGTCGCCGCGGGCGCCCGGCTCGACCGCACCTGGGACGTCGCCGAGGCGCACCGCCTGGCACACGGTGGCTGGGCCGCCGGACCCGAGCGAGCCTGGGCCGCGGTGCACCGGCTGGACCCCGCAGGCGCCCCGAGCGCGCCGACGGGAGACCTCTTCGACCTGCTCACCGACGAGGTGCCCGCCGAGCAGCTCGTCCGCGACGACGGCCACCTGCGCGCCGACGCGGTGACGGGCGCCTGGCTGACGACACCGCAGCGGTGCGCCGCCTTCGCCGAGGCCGCCCGACGGGTCGCCGCGCACCAGCGTGACGCGATGTCCGCCCGCGGCGGGCGGGCGCTCGCCACGGCCCACGCCGAGTCGGCCGCCGCCGTCCTGTGCGTCGAGCTCGAGCTGCACGGTCTGCCCATCGACCGGGCCACGGCACGACGGCTGGTCACCGAGGCGGCCGGCGAGGAGCCGCACACCGTCGACGAGGAGCTTGCGGCCCGCACCGCCCGCGATGCCCCGGTGCTCGCGGCGCTGCCGGGCACCGGCCACGTCGACCTGCGCAACCCGGCCCAGGTCAAGGCGATGCTCGCCCGCGCGGGCGTCGACGTGCCCTCGACCCGCAAGTGGGTCCTCGAGGCGCACCGGGCGATGGGGACCGAGGTGCTGCTCGGCGCCGCACAAGGACCGCGCTTCGGCGGCTTCGTGGCGCTCTACGGCATCCCGGAAACCGTTGCGCTGATCGACGCGGCCCTTGCCCGAGATGCGATAGCGGCTCATTCTGCGGCCTCGTTGGTCAGGGGACGACGGGCCTCGCCCGCCTTGTAGGTCGTCAGGAAGCGGTCGCTGATCGTGTCGCGCACCGCGTTGAAGAAGCGCCCC
>ERZ500994.212-NODE-212-length-18884-cov-7.290881_pt1 | contig 18884 bp, 10 predicted proteins | sample MGYA00248878_ERZ500994 | MGnify/ENA primary metagenome ERZ500994 (study PRJEB25958, sample SAMN03398533) | human skin metagenome | study: EMG produced TPA metagenomics assembly of the Human Skin Microbiome Metagenome (human skin metagenome) data set. | reverse complement strand
ACCGTCATACTGGCCAAAGCCATTGTCCTGCAGCGCATGGAGAACCTGCCGGGACAGTGCCTCCGGCGCCGCATCAGCCGCCTTGGCCACCTCGCCCAGATCGGCGCAGGCCTGGTGGAAGATGCCGATGACGGTGCCGCTGGAGTCGTCGCAGCGTTCAAACACCGGTGTGGCGAGCGCCATGAACCGCCACATCAGCGCCAGCGCCTCATCCGGATCGGCCGGCGCGATCTGCTCAACGATGGCACGGCGCTGGGTTTCGAGATCGGTGACCAGCGCCTTGCGGTTCTTCCAGGTGATGAAGCTGCGGGCTCGGGCGATGCTGGTCAGCCGCTTGGTGATCTCCCGCGCGGCCTCCTTCGGGCTCTGGGCGCCCGCCAGCGCGAGCCGCAGCTTGCGCTTGGCCGCCGCATTGCCGGTGCTGACCTCGATCAGCAATTCCGCCAGGCGCTCGGCGCCCAGCGCTTCGAGGTTCTTCGCGTTGAGGGTGGTCTTGGAAGCCATCGGATCGCCAGTTTCTTTTCCCTGAGCCTATCAGCGGTCCGCGGGCGCCGGAACCTGCGTTCTGATTCGCTAGGATCGTCGATTTCCCGCATCAGCGCGCCAAAACGCCTTGCGCGCGACCGCGCGCCTTTTCCTTTTTCTTCGCGATTTCAATGCGTTCGTTGACTTTCGCCCGCACTTCAGCACTGTGGAACTTCGAGAGAACCACCGAAGAGCGCCATGCCCAAGATCACCAAACGCCTCGTCGACGCCGCGGAAGCCCGCTCCGCCGAATACTTCGTCTGGGACAGCGAGATCCCTGGCTTCGGGCTGCGCGTGCTGCCGAGCGGGCGAAAGAGCTACGTGGTCCAGTATCGCGCTGGACGCCGGTCCCGACGGATCAGCCTCGGGCCCAGCACGGTCCTGACCTGCGAGCAGGCGCGCAACCGCGCCATCTCCATCGTCGCCGCCGCGCGCAATGGCGCGGACCCCGCCGCCGAGCGGGACGCGGGGCGCAGGGCGATCACGGTGAAGGAATTGGCGGAGCGGTTTGACAAGGAGCACATCGCAATCCGCGTGAAGGCAAGCACGGCCAAGGAGTATCGCCGGAACCTCGAACGCTTCATCCTGCCTGCGCTTGGGCAACTCACGGTCACGGGCATCACCCGGGCGGACGTGGCGAAGTTCCACCACGACCTCCGCCACATCCCCTATCAGGCGAACCGTTGCCTCGAAGTGGTCTCGAAGATGTTCAGCCTCGCCGAGATGTGGGGCCTGCGTCCGGACGGCACAAACCCGCGAAAGCACATCCGGAAATACCCCGAGGAGAAGCGCGAGCGTTTCCTCAGCGCAGCGGAACTGCGCCGGATCGGCGAGGTGCTGCGCGAGATGGAGGCGGAGAGGATCGAACTGCCCTCGGCCATCCTCGCCGCCCGCCTGCTGATCCTGACTGGCTGTCGGCTGAACGAGATCATGACGCTGAAATGGTCATACGTCGATCTGGCCGAGCGCCTCCTGCGCCTGCCGGACTCCAAGTCCGGCGCCAAGGTCGTCCATCTCGGACAGCCCGCCGTCGACCTGTTCCGCGACGCCCAGCGCATCGAAGGCAACCCGTGGGTCATCTTCGGCACCCTGCCGGGAAAGCGCCTGAGCGATCTGCAGCCCTTCTGGCAGCGCGTCCGCGCCCGCGCCGGCGTTAAGGACGTCCGCATCCACGACCTGCGCCACACCTTCGCTTCCATGGCCGTCGCGTCGGGTCAGGGTCTGCCCATGATCGGCAAGCTGCTCGGCCACACGCAGGTCCAGACCACGGCGCGCTACGCCCATCTCGCGGCCGAGCCTGTGCGGATGGCGGCGGACGCGGTGGCGCAGAACCTCAGGCACTCCTTGGGATAATCGCGCTCCGCCACGTCCCATTTCGATTGATCGCGCAGTTCCACACGGCTACCGTCCAAGAAAGCCCAGAAATTGGGCGCGCACAGTTCGCGTGCGCGCAGGACTTGGCGGGAGCGCAATGTGGACAGGGACAAGGCCGAACTACGCTGGGGAATCGAGCAGCGCCTCGAGTTCATCGAGTTCCGCCTGTTCTGGGAGGGGCACGTCAATCGCATCGACGTGATGCAGCAGTTCGGCGTCTCGGTGAACCAGGCATCCTCTGACCTGAACCGCTACATCGCGCTGGCGCCGGACAACATGGTCTACGACAAGAGTGCGCGGACCTACGTCCGCGGCCCAGACTTCGACTGCAAGTTCCGCCCGCCGGACGCAGCGCACTACCTCGCCCAGATCCGCCTCGTTGCCGACGATGTGCTGGAGCGCGAAGACTGCTGGATCCCTGACCTGCCACCCTACGCATCCGCCCCGACGCCGGTTCGCGGCATCGATCCGGTGACGCTCCGCTCGGTGGTAGGCGCCATCCGCCGGTCCGAGGCGATTGAGGTGAAGTACCAGTCCCTGTCGAGCCCGGAGCCGCGCTGGCGTTGGATCGCGCCTCACGCCATCGCGTTCGACGGGTTCCGCTGGCACACCCGGGCCTTCTGCCTGATCGATGACTGCTTCAAGGATTTCCTGCTCTCGCGGATCCTCAACATCCGCGGGTCGCGCGAGAGCGACATTTCGGTTGAGAATGACCGCGACTGGCACTCCGAGATCACGCTGGAAGTCGGTCCCCACCCCGACCTCTCGGAGACGCAGGCGAAGGTCATCGCGCTCGACTACGGAATGCGGGCCGGCAAGGCGAAGATCAAGGTGAGGCGCGCGCTCCTCTACTACGCACTCAGACGCCTCGGGCTCGATACGGACCCCGCGGCCAGGAGACCGCAGGATCAACAGATCGTGCTGCTGAACAGGGAGGCTATCGATGCAGATCATCGATAACACCTCCCACCTTCTCGGGGATGACCTGAAAGCTTCAGTCGGTCGGGGTACGCGTTTGCGGATTGCTGCGTCCTGCTTCTCGATCTACGCGTTCGAAGCTCTGAAGTCCGAACTTTCGAAGGTCGACAGCCTGCAGTTCATTTTCACGGCGCCAACCTTCGTGCCTACCGAGGTGACTGACCGCCTCCGGAAGGAACGTCGGGAGTTCTTCATTCCAAAGGCCCGCCGCGAAAGCGGCCTCTACGGCACGGAATTCGAGATCCAGCTCCGCAACAAGCTTACTCAACGCGCCGTCGCTCGGGAATGCGCTGACTGGATCCGCAAGAAGGCCAGATTCCGGTCGAACACTACCAAAGCGCCGATGCAGCAATTCATGCATGTTGCCGGGTCCGAAGCCGAAGTGGCCTATATGCCGATCAGCGGCTTCACGGCAGTCGACCTTGGGTACCAAAAGGGTGATGCCGTCTCGAACTTCGTGACCCGCTTCAATGATCCGGCTCACGCCAAGATGTATCTTCAGCTATTCGATCAGATTTGGTCGGACCCGGACAAAGTGAAGGATGTCACCGCCGCTATTTGCGAGCACATCGAGTCCGTCTATCAGGAAAACTCTCCCGAGCGCATCTATTTCATGATGCTCTACAACATCTTCCACGACTTCCTCGACGAGGTCGACGAAGACGTCTTGCCAAACGATCTGACAGGCTACCAGGAGAGCGTGGTCTGGAACAAACTCTTCAACTACCAGAAGGACGCCGCAACGGGCATCATTAACAAGCTCGAGACCTACAATGGGTGCATTCTCGCGGACTCGGTTGGTCTTGGGAAAACATTCACCGCCTTGGCGGTGGTCAAATATTATGAGTTGCGGAACCGCTCCGTTCTCGTTCTCTGCCCTAAAAAGCTCGCGGACAACTGGCGAAACTACAACACGAACCTGACAACCAATATTTTCGCTAAGGACCGGTTCAACTACGATGTCCTCTGCCACACCGACCTCTCCCGCACCTCCGGCGAGTCCTTCGGTATCCCCCTCAATCGAGTGAACTGGGGAAACTATGATCTGGTCGTGATCGACGAGTCGCACAACTTCCGCAACAACGATGTCTATAAGGACCGGGAGACCCGCTACCAGAAGCTGATGAACAAGGTCATCCGCGCCGGCGTGAAGACCAAGGTTCTGATGCTTTCCGCGACCCCGGTGAACAACAGGTTCAACGATCTTCGGAACCAGCTGGCTATGGCCTATGAAGGGCAGTCCGAAGCGCTCAGCAAGAACCTGAAGACGCAGGCAAGCGTCGAAGAGATTTTCCGCCGGGCCCAGAAGGCCTTCAATGAATGGTCGTCTCTGCCGCCAGAGGAGAGGACCGCCGCGTCGATCCTGAAAGCGCTCGACTTCGATTTCTTCGAGCTTCTCGATGCTGTCACCATTGCTCGGTCAAGAAAGCACATCGAGACCTTCTACGACACGAAGGACATCGGGAAGTTCCCCCAAAGGCGCAAGCCGCTCTCTTATCACCGCCCGATTACCGAGCGGTCGGACGTGATGGGGTTCAACGACATCTTCACCCAGCTTTCGGTGCTGAAGCTCGCGGTCTACGCCCCGATCAGCTACATCCTGCCCAGCCGTCTGCGGAAGTATGAGGAGATCTACGACACGCAGGTCGAGGGCGGACGCGGCAAGCTCAGACAGGCCGATCGTGAGCGCAGCCTTCAGGCGCTGATGACGACCAACCTCCTGAAACGCCTGGAGAGCTCGGTCGCAGCGTTCCGGCTTACGCTTCGGTCTCTCGGCGCAAACATCTCGCGCACCATCGACGCGATCGACGATTTCGAGAGAACCGGACGCAGCGAGAGCGTCAGTGACTACCTTGCTGACGTGAGCGATTTCGACCCGGAGGACGATGACCTCTCCGGCCTCGACGAATTCACGGTCGGGAAGAAGGTCCAGATCAGCCTAGCCGACATGGACCTGCCGTCCTGGAAGCGCGACCTGGCCGCTGACATAGTCCTCATCGAAGAGCTGATCGCCTCGATGGAGAAGGTCAAACCAGCGGACGACGCCAAGCTCCAGCACCTGCTTGCCCTCATCAGGCAGAAAGTGGACGAGCCGCTGAACCCTGGAAACCGGAAGGTGCTGGTATTCACCGCCTTCGCGGACACGGCCAACTACCTCTTCGATAATCTCGCGCCCTTTGCACAGCAGCTCGGGTTGAATGTCGGCAAGGTCACCGGGTCGGACGCACCCAAGACGACGCTCAAGAAGTCCTACGATTTCCAGAGCGTCCTGACGCTGTTCTCCCCGCGGTCAAAGGAAAAGGCCATCGTCCTTCCAAACGAGCCGGGAGAGCTGGACATCCTCATCGGCACCGACTGCATCTCGGAAGGCCAGAACCTTCAGGACTGCGACTTTCTTATCAACTACGACATCCACTGGAACCCGGTGCGCATCATTCAGCGGTTCGGCCGGATCGACCGTATCGGATCACCCAACAGCCAGATCCAGCTGGTCAACTACTGGCCCGACATCTCGCTCGACGAGTACATCAACCTCAAGGAGCGCGTCGAAAACCGGATGGTGATCGCCGACGTGACTGCCACCGGCGACGACAACGTCCTCACCGCCAAGTCCAACGACATCGCCTACCGCAAGGAACAACTGAGGCGGATGCAGGACGAGGTGATCGAGCTGGAGGACGCAAAAGCGGGCATCTCGATCACCGATCTCGGGCTGAACGACTTCCGGATGGACCTGCTCAATTACGTCAAACAGCATGGCGAGCTCGACAACGTGCCCTTCGGGATGCACGCCGTGGTCCCCGCCCAGCCAGAGCTGGGCTTGGCGCCCGGCGTCATCTTCGCGCTGAAGAACATCCACGACAGCGTGAACGTCAACCAGCAGAACCGACTGCACCCCTTCTACCTGGTCTACATCGACGACGACGGCCGGATCGTCGCCGACCACACCGAGGTCAAGCGCCTGCTCGACCTGATCCGATCCAGCTGCAAGGGACGGATCGAGCCGATCCACGACGTTTGCCGCATCTTCAACGAGCGCACCGAGGACGGGCGCAAGATGGGCCGCTATTCCGACCTGCTCTCCAGCGCGATCCGATCGATGATCGAGGTGAAGGAAGAGAAGGATATCGACAGCCTGTTCAGCGGCGGGCGAACCACGGCGCTGACCCACACCATCAAGGGGCTGGACGACTTCGAGCTGATCGCCTTCCTGGTCATCGAAGGGGGCGGCTCATGACCCTCTACGACTGGCCTCGCGCGAGCGCCTTCGGGCGCGTGATCCCCAAGAACAAAATCTACGAGCACGCCGGGGCGAATTCGGGCCTCAAGGACCTCTTCGTGCGCGAGGTGGATCAGATCACCTGGTCGCACAAGCTGGCGCCCGAAACGGTCAATCTGGCGGCGACGAAGCAGGTGGCCGAGATACAGGTCTTCCGCATCACCGCGCGGACCGCGACACTGGACCCGGCTGTGCTGCGCGCCATCGACAAGGCCATCCCCTTTCCGCTGATCTTCGAGGTGGCCCATGGCGGCCGCGTCAGGTTGACGGCAGCCTACAAGCGGCCGAGCGAGGCCGACAGCGCCCGCTGGGTGGTGGGTGACTATTTCCTGGGGGACTGGCTGTCCGAGGATGCGCCGCGCACTCCGCTTCCTGTGGCGCTCAACATGGGCGCGCTGTACGAGCGGTTGCTCGAGCCTCTAGTGGCGGGTCAGACGGCACGGTTGATCCCCGGCGTCGGCGAGGCACCGCAGGCGCCCTTCACCCCTGCCGAAGCCGACCGCCCCGTGTCGCTGGAAGAGCGCATCGCGCAGGCAGAGGCGATCAAGGCACAGACACGTGAGGTCGAGCGGATCAAGGCGCGGCTGGGGCGCGAGAAGCAGTTCAACAAGCGCGTGGCAATCAATGCCGAGCTGCGCGCGGCGAAACAAGAACTTGAGCGGCTGACCGGGGCACACCCCGGCGCCGCTGTGCCTAACGATTGAGAGGACGAGCATGGACAAGCTGAAGATGCACAGCCCCGACCTGAGCCAGGACAACATCGCGAAGATCCGCGACCTGTTCCCCGGTTGCGTGACCGAGGCGCGGGACGAGGCGACGGGGGCGGTGCGTCTGGCGGTGAACTTCGATCAGCTGCGTCAGGAGTTGAGCGACCACATCGTGGACGGGCCGCAGGAGCGGTATCGGCTGGACTGGCCGGGGAAAAAGGAAGCACTTTTGGCCTCCAATTCCCCCATAGCAAGAACACTGCGGCCGAACACTGACGAGAGCATCAGCTTTTTTGATACACGGAACATTTTCATTGAGGGCGACAACCTTGAGGCAATGAAGCTCATCCAAGAGACTTATCTTGGCAAGGTGAAGCTCATTTATGTTGACCCTCCGTACAACACGGGCCGAGACTTTGTCTATGATGACGATTTTGCAGAGGATGCTGAAAGCTTCTTAGTGAGATCCATGCAAGCTACAGAGAGTGGTAGCAGGCTGGTCGCCAATCCTGACTCGAACGGCCGCTTCCATTCGGATTGGCTCACCATGATGTACTCCAGGATTAGGTTGGCGAAGAGTCTTCTTGCTGATGACGGTGTATTTCTCGCGTCGATTGACGATGGTGAAGTATCCAACCTTCGAAAGATTTGTGACGAAATCTTCGGCGAAGAGCACTTCGCGGCACAAATCATTTGGAAGAAGAGGAACACCCCTCCCAACGACCGCGTCATAGGCGCGCAACATGACTACATTCTTGTTTACTTTAAGCAAGATCTTTCAGGGATCAACCTTCGGCCGCGAACTGATGATCAGATTGCTAGGTATAAGAACCCGGACGATCATCCCAAAGGGCCTTGGGTTGCTGGTGATCTGACTGCAAACGTAAAAGGTGGCCGCTTCTCACAAGCTCTCTATTATCCAATTGTTAACCCAAACACTGGACAGGAGTTCTTCCCTCCGAACAATGGAAACTGGCGCTTCAATAAGGAGCGTATCAAACGCCTGATCGAAACTGATGAGATTTACTTTGGAAAGGACGGAAGCTCTTCGCCAAAATTGAAGCGATTCCTTTGTGATGTTAAAGACGGCGCAACATGGACAACTCTCTGGGATTTTGCGCCCTTCAACACTTCGGGTTCTAACGAAATGCAGGAAATTTTTGGAAACTCGGTTGTATTTGAGAACCCGAAACCTATCGGATTGCTAGAGCACATAGTTGATTTGGGTTCCTCCCCAAATGCCTTGGTGATGGATTTCTTCGCTGGATCAGCGACAACTGCCCATGCTGTTCTAAAGAAGAACTCCGAAGACGGAGGTAATCGGCGATTCATAATGATTCAGTTGCCGGAGGCGACACCGCAGGATTCTGAAGCTCACAAGGCTGGCTTCAAGACAATTGCCGATCTGTCGAAAGAACGCATCCGCCGTGCGGGCAAGAAGATCCTCGAAGGCGAATGCCACCCCGACTGGAACCGCGATGTTGGCTTCCGGGTGCTCAAGGTCGACACCTCGAACATGAAGGATGTCTACTACCGCCCGGACGAACTGAAGCAGTCTGACCTGCTCGACATGGTCGACAACGTGAAGGAAGGCCGCACCGCCGAAGACCTGCTGTTCCAGGTGCTGGTCGATTGGGGCGTGGACCTGACGCTGCCCATCCGCCGCGAGACGGTGCAGGGCAAGACCGTGTTCTTCGTCGACGACAACGCCCTCGTCGCCTGCTTCGACCGCGGCATCACCGAGGATCTGGTCAAGGAGCTGGCGGGCCACGAGCCCCTGCGCGTCGTCTTCCGCGACAACGGCTTCGTTTCGGACGCGGTGAAGATCAACGTCGAGCAGATCTTCCGCCAGCTCTCGCCCACCACCGACGTCAAGTCGATCTGAGGGCGCGCGATGAAGCTCAAGTTCAAGGTACAGCCCTATCAGACCAACGCCGTCAACGACGTGGTCGACTGCTTCGCCGGCCAGCCCATGACCGCTGGCCTGACCTATCGCATCGACCCCGGCCGCAAGGCGCAGGCCAGCGCCTTCGAGGAGGGCTTCAAGAACGCTGACCTCGCCCTGACCGACGTGCAGATCCTGGAGAACATCCAGAAGGTCCAGCGGCGCCAGAACCTGCCCGTCTCGCAGTCGCTGACGGACTTCACCACCTTCAACGCCCGGGGCGAGCGCGTGCCCGTCGCGGCCACCTACAAGCGCGACGCGCTGGCCGCGACCCGTGTTCACCTCGACGTCGAGATGGAGACCGGCACGGGCAAGACCTACTGCTACATCAAGACCATCTTCGAGATGAACAAGCGGTACGGCTGGTCGAAGTTCATCATCATGGTGCCGTCGATCGCCATCCGCGAAGGGGTCTACAAGTCGCTGCAGATCACGGCCGACCATTTCACCGAAAGCTACGGCAAGAAGGCGCGGTTCTTCATCTACAATTCCAAGCGCCTGCACGAGCTGGAGAGCTTTTCGTCCGACGCCGGCATCAACGTTATGGTGATCAACATCCAGGCGTTCAACGCGCGCGGGGCCGACAACCGGCGCATCTACGAGGAGCTGGACGACTTCCAGTCGCGCAAGCCCATCGACGTGATCGCCTCGAACCGGCCGATCCTGATCCTGGACGAGCCGCAGAAGATGGAAGGCGCGGCGACCATGGAGGCACTGCCGAAATTCAAGCCGCTGTTCATCATGCGCTACTCGGCGACCCACCGGACCCAGCACAACCGCGTTCATAGGCTGGATGCGCTGGACGCCTATAACCAGAAGCTGGTCAAGAAGATCGCGGTGCGCGGCATCCAGACCCGCGGGCTGGCCGGCACCAACGCCTACCTCTACCTGGAAGGCATCGAAATCTCGAAAAAGGCCCCCGTGGCGCGGATCGAGATGGAGGTGAAGCTGGCCTCTGGTGAGATCAAGCGTCAGCTGAAGCGCCTTGAGTTCCGCGACGATCTGTTCGTGAAGTCAGGCGAGCTGGACCAGTACCGAGGCTTCACGATCAGCCAGATCGACGCGGTCAACGACACGGTCGAATTCACGAACGGCGAAGTGCTGCGCGCCGGTGAGGCGAACGGCGACGTCTCTGAACGCGACATCCGCCGCATCCAGATCCGCGAGACGATCAAGGCCCACCTGGACAAGGAAAAGCAGCTGTTCGCACAGGGCATCAAGGTCCTGTCGCTGTTCTTCATCGACGAGGTTGTGAAGTACCGCGACTACGACGAAGCCGACGAGAAAGGCGAGTATGCCCGGGTCTTCGAAGAAGAGTACGAGTTGCTGAAGGCCGAGTACCTCTCGGAGCTCGCAATCGATAATGAGGCGTACCGGAAATATCTCGCGGACATCGATCCCGCCAAGACCCACAACGGCTACTTCTCGATCGACAAGAAGACGAACCGCCTGAAAGACCCTGCCGTTGGCGCCCGCTCGGTCGATTCCGACGACGTGGACGCCTACGACCTGATCCTCAAGGACAAGGAGCGCCTGCTTTCCCTCGCCGAACCCACCCGGTTCATCTTCTCACACTCGGCGCTGCGCGAGGGGTGGGACAACCCGAACGTCTTTGTCATGTGCATGCTGAAGCACAGCGACAACACCATTTCCCGCCGCCAGGAGGTGGGGCGTGGTCTGCGGCTGAGCGTCGATCAGCACGGGGACAGGATGGACCACCCGGCGGTGGTGCACGACATCAACGTACTCACCGTGGTGGCGAGCGAGAGTTACAAAGACTTCGTGGCCGGGCTCCAGAAAGAGATCGCGGAGACCCTCTTATCGCGTCCGCGGCAGGCAACAGAGGACTACTTCACGGGCAAGACACTCGCGACCGAGCATGGCCCGGTTGAGGTGACTGCCGCCATGGCCAAGCAGATCTACCTCTATCTGGTGAAGAATGACTACTCCGACGATGCGGAGCAGATCGCAGACGCCTACCACGAGGCCAAGGCGGCGGGGAAACTGGCCGACTTGCCCGAGGAACTGAAGCCGCACGCCGAGCAGATATTCCAGCTCATCGACAGCGTCTTCAGCGACGCGCAACTGCCCAAGGTCGATGACGGCCGCAAGCCCAAGACCAACCCCCTCAATGCCAATTTCGAGAAGAAGGAGTTCCAGGAGCTCTGGGCGCGGATCAACCGCAAGGCGGTCTATCGGGTGGAGTTCGATTCAGAGGAGCTGATCCGCAAGTGCATCAGCGGGCTGGACAGCCAGCTGCGGGTCACCCCCTTGCAGTACACCGTTCAGGTCGGCGTACAGAACGACGGGTTGACCGACGGCCAGCTTCGCAGCGGCGACGGCTTCTCGGTCACGAACACGACGACCGAGCGCGGGGACTCAATCCATTCGCTCGTGAAGTACGACCTCGTGGGGAAGATAGCTGAGAACGCACAGCTGACGCGAGACACGACGGCGAGCATCTTGGGCCAGATCACACCGGCGGTTTTTGAACAGTTCACGAGAAACCCCGAGCACTTCATTTCAGAGGCATCCCGCATCATAGCTGAGCAAAAGGCGACCATGGTGATTGAGCGCCTCGCCTATGACGAAGTGGATGAGCGGTACGACGTGGACATTTTCACCGCGAATCAGACTGGCCAAGATTTTTCCCGAGCCACGAAGCAGCTCAAGAACCACGTCTACGACTATGCCATCACCGATTCCGATGTCGAAAGAGATTTCGTGAAGGAGCTGGATACAAGCAGCGAGGTCGTTGTCTATGCCAAACTCCCACGGGGTTTCCTGATCCCGACTCCAGTCGGCGACTACAACCCAGATTGGGCGATATCCTTCAAGGCTGGCAGCGTACGGCACATTTACTTCGTGGCCGAGACGAAGGGCACGATGTCCAGCATGAAGTTGCGCGAAATCGAGAAGACGAAGATTGAGTGCGCCCGCAAATTCTTTGACGAAATCAGCAAGCGTATCACCGCGGATCGCGTGAAATACGATGTTGTGACCGACTACGGTAAGCTAATGGATTTGGTCGGGCGTGCGGCGTGATGAAGCCCCGCTCGATCAATATCTTCCTGCTCGACGGCGATCCGAATGGCATACGGGTGGCACAAATCTCGATGTCAACGATCCAAGCGATCGCCTTCCGGCGCAACCAGCTTCGTCGGGTTCGAGAGGCTTTCCCCGAGATCGAACGACCAGGCGTCTACATCCTGATTGGGGCCGACGAAGACGCGCAGGACCGGCAGCTTGCATATATCGGCGAGTCCGAAGGCGTCGGCGCTCGATTGTCGTATCACAACTCGAATGAGGCCGGTCGCGATGCCAAAGGCTTCTGGACCGACACGGTCGTGCTGATCAGCAAGGACGAGAACCTCACCAAGAGCCACGCGCGCTATGTCGAAGCTTGTCTGATCAGGGGGGTCGTCAGCAATCCTCGTTGGACCCTGCCCAACACGCGCACGCCGTCTGACGACGCGGGCAAGCTACCGCTCCCCGACCGCGCAGCCATGGACGAGTTCGTGGATCAGACGAAAACTCTGGTTGGGGCGCTTGGCTGGGATCTCTTCCGAGAAGTCCGCGGTCGTGCGCCGGAGCAGATCGCGGAGCAAGAACTGCCAAAGGCTGAACTCTATGAAAGCCCTCGGTTCTTCTTCCGGGGCGACGGCTTCGCGGCAGAGATGGAGATCGGGCCCTCCGGGGATTTCGTCGTCACAGCAGGTTCGAGGGCAAGGGTCCGGACCACGCGAACGATACCGAGAGGGACGGTCACGCTCCGGAACACCCTTGTCGAGAAGGGCGTCCTCCGCGAGGAAGGTGATTTTCTTGTTTTTACAAGCGCCTACAGCTTCACGTCTGCCTCTGCCGCGGCTGCGGCCGTCATTGGTGCGAGCGCCAATGGCCGGATCCTTTGGAAGCTCCCAGACGGATGCAATTACGCGGACTGGGAGGCAAACCAGGATGCGGCGGGCGATGCATCAGGCCAATTCTGAAGGTTGCGACTGCCCGGGGAACAGTACCGTCAGCGTGGCAAGAAGTTAGCCGACCTTGCAACCCCAGAACGACGTGTGATCGGCGGCGAAGTAGCCGTCCGCGACCCGGAAATACCCCTGCAGTTCGACGGTATCGCCTGCCGTCAGCGGGACCATGGTCTGCACCCAGATCGTGGTGGCGAGCGAGACGTGGGTGGCGGAGATCTCCCCGAAGGAGCCGCGGATTTCGGTTGTGCCGTTCAGAACGAGCCGCCCCCGCATACGCGCGGTCGTGCTGGAATTGACCTTGTAGAGCAGCGTGGCGCCGAAGAGGTAAGTGCCATCCACGGGCGCCACGAAGTGGTTGTTCGCGGCGTCGAACGCGCCTTGGTCGTTGTAGTCGGTGTTGTTCAGGTCAATCTTCGTCCAGGCCCCCACTCCAACATAGTTGTCGTAGTTGGTGTATGCCTTGAAGCGCGGCAGCCGGGGCTGATCGACGACGCCGGTGGCGTTGTCGACGCTCAGCCCGTCGAAGAAGGTGCTGCCGTCAGCAGAGACCGCGAGCCGAAAGCGGTCGGAGCCGAACAGCCCAACCAGCGCCTTGGTCACGAAGCCGGTCTGCAGGGTCAGCCCGAGATCGTCTGCGGCGGCCTCCTTGTTCATGGTGTAGAACAGATCGCCGGTCCCGCCCTCGGCCAGGGTCTTCGCCGTCCAGAGCGCGGCGTTCAGCTTGGCCGAGAACGGGTTCGACGTATCCGCCGTGGTGCCGAGCCCGAGCAGCGCCATGTTCTGCAGCGCCGCCGGTGTGGTCCCGACCCAGTCCGCGCCATCATAGACCAGCAGCAGGCCCTCGTCCTCGACCCATGCCCGCCACCCGCTCCGCGGCGGCAGACGCAGCCACGCGCCGTCCGTCCAGAGCGCCACATTCAAGTCCCAGCCCGCCCAGACGCCCGACGCGCCCGAGGCGACGATGTAGCGGTCGCCATCGGCGGGGCTGGGAGGCGGCGCGGTCAGGCCCCGATCGAGGACAGAGAGCTGGACGAGCCCGTCGAGGATCCGCAGCGCCTCGTTGTGGGTGACATGCTTCTGAGCCTGCGCCGCGAGGATGTAGGGCAGCAGGAGATGGGTGGTGGCGTCGGACATGGGATGGCCTTCAGAGTATCAGCGTGACGGTCTTGGCCGCGCCCTGCCCCACGAGGGCAGAGAGCTGGCAGATGCGGATGTCGAGCGTGTCGCCGGGGCTGAGCAGCGCGCCCCAGTCGGCGATCTGATGGGCAGCGGTGTAGACCGCGCTGGTGGTGGCGGTGCTCAGCACCCGCTTCACCGATGCGCCGTTGAGGATCTCGACCTCGTAGGCTTCGAGCTCCTCGGCCAGCGGCACCTCGAGCCCGCCCCAGCTGTCGGCGGCGAGCGCGCGGGACCGGCGCGCCCAGCGGATCGTTAGATCGCCGGACGTGCGAGGCCTGCGCCATGGCTGCTCGACATGAGCGACCGAGAACGACCGGAGTCCCACGCCCTCGGGCATGAAGTTCGTGGCAACATAGGTCTCGTCGCTGACCGGACGGTTCGCGGGGCCAATGCGCCAGTTCCACGGCGATCCGAGATCGGCCTCGGCAATTGGCAGGGACGCCAGCGCGGTGTCCAGCACGACGACCCGCGCGCCCGCGGGTGCCGGATTGCCCATCGCGCCCTCGGTCCCGCGCTGGCCGCGCAGGAGCCGGGTCAGCCGGTAGCGGCCGGGCGCCAGCAGCTCGGCCGCGCCGGCGTGCACGATTTCCCAGACACCCGGCGCGGTTTCCACCGCCAGCGCGTTCGCCCCGCCGAAGAGCGTCAGGTCAGTGACGCTTTCCAGCGTGCCGGTCAGCAGATCGACCACCAGCACGTTGCCGAGATCGAAGCGCGAAGTGGGGCCCGGGTAGAGGTCGGAGACCAGCGCCCCGATCCGGGCGCGGCTGCCAAACGTGGTCAGCAACTCGAACCCATCGGTCGAGGGGCTGCGGAACACTGCCATCTCGCCGGGCCAGGGAACGGCATGGGCTGCGACGAAGGGACGATGCGCAGGCTGATCCTCACTCAGCTGCGGCAGGTCCATCAGCAGAGCATCCGGCGCGCCGAACACCACGACCCGCGTCAGCGAGGCCGGGCGGGGATCGCCGGGCGGCAGATCGTAGGTTGCCCGATCCTGGCGGACCGCCTCGATGCCGCGGGCATCCGAATCGGCGATCGAGACGAGCCGCAGGTCGACCAGCCGTCCGTCATGCGCGAGTCGGATCGCGTCGGCCGGATCGAGGGCGAGGCGCGAGGGCGGCACACGGAATGCCGCCGTCTCGCGCCCCACCCACGCCTCCATCAGCGCGCGGCGGCAGCGGCGCTCGGCCTCCTCGGGCGGCACCGCCATCGGGAAGGATTCTGAGGCGATCCGGGTCGTGTCTACCGTGATGCGCCGCGCCTCGACGAGGGCCGCGTCGTAGTCCTCGTCGGCGCGGGCGATCTGCCATTTCAGCGCCTGCGGCAGTTCGGTTTCCTGGCCGCGCGTCAGCTCAAGTACGTCGGCCTCGCGGGCGGCGACCAGATCGTCGGGCTCGAGGGTGGCGACGGAGGCCCGGCCGCGCATCACGAAGCGGATCACGCCCTCGGTTTCCACTGCGTCGAAGCCGAAATGCCGCGACAGCGTGGTGATCGAGGCGCGCGGGCTTTCGAGCGCCGTGATGGCATAGCCCTCGACCGCGCCCCAAAGCCCGATGACCTCGATCAAGGACTCGTCCAGCCCCGCGCGCAGGCAAAGGTGCCGGACAAGCGCCGCCAGTGACACTGCCCCGAGCCGACCGGTCAGCCAGTGGCCGAGCCGCCAGTTCGCGCCGTCCGTCCAGACATCGGTCAGCGCGGGGAAGAACGGGTACGGCCGCGCGTCCCAGGTCCAGGCGGCGCATTCTGGCACATGCACCATGCGGCCGCCGTAGACGGACGAGATCGGGTTGTTGGCGGCCTCGCCCCACCAGAGATAGGTCGCCTCGAGATAGGCGCGCTGGATGGCGTCATCGCGCCAGCCCCGCGAGAAATGCGGCGTGAAGCTCTCCGACGACTTCGGGTCGAAGAAGACGTTGGGCTGGTTCGTGCCCCGGTCGATGGCCGGACAGCCGAGCTCGGTGAACCAGACGGGCTTGGACTCGGGCGTCCATGCCGTCGGTGTGCCGCTCTCAATGCCGCCAGGGCGGTCGTAATGCGCATGCGACCACCAATTGCGCAGATCCTTGTAGCGGAACACCCATGGCTTGCTGGCGGCGCCATCGCTGATCGCGGTCCGGACCTGCGCGGTTCGGTCGGCGGCGCTGGCGTAGAACCAGTCGTAGCCCTCACCGCCCGCGATGTTCCCCTGCAGGTAGGCGCGGTCGTAGATCGCGGGCCAGCCCTCGGCCGCGTCGGTATGCTCGAAGCCGTCCCGCCAGTCCGACAGCGGCATGTAGTTGTCGATCCCGACGAAATCGATCTCCGGATCGGCCCAGAGCGGGTCGAGGTGGAAGAGCACGTCGCCCGAGCCATCGCCCGGCTGATGCCCGAAATACTCCGACCAGTCGGCGGCATAGCCGATCCTGGTGCCGGACCCGAGGATCGAGCGCACATCCGCAAGCAGGTCCCGATAGGCCTGAACCGCCGGATAGGTGGCCGCGCCCGAACGGATGGTCGTCAGCCCCGGCATCTCGGTGCCGATCAGGAAGGCATTGACCCCGCCCGCCGCCGCACAGAGATGGGCGTAGTGCAGCACCATGCGCCGCAGACCCCAGTCGCCGGAGGGCCCGGTCCACGAAACCGACTGACCTGTGACGCTGAAGCTGCCGGGCGTGGCCGCGCCGAACAGCGCCGCGACCTGGCTTGCGGCCGTGGCGGTCTGGTCGACGGTTCCGGCGAAGCCCGCAGCGGGCGAACAAGTGATCCGCCCCCGCCATGGGAAGGCGGGCTGGCCGGTCTCGGCGGCGTTGTCGGAATACGGGTTCGGCAGCGTGTTGCCGGGTGGCACGTCCATCAGGATGAACGGGTAGAAGGTGACCCGCAGCCCGCGGGCCTTCATCTCCTGGATCGCCTGCACCACCGCGAAGTCGGACGGCGTGCCGCCATAGACCGGGCGGTCCTGATCGTCGCGGCTGACGAGGAAGGCGTTGGCGCGGCTGACGCCGTTCACCGACCAGCTGGCGGGCGTGGTCGATTTAGCCGAGACCTCGACGCCCGGCCGCACCTTGCACGATCCCGCGCGCAGATCGTCGCCGAACCACGCCACCACGAGGCTGACGCTTTCGACCGCCGGGGCCATCGCCTGCAGCCGGTCGAGCGCTTCGACCATGTCGTTGGATTCGGCCAGCGCGTTCAGGTTCTCGGGCACCGTCGCGCCGCCGTCGGTCTTGCGGATGGCCTGCGTCGCATAGGTGAATTCGCCCGAGGCGGGGATCATGGTGACGGCGCGGGTCAGCCCCTCGGCGGTGTCGGGATCGGCGAGCGGCCGGAACACCTCGAAGGAAAGCTGCGGCAGGCGGTTGCCGTAGGTCGAGAGCGCCAATTCCTCGAAGACCACATAGGCGGTGCCGAGATAGGCAGGCGTCCCGGCCACGCCCATCCTCGCGGCGATGAACGGGTCGGCGGTCTGCGTCTCGTCACCCGGATACCAGCGCCAGGTAACGCCGGAGAGGTCCATCGGCTTGCCGTCCGCCCAGATGCGGCCGATGCCGGTGATCGGGCCCTCGCACAATGCGACCGCAAAGCTCGCATAGTACAGATACTCGGTCGTCTTGACCTTGCCGCCGCCGCCGCCCTTGCCGCCGCCTTGGGTGGTGGTCTTCGTCTCCTCGCGGAAATCCGTCGCCCAGATGATGTTGCCGCCCATGCGCATCCGGCCGTAGAGCCGCGGGATGACCGCACCCTCGGTGGCCGAGGTGATGCGCAGCGTGTCGAGCCGCGCTCCCTCGATGCGCTGGGTGGGCGCCAGCGACGAGATGATCCAGCTGTCGACGACCGAGCCGATGGTGGAGCCGATGAAGCCGCCGATGGTCGCGGCGCTGACGCCGAGGATCGCGCCGCCGATGCTGCCGCCAATGGCTGCGCCTGCGGCACCGAGGACAAGCGTTGCCATGTCGGGGTCTCAGCGTTGCGGAAACAGGAAGGCGAAGGCGATGCGCCGCCGCCAGGATGGGGTGAGCGGTTCCTCGATCACGCCGAGCCGCTCATAGGCGTGGAGGAAGGAGGCGGGACCGGTCAGGATCCCGACATGCTTGGCGATGGCGCGGGGCTTCATGCGGAAGAGCACCAGCGCGCCGGGACCGGCCTCGCCAGGCGACACCTCGATCATCATGCGACGCCCCCCCTCGGCCAGAAACTCGCGCGGCCCTGTCTCGCCCCAGTCGCGGCTGTAGGGCGGGATCGGGAATGGCTCGGGACCGACGACCTCGCGCCAGACTCCCCGGGCGAGCCCGAGGCAATCGCAGCCGACGCCGCGCAGGCTGGCCTGATCGTGATAGGGCGTGCCGAGCCAGGACCGTGCGATTGTGATGACACGGGTGGGATCGGCGGCGGTCAAAGTACGGACCCCTCGTGCCCGCCGTCCTTGGTAGCGTAGCGCAGCACCGCGTCCTGGCCGGGGATGTGCGGGAAGCCTCGGAAGTTGGCGGTGTTGGCGAACTTCGCGCCGCAGGTCTCCATGCGCTTGTCGCAGCCTGCGAGGATGGTGAAGGCGTCGCCCTCGGCGATCGCGCGCACCGGCGCTTCGAGCAGGGTCAGCACCGCGATGCCGTCCGTGACGTTATGGCCCAGCACCTCGGTGCGCCGCCCCGCGTTCGCGCCGTTGGTCCATTCGAGTGTGCCGAAGGTGAACCAGCCCGCCTCGAACCCGCCCAGCCCCGAGGCGGTGAAGGCCCGGTCGCGCAGAAGATCGATGACGGCGCCCGTCCTCTTGTAGGCCGGGCCCTCCAGATCGACGCCGCAGCGCGCGTCGCCGAGCGCAGCATCGCAGGTCGCCTGGAAGGTTCGGCCGACCGTCTGGCCGAGCACATGGGCGAGCGAACGGACTTCGGCGACGAAGGCCAGACGCCCACGCCGGATCTGACCGATGGCTCCGCGCCGCC
>ERZ500994.211-NODE-211-length-18897-cov-6.215582_pt1 | contig 18897 bp, 19 predicted proteins | sample MGYA00248878_ERZ500994 | MGnify/ENA primary metagenome ERZ500994 (study PRJEB25958, sample SAMN03398533) | human skin metagenome | study: EMG produced TPA metagenomics assembly of the Human Skin Microbiome Metagenome (human skin metagenome) data set. | reverse complement strand
GCAGTTCCTCGGACGCGTCCGGCGGCAGCGCCGACACGAGCTGGTCACCGGGTGCGATATGGACCAGCGAGAAGCAGAGCAGGGCGACCCCGAGCAGGATCGGCAGCGCATACAGGATGCGGCGAAGCAGGTAAGTCATGGTCTGTGGCCGGCTGTGGGGGGAGCGAAATCGTTTCAAGATGGCGCCCCTCTCTCGCCTGGCGGGAGAGGGGCGCAGACACCGCCGCCAGCCTCAATCCATCGACATCGTCGCGATGTCGATGAACCAGCTCTGCGGCTGGACCACGCCCTTCACCTTGGGAGAGATGGCGCGCGGGCCGACGTCATGCGCGATCCACACGAACGGCGCGTCGTCGACCATGCGGGTATGGAGTTTCGCCAGCGCCGCGTCCCGCGCCGTATCGTCGAACGAGGTCCGCGCCTCGGCGATGATGGCGTCGATCTCCGGATTGCCGTAATAGCCCCAGTTGTTGGACACCGGCGGGAACGTCTTGGTTGAGGCGAAGCGCACCATGCCGAAGAACGGGTCCATCGCCGCGAAGGACACGTTGGTGGCGTTCGCGCCGCGCGCCGAGGCGTCCTTGGCGCCCTGACGCCAGTTGTTGAACAGCGTGTTCCACTCGATGACGTCGAGTTCGACATCGAAGAAACAGGCTTTCAGCGCCTGCTGGACATATTCGTTCATGGTCAGCGGCTGCATCTGGCCGGAGCCCGACGCCGACGTCTGCACCTTCACCTTCAGCGGCTTGGCGGCGGAGAAACCCGCCTCCGTCATCAGCTTGCGGGCGCCGTCCGGATCGTACTTGATCTGGAACGTCGGATTGCCGCGCCACGGATGACCGGGCTCGTAAGTGCCTGTCGGAACCGCCATCAGGCCGCCGAGCAGATCCTTCAGTTCGCCGCGATCGATGCACAAGTTGGCGGCCTGGCGCACGCGCTTGTCGAGCCAGGGCGAGCCTTCAACGAAGGAGAGCTGCCACGGCCAGACATGCGGCTGCGTGTTCTGGTAGACGACGAAGCCGCGCTTCTTGATCTCCGGCACGGTGTCGGGCGCCGGCGCCTCAATCCAGTCGACCTGGCCGGACAATAACGCCGCCGTGCGCGCATTGACGTCCGGGATCGGCAGTAGCACGACATGCGGAATTTTCGGCCGCCGCTTCGGATCCCAGTAGTCGCCGAAGGCCGCGAGTTCGAGCCGCTCGCGCGGCGTGAATTTCGTCACGCGGAACGGGCCGGAGCCGGACGGGTCGGCCGCGAAGGCGATCCACGCCTGTTTGGCGCGGTCGGCCGGGTCGGTCACGGAGGCCGGGACGGCGGCGAGTTTCGCCTTCCAGTGGACCGGTGACGCCATGAAGAGATTGCTGAGATTGATCGGCAGGAACGAATCCGGCTCCGACGTCGTCAGTTCGACGGTCATGTCGTCGATCTTGCGCGCGGACCGCAGCGTCGGCATGCGCGAGGCCGTCACGCCGACCTGGCTCGCGTCGTAATGCGGCGCGGTCTTGTCCAGCACCTTCTGTACGTTCCAGACGACGGCGTCGGCGTCGAACGTGGAGCCGTCATGGAATTTCACGCCGGGCCGCAGGGTGAAGATCCATTTCGTCTTGTCGTCGCCGATCTTCCAGCTCGTCGCGAGGCCCGGGACGAGTGCCGAGGGCTCCATCTCCTTGGAGAGGTCCCATTCGGTCAGCGCGTCGTAGATCGGGATACCGGTGAAGCGGTTGCCTTCAAAGCCCTGGTCGGGCTGGCCGAGCGTGCGCGGAATATCCGCCGCCGTCATGGCGATCCGCAGGGTCTTTTCCTGCGCGAACGCACCACCGGACAAAGCCAGCAAGGCGACGATGGCGGGGCAGAGGGATTTTAATCGGCGCATACCCAATGTGCACAATCCTTCATCAGTCCGCACCGGCAGAACCCATGCAACAGGCGTGGCGCATGCCTGTCCGGAGCTTTGATCTCCCGACCCAGCAACAATCGGGCCGACAGTGCGGCCCGGATGGCCCTCGAATTGCTAACCCTGACGACGCCCATGCTGACCTACCTTCTCAAGCGCATTCTCTATGCGCTGCCCGTCGCGTTCGGGGTCAGCATCGTCTGTTTCCTGCTTGTCCATATCGCTCCGGGCGATCCGCTGAATTCCGTCCTGCCGCCAGACGCTTCCGCGGAGCTGCAGGCGCAGATGCGGCAGGTCTACGGGTTCGACCGGCCCCTGCCGGTGCAATACGGCCTGTGGCTCACGAAAATCCTGCATGGCGACCTCGGCACGTCGATCGCGACGGGCCGGCCGGTGTTCACGGAAATCCGCGACGCCATGGCCAATACGATGGTCATCGCCGTGATGGCGACGATCCTCGGATTCGTCTTCGGATGCCTGTTCGGCTTCGTCGCCGGCTACTTTCGTGGATCATGGATCGACCGGCTCACCTCGCTCATCTCGATCATGGGCGTGTCGGTTCCGCATTACTGGCTCGGCATGGTCCTCGTCATCATCTTCTCCGTCACGCTCGGCTGGCTTCCGGCCGTCGGCGCGGGACCGGCCGGCGGATCGCGCTTCGACTGGACGCATATGCGCTTCACGATCCTGCCCGCGATCACCTTGTCGGTCATCCCGATGGGCATCATCGCGCGCACCGTGCGCGCGCTCGTCGCCGATATCCTGAGTCAGGATTTCGTCACGGCGCTGCGCGCGAAAGGCATCCTCGACGGCGGCATCTTCCGCCATGTCGTGAAGAACGCCGCGCCGACCGCGCTATCGGTCATGGGCCTGCAGCTCGGCTATCTGCTCGGCGGCTCGATCCTGATCGAGACGGTTTTCTCATGGCCCGGCACCGGCTTTCTCCTCGGCACGGCGATCTTCCAGCGCGACCTGCCGGTCCTGCAGGGTACGATCCTCGTGCTCGCGTTTTTCTTCGTCCTGCTCAACATGATCGTCGACATCGTGCAGGCCCTTCTCGATCCGCGCGTGCAAAGAAGCTGATGGCTACCGTCGCGAATCCCGCCGCACGGACGGCCGCCCTTGCCGCGGCCGCCGCCGCGTCCATCCGCTCCGAAGGTTACTGGCGTGGCGTGCTGCGGCGCGCCTCGTGCGATCCTGTCGCCGTCGGCGCAGCGCTGGTCATCCTGACCATCCTTCTGCTTGCATTGCTCGCGCCTTATCTGCCGCTCGCCGATCCCTACAAATCCTCGATGATCCGCCGCCTCAGGCCGATCGGAACGCCGGGCTACATTCTCGGCACCGACGAGCTCGGCCGGGACATGCTGACCCGCCTCATCTATGGCGCGCGCCTCTCGCTGTTCATGGGCGTGACGCCGGTCATCATCGCCTTCGTCGTCGGTTCGTGCGTCGGCATCGGCGCCGGCTATGCGGGCGGACGGGTGAACACGCTGGTGATGCGCACGATCGACGTGTTCTTCGCCTTTCCGTCCGTGCTGCTCGCGATTGCGCTGTCCGGCGCGCTGGGGCCGGGCATCGGCAATGGCATCCTGTCGCTGACCATCGTGTTCATTCCGCAGATCGCGCGCATCGCCGAAAGCGTGACGACCGCGATCCGCAACGCCGACTACGTGGAAGCGGCCCGCGCTTCCGGCGCGAGCGCCGGCACGATCGTGCGCGTGCACGTGCTCGGCAACGTGCTCGGGCCGATCTTCGTGTTTTCGACGAGCCTCATCTCGGTCTCGATGATCCTGGCGTCGGGCCTGTCGTTCCTCGGCCTCGGCGTCCGGCCGCCCGAGCCCGAATGGGGCCTGATGCTCAACACCCTGCGGGCGGCGATCTATGTGCAGCCGTGGGTCGCGGCCCTGCCCGGCGTGATGATCTTCATCACCTCCGTGTCCTTCAACCTGCTCAGCGACGGGTTGCGAACCGCGATGGACCTCAAGGCATGAGCACGCTTCTGAGCATTTCCGACCTGCAGAAACATTTTCCGATCCGCTCAGGCCTGCTCGGCCGGACGACGGCAATGGTTCGCGCGGTCGACGGCGTCTCTTTCGAGGTCGATGACGGCGAGACGCTTGGCGTCGTCGGTGAATCCGGCTGCGGAAAATCGACGACGGCGCGCCTGCTGATCGGCCTGATCGCGCCGGACACCGGAAAGGTCACGTTCGACAATCGCGTGCTCGGCGAAAATCTCACGCTCTCCGAACTACGCCGCGGTGTGCAGATGGTTTTTCAGGATTCCTACGCCTCGCTCAATCCGCGCCTGACGATCGAGGATTCCATCGCGTTCGGCCCAAAGGTCCATGGCGTAAAAGACGCCGAGGCGCGCGCACGCGCCCGCGAGCTTCTCGGCAAGGTTGGCCTCGATCCCGCGCGTTTCGCCGGCCGTTATCCGCACGAACTGTCCGGCGGCCAGCGCCAGCGCGTGAATATCGCACGGGCGCTGGCCTTCTCGCCGCGCATCGTCATTCTCGACGAGGCCGTGTCGGCGCTCGACAAGTCGGTCGAGGCGCAGGTTCTGAACCTGCTTGCCGATCTGAAGGCGGAACTCAATCTCACCTTCGTGTTCATTTCCCACGATCTCAATGTCGTGCGCTATATCAGCGACCGCGTGATGGTCATGTATCTCGGGGAGATCGTCGAGATCGGCCCGGCGGACGAACTCTACGAAGCGCCGCGCCATCCCTATACGCGGGCGCTTCTCGGCGCGATGCCCTCGATGGACCCGGACGCGCGCACGGAGATCGCGCCGCTCTCCGGCGATCCGCCCAACCCGATCGACCCGCCGTCCGGCTGCCGCTTCCACACGCGCTGCCCCCACGCGGAGGCGGTCTGTTCCGCGAGCGCACCCGGTCTCTATGTCGCGGGCACGAGCCGGCATCTCGCGGCCTGTTTCATGATCATTCCCGGTTCGGGCCATTCGCAGGCGGAGGCGGTCGCGGCATGAGCGAAGCGGAGCGTCTGACATGAGTGCGCCGCTCGTTTTCGTCGAAGACCTGCGCGTCACCTTCAACGGCGCGCGGCCGGTTCACGCGGTCAACGGCGTGAGCTTCTCGCTCGCGCGGGGCGAGGTCCTGTGCATTCTCGGCGAGTCGGGTTCCGGCAAGAGCGTAACCCTGAAGACGCTCCTTCGCATCAATCCCGAGCGGCGTTCGGCAACGACCGGGCGCGTAACCGTCGCCGGCCAGGACGTGCTCGCTTTATCCGGCAAGGCGCTCGCCGACTATCGCGGCGGCGCCGCCTCGATGATCTTTCAGGACCCGATGCTGGCGCTCGATCCGGTCTATACGATCGGTGACCAGATCGCGGAGGCCATCGCGCGTCACAAGGGCGTGTCGCGCAAGGCGGCGATGGAACAGGCGCTGCACATGCTGGAGCGCGTGCGCATTCCCTCGCCCGAGCGCCGCCTGAAAGCCTATCCGCACGAAATGTCCGGCGGCATGCGGCAACGCGCGATGATCGCGCTTGCGCTCGCCTGCGGCCCAAAGCTGCTTCTCGCGGACGAGCCGACGACCGCGCTCGACGCGACCGTGCAGATCCAGATCCTCCTGCTGCTCCGCGAATTGCAGCGCGAATTGGGCATGGCGGCGATCTTCGTGACGCATGACATTGGCGTCGCCGTGGAAGTCGCCGACAAGATCGCGGTGATGTATGCGGGCCAGTTCGTCGAAACCGGCAGCGTGCACGACGTCATCCGCGATGCGCGTCATCCTTACGCGAAGGGATTGCTCGCCGCCAATCTGCACGGCGTACGCAAGGGCGAGCGGCTCGACGCCATTCCCGGCGCGCCGCCGGCCCTGCATGAGCCGCCAAAGGTATGCGCTTTCGCGCCGCGCTGCCGCTACGCCGAGCCACGCTGCACCGAAGCGCCTCCGCCGGAGGTTACGCTCGGCGACGGACGCATGGTGCGCTGCATCCTCGCGGAGGCGGCGACCGTTTAGATCATCGTCAGGATGGGTGAGGGCACCGACACGCCGCACAGCCGAGCCGAACGGACTCGGGAATACGATTGCACGACCTGCGTCCATCGCGATTGCCCCAGATGCGATCTGCACGTTCACAGGGTGATCGTGGATTATTTCGCAAAGCGCGCGACAGAGCACCAGCCACCCCGCGACGATGAAACCGTCCATTGAGAGGACGCCATGACAAATATCTCGTTTGCCGATCTCTCACGTCAGCTCGAGGAGGTACATAGGGCCCAGGTCGCCATGCCGATCGAAGACGAAGGGCCGGAATATCTGCGGCTCTACGATCTTCATTGGCAGTTGCGTGAACAGATCAATGCCATCCCGGCGCGGACTCTCTTCGATCTTCGGGTCAAGGCCCGTGCCGCCTACATGGCCAGGGAACTCAGTGAGGGCTTCATCCACGTCGATGGTCCAGGCTCTTGGGAAGCGCTCTCGCTATCTCTGATCGCGGACCTTGCGGCCCTGCCAGAAAGCGGAAAATGACCGCCGCCGTGCTTCAGACCCTTCCGCCCGACATCCGCGCCCGGTGCGAAGCGACCATCGAGCGGCTAATCGCCTTCCTCGATCAGTTCGAGCCCGACGTTGATCTGGAAGACGATGGGGAGGCAGGACGTCCCACGGCGCTCGACGACATGAGCGCCGCCTACAGCGAGGATAGCGAGCCGTCCCTTGGATCCTCGGAATCCGCAACATGTGATGATCGGCCATCCGTACCAGCGCGAAAGGCGCTGCGGAATCACTCGCTCAAATCATTGGAAAGGAACGGGAAAGCGACGCCGGGTGCGCGAAAATCGGCCTGCGGACTCACCCCCTTCGGCGACCAATCCCTTTGGGGACAGGGCGGCGCGGAGGACTGCGAACTCGACACGTCCGATGACGAACCCAGCTTGGGCGCGCCGGAACAACCCACCGACGACATTGCCTATGTGAACGGCCGTTGGATCGATATCGAGCCGGATCAGACCGCATGGGCGGCCGGAGTCCGTGACGACCGCGAAGGCGATCTTGCTGACACCGCAGACGACCGCGAGCATGACGAGTGCGATCGGGGCGAGCTTGGCTAGGCGCGCCAGAGACGACGCATTATGGGCAAACCGCGTCGCAGGAGTTCACGTGGTCGCTGCTAGGCGGGGTGAATGGCAGCCATGATTTTGAGCATGATCCGGCCGAGAGCGGGATTGCCGATAATGACGGCCTGAACGAGCAGATGGGGGCGGGAACCCGTAAGCCATCAAAGAGACCACGACGTTGACCCCCCCGCAATGGGGACGAGCGCAACTCGTACGCGTCGTATTGCCCGCGTAATCTAGGCAACTCGACGCGGGACGGCGATCCTGATAGCCGCGCGTGACGCCCGGCCTGCGCCGGGGCTAGTCTGGTCCTCTAGCCTGTATTCCGCGGGCCTTGGGGGTCGTCACATGCACAAGCTCGCTACTTCCGCTGTCGCAGTATTAATTGTCGCTTCATCCGCGTTGCCCGCCTCCGCGCTCAACACCCGCACATGGATTTCAGGCACGGGGGTCGACCAGGCTGGCTGCGGCGGTATCGCCAGTCCTTGCCGCACACTGCAATATGCGCACGACAACACCAATCCCAAAGGCGAGATCGACATCAAGGATTCCGCTGGCTACGGGGCGGTAGCCATCAATAGGGCGATCAGCATCATTTCTGACGGGGCGTTCGGCGGTGTGCTTGCGCAGGGTAGTGGAAACGGCATCAGCATCAATGTCGGTGCTTCGGATATCGTCATCCTACGCGGACTGACCATCGAAGGTGGGGGCGTGGGCACCACGGGAATCTCCATGGCGTCGGGGGGCATTCTGAATGTCAGCAAATGCATCGTTCAAAATTTCATCCACAGGGGAATTGAAATCGCGCCGGCGTCCGGCCAAGTGAAAGCGACGATCGAGGATACCGATACTTCCTACAATGGATGGCAAGGCATCGCATTTTTCGGTCGTAGCAGTAGCGACAGGCTTTACATCCTGAACGCGGTTACAAAATACAATACCCTCGACGGCATAAGGCTGGACGGACCGCCTGCGGCAAGTCCGCTTGCCACGATCTCCAACACCAGTGCCATAAACAACGGCGAATATGGAATATATATAGCGGACCCGTTTAACGCCCTCATCGACAATGTGACCGTCACTGGCAATGTTAATGGAATAGGAATGGTCGGCGGCACCTTCGTGCTTGGGCGCTCGGCGGTTTTCGGCAACAAGACAACTGGAGTAAATCTAGCTAACGCCGATACTGCCATTTCTTACAAAAACAACCAGATCAACGCAAACGGCACGGATATTGCCAACGGGTCTTTCACAATAGGGCCGCTGCAATAGTTTCGACTTGTATCGCGGCGGACGATTTCGTTCATTGAGCGCGAGGCTTCCGACGTTGGCTGCCGTGGCCGTTCTTTCGACCGCTGCTTACACAGAGACGCTCTATGATCTTGACCCCTCGCTCGGCCACTATCCGCCTCACGTCCCGTGGGATGCTGAGGCGGATCATGCCGGCGGTTGCTCGGATTCCGAGCCGTCCATTGGCGCGCCGGAGACGACTTGCTCAGGTATCAGCCAATCGACCGACAGCCAAGGAATACACCTGGGGCTTACCGCCTGCATTCGGTCGCGACGAGGACTGCGAGTTTGATCCGGCCGAGAGCGGGATCGGGGATGCTGACGGGCTGAACGAGCAGAAGGCCAGTTTTCTCACCTCCCCGCTCGCCGATTTGCTGCCAGTATGCTCTCGACGCGTCTTGACTCGCATCTAGGCGAAGCTACGCTTTGATCCTCTCCTGGAGGGGCTATCGGAATGTCAGCGCGTTCTAGCAAACGTCGTGCTCGCGGTCGGGCTTGTTCTTCCGGCACTCAACCTCGCCGAAGCGGACACAACCTATCCGCTTCCCGCACCGGTCTATCTAACGGGTACAGCCAACGCGACGATTACAATCACGTTCGGAACTGCGCCGGCGAGTGGAACGAGCGTGTCGTGCAGCCTTTCCCTGATTAGCAACGACGCACGCGCGCCATCCGACACACAGAACACGTCGGAAACGACAACGGGTGGCAACAGCGTTGTCTGCCCTATCGCTCTCAACTACCGCTGGCGTCTCAGACACGATGACGATCGCCTATTCGGTTCAGGGACCGACGCAAAGCAGCAGCGGCATCGTCAATATCATTCCGATGCCAGCCGACGCCTACGTCGCGATATGGCTTTTACGGTAAACCGGTAACTAGCTAGGCAGTCGGAGAAACAACATCATGAGGGGTTTCGCCTCGAGTCTTACGATTGTCGTGTTCTGTGTTGCGCCAGCGGTTTTTCAAACGGCCGATAGTAAGCCAATCACAATAGTATTTAGCACACCCGCGAACTCCGTACATCCCAACGGATCATTCACACCGCGCCCGAATACTGCCAATGGCGGACCCTATTTTGTCCCGCGATACGAAAACGGACGTTTGGAGCAGCGTCTCGAAGTGGAGTCGGGCAATTGCGCGTTTTTGTCTGCCGGAACGGCAACTGTGACTTCGCAAGCGAAATATGGCGTTGCGACTGTCGGAACACCGCCCTGCACGATACCGCTAGATTATTACCAATGCCAGGGAATAACGTATCCGGCCTGTAGCGTCGTCTATTATACGCGAATTCAGCACAACAATAAGTCCGTCAGACCTGATCCGTCCGGGGCAATCGATACATTTACATATCACTGGCAGACGCCAGACAATTTCTTCAATCTTGATTTTGGCGTAGACGTCGTGTCGCCTGTCGTTCGACCGATGAGCGAAGAGATCGTTCCATCCGGCACCTACGAAAGCGCCGCTACCGGGTACTTCGGCGCATGGGCGTCCAAACTGATCCCGCCTTCCGACGATTCAGCGTTTGATTTCGGGGGCGACACCGTTCGGGAAGACATCAGTATCCTCTCGGACAGTTGTCGTGGCAGAGCCCCGTTTTTGAATGTTGTGGTGGGTGGCCATGTTGGCAGTTGGGAGGTTGGAAAGTTCAAGCAGCCTACAGGCACTATCGATGCGCCCAAAAACTCGTATGGCTACGATCTGGTGGGCTGGGCGGCCTGTTCGGTTGAAGGATATCGATGCGCGAGAGCGACAACACCTCCATGTCAGCAAAGCGTCGCGCAACGAATGAGCCACCATGCCCAGTCCGAACCGGCCGGAATGTACACGTTTTACGCTACCAACATGATGACGGAAACGCTTGGCGGTGGAGTTACGGTGCTTCCGACGAGCGCAGTTGCGCCTACGCTGGGGCCAATCACGTCAATCAAGAACGGGCAGAAACTCGACATGCCCCAAGCCTATACCAATCTAAGCTTCTGCCCATTGCTGCGAGCTTACGCCAAGCAGCTCCCGGGTTGTTTTCCGTGAGGTTTCTGCCTGGCCGAAACTTTGAGGCTGGAGCGCAGTAGGAGAGGCTGCCGCCAACACCATGGACTTGGAACATCAATACGAACGGGCAAAGCGGGCAGATGTCGGGCTAGATTTCGGTCCTCGTTCCCGCCGCATACCGTCGATCTCGACGAGAACCCCCATCCGACGCCTGAGGAACTCGCGCGCAATTGGCAGAAGGACTGACCACGATGGCAAACGTGACATACTTCGTGGTCCTCCCGTTCGTCAGCGAAAATGACACGGGCGAGCAAGCTACGAGGCCAACCTTATTTTGTAAGAACTGTATCCAAGCCTTGCGGAAGATCGACCGTGTTGCCGTCAATCCCGGCTGTTCAACCTTCGCCCGCTTGCGCACGCGATTTCACGGGGTGATGCTGCGCCTCCCATACGTGAGAGATTGAGGTCGAGTACACAAGCACCGTGCGGATTGTCGCTGTTGAGGTGTCAAGATTGAAGGGTGGGCTAGTCTTCCGATTGCACGTCGCTGACTTTACCTTGCCGGGCTGGTAGCCTCCTGCTGGTCGACACTGCGGCTTCGCTCGCGTCGCCCGTTCGCGGTAAGCAAAGGGAATTCTCTCATGATCAGACTACTTTCAACAGCGCTCTTAGCGTTTGGTCTTTTCGTTTCCAGTGCCTACGCGCAATCGCCGAAAATCTTCATCGCGTCCACGGGCGCAGACTCCAACGACGGCAGCCGCACCTCGCCGAAACGCTCGTTGCAAGCCGCCCTTGATGCCGTCGCTGCTGGCGGCGAGGTCGTGATCCTCGACACCGCCGGTTATGGTTCGGTGACGATCAATAAAAGCGTCGGCGTCGTGGTCCCGCCGGGCGTGAACGGCTTTGTGACCGTGACAACGGCAAACACAAATGGAATCACAATCAATGCCGGTGCCAACGATGTCGTGGCGTTGCGCGGTCTGATCATTGAAGGAACGGGAATTGCCGGCAACGGCAATGGCATCTACGCGACCTCTGTGGGCACATTGTTGATCGACGACACAATTGTCCGAAACTTCAATGAGGGAATTTACGTTTTCAGCACTGTTACGACGCATCTGGTGGTACAAGGGGGCGCGGTGCGCAATACGCAGTACGGCATCGATGTCGAAGACAATGCGTCAAACCTGCAAATCGGTGCGCAGATTACCGAAACAACTCTAACTGGCAATTCATATGCATTCGTATCTCGCGTCCATAATCCGGGATCGACTGCCCGGCTGGTTGCGACACGGTGTGTTGCACGTGCGAATGGAACTGTCTTCACAGCAGATAGTCCAAGGGCGCAAAACGTGGTTGATGGCTGCTCGATCACCGGAAATTCGCGAGTGTTTTTTGGCGTTGGCGGAACAAATTACACCCGTGTTAACAATACGATATACGACAACGAAGGCACTGGCATCGCACCGGTGACATTGGCAGCGCAGTAGGCTGGGCGGAGCAGGCGCTGCGCGGCGACCGCAACCCGACTTTGTGAAACGTTGCCTTTCGGACGCCCCGATGCGCCGAGGGGCGCGCCCGAGCGAAGGATCGTGTAGCGTCGTCGCTGCCGCGCCGAGCGGCAACGGGGGCTTCCATGACCATATCATTTCGGACGATCGGCATCGGCGCAGCCATGTCGCTGGCTTTCGCGACGCAAGCTCAGGCTCTCAATACCCGGACGTGGATTTCTGGCCACGGCATCGACCAGGCCGGCTGCGGGCCGATCGCAACACCATGTCGAACTCTGCAATATGCTCATGACAACACGACGGCAAAAGGTGAGATTGACGTGCTCGATCCTGCCGGATACGGCTCGGTGATCATTAGAAAATCAATTGCAATCATCAACGACGGCGTGGGCGTTGCCGGCGTCTTGGCCGCACAGACTGCCGACGCTATCAGAATCCAGGTAGGCGCGGCCGACAAAGTCATCCTTCGTGGACTTACGATTGAGGGGGCTGGGATCGGATCAAACGGCATCGATGTTTTGTCGCAGGGAACGCTGACGGTCGATAACTGCTTTATTCATGGGTTTGTCGGCGGATCGAATTCGGCCGGCAATGGAATTTTGATTGCACCGGATTCGGGCACAATCGACGTCGTCGTGACCAACACGAAAATCACTAACAACGATTATATCGGGGTGTCTTATTTACCTGGTCTGTTCGCCAGGGGCGGCAACGTGATTGGAAAAATCTCCGTCGATCATACGACGGTAACTTACAGCAAATTGGGCATCGCCGCGTACACCGCGTTCGTTACGGGAGCCAGCAGAGTGAGCATCGCGAATACATTCGTCGGGCACAATGTTCAGACGGGCGTACAAATGTTCGGATATAATGCTGCATCGACCGATAGATTTACCGCGCTTTTCGTCGGCAACGTCATCACCGACAATAATCCCGGCATCGATCTCGATGGATACGGTTCCGCAATGTTCATTAACACGCAGTCATTCTCGAATGACAATCTGGACATTCATCAAGGCGCGAACTTCTTCTATGAAACGGCAAAGAATAATTACTACAACTTGGCGAAGTTCGACGACACATCTAAAATTGAGGAGCGAGTAGCATATTGATCTGTCCCTCTGGGGAATGCGATTTCAAGCGTGGCGTCTTAGAACGTGAGGTGCGCCACAAGCCCCAGAATTCCGGCACTCGGCCGATTGCACATCGCCTCATAAAGGCGGCGAAGACGGCCCGCGTGACCGCAACACGACCCGACGCGTCGGAAGCAGTAGGCCGGAGCCGCTTATGCCACCGCTTCCTTGATGTCGACGAGCGCCATCCTGTCCTCTTTTTGCCGCTCGCCCGAACAAGTGCGGCATATCGCAAGTTGCCGAGGGAGCTGTAGGCATCACCGTCCCGACGACCCAACGACACGATCAGAGGTTTCACGCGCTCCGAGTCGAGCAGCACGCCAATATTCCATCTCGTCTCGTCATCCAGGTCACGGAACTTGTCGCCTCTGGGGATCGAAGGCTTGACGTCACGGATGCGCTCTCGCGCGAGATGGCGCCACCCGCCCCGGTCGACCAGTCCATTCCGCAGAAGAGGGGGGTGGGGTGGGTCGATCGATATGCCTGCGGCGGGCAGGGCACGGCCGGCGACGCGTCGGCATGCTGGCAAGCTTCGCGTAGTGCGAGTTGTGGACTGACGCTTTGGCCCGTCGAAAATGTGAAGGAAGTTCAGCCTCTTATCTGGCTTTTATGGTGCCCAGGAGAGGACTCGAACCTCCACGAATTGCTCCACTGGTACCTGAAACCAGCGCGTCTACCAATTCCGCCACCTGGGCCCGCGCGTCTCTTAGGGTTTCGGTCCGCCGCTTGTCAACGCGTGGGGGCGCTATCGCGGGCAAGAACGCGGTCGATGGAGCGTAATTCTCGATCATGGACGCCGCCGAGAGTTCGGGCCTGTCCGAGCTCCTGAAAATCCGTCGCGCGATGGGGCGGCAGGCCGGCACCCCGGAAGACGATCAGCCGCCCCTCGACCGCGATGACATCCCCGTAGCGCAACGTGGGATCGCCCAGATAGGCGAGGGGCAGATTGGTGGTTTGGGACGGCGGCAGGTCCGCTCGCGGCGTCGCGTGCAGCCGGAAGGCGTCGACGGCAGCGCCCACGTAGCGGGCCGATTCCTGCCGGGCGCGCTCGACCCGGTCCGCCCAGTCGTCCCGAATCACGGAGCGGCCTTCCCGCAGGCGCAATTCGCCGGCCGTGGTCGGGAATACCGATGCCACGGCGATCAGCAATCCGATCGCGAGCCGCGTCATGCCCGCCAAACTAGCGTCCTCGCGCGATTTGAAAAGACATCGGCGGAGTTCCGCCTTGGCCGGAATTCTGCATATATGACGCTCATGCGACAGCGCCGTCCCATGTTGGAACCCTGCGTCCGCCCTGCGGGTTGCCGGTCATTCCTTCCGCTGGAGCCACGACCATGACCTTCCTTCGAGCCGCCGCCGTCGCCGCCGCGCTGGCCCTGTCGGCCGCCGTTCCCGCCCAGGCGGGCTGCATCAAGGGCGCCATCGTGGGCGGCATCGCTGGCAAGCTGGTCGGCCATGGCTATGCCGGGGCTGCGGCGGGTTGCGCCTACGGCGTCCACAAGTCGCATGAGAATGCCGCACGGCGCGACGACTTGCAGGCCGGCCGCAGCGTCTCCACAGGCCGCCGGGACTGACCTCATGACGCGGCTGGCCCTGCTGGCCGTCATCTCGATTCTGGTGTCCCGGCCGGCCGCAGCGGCGGAGGACAACAAGTACAATATCACGTCGCTGGAGAAGGCCGCCTGTTCGGCGGACGCCATCCGGCTCTGTTCCCATACCTATCCGGATCAGGACAAGCTGCTTGAGTGTCTGCGCGAGAACCTGCGGTCGCTGTCGCTGGTCTGCTCCGTCGCATTCAAGGCCGGCCTGAAGCGGCGGAAAATTCCTTTGTAGTCCCGCTTCAACCGACCTGCGCACGATGTCGCAAAAAATGGTCGGCCAGAACAAGCGCCATCATCGCTTCGCCGACCGGCACGGCGCGGATGCCCACGCAGGGGTCGTGGCGGCCCTTGGTGACGATCTCGACATTGTGCCCTCCACGATCGATCGTGGCGCGCGGCTTGAGGATCGACGACGTCGGCTTCACCGCGAAGCGCGCGACGACCGGCTGTCCGGTCGAGATGCCGCCGAGGATGCCGCCCGCGTGATTGGCGAGAAAGATCGGCGCGCCGTCGTTGCCCATCCGCATCTCGTCGGCATTGTCCTCGCCGGACAGCGCGGCGGCGGCGAAGCCCGCGCCGATCTCGACGCCCTTCACGGCATTGATGGACATGAAGGCGGCGGCGATGTCCGTGTCGAGCTTTCCATAGATCGGCGCGCCCCAGCCGGCGGGCACGCCTTCCGCCACGATCTCGATCACCGCGCCGACGGAGGACCCCGCCTTGCGCACGCCGTCGAGATAAGCTTCCCAGAGCGCCGCCGCCTTGGCGTCCGGACAGAAGAACGGATTCTTGCCGACCTCGTCCCAGTCGAAATTTTCGCGATCGATCCGGTGCGGGCCGATCTGCACGAGCGCGCCGCGCACGCGCACGCCGTCGATCGGTACGGGCACGGCGACCGGCACGTCGAGACGGCCGGGACCATCGACGTCGGTGGTGAAGACATCGACCGCGCAGCCCTGGCGCACCAAGCCCCGCGCCAGTCCGTGACTAGACTGCACCGGTCCGCCGTAGCGCGCGGCCGGCAGGTAGTTCGGCGCATAGATCGCGACCTTCATCGCGGATCCCATGGCGCGCCCTTCACGGCGCGCTCTCAAGGGCGCGCGGGACGAACGACAGTCGATCTTCGGGAGACACGGCCGGTGTTTTCAGGGCGTCACTTCGGATCGGCGACGGGCGGTTCGGACGCGCCATCCGGCTTTGCCGTGCGGCGTTTCGGCTCTTCGCGCCAGGCATCCGGCCAGTCGAACGTCTTCGCGGCTTCGGGGGAATAGGCGTAGGGCTGCGCCGGCTCCTTTCGCCGTGCGGGCCGCGGCGAGGCCGCGCGCAAAGCCGCCTCGGCGGTTGCGTCGGCCGCGGCGACATCCGCCGGGTCGCGGATGGCGACGGCGGTTTCCTGTGACGACGAGCGCTTCCGGCGGGTGCGCTCAGGGACCACCCGCACCGCCTGCCGGTGCTGGGCCGGCACGGTCGGCAGCATCAGGCCGACGCTCATCGCCACCATCGCCATGATCGCGCCCGTCCGTAGCGGATAATCGAGAAGCGAGTGGAGGGCGGTGATCAGGATGACCAGGGTCGCGGATTTGGCGATCGCCGCGTCGAGCGGCGTCGCCCCGGTCATCGGACGCGTCCAGATCAGGATAGAGCGGCGGGCATACCAGAGAAGGAAGACGGCCAGGAGGGCGACGCCCAGCACGCCCGTTTCGAGCAGGATCTCGGCGAGATCGTTGTGCGCGCGGTTCAGATACGTGTTCAGTATCATCTGCTGCGGCGTCTCGTTCATGGAATAGACGGACTGGAAACTGCCCATGCCGCTGCCGAACGGCAGGTTCCCCAGCGCGAGGCGCAACGTCTTGAGCGTGAACATGACGCGGCCGTCCTGGAGGGGATCGGCCGCGAAGCGTTCCGCCGTCCGGCTGAGCGCCAGCGGCGCGATCACCAGCATGACCCCGCCGCGAGAACGCTGTATTTCACGATCGCCGAATCGCGGCCGGTCCGCTGGTGCCGCAGGACGATATAGGCCGCGCCGATGAACGCGGCGACGCCAAGGACCAGACCGGCGCGGGACTTGCTGCCCGACAGCGCGCCGATGAACAGGATGCAGGCGACGCCGAGGGCGGCATAGATGGCCGACATCCTCTCCGACAGCAGAACCGCGCCGGTCTTCGGGTCGGTTGGCGGGATGGCGAAGGGCGCAAGAAGCAGAAGGCTCGCCGCCATGAAGGTGGCGAAATGGTTGCGGTTCGCGAAGAAGCCGACGGCATCGGTCGGGTTGGTGATCGCATAGAACCGGAACGCGCTTTGCTGGCCGCCTGCAATCTGGACCAGACCGAGCACACTGCTCAGCGTCGCCAGAACAATGGCGACGGCCACCAGAAACCGGCGGTCGATATAATTCATCCGGCTGACCAGCAGAACCATCGTGATCGGAACGATCAGCGAGGTCAGGGCAAGCCAGGTGTCACGCGGCGTCAGGCTTAGCGGCCGCCAAGGCACCGATTCTCCCAGGGTCGCATAGGTCGCCGCGGCGAGCCCGCGTCCCGGCAGATGCGTCCACAGCCAGGGCGGGAGGGGTACGAGCTGCAACAGCGGGACGGCGACCATCAGAAGACAGAACAGCGCGACCCGGCCCGAAGGCGGCCTGGAATCCGGATCGTACAGGAACAGCGCGCCGATCAACGCCGGAATACAGCCGAGCTGGAGCAGAAGGTCGGTCGCGAATCCGCTTCGTGTGCCGCCGCCGAGGAAAACCGACAAGGCGAGAAGGCCGCCGCCGACGACCGCGAGCGGACCGATGCGTTCCAGGCCGAGAATGCTCAGACTCTGGCCGACCCGCGAGGCGACGCCCAGCCGATTCACCATCGATCGCGCGGTTGTCACGGCCACGGCCAGTTCCTCGGGTGCGATTCGTTCGACGGACTTTGCGGTCGCAAAGAACGGGGCCGGTCCACCGTCGGACCGGCCTTATACGGCAAAACCTTCCCTACGTCATTATGATGGCCAAAAGCCGTGGCGATTGCGCCCCGTCACGCGATTCTCGCGGGACGGGGAAGCTTGATGGTGCCCACGACATTCGCCTGGTCCGTCAGAGCCTGCCGCATCGGCATTGTCCGTGCAGGTCGGTTGATCGCGCTCGCGGTTCTGGCGGGTGGCCGCATCGCCGGCCTGGAGTGTCACGCGGAGCGACCAGACCGTTCCGTCCGCGAAGCGCGTCTCGATTCGCACGACGGCGGCCACGGGGCCGCGCCGTTCGACCGTCAGCGCGGATGCGGCGACCGTCTGCCCGCCGAGCGTCCACCGCGCCGGAATCCAGCGTCCGCCCGGCACGCGCAGCGCGGCGACCGGCCCGTCGGCTCCGGCCGTCATGCGGACCGCGATGCCGCTCTTCGGACCGAGGATCTCCAGCAGACCGTCGCGTTCCGCGAACCGGAACGGACTCGCGTCCCCCGCGCCGGGAACGAGCCGGAAACGGCGCGTCTCGAAAGGCGGGAGATCCGCGAGAATCTCGAGCCGTCGCCGCGCGCCGTCCGCCACGATTTCCGCCGGCGCCTCGCGCCCCCCGTCATCGACGACCCGCGCCGGCCCCGGCCAAGCCGCCGGATCGGCGAGGGCGAAACCGACGCGCTCCCCGCGCCATGCGTGGCCCAGAGGCTCAACCATCACATAAGAGTCGGCGTGGGCGATGGCTCCATCCTGTTCGAGGAGCGATGGAATGCGCCAAGACATGCCGCCGTCGCGATGACGCTCGCGGCGTCCCTGAACCGCCTGACGTGGCGGATCGGGTCCGGCCCGAAACTCGGAACGGTCGCCACGCAGGAGCGTCCGGCTGACGGTGAATTGACTGTCGATATCGTGCCCTGGCTGCACTGGTGGATTTCGGAGAAGCGGGCTGTCTACGGCGTCGCCAGTTCCGATCGGGATGGCGAGGCCGTCACGATCGCCGCCCTGCATCCGGAAACGTGGGTCGCGCCCAATCCGCAGAAGACGCCGGAACCGCCGTCACCGGTCGTCGCCTCGCTCGCGGGTGACGGACTCACATTGCGCCTTCCGGCCGAAGGTCTGGCGCGCGACTGGCTTGTGGCGCTCACGCCAGCCGGCGAGGCGCTCGCGCCGCCGCTGGTCGGCCAGCGAAAGGCGCTTCCGGCGCAGGCATTGGTCATCCGCAACGGCGACTTTCCGCTGGCGCGCGTTCTGGACGCGACAGCCGCCTGGCCGTCAACGGAAACGCCCCGGCCCCGGCTCATCCTGACGCCCGACGACATCCGCGACCTTTCCGCGCCGGATACCGTCGACCCGGCCCGGCGCGACCGCGTGCTGCGCGCGCCCCTGACGGAATTCTCCCTTCCCGACCATGTCGACCTTCTCCTGCGCAGCCGGGACCCGGCGATCCGCC
>ERZ500994.210-NODE-210-length-18939-cov-13.456895_pt1 | contig 18939 bp, 20 predicted proteins | sample MGYA00248878_ERZ500994 | MGnify/ENA primary metagenome ERZ500994 (study PRJEB25958, sample SAMN03398533) | human skin metagenome | study: EMG produced TPA metagenomics assembly of the Human Skin Microbiome Metagenome (human skin metagenome) data set. | reverse complement strand
CCTCCGACGACGCGGCGACGACCCGCTCGCACGCTGCGCAGGCCGGGGAGACCCCCTTCGACAGCGGGGACGACGACGCGACCCGCGAGATCCGGCTGCGCCACCGCGACGGGGTGACCGCCCACGTCACCCGGGGCGACGAGACGCCCGCCGGCCGACGTGCCGACGACGAGCGCACGCGGCGTGTGCGCCGCCCGCAGGATGACTCCGACGACGAGCACGGTCGGCGAGGCGCCGCCGCGGCCGCCGCAGCTGCTGCCGCCGGTGCGGTCGGCACCGGGGGCAAGGTCATCGGCGACCGGCTGGGCAAGGTCGCGCGCACGGCTGGCGACCGGTCCAAGGAGGCGCTCCACGACGCCCGCGCCCGCCGCGAGGCGATCCGGGCCGACCAGCGCAGCCGCAGCTCGCTGGGCTCCGCCCCGACGACGGCCGAGATCGAGGCCCCCGCTCCGCTCCTGCCCGCCGAGGCCGGCGCCCCGCCGAGCCGCCGCCAGGCCAACCTCGTCCTCGGGCTCATGGCCGGGCTCGTCGCGCTGGCCTGCCTCTTCGGCACCATCGGCACCTCGCGCATCGGGTCGGCGACCGACCTCGGGCGCATCCTCGGCGGCGACGAGACGACGGCGGTCGCGACCTCCCAGTCCGCGAGCCCCTCGGGCTCCGGCTCGGGCAGCGGCTCCGGCGGCGGCGAGCCCCTCGCCATCGCCAATGCCGCCGGCTACGACCCCGCCCCCGGTGACGGCGTCGAGCACAACGCCGAGGTCCCGCGCGTCTACGACGGCGACCCCGACACGATCTGGACCACCGAGGGCTACGAGGACCCGAGCTTCGGCGGGGTCAAGCAGGGCGTCGGCGTCACCGTCGACCTGGGCCAGGCCCAGGACATCAGCTCGGTGACCCTCCAGCTGCCGCTCGCCGCGCAGGCCACGGTCTACGCCGGCGACCAGCCGACCAACTCGGGCACCGAGATCGGGCGCACCGACGGTCGTACCGGTGAGGTCGAGCTCACGCCGAGCGGCCAGGTCACTGGCCGCTACGTCACCGTCTGGTTCACCACCCTCTCCCAGGGTGACGACGGCCGCTACCGGGCCGCCGTCGGCGAGATCACCGTCCGCTGAGGTGATGACGTGAGCGACTCCCCCTTCGCCGAGATCGACGACCGGATGCTCATGCGCATGCACGTCGAGGGCGACGCCGAGGCCTTCGGCGAGATCTACCGCCGCCACCGCGACCGCATGTGGGCCGTGGCCGTCGGGGTCTGCGGTGACCGCGAGCTCGCGGCCGAGGCGGTGCAGGATGCCTTCGTCTCCGCCTTCCGCCGGGCCGGCTCCTACCGCGGCGACGCGGCTGTCACGACGTGGCTGCACCGCATCGTCGTCAACGCCTGCATCGACCTGACCCGACGCGTGCGCCCCACGAGCGAGCTCACCGACGAGGTCGTCGCGGCCGCGCCCCCTGCGCCCGACGCCACGGGCCGGGTCGACACCCGCCTGGCCGTCCACGAGGCGATGCGCCGCCTGCCCGACGAGCAACGCGTCGCGCTGGTGCTCGTCGACATGCACGGCGTCCCGGTCGCCGAGGCGGCGCAGGTCCTCGACATCCCCACGGGCACCGTGAAGTCGCGCTGCTCGCGCGGCCGTGAGGCCCTCGGCAAGGCGCTTGCCGCCGCCGGGATCGACGCGCGGGGAACCTCCGACGCCGCTGCCTCGTCAGACACAACAGGCCACCAGGCAGACGAAGGGAGGTGACCATGACCGAGGACAAGGACCCCACGGGGATGCGTCACCTGCTCGCGAGCCTCAAGGAGAGCGGGCCCATGCCCGACGACCTGGCCGAGCGCATCCGCGCCAGCCTCGAGGACGAGCAGACGGCGCGCGCCACCGGTGAGCTCACCGTGGACGCGGACGAGACCGACGACGCCGACGAGCCGTCCGGCTTCTGGAGCACCATGGCCACCCCCAGCGGGGGCTCCGGCCGGCGACGCGCGGCCGCGCCCTGGCTGCTCGGCGCCGCCGCGGCCACCGTCGTGGCCCTTGCCGTCGGCACCGGCATGCTGCGCAACAGCGGCAACGACGCCGCCTCCGACGCGGGCGCCGGCGCCGCCCCGTCGTCGCAGGGCCGGTCCGGGGCAGCCGAGCAGGGGTCGAGCGCCACGTCGAGCAGCGCTGCCTCCGACGAGGAGGTCCCGGCCTTCGCCATCACCGAGACCGGCACCGCCTACACCCGCACGTCGCTCGCCTCCGAGGCGGCGACCCTGCTCGAGGACCCGGCGGGTGCGCCCAAGGTGCGCGACGACGAGGTGCTCGGCACGATGACCACCGCTGCCGGGGCCGCCGACTGCCTTGCCCGCCTGGGTCAGCCCCAGATGCAGGCCGTCGTCATCGACATCGGCACCTTCGAGGGCAAGGACGGGCTGCTGCTCGTCGCCGAGTCGCTGCCCGACGGCCCCGCGCGGGCCTGGGCGGTCACCTCGGGCTGCGAGCCGATCTGGCCCGACAGCGTCGAGGTCCCCAGCACGAAGTGACCTCCCGGACGGCGTGCCCCACCCGGGCGCACGCCGTGCTGCCGGCCCGTCGGTCCTGCCGGCCCCGTCGGACCGGGGCGAGCTCCCCCCTTCGTCCCGCAGCGAGCGGGGTGGCCGGTCCCACGCCGCAGTGGCCACGCGCTCATGGAACAGACGGCACCTACGATGACGTTGACACCGTCAGACCGCCTACACCCGACCCCAAGGACGCACCCGTGGCCGACGCCAGCACCGACATCCGCAATGTGATCATCATCGGTTCCGGCCCCGCTGGATACACCGCCGCCGTCTACGCCGCCCGGGCCAACCTCGAGCCGCTGATCTTCGAGGGCTCGGTCACCGCCGGCGGCGCGCTCATGAACACCACGGACGTGGAGAACTTCCCGGGCTTCACCGAGGGCATCATGGGGCCCGACCTCATGCTCAACATGCGCGCCCAGGCCGAGCGCTTCGGTGCCGAGATCGTCACCGACGACGTCACCGTCGTCGAGCTCGAGGGCCCGGTCAAGGTCGTCACCGACGGCGAGGGCAACACCCACCGCGCGCACGCCGTGATCCTCGCCATGGGCTCGGCCTACCGCGAGCTCGGCCTGCCCGACGAGAAGCGTCTGTCCGGTCACGGCGTCAGCTGGTGCGCGACCTGCGACGGGTTCTTCTTCCGTGAGCAGGACATCGTCGTCGTCGGCGGCGGCGACTCCGCCGTCGAGGAGGCGACCTTCCTGACGAAGTTCGCCCGCTCGGTGACGATCGTCCACCGGCGCGACGAGCTGCGGGCCAGCAAGATCATGGCCGATCGGGCCCACGCCAACGACAAGATTCGCTTCGCGTGGAACTCCGAGGTCGCCCAGATCCACGGCGACGACAAGGTCACCGGGCTGACCCTGCGCGACACGGTGACCGGCGAGACGCGCGAGATCGAGGCCACGGGGCTCTTCGTCGCGATCGGTCACGACCCGCGCAACGAGCTCGTCCAGGGCGTCGTCGGCCTCGACGACGAGGGCTACGTGCTGACGGAGGGCCGTTCCTCCCGCACCAACCTCGACGGCGTCTTCGCCGCGGGCGACCTCGTCGACCACACGTACCGTCAGGCGATCACCGCCGCCGGGTCCGGCTGCGCGGCCGCACTCGACGCCGAGCGCTGGCTGGCTGCCCGCGAGGAGGCCGGCGCGCCGGCGCAGGACCAGGCGCTCACCGCGCAGGACAACCCCGTCGTCGGCACCGTCGGCGCCCGCTGACCCCAGACCACTCGACCCCCACGACCCCCACCCGAGAGAGAAGGACCCCCATGGCCACCTCCCCCACCACCGACGCGACCTTCGACCAGGACGTGCTGCAGAGCGACACCCCCGTGCTCGTCGACTTCTGGGCCACCTGGTGCGGCCCGTGCCGCGCGGTCGCCCCCGTCCTCGAGGAGCTGTCCGGCCAGTACGACGGCAAGCTCAAGATCGTCAAGCTCGACACCGACGCCAACCCGCAGATCACCGCGCGCTACGGCATCACGTCGATCCCGACGATGCACGTCTTCCAGGGCGGCGAGATCGTCAAGACGCTCGTCGGCGCTATGCCGAAGCCCAAGCTCGTCAAGGAGCTCGAGCCCTTCGTCGGCTGAGTTTCGTTGCAGCACAACGGCATTCGTGCCGTTGAGCATGCTGAGAGGGGCCCCGCGTTCAACACCGCGGGGCCCCTCTCACGTCTGTCCGGTCGGGGGCCCGGTCAGCCCTCGACCTCCTCGGCGTCCACGCCCATCTGGCCGAGGACCCGGTGCAGGTCCTCCATCGAGGCGAACTCGATCGTCATCCGGCCCTTGCGCTGGCCGAGGTTGATCTTCACCCGCGTGTCGAGGCGATCGCTCACCCGACCGGCCAGGTCGTCCAGCTGCGGGTGGTGACGGCCGGCCCGGGGGGCGGAGCGCTTCTCCTTCTCCGGTGCCATGCCCAGCGCGACGATCTCCTCGACCGTGCGCACCGACAGGCCTTCGGCGACGATCCGCTGGGCGAGCCGCTCCATCTGCTCACCGTCGTCGAGCGTGAGCAGGGCGCGGGCGTGCCCGGCACTGAGCACCCCGGCCGCGACGCGTCGAGCCACCATGGGAGGCAGGCGCAGCAGGCGCAGCGTGTTGGAGATCTGCGGCCGAGAGCGGCCGATGCGTCCGGCGAGCTCCTCCTTGGAGCAGCCGAAGTCGTCGAGCAGCTGCTGGTAGGCCGCCGCCTCCTCGAGCGGGTTGAGGTTGCTGCGGTGGAGGTTCTCGAGGAGGGCGTCCCGCAGGAGGTCGTCGTCCTCCGTCGCCTTGACGATCGCGGGCACGGTCGCTCGCTCCGCCTGGCGACTTGCCCGCCAGCGACGCTCACCCATGATGAGCTCGAAGTCGATGCCTTCCTCACCGTCGCTGACGCGGCGCACGACGATGGGCTGGAGCACGCCGATCTCGCTGATCGAGTGCACGAGCTCGGCCATGTCGTCCTCGTCGAAGACGGTTCGCGGCTGGCGGGGGTTGGGGCGGATCGCGTCGACCGGCACCTCCGCATAGGTCGCCCCAGGCACCGAGGCGAGGCCGTCGGCCGGTGCGTCCCCGTCGGCCCGGGGGGTCTCGGTCGGCGCCACGCTCGCGGCACCGCTACCGCCCACGGCCTCGTGCTCCGCGGGCACCGGGGTCGCCGGCGCCTCTGCGGTGGCCTCGGCGATCTTCCCCGCCACGGTGTTGGGCAGGGCCGCGGGACGCTCCTGGTCGCGGAAGAAGACGTCAACCGGCCGCTCCGTCGACCGTCCGGCGGCACCGGCGTCCGGGATCAGGGCACCGAGCCCTCGTCCCAGGCCACGTCGCTTCTCACTCATGCGTTGTCCTTCTGCTCTGCGCCGCGGTGGGCGATCTCGGTGGCCGCGTCGGTGTAGGACCGGGCGCCCGTGCTCTGGGGGTCGTAGGTGATGACGGTCTGACCGTGGCTCGGCGCCTCCGAGACCCGGACCGATCGGGGTACGGTCGACGTGAGCACCTGGTCGGGGAAGTGCTCACGCACCTCCTGCGCCACCTGCGAGGAGAGTCGGGTGCGTCCGTCGTACATCGTGAGCAGGATCGTCGACACGTGCAGGTCGGGGTTGAGGTGCGTGCGGATGAGGTCGATGTTCTTCAGCAGCTGGCTCAGACCCTCGAGGGCGTAGTACTCGCACTGGATGGGGATGAGCACCTCGCGGGCAGCGACGAAGGCGTTGACCGTGAGCAGGCCCAGGCTGGGCGGGCAGTCGATGAGGACGTAGTCGATGGGCTCCTCGCCTGCGCTCGCGCGCTCGGCGAACCACGCAGCGAGGGCCTTCGTCAGCCGGCTCTCACGGGCCACGAGCGAGACGAGCTCGATCTCGGCCCCGGCGAGGTCGATCGTGGCCGGGACGCACCAGAGGTTGTCGACGTCGGGGCACGGCTGCATCGCCTCGCTGATGGGCATCCCGTCGACGAGGACGTCGTAGATGCTGGGCACCTCGGCGTGGTGCTCGATGTTCAGAGCCGTGCTCGCATTGCCCTGGGGGTCGGTGTCGATGAGGAGGACGCGCAGGCCCGCATCGGCCAAGGCGGCGGCGATGTTGACCGCCGTGGTCGTCTTGCCGACGCCACCCTTCTGGTTGGACACCGTGATGATCCGCGGCCGGCCCGGTCGGGGCAGCCGCGCGGCCGCCGGGCGGGCAGCCTTCGTCTCGGCCGGGGCCGACATCGGTGGCGTGGGGTCGGATGCAGCGGCGACATCGGGCGCCGTGTGCTCGGGGGCGGTCTCGGGCACAGGGGCCTCCACGTCGTCTGAAATGGTCTGCTCCGGCCGCTCCGGTTGGCTCGTCTCAGGCTTAGCGGTCGGGACCGCGGACCCGTCCGCAGCGACGTGGTCGGTCGGGCTCTCCCGTCCGGGTCCGAGGTCTCGGGCGACCCCCATCCACCCGATCGGCGCGGTCTCGGTGGGTCCAGCGAGTGCCGGCCACCCCAGGCCAGGGGTGGCGGTGCGTGGTGTGGTCACCGAGACATTCCTCCTCAGGGGACTGCGAGCCCAGCCATACAACCCCAGTCCGGGCCGACACGCCAAACGGAGCCGCGCTTGTGGACAACTCGGGTCAAAACCGGGGGTTTTCCACCAGATCGCCGTGGTTCTCCACAGCTTCGGTGGACAACTCGCCGTCGCACTACCAACGCTCCGGCGCGTTTCACGTGAAACGGGAGCCTGGGTAGTGGTCCACGGACAGGCTGTGCAGCCTTCCTTTCGCCCGCCCGGGGTGCGCACGTTTCACGTGAAACGCTGTCAGGTAGAGCGCGTGCCCACGGTGCAGTCCACCGTCAGCGTCGGCTCGTCCAGCACCCCATGCCCGTGCTCGGAGATCGCGGTCTCGGACACCCTCAGCTTCCGCAACGCCTTCGTGGCCGCGGCGACCTCCTGCTCGGCCGAGCGGCCCTTCATCGCCACGAGCTGGCCGCCCGGCTCGACCATCGGGCAGCACCACCGGGCGAGCTTGTCGAGAGCGGCCACGGCGCGGGCCGTGACGAAGGGAGCCGACAGGTGGCCGTGGAACTCCTCGGCGCGACCACGGTGGAGGGTGACGTTGTCGAGGTCGATCACGCGCACCGCCTCGGCCAGCCAGTCGGTGCGCCGCTGCATCGGCTCGACCAGGTGGACGTCGAGGTCCGGTCGTGCGATGGCGACGGCCAGGCCCGGCAGTCCGGCCCCTGATCCGACGTCGATGACTCGTGCGTCCCGGTCGAAGGCGTCCTCGATGACGGCGCAGTTGAGGATGTGCCGCTCCCAGAGGATCGGGACCTCCCGGGGGCCGATGAGCCCGTGGCTGACCCCGGTGTCGGCGAGCACGGCGGCAAAGGTCTCGGCACGCGGAAGGCGCCCGCCGAAGAATCGGCGGGCGCCCTCGGGTCCCGCGAGGCAGTCAGCAGTCATGCCCCCAGCGTTTCACGTGAAACGCCTCAGCTCATAGCTCAGCCAGCGATGACGTCCTCGTCGGAGACAGTGGTGGACTCGGCCACCTCGTCCGTCTCGACCGGCGCCTTCTCAGCCGCGGGGACAGCGGCCTCCGCAGCCGGGTGCACGACGACGAATCGACGCGGCTCGGTGCCCGAGGAGTCCGACACGAGACCGGCGGCGAGCACCTCGTCGTGCACGACCTTGCGCTCGAAGGCGCTCATCGGCTCGAGCTCGACCGACTCGTTGTCGGCGATGACGGACGCGATCGCGGTCCGGGCGATCTCGACGAGCTCCGCGCGGCGAGCCGCACGGTGTCCGGCGACGTCGAGCATGAGGCGGCTTCGGTCCCCGGTCGCGGACTGGACCGCAAGGCGCGTCAGCTCCTGGAGAGCCTCGAGCACCTTGCCGTCCTGGCCGACAAGGCGCCGCGGGACGCGGCCCTCCTCGGAGTCGACGATGGCGACCGCGGCACGGTCACCATCGATGTCGAGGTCGATGTCGCCGTCGAGGTCGGCGATGTCGAGCAGGGTCTCGAGGAAGTCGGCGGCGACCTCCCCTTCGCGCTCGAGCAGCTGACGCCGGCTCTTGCGGGGGGCCGGGGTCTCCTCGGCCGTGGTCTCCTGGTCCGCGGCGACCTCGGTCGTCGGGTTGTCGCTCATGGTGTCTCCTGCGTGTGGCGGTCGGGTGCCCGGGTTGCCCCGGGCGCTCCGGGGGTCAGTTGTCGGTCTTGGGGCGGTCTTCGCTCACCGGCGAGCTCGGCGTCGACTTCGGCGGCGGACCGCCCTTCTTCTTCGCCCGCTTCTTCGAGGTCGGCTGCTGACGCTGCCCGGAGATGACGCCCTTCGCCTCGAGCTCGCTCGCCATCTCGGCGTCGTGCTTGCGCTCCCGGGTCTCCTCGGGGGTGTCGACCGACTTGCCGGCCTTGCGGCGGCGGGCCTGCATCGCCTTCTCCGCGGCAGAGCCGGGCGCCGGCATGCGGCGGATGACGTAGAACTGCTGGCACATGGTCCACACGTTGGTCGTGAACCAGTAGATGAGGACACCGATCGGGAAATAGACGCCGGACACGGCGAAGATGATCGGGAAGAGGTAGAGCATCATCTTCTGCTGCTGCGCGAAGGGGCCCTCGAGAGCGGACTCCGGCATGTTCTTGCGCATCAGCTGGTACTGCGTCGTGAAGGTCGTCAGCGACATCAGGATGATGAGGGTGATCGTCACGAGCTTGACGCTCAGACCGCCACCCGTCCCGAGGAACTGTGCCGAGAGCTGCGCGCCGAAGATCGAGGACGACTCCGCCTGGGCCGCCACCTGCTGGGTGATCGGGCCGATGCCCGACTTCGCCCCGGACCCGATCTCGTCGAGGCTGTTGAGGACGCGGAAGAGACCGAAGAAGAAGGGCATCTGCGCGAAGATCGGCAGGCAGGACGAGAAGGGGTTGGTCCCGCTGTCCTTGTAGAGCGCCATCGTCTCTTCCGTCATCTTCTGACGGGACTCCGGGTCGGTCTTGCCCTTGTACTTCGCCTGGATCTTCTGCATCTCGGGCTGAATGAGCTGCATCTTGCGCGAGGCGTGGATCTGGCGGACGAAGAGCGGGATGAGTGCCGCCCGCATGACGATGACGAGACCGACGATGGACAGGGTCCAGGTCCAGCCGCTGGCCTCCGGCAGGCCGATCGCCGTGAGCGCCCCGTGCCACAGATACATGATCCAGGCGACGAGCCACTCGAAGGGATAGATGATGTCGCTGAAGCTCACGTGGTGAACGTCCTTCGGTCGGTGGCGCCGGGTACGACGCCGTCGTCGTGGGCCTCGATGTCGGCGAAGCGGGGCCTGGCCAGATCAGGCGAGCCGCGCTGCGCCCACGTCTCGGGCACGTGGTCGATGCCCCCGGCGGTCCAGGGGTTGCACCGCACGAGGCGGTGCACGGTCAGATAGCTGCCGCGGATCAGCCCGAAGCGCTGCAGCGCGGTGATCCCGTAAGCCGAGCAGCTCGGGAAGTAGCGGCAGCTCTGCGGCAGCAGCGGCGAAACGAGCAGCTGGTAGCCACGGACGAGCCAGACGAGGGGCAGAGCGAGGATCTTCATCTCGGCTGCTCAACGAAGAGGGCGTGCACGCAGTGCCGAAGGGCGGCGCCCAGCTCGTGCGAGTCGGCACCGGCGGCCGCGGGGTTGGCCCGGATCACCAGGTCGGTCCCGTGCGGCAGGTCGGCCAGGAGCGGTGCCACCTGGGCCCGCAACCGACGCTTGACCCGAGTGCGGGTCACCGCGTTGCCGACGGCCGTGGACACGACGAGACCGACGCGCGGGGAGTCATCCCCCCGGGCGTCGGTCTGGGTCGCGTCCGCCACACGGGCATGGACCACGAGCAGTCGGGAGCCCTGGCGTCGAGTGCCTCGGCCCCTGACAGTCGCCGCGAAGTCCGCGCGCTCCGTCAGGCGGTGCCGCGCGGGCAGCACCGGGTGGCTCGTCAGGCAGAGAGCTTGGAGCGGCCCTTGGAGCGGCGGTTGCTCAGGATCGCGCGGCCGGCGCGGGTACGCATGCGCAGGCGGAAGCCGTGGGTCTTGGCGCGGCGACGGTTGTTGGGCTGGAAGGTGCGCTTGCTCATGTGCGGTCTCCGATGGTCGGTGGGCCGGCGGCCCGGTGCTGACGTGTGTGGGCTCTTCGGCCGCGATCGGAAGCCCACGCGCGTCCCACCGGGTGATCCGGCTGGGTCGTGGGCATGCGAAAGCGGCCGACAGGCCGACGTCCACGGTACGGGACGCCCGCTCGCAGGGTCAAACCGCCGGGGCCGGCTCCAGGCCCGTGGGGAATCGAGCGACGATGCCACCGCCAGAGAGCCTGTCCAGCACGACACGCCGGGACGCGGGAAAAAGTCCATGCGTCAGGTTGCCCGGGCCTCGGTGTGTTGTTAGCGTCGCACCTCACCACCTTGCCCCACGTACATCTCCACAGTCTGTGGACAACGTTGTGGATGGGACGTACGGCAGGGGAGAATGATGTCGACAGAGTTCCGATCGGCCCCCGAGCCGCAGAGAAGTTGAGGTGTGCGCCCGTGGCCGGAGGCGAGGTCGACTTCGGCGAGGTGTGGCGCACGACCCTCGACACCCTGGACGCCGACGGAGTCCCCGTCACCCGACGCGCCTTCCTGAGCATGGCCCGCCTCGTCGGCCTGCTCGACGACACCGCGCTCATCGCCGTCCCCGACGACTTCTCGAAGAACTTCGTCGAGCAGCGACTGCGCATGCACGTCACCCAGGCCCTCTCGGAGCAGCTCGGTCGCGAGGTCCGTCTGGCCGTGACCGTCGACCCCGATCTCGCCGACGGCGAGCCGCTGCCACCGACCCAGGGACTCGCCGGCGAGGAGCCGGCCCTCCCTTCGAGCGAGGCGACGCAGCAGCCGACGCCCCCAGGACTGTCCTCGACGCTCCCCGTGGAGGGTCGTGACGACGGGCTCGTCGACGAGGACCCGGAGCCGGCGCCGGTGCGTGCCCGCCGTGGCCGACCCGAGCCCGAGCAGGTCGAGCTGACCCGGCTCAACCCCAAGTACACCTTCGACACCTTCGTCATCGGCGCGAGCAACCGCTTCGCCAATGCCGCGGCCGTCGCGGTCGCCGAGGCCCCCGCCAAGGCCTACAACCCGCTCTTCATCTACGGGGAGTCCGGGCTGGGCAAGACCCACCTGCTCCACGCCATCGGCCACTACGCGCGCAGTCTCTACCCGCACGTCAAGGTGCGCTACGTGAACTCCGAGGAGTTCACCAACGACTTCATCAACAGCATCCGCGACGACAAGGCGGCCAACTTCCAGCGCCGCTACCGCGACGTCGACGTGCTGCTCATCGACGACATCCAGTTCCTCCAGGGCAAGATGCAGACGCAGGAGGAGTTCTTCCACACCTTCAACACGCTGCACAACGCCAACAAGCAGGTCGTCATCACCTCGGACGTCGCGCCGAAGCTGCTCTCCGGCTTCGAGGAGCGCATGCGCAGCCGCTTCGAGTGGGGTCTGCTCACCGACGTGCAGCCGCCAGACCTAGAGACCCGCATCGCGATCCTGCGCAAGAAGGCGATCCAGGAGAAGCTCTCCGTCCCGGCCGACGTGCTCGAGTTCATCGCCAGCCGGATCAGCACCAACATCCGTGAGCTCGAGGGCGCCCTCATCCGCGTCACGGCCTTCGCGAGCCTCAACCGCCAGGCCGTCGACATCGGCCTCGCGCAGATCGTGCTCAAGGACCTCATCCCCAACGAGCAGTCGAGCGAGATCTCGAGCGCGACGATCATGGCGCAGACGGCTGACTACTTCTCGCTGACGATCGAGGACCTGCAGAGCGCATCGCGCACGCGCAAGCTGACGACGGCCCGTCAGATCGCGATGTACCTGTGCCGAGAGCTGACCGAGATGTCGCTGCCGCGCATCGGCGAGCAGTTCGGCGGCCGCGACCACACGACCGTCATGCACGCCGAGCGCAAGATCCGTGAGCTCATGGGCGAGCGCCGCGCGATCTACAACCAGGTCACCGAGCTGACCAACCGGATCAAGCAGCAGGCCGGCTGACCCTCCCTTCGCCCTCCTCCCCCGCGATCGTCGTATATCACGCTATCTAGCGAAGAACACATATCGCCGGATATCCACGCATCGGGACGTTGTCCACAGGCTTCTCCCCACCTGTGTGTGCCCTCGCGACCACTCCGTGACCTACCCGCGGGTACCTGTCCGGGACCTCCGTCGTCCACAGATCCACAGGCTGTGGACACTCCTGTGGGTACCACCGGCTCCCGGTATGCCGGGCAACACGCCCGAGCTCGTCCACAGCCACCCGGTGCGTCGCCCACACCGAGCCCGCAGCGGGAAGCACCTCGCCCTTCCGAGCACCCGACGGGCACGCGACCTCCCCCGACAATTCACATTCGGACGGCCCGGGCTGCGGACGAGACTGTGGATGACGTGTGCACGCCCAGGACGGCCTTGGGATTCGCCGGCGTCGTCCACACCCACCCGCAGTGCGTCGACACTCTGTCCACGCCGTCGTCCACACCTGGATCCCGCGCCGTTGGCGGGCTGGAGGCGGTTGTCCACGATGTCCACACCGCCTAAGACAATGATGAGTCCTCTCTCCATCCATTCCCTCCCCCACGCATGGCTGCTGCCCTGCCTGTGGACTGCGAGCCGCGGGTGAATGACAAGAAGCGACCTCGGTTCCCAGGAGCGCCCTCGACCACGTAATGTCAGGAACCCATGCGCGGCTACGTGCGTGGATCCGTGTCATTCCCATGACCTCGCGCTCGAGCGCGTCGAAGGGTAGGTCTGTCGTGAAGTTCCGCGTCGAGCGCGATGTGCTGGCCGAGGCGGTCACCTGGGTGGCCCGTGGCCTGCCGAACCGTCCGCCGGTTCCCGTCCTGGCCGGTGTCCTCGTCGAGGCCTCCGACGAGGGGACGATCACCCTCTCGACCTTCGACTACGAGGTCTCCGCGCGCATCACCGTGGCCGCCGAGGTGGCCGAGGCCGGCACGGTGCTCGTCCTGGGCCGGCTGCTCGCCGACATCTCGCGCAACCTGCCCGGCAAGCCGGTCGACGTCGCGACCGAGGGCTCGAAGGTCCAGGTCACCTGCGGCAGCTCGCGCTTCGCCCTGCTGCAGATGCCGGCCGACGAGTACCCGACGCTGCCGACCTCCCCCGAGGGCAGCGGCAGCATCGACGGCACGCTCTTCACCCAGGCCGTGCAGCAGGTCCAGATCGCCGCCGACCGTGGCGACACGCTGCCGATCCTCACCGGCGTGCGCGTCGAGATCGAGGGCGAGCGGGTCACGCTGCTGGCGACCGACCGCTACCGCCTCGCGATGCGCGAGCTGACGTGGAGCCCGAACTCCTCCGATGCCAGCCACGTCGCGCTCATCCCCGCCCGCACCCTGTCGGACACCGCCAAGGCCCTCGGCGCCTCCGGGTCGGTCGAGGTCTCCCTCGGCGCGGCGGCCGGCGGCTCGGGCCTCGTCGGCTTCGAGGCCGGTCAGCGGCACACGACGAGCCGCCTCCTCGACGGCGAGTACCCCAAGGTCTCGAAGATCTTCCCCACCGCGAGCGAGACCGAGGCGGTCGTCGACACCGAGGTGCTCACCGAGGCCGTCAAGCGCGTCGCCCTGGTCACCGAGCGCAACACCCCGGTGCGGCTGCGCTTCACCGACGGCCAGGTGACCATCGAGGCCGGCGCCGGTGACGACGCCCAGGCCTCCGAGGCCGTCGAGGCCAAGGTCGACGGCCCGGACATCGAGGTCGCCTTCAACCCCGGCTACCTCCTCGACGGGCTCGGCGTGCTCGGCACGACCTTCACCCGCCTGTCCTTCACCGCTCCCCTCAAGCCGGCGATGATCACCGGCCAGGACAGCCAGGAGGGCGAGATCGACACCACCTACCGCTACGTCCTGCAGCCGGTGCGCCTCGCCGGCTGAACCCCCCTTCGCCCCGGTCGTGGGGTGACCCCGTCAGGAAGGCACTGTCATGCAGCTCGGTCTCATCGGCCTCGGCAAGATGGGTGGCAACATGCGCGAGCGGGTCCGCCGCGCCGGCCACGAGGTCGTCGGCTACGACACCAACCCCGAGGTCTCCGACGTCGAGAGCGTGCAGGCGATGGTCGACGCGCTCGCCGCGCCGCGGGTCGTGTGGGTCATGGTGCCGGCGGGTGAGATCACCCGCACGGTCATTGCCGACCTCGCCGATCGCCTCGAGCCCGGTGACCTCGTCGTCGACGGTGGCAACTCGCGCTTCAGCGACGACCAGCCCAATGCCGACCTGCTCGGCGCGAAGGGGGTCGGGTACCTCGACTGCGGCGTCTCCGGTGGCATCTGGGGCCTGGACAACGGCTACGGCCTCATGGTCGGCGGCGACGCGCAGCACGTCGAGCAGGCGATGCCGATCTTCGACGCGCTGCGGCCGGAGGGCCCCCGCGACGAGGGCTTCGTCCACGCCGGCGACGTCGGCGCCGGGCACTACGTGAAGATGGTCCACAACGGCATCGAGTACGGCCTGATGCACGCCTATGCCGAGGGCTACGAGCTGCTCGAGAAGAAGGACATCGTCACCGACGTGCCGGGCGCCTTCAAGGCGTGGAGCCGCGGCACGGTCGTGCGCTCCTGGCTGCTCGACCTCATGGTCAAGGCCCTCGAGGAGAACCCGACGCTCGAGGACGTCAGCGACTACACCGCCGACTCCGGCGAGGGCCGCTGGACCGTCGAGGAGGGCATCGCCAACTCCGTGCCGATGCCGGTCATCTCCGCCTCGCTCTTCGCGCGCTTCGCCTCCCGGCAGCAGACGAGCCCGACCATGCAGGCCGTGGCTGCCCTGCGCGGGCAGTTCGGCGGGCACCAGGTCATGACCGTCGCCGAGGGCGATGACCTGCGAGCCGAGGCAGCGAAGGGCGTGGCCTCCCCCGCGGCGAGCCAGGCCCAGGAGGAGAAGAAGGTCGACCAGCCGGGCACCCCGGCACAGGCGGCCGAGGGTGACGCAGCAGAGGCCGGCCCGACGAGCGGGTCGGGCTCGACCGAGTGACGTGCACGTCCGCCACCTGAGCATCGGCGACTTCCGCAGCTATCCGACCGCCGAGCTGGCGCTCGAGCCGGGGGTGACGACCCTCGTCGGGCTCAACGGCCAGGGCAAGACCAACCTCGTCGAGGCGATCGGCTACGTCGCCTCGCTCTCGAGCCACCGGGTCGCGACCGACCAGCCGCTCGTGCGCTTCGGCGCCGACCGGGCGATCGTCCGCTGCGCCGTCGTGCGCGACGAGCGGGAGAGCCTCGTCGAGCTCGAGATCACCCCGGGTCGGGCCAACCGCGCGAAGCTCAACCGCTCCGCGCTCACCCGTACCCGCGACGTGCTCGGCACCCTGCGCACGGTGCTCTTCGCCCCCGAGGACCTCGCCCTCATCAAGGGCGACCCCGGTGAGCGGCGCCGCTTCCTCGACGACCTGCTCGTCCAGCGGCAGCCGCGCTGGTCGGGGGTGCGCTCCGACTACGACAAGATCCTCAAGCAGCGCGGGGCCCTGCTGAAGTCCGCCGCCACCCTCCTCGGCGGCCGGCGAGGTCGAGGCCGACGCAGCGCAGCGGCACCGGAGGGCATCGACCCGAAGGCGGCCGCGGAGGACGCCGTGCGCACCCTCGACATCTGGGACGAGCACCTCGCGACGGTCGGCAGCCAGCTGCTCTACGCCCGGCTGCGGCTGCTGCGGGACCTCGTGCCCCACCTGCAGGAGGCCTACCGCGAGGTCAGTGCCAACCAGTCGGAGGCGACGGCGGTCTACCGCAGCTCGCTCCACGACGAGGCGGCCGAGGCGATCGCCGCAGGCTCGGTGCCGGAGCCGGACGAGCTGCGCCAGATGCTCCTCGACACGCTGGCGGAGCGGCGCGACCAGGAGATCGAGCGCGGGGTCAACCTCGTCGGCCCGCACCGCGACGACCTCGTGCTGGGCCTGGGGCCGATGCCGGCGAAGGGCTATGCCTCGCACGGCGAGTCGTGGTCCTTCGCGCTCGGGCTGCGCCTGGCGGCCTACCACCTGCTGCGCCACGACCTCGGTGACGATCCGGTGCTCGTCCTCGACGACGTCTTCGCCGAGCTCGACAGCGGCCGCCGGGAGCGGCTGGCGGCGATGATCGCCGACTGCGAGCAGGTGCTCATCACCGCTGCTGTCCCCGAGGACGTGCCGGAGTCGATGGCCGGTCGCCGCTACTCCGTCACGCTCGGCGAGGTGTCCGGCCCATGAGCGAAGGGGAGGTCCCACCCCCTTCGTCGGGAGACGGCGAAGACGAGACGCAGCCCTCGACGACGCCGGACCCCGCCGCGGAGGAGCAGGACGCGGCGGCTGCCGCCCTGGCCCGCGCCCGCGCGGTCGCGGCGACGAAGGGACTGCGTCCCGGCATGAAGCCGCGCCCCAAGCGGAAGTGGCAGCCCCGCGGCGTGCTCGCCGGCACCGGTCGCGACCCGATGACCGTCGGCGAGCAGGTGGAGCGGCTCGTCGGCGACCGCGGGTGGCAGGTCGACGTCGCCGCCGGCTCGGTCATGGGGCGCTGGCCGGAGATCGTCGGCCGGCAGGTGGCCGAGCACTGCGAGCCGGTGAGCTTCGAGGCCGGGGTGCTCTCGGTGCGTGCGGACTCGACCGCCTGGGCGACGCAGATCCGGCTGCTGTCGAGCTCCCTGATCGGAAGCATCGCCGAGGCCGTCGGCCCCGACGTCGTGCACGAGCTGCGGGTCCACGGTCCGAGCGCCCCGTCGTGGTCGCGGGGGCCTCGGCGCACGAGTGACGGTCGGGGGCCGCGCGACACCTACGGGTAGCGCACACTGGGCACATGGGGATCCTGCAGACCGACGCGCTGGTGCTCGACCAGGTGCGCTCCGTCATGAGCAACGACTTCGGCATCCACGACCTCGCCGGTGCGCCGATCGGGCGCATCGTCACCGAGGGTGGCATGGGCTCGCGACTGCTCATGGGCAACCGTCAGCTCGCGATCGTCGACACCGACGGCACCCTGCTCGTGCGTGTCGTCGACCCGCCGGGCATCGGCCTCGACCGCTACGAGGTACACGACGGGCACGGCCAGGTCATCGCGCGCATCGTCAAGGAGTTCACCTTCTTCACGAAGGCACTGCGCATCGAGCTCGCGACCGGCCCGCAGCTGCGGCTCGAGGGCTCGATGTGGGACCGGGAGTTCACGGTCACCGGCCCCGGTGGTCTGGCCGCGACGGCGAGCCGCCACTGGCCGGGCGTCGCGCAGGCCTTCCTCGGCAAGGAGCGCTACGTCCTCGGCTTCGTCCCGCAGGTGCCCGTGCCGGAAAAGCTCGGCACCATCGGTGCGGTCATCGCGCTCGACCTCATCCGGGCCAAGGAGCGCAACAACGGCTGAGCCGAGCGCCACCGGCGCCGGCCACCGACCGGCCAGCACCGGCCGGGCCGTTCCGCGAGGGGGAACGACCGCGCGCTTCGCCCGTGGCGTCGCCCACAGTGGGTGGACCGGGTCGTCGACGACCCGGCACGACCACGAAGGAGTGCTCGATGACGACGATCATCGTGCAGCCGTCGGGCACGCAGATCCACATCGAGCCCGGCGAGACGCTGCTCTCCGGCCTGCACAAGGCCGGTTATGCCTACACGGTGGGTTGCCGCCGTGGCGGCTGCGGAATCTGCAAGGTGGATGTCGTCGACGGCGACTTCTCCTACAACCGACCCGTGGCCGACTCGGTCGTCTCCGAGGTCGAGCGCACCGACGGCACCTGCTTGAGCTGCCGCGCGGTCGCCGACGAGGACCTGGTCATCGAGATGCGAGACGCGTCCCTGCGGCTCGTCAACCCCCTGCTCGGCAAGATCAACGCGGCGCTCTGCGACCGCAAGCGGTCTGCGGGCACCCCACTGGAGGAGCAGTAGACATGGGCATCATGCGGATGGGTTACGCCCACGTGCGTGTCACCGACATGACCGAGGCGAAGAACCACTATGCCTCGACGATGGGTCTCTACGAGACCCTCGAGGACACCTCCCCGGAGGGCAACAAGCGCGTCTTCTACAAGGGCTGGGACGAGTGGGACCACCACTCGGTCGTCCTCGAGGAGGGGGGCGTCGGCGTCGTCAAGTACGGCTGGAAGGTCGAGCACGAGGCCGACATCGACGACGTCGAGGCCAAGGCCAGGGCCTTCGGCCTGACCGTCGAGCGCATGTCGAAGGGGGACAACCCGGAGATCGGCGACGGCATTCGCTTCGTCACGCCGAGCGAGCACGTCTTCGAGGTCTACCACCAGGCGACCGCGATCGGCACCGAGGTGGGCACGCACAACCCCGAGGTCTTCCCCCGCCACCTCGTCGGTATCGGCGCCCCGGCCCTCGACCACTCCCTCATCACGACCGAGGACGTGGGCACGATGGAGCGGATGCTCTCCGACGTCTTCGGCTTCTACGCCACCGAGCGCGTGCAGACCAGCCTCGACGACGACCACGAGTGCGTCGGCACGTGGATGACCTCCAACAACCAGATCCACCAGCTCGCGGTCATCGGCGGCCCCCAGGGCAAGCTGCACCACTTCGCCTTCCGCCTCGAGGACTGGAACAGCGTGGGCCGCGCGGCCGACCTGATGACGATGGACGACGTGCCGATCGACATCGGCCCGACCCGCCACGGCATCACCCGCGGGCAGACCGTGTACTTCTTCGACCCCAGCGGCAACCGCAACGAGGTCTTCTCCGGCGGGTACCTCGCCTTCGCCGACCGCCCGACGAACGTGTGGACCGTCGACCAGCTCGGCAAGGGGATCTTCTACCACGACCGCGAGCTCAACGAACGCTTCACCACCGTGCTCACCTGAGGATGGGCGAGCACATCCGCCGCAGCGCCGTCTTGACCCTCGAGGGGGCCGAGGCGGCGCTCGCCGCTGCTCTGGCGCACGCCCGCGAGCACGACCTGCGGATGAACGTCGCCGTCGTCGACCCCGGCGGGACGCTGCTCG
>ERZ500994.209-NODE-209-length-18966-cov-5.698059_pt1 | contig 18966 bp, 15 predicted proteins | sample MGYA00248878_ERZ500994 | MGnify/ENA primary metagenome ERZ500994 (study PRJEB25958, sample SAMN03398533) | human skin metagenome | study: EMG produced TPA metagenomics assembly of the Human Skin Microbiome Metagenome (human skin metagenome) data set. | reverse complement strand
AAGCAAAGGCCCCGGAGCCCGATTCATGGGACACCGAGGCGCAGCCCAAGGTGCAGACGATCACGCCGGATCAGGCGAACAAGATGGAGCCTGAGCGGCACGAGGACAAATAGGCAAAAGACAAAAAAGGCGCCCGGAGGGGCGCCTTTTTCGTGGGCGAAGAGTGCTGCTTACGCGGCTTTCGCCTCGACGACGTTGTCGTTCGCTTTCGGCGCGCCGATCTTGATCTGGCGCGGCTTCTGGGCCTCGGGAATCTCCCGTACGAGATCGACGTGGAGCAGGCCGTTCTCGAGCTCGGCGCCGGTCACCTGGACATGGTCGGCAAGCTGGAAGCGGCGCTCGAACGCGCGCGCGGCGATACCCCGATAAAGGGTCTCGCTCTGCGAGGAGCCTTCGGCCGGCGTTTCCTTGCCGCCCTTGATGGTCAGCGTGTTCTCACGCGATTCGATCGACAGCTCCTTGTCGGAGAAGCCGGCGACGGCGACGGTGATGCGGTAGGCGTTCTCGCCGGTGCGCTCGATATTGTAGGGAGGATAGGTCGGCGCCTCGACGCCGGTCACCTGATCGAGCAGGGAGAACATACGGTCGAATCCGACCGTGGAACGATAAAGCGGAGACAGATCAAAGCTTCGCATTTGGCACATCCTTTCAAAGCGACATGCGGCGCACCCGACCGGGCACACCCGGCCGTATGGCGCCGGGGACAACGCGCGTCCCCAAGAGGCCCGCGCAACCCCGATGTGGGGAGCCCCATCGACGCTGCAAGAGGGGTGATTGGCAGCGGCGCGAAATTTTGATTACGGTCCGGGAAAAGCCAAGCATTGGCTCGGGAGGAAACGATGCAGACCGACACGGATGCGCAGAAGACGCCAAAAGGCGCATGGGGCATCGTCGCCCTGCTGTTTCTCTACATGGTCGTCAATTTCGCGGACAAGATCGTCGTCGGTCTCGCCGCGGTGCCGATCATGACCGATCTGAAGCTCACCCCGCAGCAGTTCGGACTTCTCGGCTCGTCCTTCTTCTTCCTGTTCTCGATCTCGGCCATCGTCTTCGGGTTCATCATCAATCGCGTGGCGACGCGGTGGGTACTGCTCGGCCTCGCGCTCGTCTGGTCCGTGACGCAGTTCCCGATGCTCGGCGAGGTCAGTTTCACGACGCTGCTGATCTGCCGCATCATTCTCGGCGCGGGCGAGGGGCCGGCCTTTTCCGTCGCGGTCCATTCGATCTTCAAATGGTTCCCCGATCACAAGCGCACGCTGCCGACCGCGATCCTCGCGCAGGGCTCGTCCTTCGGCATCATCATCGCCGTGCCGCTGCTCAACTGGATCATCGTCAACCATTCCTGGCACTGGGCCTTCGGTGCGCTCGGCATCGCCGGACTGGTGTGGATCGCGCTCTGGCTGGTCTTCGGCGCGGAGGGCCCTCTCGAGGTCAAGCACGATGCGCCGGGCGCGAGCGCGGAACGCGTTCCCTATGCGAAACTCCTGACGGCGCCGACCTTCATCGGCTGCGTGCTGGCGACCTTCGGCGCCTACTGGGCGCTGTCGCTCGGCCTCACATGGTTCACCGCGTTCCTGCGAAATCTCGGCTTCAGCCAGAGCGAGGCCGGCTATATCTCGATCCTGCCGTGGATCGTCGGCGCGACGGTTTCGCTGGCGACGGGCGCGATCTCGCAGGGAATGCTCCGACGCGGCCATACGACCCGCGCCGCGCGCGGCGTTCTCGGCGCGGCGCCGCTGGTCGTGGGCGGTATCATGCTCGCGCTCATCCCGTCGGTCAGCGCGGTCTGGATGCAGCTTGCCCTGCTGGTCTTCGGATCGGGACTGTGCGGCGCGATCTATGTCGTCTGCCCCGCGATGCTCGGCGAATATACGCCGGACTCGCAGCGCGGCGCGATCATCTCGATCTATGGCGCGCTCTACACGATCGCCGGCGTTCTCGCGCCGGCCGTGATGGGCAATGTCATCGAACATGCGGCGACGCCGATGGAAGGCTACATGAACGGCTACCGCATTCTGGCCGGCGTTCTCGTCGCGTCGGGGATCGCCGGTCTGGCGCTTCTGTGGCCCGGATCGGAACGCGCGCGGATGGGACGGCAGGCACCGCGCCCGCGCCCGGCCTAAGAAGATCGTAGCAGGCCGCCTGCCAGGCGGCTTGCAGGGCGTCGTCCGTGCGATCATGATCGGTGCGGACGGTGCCATGGCTCTTACACGTCTGTTCCTTGCTGTCGCCCTCGCGGGTTTCGTCGCGTTCACGCCTCGCGCGCAGTCGCGCGGCGGGGCGACGCAGGTCGATGTCGAACTCGTCCTTGCCGTCGATGTGTCTTATTCGATGGATCGCGACGAACAGAAGCTGCAGCGCGCCGGCTATGTGGCGGCGCTGACGTCGCCGGAATTCCTCAACGCGCTGAAGTCCGGTCCGCTCGGCAGGATCGCGGTTGTCTATATCGAATGGGCGTCGAGCCGCGACCAGAAGGTGCTGCTCGACTGGACGGTGATCGACGGGGCCGATGCCGCAACGGCCTTCGCGGACAAGCTGTCCGAGGCGCCTTACCGCCGGGCGAGCCGTACTTCGATCTCAGGCGCGATCGATGCAACGATGGCGTTGTTCGAAGGCAACGGCTATGACGGAATACGCCGCGTGATCGATATTTCCGGCGACGGCCCCAACAACGACGGCCGGCTTATCACCGCTGCCCGCGACGAGGCTGTAGGCCGGGGCGTGACCATCAACGGCCTGCCGCTGCTGATCCGTCCGGTCAGCGCCGCCTATATGGATATCGAGGATCTCGACATCTACTACCGCGACTGCGTCATCGGCGGCGCGGGCGCCTTCATGGTGCCGGTGCGCGACGGCAAGGCGTTCGTCGACGCCACGCGCACCAAACTCGTGATGGAGATCGCCAGCCGCCAACTCCCGATCATCCGCGTCGTGGACAAGCCGGCCGAGAAATCGAAGATGTCCTGCACGATCGGCGAGGAACTCTGGCGCCGGCGTTACTGGGGCGATTGATGCGCCGTTTTCTCGCGGCGTTCGTCGCGCTGCTGTTTGTCGCCGGCCCGGGGCCGCGCGCCGACACGCTTCCGCCCATCATCGAGAATTCCGCGCGGGTTCTGCCCGTGCTGGCGGACCACGGCATGGTCGTCGCGCAGGAGAAGCGCGCGGCGCAGGTCGGCGTCGATGTGCTCAAGGCCGGCGGCAACGCCGCGTCGCTGGGCCGCCGTCGCCGTCGGCTTCGCCCTCGCCGTCACGCTGCCCCGCGCGGGCAATCTCGGCGGCGGCGGCTTCATGCTCGTCCATCTCGCCGACCGCAACGAAGACGTCGCGCTCGATTATCGCGAGAGCGCGCCGGCCGCGACGGATGCCAAGGTCTTTCTTGATGATGGCGGCGCTGCCGATCCGCGAAAATCGCGCGACACGGGCCTCGGCATCGGTATTCCCGGCACGGTCGCCGGCCTCGCCACGGCGCTGGCGCGCTGGGGATCGGGAAAATTCACGCTGGCGCAACTCATCGCCCCCGCCGCGGCGTTCGCGCGCGACGGCATCCCCGTCGAAGACGATCTCGTCGATTCGCTTCCCTATGCGGCGGCGCGTCTCGGCCGCTGGCCGTCGAGTCGGGCGATCTTCTTCGGCGCGGACGGGCGTGTGCTGGCCCCGCATACGACGCTCGTGCAGCGTGATCTCGCAGCGACGCTGGAGCGGGTCGCGCGCGACGGGCCGGACGGTTTCTATCTCGGCGAAACCGCGCAGCGTATCGCCGCCGCCGTACAGGCCGCCGGCGGGCGGATGACGACGGAGGATTTGCGCAATTACGTTCCCGTGCAGCGCACGCCGGTGACGGGAACCTATCGCGGGCGCACGATCGTCTCGATGCCGCCGCCGTCGTCGGGGGGCGTGCATCTCATCGAGCTTCTCAATGTGATCGAGAATTTTCCGCTCGCCGAGTACGGCGCGGGCTCGTCGCAGGCGATCCATGTGATGGCCGAGGCGATGAAACATGCGTTTGCCGATCGCGCGGAATGGATGGGCGACCCGGCCTTCGTGAAGATGCCGCTGGCCGGGCTCATGTCGAAGGCCTATGCGGCGCGCGTCGCCGCGAAGATCGCGCCGGATCGCGCCGTGCCGTCCTCGGAGATTTCGGCGACGCCGCCGGCAGCCCCCGAGGGCGACCAGACGACGCATTTCTCCGTCATGGACGCGCAGGGCAATGCGGTGGCCAATACCTATACGCTCAACTTCTCCTACGGCGTCGGGCTGGTCGCCGACGGCACGGGGGTCCTGCTCAACAACGAACTCGACGATTTCGCCGCGAAGGCGGGCGCGCCGAACGCCTTCGGCCTGACCGGCGGCGCGGCCAATGCGCCGGGAGCCGGCAAGCGGCCGCTGTCCTCGATGACACCGACCTTCGTGCTGAGAGACGGAAAGCTCGAGATCGTCACCGGGTCGCCGGGCGGGCCGCGCATCATCACCACGGTGCTGGAGCAGATCGTCAACCTCGTCGATTTCGGCATGAACGCCGCCGAGGCGATGCAGGCCGTGCGCTTCCACCACCAGTGGATGCCGGACGAATTGCGCATGGAGCGCGGCGTGTCGCCCGATGTCGTGGCGGCGCTGCGGGCGAAAGGCCACAATGTGGTGGAGCGAGGCGCGATGGGGTCCGTGGCGAACATCCAGGTCGTCGGCGGCCGCCTGACGGGCGCATCCGACTCCCGCCAGCGCGGCACGGCAGCTGTGGGCTACTAGGCGGTCATCCCTCGGGTGCATTTGCCGGCAGGCCTGCTAACAAGGAGGTCATGCACGACACCGCCAGAGCAAAACCGGCCGAAGCCGGTCTCGTCTTCCCCCATGCCGCCCCACCGCCGACCGCGCAGACGATCGAGATCGCGCCGGGCATCCTGTGGACGCGGATTCCGCTGCCGTTCCGGCTCGATCACGTCAACATCTATCTCATCGAGGACGGCGACGGGTTCGCCATCCTCGACACCGGCATCGGCAACAAGGCGACGCAGGAGGTGTGGGAGGCGCTCCTCGCCGGGCCGCTCGCGGGCCGCCGGCTCACGCGGCTGATCGTCAGCCACTTCCATCCGGACCATATCGGCCTCGCCGGATGGCTGTGCGAACGCTACGGCCTGCCGCTGCTGACCACGCAGACGGCCTATCTCGGCTGTCTCAACATCTCGCTCAGCCCCGGCGCGCTCGATGCGAAACCCTATCGCGATTTCTACACGCATCACGGTCTCGATGCAGAGACGACATCGCTCGTCGCGACGCAGGGCCACGGCTATCTGCGCATGGTGAATCCGCTGCCGCCGACCTTCGTGCGCGTGGTCGCCGGCGACGTTCTGCGAATCGGCGGCCGCGCGTTCCGGGTTCTCACCGGCGACGGCCATGCGCCGGACCAGATCATGCTGTGGTGCGAGGCGGACGGCATTTTCCTCGCCGCCGACCAGGTGCTTGCGAAGATCACGCCGAACGTCAGCGTCTGGGCCGTCGATCCGGAAGGCGACCCGCTCGGCCTCTACCTGCGGTCGCTGCGGATGTTGCGTGATACCATTCCGTCCGATGTGCTCGTCCTTCCGGGACATCAGCTTCCCTTCTACGGCCTCCACACGCGAGCCGATGAACTGATTTCCCACCACGAGGAGCGCTGTGCGACGATCCGGCAGGCTTGCGAGGCGGATGCGAAATCGGTTGCCGATCTCGTGCCGGTGCTGTTTCCGCGCAAGCTCGATCCGCACCAGATGAGCTTCGCTTTCTCGGAGACGCTGGCGCATGTGAACTACATGCTGCGTGAGGGCCGCCTGACGTGGGAAGACTCGAGCGGCGAAGTCGAGCGCGTTCGCGCCGCGTGACCTACGGCGTGTCGTAATAGGCGACGATGTCCTTCGGGCCGAGCGTTTCCGTGGATTTCCGGCCGAGGAAATAGAAGCCGCTTGCGGCGTCCGCGCCCGCTTGCGGTTTCGCGAGCCGGTCAAAGAACCGCAGCCAGAAGAACGGCAACGCGGCGAGCGTTGCGAGCTTGTTCGGCGCGCCGAGCGAACGCACGAAATAGCGGATCGACCAGACGAGCGCCGTGCCGGGACCGTTCACGACGCCGGCATCGATCTGGGCGAAGCGCCGGAACAGCCAGCGGTGGCCGCTGCGCGTGAAACGCGTGAAATCATAGGCCGCTTCATGCACCTGCTGCATGAACGGCGTATCCGCATAGACGAGGCCGTCGTTCGAGAGAATCCGGAATATTTCGTCCGCGACGCGCCAGGGCTCGAGCACATGTTCCAGCACCGCCTGGATCCAGACGCCGTCGAAACTGCCATCCGCGAAGGGGAGACTGTGCGCATCCGCGACCAGTTTCGTGTTGGCGGATGCATAGACGTCCGTGCCGATCACTTCGATGCCGGCATCGTCGTACAGGCTGCCGGCGCCCGAGCCGATGGCTCCGCCGCCGACGATCAGAAGGCGCGGCCGCGCCGACCGCTGTTTGAGGAGGCTGAGAAAGCGCCGCGTATTCTCTTCCGCGACCGGATTCGTGCCGGTGACGAAGGCGGCGAGCCGCCGCCTGAACCCACGACCGGTATCGTCGCGTTCGAGGACCGAGCCTCGGTCGTCGAGATAGGCGTCGCGTACGAAGACGCTGTTCGCGAAATCGACCAGCACCATCTGGCCCGCCGCGACGGGAAATCCCTCTTTTGAATAAACACAATCAATATCTGTACAGAACGGGCGCCCGTCGGTGAGCGCAAGCTGCGATCGGCAGCGCGGACACCGAAGAATCGACATGAGGGCTTCGTCCGCGGACGCCGGCCCACGCGCGGCGACATCGTGTCGCGGTTCCGGATGTTCAGCCCCGGAGACGACTTTTTCCGGAAAGTCGCGCTGTGACGACGGCCGGTCGCGAACCGATGCCAAGACGCTCTCCTGGACTACCGACAACGTTCCCAGCTTGCTGAGAATTTATGCGGAACGGATGTTTGCGCGCCGCCGTGCCTGCTTCGGTGCGGCGCGCGGGATCATGAAACCGCAAAATCCCTAATCCAAGCTGAACCGATCTTCCGAACGGAAGTCCGGTTCGAAATTGCATTCGCTGCGGTTGCTGGTACTTGAACTGAACGGTACGAGCAGGAGACTCATGTGCGGCTTCGCCAGTCTGCAACGCCAGGATATCCGGTCCGACGGCGCGTCGACGTTCTCCTCCTCGCGGCGACATCGTGCCTCGTGCTTGCGGGATGCCGCCAGGAAGAGGCCGCCCAGCCGGATATCAGGCCTGTCCGGACGATCGTGACCTCGAACCGAGCGGCGGGCGACAGCATCTCCCAGACCGGTCATATCGAGGCGCAGAACGAGGCGACCTACAGTTTCCGCATCGGTGGCCGGATCATCGAGCGGCTCGTGAACGTCGGCAACGAGGTCAAGGCCGGACAGGTGCTGGCGCGGCTCGATCCGATGAACGAGCAGAGCGCATTGCGTTCGGCGCAGGCCAACCTTGCGGCCGCCAATGCCGCGCTCAATCAGGCGAGCGCCGCCTACGACCGTCAAAAACACCTGCTGGCGCGCGGATTCACGACGCGCGCCAATTATGATCTTGCCGAACAGGCCAATCTGACCTCCCGGTCGCGCGTCGAGGACGCGGAAGCCCAGCTCAAGATCGCCCAGGACCGGCTGGATTTCACCGAGTTGCGCGCCGATGCGGAAGGAACGGTGACGGCCCGCAGGGCCGAGACAGGCGAGGTCGTCCAGCCGGGACAGCCCGTCATCCAGGTGGCGCGGCAGAACGGCCGCGACGCGGTCTTCGATGTGCCGGCGCAATTGCTGCGGACCGCCCCGCCGGATTCGGAGATCCGCGTCAGCCTGACGGACGCTCCCTCGGTCACGGCCATGGGACGCGTGCGCGAAATCGCGCCGCAGGCCGATCCGGTGACGCGCACCTTCGCGGTTCGCGTCGGGCTCAGCAACGCTCCTGAGGCCATGCGGCTCGGCGCGACCGTGACCGGGCGTCTCGACATCGACAGCGGTCCGGTCATCGAGATTCCGGCGAGCGCGCTGACCCGCGCCAACGATCGCCCGGCGGTATGGGTGGTCGATCCCGCGACCAGGACGGTTGCGCTCCGCCCGATCGACGTCCTGCGCTTCTCCCCCTCGACGGTTGCCGTCTCCGACGGGCTCAAGCCTTCGGAAATTGTCGTCACGGCGGGCGTCCAGGCGCTGCATCCGGGGCAGAAGGTGCGTCTGCTGGAGCCCAATTCGTGAACGGCTTCAACCTTTCCGCGTGGGGGCTGCAGCGTCGTTCGGTCATCGTCTATTTCATGGCGCTGGCGGTCATCGCGGGGCTGTTCTCCTACAAGAAGCTGGGCCGCGCCGAAGACCCGACCTTCGTCATCAAGACGATGGTCGTGCAGGCCGCATGGCCCGGCGCGACCATCGAGGAGACGCTGAAACAGGTCACCGAGCGTCTCGAACGCAAGTTGCAGGAAACGCCCCAGCTCGACACGCTGCGGTCCTACACGGGCGCCGGCATCACCACGATCTTCGTCGATCTCAAGGGCAGTGCAACGGCCCGCGAGGTGCCGGACATCTGGTACCACGTCCGCAAGAGCATCGGCGACATGCGCCACACGCTGCCGCAGGGCGTGGTGGGACCGGGCTTCAACGACGAATTCGGCGATACGTTCGGCATCATCTACGGCTTCACCGCGGACGGCTTCAGCCAGCGCGAACTGCGCGACTATGTCGAGGACGTGCGGTCGAAACTGCTTCATGTGAAGGACGTCTCGAAGATCGAGATCCTCGGCGCGCAGGACGAGCGCATCTTCATCGAATTCTCGATGCAGGAACTGGCGAGCCTCGGCATCGACCGGTCGGCGGTGCTGGCCGCGTTGCAGAGCCAGAACATCGTGCGGCCCGCCGGCGAGATCCACACCGGCGACGAGAGCATTTCCGTCCGCGTGTCGGGCGCTTTCGACTCCGAGCAGGACATCGCGAATGTGAATTTCGTGGCGAACGGACGGCTGATCAGGCTGTCCGACATCGCGACCGTCCGCCGCGCCAATGCCGATCCGCCGCAGCCCCTGTTCCGCGTGAACGGCCAGTCCGCCATCGGCCTTGCCATCGCCATGCGCGAAGGCGGCGACATTCTCGCGCTCGGCAAGAATCTCTCGCGCACGATGCGCGAGATCAAGGCCGACCTGCCGCTCGGCATCGAGCCGCATCTGGTCGCCGACCAGGCGGTGACCGTCGATACGGCCATCGCCGAATTTATGACTTCGCTCTGGCAGGCGATCGCCATCATTCTCGTTGTCTCGTTGATCAGTCTCGGCGCGCGCGCGGGCGCGGTGGTCGCCTTGTCGATCCCGCTGACCCTCACGGTCGTGTTCGCGATGATGCAGCTCGCCGGCATCGACATGCAGCGCATTTCGCTCGGCGCGCTCATCATAGCTCTCGCGCTGATGGTCGACGATGCGATGACGACGACCGACGCCATGCTGAATCGTCTCGCCGCCGGCGACAGCAAGCGGGAGGCCGGCGCCTATGCGTTCCGCGCCTATGCCTTTGCCATGCTCGCGGGCACGCTCGTCACGGTGGCCGGCTTCGTGCCGGTCGGCTTTGCGGCCAGTTCGGCGGGCGAATATACGTTCTCGCTGTTCGCGGTCGTCGCGATCGCGCTCATCGTCTCGTGGTTCGTGGCGGTGCTGTTCGCGCCGCTTCTGGGCGTGCTTCTCCTGAAAGCGCCCGATCAGCCGCAGCCGCAGACCGACGCGCCGCCCGGCGGCGTCGTGGGCGCCTATCGCCGGTTCCTGGAATTCGCGATTTCGATGCGCTGGATCACCATCGCCGCGACGATCGGCCTGTTCGTCCTGTCGGTGCTGGCGCTGCCGTTGATTCCCCGGCAGTTCTTTCCGTCGTCGGACCGGCCCGAGCTTCTCGTCGATCTGCGCCTGCCGCAGAACGCTTCGATCTATGCCAGCGAAGACGTCGCGAAACGCTTCGATGCGGCGCTCAAGGACGACAAGGATGTCGAGCGCTGGAGCACCTATGTGGGACGCGGCGCGATCCGCTTCTATCTGCCGCTCGACGTGCAGCTGCCGAACGACTTCTTCGCGCAGGCCGTCATCGTCGCGAAAGACGTGCCGGCGCGCGAACGACTGCGTGCGAAGCTCGAGAAACTCCTGGCCGAGCAGTTCCCGAGCCTCGTCTCGCGCGTCTCTCCGCTCGAACTTGGACCGCCGGTCGGCTGGCCGATCCAGTATCGCGTTTCGGGACCGGAAATCGCCAAGGTCCGCGACATCGCCTTCCAGCTCGCCCGCGTCGTGGCGACCAGCAAGGATGCCGAAAAGGTCAATTTCGACTGGATCGAGCCCGCGCGGGAGGTCCGCATCAGGGTTGACCAGGATCAGGCGCGCCTGCTGGGCCTGAGTACGCAGGCGCTGGCCGGCGTGCTCAACACCGTCCTGTCCGGACAACCCGTCACGCAGGTGCGCGACGACATCTATCTGGTGAATGTCATCGCGCGGGCGCGGGATGAGGAGCGCGTGTCGCTTACCACGCTGACCAATCTGCAGGTTCCCCTGCCCGGTGGACGGACCGTGCCGCTGAGTCAGCTCGCAACCTTCGAGTTCGGGCAGGACTATCCGGTCGTATGGCGACGCAATCGCGTGCCGACGTTGACCGTGCAGGCTGACGTTATACGCGGCGCGCTGCCGGAAACCGTCGCGCAGGGGCTGGACGCGCCGATCGCGGAATTGCGCAAGACGCTGCCGCCCGGCTACGACATCGCGGTCGGCGGCACGGTCGAGGAGAGCGCGAAGTCGCAGGCGTCGGTGCTCGCCGTCATTCCGGTCATGCTGCTCATCATGTTCACGGTGCTGATGTTCCAGCTGCAGAGTTTTTCGCGGCTGGTTCTGGTCCTGTCCGTCGCGCCGCTCGGTTTGATCGGTGTCGCCGCCGCGCTGCTCCTGTCGAGCCGTCCGCTCGGCTTCGTGGCGATCCTCGGCATCCTCGCGCTGATCGGCATGATCACCAAGAACGCGGTGATTCTGATCGGCCAGATCGAGGCGGAACGCGCGGCCGGCAAGAAGGTGCGCGAAGCGGTCGTCGCGGCGGCCAGTTCGCGCTTCCGGCCGATCATGCTGACGGCGGTGTCGACCGTGCTCGGCATGATCCCGATTGCGCCGACTGTTTTCTGGGGGCCGATGGCCTTCGCGATCATGGGCGGCCTCCTTGTCGGCACGGTGCTCACGCTGATCTTCCTGCCGGCGCTCTATGTCGCGTGGTTCGGCCCGGATGCGGAGCCCGACAATGAGCCGGCGGCGGCGTGAGGTGCAGGAGATGTCCATGACTGAAGCGACCGTCACCGGGACGCAAATCGCGCGCGAACCCGTTCTGGTCGACCTCGCCCTGCAGGGCGGCGGATCGCATGGCGCGCTGACCTGGGGCGTCCTCGACCGGCTGCTGGAGGAACCCTGGCTGAGGATCGAGGCGATTTCCGGCACGTCGGCGGGCGCAATGAACGCCGCCGTGCTCGTCAGCGGCTATATGAAGGGCGGGGCCCCGGGGGCCCGTGCAGCGCTCGACCATTACTGGGGCAAGGTCGCCGACAGCGCGCGGTTCAGCCCCATCCAGCGGTCGCCGCTCGACCGGATGCTGAACCGCTGGTCGCTCGACACGTCGCCGGGCTATCTCATGATGGACCTGATGAGCCGCGTGGTCTCGCCCTATACGCTCGACCCGTTCGGCTACAATCCGATCAAGGCGATCCTCGACGAGTGCATCGACTTCGGTCATCTCAACGAATCGCCGATCAAGCTCTTCATCACGGCGACGAACGTTCATACCGGCCGCGGCCGGATTTTCCGCAACAGGGAAATCACGCCGGAAGTTCTGCTCGCTTCGGCCTGTCTGCCGACGATGTTCCAGGCGATCGAGATCGACGGCGAGCCCTACTGGGACGGCGGCTATGCCGGCAATCCGACCATCACGCCGCTGGTGCGCGAAAGCGACGCGTTCGATGTGATCCTCGTGCAGATAAATCCCCGCGAACGGCGCGAGACGCCGCGAACGGCGAGCGACATTCTCAACCGGCTCAACGAGATTTCCTTCAATGCGCCGCTGATGAAGGAACTGCGGATGATCGCCCTGCTGCGTCAGGCCGTGGATCCGGGCACGGGCGAAGGCCGGCGCTGGGCCGAAATGCGCACGCATCGCGTGATGACCGACAAGCTGGCGGAATATGGATCGTCGTCCAAGCTCAATGCCGAACGGTCTTTTCTCGAAATGCTCAAGCAGGACGGACGGCAGGCCGCCGAGGAGTTTCTCGCCGCGCACGGCGCCGATGTCGGGAAGCGATCCACGGCCGACCTCGACATCCTGCTCGACGAGTGCTGACGGCGCGGTGGCCGTCCATATGACCGGGGCGTCGGAGGCGAAGTCGTCCTTCGCCCCGCAACCGGGCCGCTGGCCGGCGAAGCTCGATCTCCGGTTCGATGTCGCCGGCGGCGGGACGCGTCTCGCGGCGCGCAAACATTCGGGACCGCTGATGGTGCAGCGGCCCTTCCATCCTGAGGCGGACGGAACGTGCCACGTCTATCTTCTGCATCCGCCCGGCGGTCTGGCGGGCGGGGATGAACTCGACATCGCCATTGCGGTCGGCGCGGGCGCTCGCGTTCTGCTGACGACGCCCGGCGCAACGAAATTCTACCGGAGTTCGCACGGCCGAAGCGCGCAGCACGTGCAATTCGACATCGGCGAGGCCGCCGTCTGCGAATATCTCCCGCAGGAAATCATCCTCTTCGACGGCGCCGACGCCGACATTTCGACGCGCGCGACGCTCGCCGCCGGCGCCACCTTCATGGTGTGGGAGTTTCTGTGTCTCGGCCGCCCGGCGGCGCGCGAGCGGTTCGAAACCGGAGCTGTGAGCCAGCGCGTCGAAATACGGCGTTGCGGCCGGCTGATCCGGTTCGAGCGGATCGGTCTGACGGGCGGCGCGCCGCTTCTCGACGCGCGCTTCGCTTTATCCGGCAATCCGGTGTTCGGGAGCATGATCTATGTCGGCGCGCCCGACGACGATGTGACGGATCGCATCCGCAACGCGGTGGGGGACGCGGCGGGCGTCTTCTCCGTCACGCAGCTGACGGACGCCGTCGTGTGCCGCTATCTCGGCCCGCAGGCCGCCGAGGGAAAAACCCTTTTCGCCCGCGCGTGGGATGCGCTACGAATCGTCTGCCAGGGCAAGAGCGCGCATGCGCCGCGGATATGGGCGACATAGGCGATCGCATCGAGGGACAAGTCGCGATGGAACTTCTGCCGCGTGAGAAAGACAAGCTGCTGCTGTTCACGGCCGCGCTGCTCGCCGAACGCCGCAAGGCGCGGGGCGTGAAGCTGAACTATCCCGAGGCCGTCGCCTATATTTCCGCCGCGATCCTCGAAGGCGCGCGCGACGGCCGCACAGTCGCCGATCTGATGTCCTATGGCGCGACGCTTCTCACGCGCGACGATGTGATGGACGGCGTGCAGGAGATGATCCACGACGTCCAGGTCGAGGCGACCTTTCCCGACGGCACAAAACTCGTCACCGTCCACAATCCGATCGTATGAGGGCCGCGCGATGATCCCCGGCGAATATTTCATCGAGAGCGGCGAGATCGAGCTCAATGCCGGCCGCGAGACGCATTTGATCGAGGTCGCGAATTCCGGCGACCGGCCCATCCAGGTCGGCTCGCACTATCATTTCTTCGAGACCAACGAGGCGCTCGTCTTCGACCGTTCTCGCGCACGAGGGTATCGCCTGAACATTCCGGCGGGCACAGCGGTGCGCTTCGAGCCCGGACAATCGCGCAAGGTCGAGATCGTCGCGCTCGCTGGAGACCGCAAGGTTTTCGGCTTCAACGCGAAGATCATGGGCAAGCTGGAGGGCTGACATGGCGAAGATCACGCGCGAGACCTACGCCTCCCTCTACGGCCCGACCAAAGGCGACCGCGTCCGGCTCGCCGACACGGCGCTCGTCATCGAGGTCGAGAAAGACCACACGATCTACGGCGAGGAAGTGACGTTCGGCGGCGGCAAGGTCATCCGCGACGGAATGGGGCAGGGCCAGCGGCTCGCCGCCGAAGTCGCGGATGTCGTCATCACCAATGCGATCATCCTCGACCACTGGGGAATCGTGAAAGCCGACGTCGGCATCAAGGACGGCCGCATCGCCGCCATCGGCAAGGCCGGCAATCCGGACATCCAGCCGGGCGTGACGATCGCGATCGGTCCGGGCACCGACGTCATCGCCGGCGAGGGCAAGATCCTTACCGCCGGCGGCATCGACACGCATATCCATTTCATCGCGCCGCAGCAGGCCGACGAGGCGCTGGCGAGCGGCACGACCACGCTGGTCGGCGGCGGCACGGGGCCGTCCGTCGGCACGCTCGCCACCACGGTGACGCCCGGCCCCTGGTACATCCACCGCATGCTGGAAGCCGCCGACGACCTGCCGATCAATGTCGGCTATCTCGGCAAGGGCAACGCCAGCCAGCCGGAACCTCTGCGCGAACAGATTCATGCCGGCGTGATCGGCCTGAAGCTGCACGAGGACTGGGGCACGACGCCGGCCGCGATCGACAATTGCCTCACCGTCGCCGACGAGGAGGACGTGCAGGTCGCGCTTCACTCGGACACGTTGAATGAGAGCGGCTTCGTCAAGAACACATTCGCGGCGATGAAGGGCCGTGCGATCCATTCGTTCCACACCGAGGGCGCGGGTGGCGGTCATGCGCCCGACATCATCACGGCGGCGGGCGAGGCAAATATTTTGCCCTCGTCCACCAATCCGACGCGGCCCTATACGATCAACACGATCGACGAGCACCTCGACATGCTGATGGTGTGCCACCACCTTAGCCCGCAGATTCCGGAGGACGTCGCCTTCGCCGAATCGCGCATCCGCAAAGAGACGATCGCGGCGGAAGACATCCTGCACGACATCGGCGCGTTGTCGATGATGTCGTCCGATTCGCAGGCGATGGGCCGCATCGGCGAGACAACGCTGCGCTGCTGGCAGACCGCGCACAAGATGAAGGTGCAGCGCGGTCCGCTGCCCGAGGACGGTGCCCGCAACGACAACTTTCGCGTAAAACGCTATGTCGCGAAATATACGATCAATCCGGCGATTACGCATGGGTTCGCGCATGAGATCGGCTCGGTCGAGGTCGGCAAGCGCGCCGATCTCGTGCTGTGGAAGCCGGCGTTCTTCGGCGTCAAGCCGATGCTCGTGATGCTTGGCGGCATGATCGCCGTCGCGCCGATGGGCGACCCTAACGCCTCGATCTCGACGCCGCAGCCGGTGCATTACCGGCCGATGTACGCTCTCTATGGCGGGGCGCGCGCGGCGACCGGCGTGACCTTCGTTTCGCAGGCGGCACTGGCGGCCGGCATCGGTGACAAGCTGGGATTGAAAAAGCAGCTCGCCGCCGTGAAGAATACCCGCGCCGTCCGCAAGAAGGACATGATCCACAATTCGCTGACGCCGAAGATCGAGGTGGATGCGCAGAATTATCAGGTTCGCGTCGACGGCGAACTCGTGAACTGCGAGCCGGCCGACAGCCTGCCGATGGCGCAGCGCTACTTCCTGTTTTGAGCCCGGCGAAATACGCGAATTCCTTTTCGGCCCGGAAGAGGCCGAAGGACTCTTCCGGAGGGTGGAAACGTGGATTTCGTTCAATTCCGGGATCACCCGACATTCGGTTTCGTCGACTGGTCCCTGCGTGGCGTCGGGCAGGTCGTATTCCAGAACAACGCGCTGTCGGGCCTCGTCATTCTGGCGGCCCTGTTCTTCAACTCGTGGATCTACGGCGCGATCTGCATCCTCGGCGTCGTGACGGCGACGGCGACGGCGATGGCGCTGAAAGCCGATCGCGGACTGATCCGGGATGGATTGTTCGGCTTCAACGGCGCTCTTGTGGCGCTCGCGCTGGTCGCCTTCACGAGCGAGAATTTCCGCACGGGCGCGGTGCCGTCGCTGTACCTCACCGTCTACATCATGTTCGGCGCAGCGCTGACGACGATGGTTCTAACGTCCTTCGCCGCGTTGCTCGGGCCGTACAAGGTTGCGCCCCTGACCGCGCCGTTCGTGCTCGTCGGCTGGCTGTTCCTGTTCGCGGTGCTGAAGTTCGACTCCATTCATGCCGGGCCGCTCGCAAAACCGGTGTCGCCCGATCAGTTCCCGGTCGGCGTCGCCTATGCGCTGCCGACCTGGTACATGGGCATCGGCAATGCGATCGGGCAGATTTTCTTTCAGGACAACTGGCTGTCCGGCTATCTGATCGTCATCGGCATCGCCCTCAATTCGCGCATCGGCGCTGGCATGGCGCTGATCGGCGCGACGCTCGCCGCGCTCGTTGCGGTGATCTTCGGCGGGCCGGAGGGCGCGATTCGCGATGGGCTCTTTGGTTACAACGCCGCACTGACCGCGATGGCGCTTGGCGGCTTTTTCCTGACGCTGACCTGGGCCGGCTTTCTCTACACCTTGTTCGGCGTCGTCGTGACGACCTGGCTCTGGGCGTCGATCGCGATCTTCCTCAAGCCGATCGGCATGCCGGTGCTGACATCGACCTTCGTTCTCGTCACCTGGCTGATGCTGATCGGTGCGCGGGCCTTCGGGGCGCTCGCGCCTGTCGCGCCGGCCGATGCAACGACGCCGGAAGAGAATCGCACGCGCTGGCTCGCGACGAAATAGTCACGAGCGGAACAGGCGGCTGTATTGCGTCTCGTGCCAGGCGCAGCCCATCGCCATTGCGACGCAGACATTGCCGATATCGGAATCGGGCAAGCTTGCTGCCAGGGCCGCGCTGCGTTCGACGACCGGTACGGCCGCAATCAGGATGCGCTGGCCGCTCGTCTGTCCAAGGGGCACAAGCCGGATCGCCGCCGCGACCTGCGCTTCGACGATGCTCCACAGCAGGCCTTTCAACGCAGCCATCGGCGGGACATCCCAATGGCGCGCGGCGAGCGCGAACGCGCCCGGATAACTCGCCGGGCGATGCGGCTGCGCGGATCGCACGCCGAGGTCGTCGAGCAGCGTGAGAAGCGCCTCGCCCATGCGCCGGTCCTCGAGTTCCATCTCGCGGCTTTCGCGTCCGGCCGCGAGCAGCCCGTCGGCTTCGGCGAAAGCGTGCCCGTCGCCTGCTTCAAGCGCCTGCATCATCCGCCAGAACAGCGCGCCATCGAAGGGCGCGACACCATGTTCGAGCATGCCGAGAATCCACGCGCCGGCGGCGTTTTCGTCGGTCACCCATCCCGCATGCGTGGCCGCTTCAAGCCCCCGCGAATAGGAGAACGCGCCGACCGGCAGACCTGGACTGACGAGGCGCAACAAATGCAGCGGGAAGTCGCCCGCTGTCGCAATGTCGGTGGAGGGCCCGTCGCCGGCTGTCATCAGATCAGTCGCGATCCGAGGCCCACGCTCGCCAGATAGAGCGCGAGGAAATAAAGCAGGACATAAAGCGCGTAAGTCTGGCCGTCGCCCGTATAGACGAGCCGCGTCACGCCGGCGGTGGCGCGCGCGCCATCGGCGATCCCCTGCCAGAACCGCGTCGCGACCCGCGGAACCATCTGCGTGATGACGCCCCGCCAGTAGGCGAAGAAATGGTCGAGCGTGAAGGGTGTGAGCCTGCCGCCGCGATGGAGCAGCCAGGCAACCGCAAACAGCGCAACCGACGCCGCGAGCGCGGCGAACATGACGGGCGTCGGATTCCAGTAGTCGTAGATCGCCTCGAGCGACTTGCCCTGCCAGACGAGGGTCGAGGCGAATTGCGGATCGATCGCCGCCGCCACCGGATCCATCAGAAGTTTCGGGAAGAAGGACAGAACCAGCATGCCCGCGATCAGAACGAATTGCGGCGCGAGCAGCGCGATGGGCGCTTCGCCGCCGGCAGGCTGTGCGGTTCGGGGCGCGCCGAGGAAAAGCCCGCTGACAAGGCGGATCATGTAGAGGAAGCCGAGGAAGGTCGCGACCAGCGTCGCTATGGCGAGGAAGGTCCATCCCTTCTCCCCCATCGCATTGAGCAGCAGCCATTTGCCGCCGAATCCCATCAGCGGCGGCAGCCCGGACATGGCCACGACGGCGATAACCACCGTCGCGAAGGTCACCGGCATGGTGCGCCGCAGGCCACCAATGTCAGAGAACGAACGCGCGCCCGTGCGCAGGACGATGCCGGCGACGGCAAGGAACAGCACGCCCTTCACCATCATGTGGTTGGCGACGAGATAGAGGGCCGTCACCCAGCCGAGATGGCTCATCAGCGCGACCGCGACGATGATGTAGCCGAGCTGGCTCATGCTGGAACAGGCGAGCAGCCGCTTGAAATCGTCCTCGCCGAGCGCCAGCACCGCGCCGCCGATCGTCGTCGCCATGCCGACCCAGGCGACGACCCGTGCGACGTCGAGCGACGCTTCGGAGCGCACGGCGACATAGGCTCCGATCAGCAGGCCGAACATCGCGACCTTCGAAATGACGCCGGACAGCATCGCGGAAAAATCGTCGTCCGCTTCCGCATAGGCGCCCGGGAGCCAGACATGCGCGCCGAGAACGCCGGCCTTCACGAGGAATCCGACGGCCAGCAGCGCGAAGGCGAGCGTGACCTCGGGGCCGCGCGCCGCGAGCGCCAGAAGGTCGGTCGTACCCGTGCGCGATGCGACGGTCGCGAAACCGGCGAGCAGAAAGAACGCCGAGAACAGCGAAAACAGCAGGAAGGTGAGGACATGCGGCCCCGCGCCGCGCGCCATCGCGATGAGGAAACAAGAGGCGAGCGCGATGATTTCCCAGCTGAAGAAGAACTCGAGGCTGGTCGTCGAGCGCAGGAGCGCCGGAATCGACAAAAGAAGGGTCGCGAGGAGCGGATAATAGCCGGGCCGCCGGTCGGACCGGTACAGGCTCGCCGCCGCGATGACGAGACTGCCCGCGAGCAGCAGGATTGCGAAGAGTCTTGCAGATG